>Ga0302229_10002927_pt1 | contig 12111 bp, 9 predicted proteins | sample II_Palsa_N1_3_FD_193518 | JGI IMG/M metagenome (GOLD analysis project Ga0302229, IMG submission 193518) | Peat permafrost microbial communities from Stordalen Mire near Abisko, Sweden - II_Palsa_N1_3 | ecosystem: Environmental > Terrestrial > Soil > Palsa > Peat permafrost | place: Sweden...
TCCCGAGCCGGCCCCCGAGAGGTCATGGCCTGGATGACCTGCTCTGCCGACCCGCCGCAGGTCGCGGCTACCTGAGGATGTTGACCGCCCGGGCCACCACGAGGGCGACGGTCACGATCGAGACGGTGGCCTGTGCCGTCATGCCCATCTTGGCCCAGCGGGACAACGGCATGACATCGGTAGGGCTGAAGGCGGCGGCGTTGGTGAATGCCAGGTACACGTAGTCGCCGAAGGTTGGCTCCCAGTCCGGCGGAGCCAACTCCGGGCTCGCCATCTGCACGAACTGAAAGTCGGGGTAAATGCGGGTGCCGTTCGCCCGGGCCACCGGACCGCCGCGGTCGAACTCCCAGTACCACAGGCCAAAGACGATGATGTTGGTGAGCCAGATGGCTCCGCCGGTGACCAGCAGCGGTCCGGCGGCGCCTCCCTCTCTACCTTGCACCAGCCCGGTCACCAGCTGGGCCACCGACCAGGCGTTGGCCAGGCTGAGGAGGGCGGCAAGGGTCAGGCCAAGCAGTCGCAGCGCCCGGGATTCCCGGTTAATGCGGCGCGGGTTGGCCATCACCAGTACCAGCAGCAGCAGCCCCTCCACGACCGGCAGCAGCCAGGCGGGATGCACCAGGACGAGCCGATCGGGCAACGGGAGCTGCAGCGCGACCGCGACCGCGACGGCCACCGCGACCTGCCAGCGGGCCTCGCCGTCGGTGGGGCGTTTCCACGCCGGCATCGGGTCCGGCTGGCTGCCCTCGCCGGGCGGTTGTCCTTCGCCCCGGCTTGGGCGTTCCGAGGGAGGGATCCGGCGCTCGAACTCATCCAGCCGACCATGCAGCGCACGTATGCCTTCGAGGATCAGCGCGCTGTCCGCTGGCGAGTCACGCTGGCCGTCGCGCGATTCCGTCCGCTCGTGGCGGGCGGGATCTTGCCGGGCAGGCTCATCGTCTTGACTGGTTATGCGCACACCACCAGTGTGGCCGGCGCGGCTAGCGACGGCGGTCACCGACCGCGGTCGTTCGGCGAGGTCGTGCACCGCAGTCGCTGGTAGACCGCTGTGCGATTATTCCGGCATGACGACCGCCGCGACCTACGCCGCCTTCGCCGCGCGCGAGACGCGCGGCGTATCACCTATTTACGAGCGGCTATCGGTCGCGGTCTCGCGCGACGACGAGGTACTCGTCCTGCTCGGCACGCTCCCGCCCGCCAAGCGGCAGCCGAACCTGCTGTTCGGCGTCGGCCGGCCTGTGCCTCTACCCGGACCGGTACAGCTACCGCTATGGCAACCATCGGATCGGTACCGGCGATCCGGTCCTGTCCTGCGCGGCCAGCGGAATGGCGCCACCCGCCCGCCTGCCCGAAGTGGCCTGGCGGGCAGGCCTGGACCTCAACCCGCTCGACGTAACCGACCCCGCGGACCTCGCGTGGCTTGAGGCCCTCATCTGGCCCGAGCACGCACACCGCCGGGCCCGGCTGCGGGCGGCCGCCGCCCTCGTCGCCGCCGAGCCGCCGCTGCTCGTGCCGGGTGACCTGGTCGACGACCTGCCAGCGCTGGCGGCGCGGGCACCGGCCGACGCGACCCTGGTGGTCTTCCACACGTCGGTGCTTTACCAGGTGCCGCCGCCGCGACGGGAAGCGTTCGCCAAGGTGGTGGGCGGTCTGCCCGGGCACTGGATCGCCAGCGAGGCCCCGCCCGTGCTGCCCTACGACACGCTGCCGGCCCCGCCGGATGACGCGTTCCGCAACGTGCTCGCGCTGGACGGGACACCGCTCGCCTGGACCATGCCGCACGGGCAGGAGATCATCTGGTTCGGATAGCGCCTGGTCGCCAGATCCAGCCTCCGATTGCGGCCACGTAGATGGCGTCGATGTCCTTTAGGGTCGTTCAGCTTAATCACTGACTATCGAGGAAATCGCGCAGCGCGGCATTGACCAGTTCCGGCGCTTCTTCGGGCAGGAAGTGACCGGTGGGTAGCGCGTGGCCGCGGACGTCGGTGGCGTACTGGCGCCAGACGGCGAGCGGGTCGTAACCGCGGCCGACGAAGGCCTGCGTTCCCCACAGCACCAGGACCGGACATTCGACCCTCTGCCCGGCGGCGAAGCTCTCCTCGTCGTGCACCAGGTCAATGCCGGCCCCCGAGCGGTAGTCCGCGCACGAGCCCGCGATCGTTCCGGGATCACCGAAGCATCGGACGTAGTCGGCCATCACCTGCGGGTCGATGCTGGCGCCCTCGCCCAGCAGCGGGCCGGCCAGGGACCGGATCCAGTAACCCGGGTCGGCGGCGATCATATGCTCGGGCACGCCGTTCCCTACGGGCAGGAAGAACCAGTGGTAATACGCCATGGCCATGGCCCGCGTCACGTTGCCCAGCACATGGCGGGTCGGCACGATGTCCAGCACCGCGAGCCTGGTCACGGCGTCCGGGTGGTCCAGCACCAGCCGGTGCGCGACCCGGGCACCACGATCGTGCGCGACCAGCTGGAACGGCCCGAAGCCCAGCTGGCGCATCAGCCCGGCCTGGTCACCGGCCATGGACCGCTTGGAGTACACCAGCCCGGCGGCATCGGGAGCCGGCTTGCCGGAATCGCCGTAGCCGCGCAGGTCCGAAAGGACGACCGTATGGTCCCGGGCCAGGACCGGAGCCACATCGCGCCACATGAGATGGTTCTCCGGGTAGCCGTGCAACAGCAGCACAGGCGAGCCCGACCCCGCCACGGCACAGTTGATGGTCACGCCCTCGACCTCAACCCGCCGGTACTCAAAGCCAGCCACCCGCAGCGGAGAGGCTCCCGTGCTGGCTCCCGGTCCGGTCATAGCCGTCGTTCCTTCCGCAGAGGCATGTACCCGAATCTCGTGGCACCAGGCCAGGATGACATCACCCGGCAGCAGATCCCGGCATCGTAGCCAGATCACACACCGGGGCGGGCCGCTCCACTCCCGGGCCGCCGCGGACGCCACCCATGCTAGCCTAGCGACAGCTGTCCTACCGCTGTGCTACCATGGCTCTCATGGCCGTGCGGAAGAAGCGCTCGATCTCGATGCCCCCCGAACTCGACGCCGAGATAGCCGCGGCGGCTGAGCAAGCGGGAATGAGCTACAGCGCATGGCTGGCCGACACGGCCCGCAAGGAATTCACCATCCGGGCCGGCCTGGCAGCCGTCAGCCAGTTTGAGGCCGACCACGGGCCGTTCACCCCCGACGAGCTCTCCGAAGCTGAGCAATGGGCAGCCACAGCAGTCCAGCGGGCGAGCCGGACCGGCCGCGACACCCAGCGCCGGACCGCGTGATGGGCGTCACCTACGACACCGGCGCGCTCATCGCCGCTGACCGGGCAGAGCGCCGCGTATGGGCCCGGCACCGCGCCCTGCTGGCGCGGCGCGAAGTGCCCACTGTCCCCGCGCCGGTCGTGGCCCAGTCCTGGCGCGGCGGAGGCCACCAAGCCCTGTTGGCCCGGCTGCTAGCCGGGTGCGACGTCGAAGCCCTCGATCACGGCCAGGCCCGCTCGGTCGGCTCGCTCGCCGCACCCGCCGCCACCACCGACATCGTGGACGCGTGCGTCGTCGAGGGAGCCCTCCGCCGCCGCGACCTCGTGGTTAGCTCGGACGAGGACGACCTGCAGGCCATCGCCGCAGCCGTCAACCGCCGTCTAGAAGTCGACCGGCCCTGACCACCATGTCTCGGACAGGACCCCCAGCCGTTATCTGCCGGGCGGCGTTATGCGCTACAGGCGACGGATCCGGCGCCAGAGCCGGGCGGTGCCGCCGCTGGCCAACAACGTGGCGGCGGCGAGCTCAGCGAGCAAGCCGAGGGCAACCAGCACCGCCGCGATCAGGGAGATCAGTGAGCTCGCCGGGGACGAGAGACTGCCGCTGAGCACGCCGGCCAGCACGCCGCCCGTCAGGCAGACGCCGCCCAGGGCGGCGAGAGCGAGGGCGAGCCGCAAGATCCCCACGTCGGTGATCCGGGAGCCCAGGTGACGGCGCCTTGCGCCGGGCGGATCGTTGCGCCGTGCGGTCGCCGCGGGATCCGGACGCCGAAGCCAGGCCAGGGCGATGCTGCCGCCGGCCACCGCGGCGACCGGAACGGCTGAGACACCGAAGCCAGCCAGGCCCACGGCGGCCAGGGAACTAGCGGAGCTGTCTGACGATGAGTGGTCGGCAAGGACGTTGGCGACCACTGCGGCAGTCATGAGGCAGATGCCGCCCAGGGCCGCGAGGGCGAAGGCGAGCCGCAATGCCGTGCCTCCGTGCCTGGCTGAAATGGCCACAATGCACGTCAGTGGATCACGAACTCGCCGGATTTCACAAGCCGAGGCCGAAGCCGCGGCGGCCGGTGCGGTTGAGGTCGTCCAGCTGGAAGCGGTTCGTCCAGGTGCGTTCGTAGTGCTCGACGGGAAAGTCGCTGGGGCTGGACCCGGTGATGAAGGCATCCCGCACGCTGGCAGCGTAGTGCTCGTTGCGCGGGCACCAGGGGGCGGCGGGGATGTACATGACGTTGCCCCAGCCCTGCTGGTTCTGGACGGGCGCGACGCTGTGGATCATGTCGCAGTGCCACCAGACGGAGTCACCTGCCCGCGCGTCGGGGATCCCGCTGAGAGCCTGCATAAGCAGCGGGTGCCAGGTGCCGTTGGCGGGGAAGGTCTGGTTGACGGTGACGCCGCACATGTCGTCGTCGGGCACGTCGGCCAGCAGCGGGCGCAGCATGAGGTAGGCCATGGCGCCGGCGATCGGGACGGTGTGCAGCACGCCTTGGTCGTGGGCCATGTCGGACAGGGCGGTCCAGCCCTGGAAGGTGCGGAAGGCCGAGCACATCGTGGTGCCGGGGTACTGCGTTCCGGCGGTGCGGTAGGCCGCGTCCCAGGGGTCGTACTGTTCGATGGTGCCGTCGAACAGGTGGCGGAAAGCCTTCTGGTAGGCCTCGGTCATCCACAGGTCGAGGTTGCCCGGGTCCAGGTGGGTGCCGAGACCGGCCGAGTCGGCGCCCTCGGGACGGCGGCGGATGCGGTCCGGGTACAGAGAGTCCCGGTCCGGGTCGAACCACTGCAGGCCGTCGGATTGGTGCTTCCACAGGCGGTTGAGGAAACCCTGGACCCGCGCCATCCGGTGGTGCTGGCGGGCCTGCATCTGGGTCGGTGACCAGTAGATCGGGTAGATCTCGGGTTTGGAGCCGACGCTGCCGAAGAAGTCGTCGGCCGGTCCGCGGTAGTTCTCGAAGAACTTGTTGCCGTCGACGTAGCGGACGATGTCGCGATCCCAGCGCAGGGCCTGCTCGCGGTCGAAGTGTCCGCGCACGACCAGGCAGCCGCGCCGACGCAGTAGCGCCAACGCCTCCACCGATACCGTGCCGGCCTCGATATCGGCGTAGTCGATGACAGGCCAGATCGTCTCGCCGCCTTTCCGCGCGGCAGTAGTTTCCTCGACCTCGGTCTTGACCTGTTGCTCGACGACGGCGAAGACCTCCTCGACGGTGCGGCCCGAGGCAGCGATGCGAGCTCGCAGCGCCGCCTTGATCTGCCTGATCGCGGCCGGGAGATCCGCGGGCGTCTCCTCCCAGTGCGGCAGCGCCGGAAGCGGGGCGGTTCGGAGGAGGGACTGAGCTGACACGGCACGCTCCTTCTAGTTAGGTCTCCTTATTTAGAAGCACGGTAACACTCTTGGTCTTTCTAGACAAGACTCCTGTCTAGAATGGGGTGCGTGGATCCGGCCAAGCCCTCACTGGAGCTGTTGCGGTCACTGACCGATGAGCACGTGCTGCGCGCCCTGATGCAGCGAAGGCGGCTGACACGAGCTGAGCTGGCCGCCGAGACCGGCATCTCGAAGCCCACGGTGGGCGAGAGCGTGCGCCGGCTGACCGAGACGGGCTCGGTGGTGGACACCGGCCAGCGAACCCCCGGCGGGCGCGGCCGCGGCCGGGTGGGCTCGTACTACGCCCTGGCCGATGATATCGGCGCCGCGCTCGCCGTCAGCATCGCGCCGGAGGGCATCGTGGCCGAGTGCATCGACGCCTACGGCGGCACGCTGTCGCGGGCAGATCAGGCCATCAGCCGGCCGGCCCGGCCGGCTGATGTCAACGCCGCCTTGCGAACCGCGGGCGCCGACGCGCGACACGGCGCGGGGCTGATCCCGCGCCTGGCGGTGGTCAGCGCCGCCGATCCGGTAGACCGCCACACCGGCAAGCTCATCCACCTGCCGGACGCGCCGTTCCTGCTCGGCGAGCTCGATCCCGTCGAGATCCTGGCGCCGTACGTCGACGGACCGGTCACCGTCGACAACGATGTGAACTGGGTGGCGCGGGCCGAGCGCGACCACGCAGGCGCCGCCTTGAACGACTTCGCCTACCTCTTCCTGGACGAGGGATTGGGCTGCGCGATCATCAGTGATGGCGAGGTCAGGGCCGGGCACGCCGGCCTGGCCGGCGAGATTGCGCACCTGCTTACCTTCGGCCCGCACGGCCAGGCGATTCGTTTCATCGAGGTATTCGGCGAGCTCGGCCTGCGACAAGCCCATTCGACGGCCATCGACACGAGACGGCTCCTGGCCACGGCGGCCGGCCCGGACCCCCGGGCGGTGACCACGCGTCACGCTCTCGGCCAGGCCATCAGCGGAGTCCTCGCTGCCGTCGTCGCGCTCGCTGACCCCGAACTCATCATCATCGGCGGATCGTGGGGCAGCCACCCCCTCATCCTCGACACCATCTCTACCGCCATCGCACACCTCCCGCGCCACCCCCCCATCCGGGCCGCCGCGCTCACCACTGAGCCATCGCTGGCCGGCGTGCGGCTCGAAGCGCTCAGCCGCCTCCGCTCGGCCATCGTCACCGCGACCCACCGGGTACACACCGGACCGTCCATCCAGACGACTAACTGACCGCCAAACGGCGACCTGACACGTGAAGGACGCCGGTTCAGGCCAGGACGCAACGGCGCGGCGGTTTTGTGACCAACAAGTCGGCTTTGCTGCCATGGATCGATCACGACCGGACTGCCGGTGCTCATCGCTCACGTCTTCGCCGACCATAGCTTTTCAATGCGGCGTAATCCCATTTCAGGTCGAATAGAAACCTCGATGAACATGGCGGTGCCTACTGACTCGGTGGCTCAGCGCAGAGAAATAATTGCTTGACGACAAGAAAATAAATTGGGACATCTGATCCTGTTCGTGCCCGTCCGCGTGTTTCGGGTAAGCCGTGCGGCAGCGTACCGGTTATCTGGCGCGGGTCGGCCTTGACTTTGCCCGGGAGCGGCGATCAAATCGTTGAGGTGGTTTTGCCGCGGCTGCGCAGAACCGCTGCCTTAGCGAAAGCGTCGATGGTTCCTGGGCGCCGGGCGCCGGTAAAGGGAGCCATGGCAATACTCGCGGCCGGGCGGGGACCAGTTCACATATATGCAGCGACCGATTGGCCCGATCCCGCCGTCCCCCGACCGAGTGGCAGGTGATCCCGTATGGCTGACGCACCCACGGCGGGTGCCGCGGCCGGAGGCGCGTCGCTCAACCTGACCTTCGACCTCGACCAGCTCGCGATTGGCGCCGGCGTGGTCGGCCTCAGCAGCCCTCTTCAGACGCTCCTCGCCCAGCTCCCGGCGGCCACGCAGGCGGCGCTGGCCTGGCTTCCCGACCTCGACCTGACCCAGGCCCAGACCCTGCTCAACCTCCAGTCGGGAGACTTCGGCGCGTATGTCGCCGTGTCAGATGCCGACGGGAACCCGCTCGCGTCGACGTTCCTGTTCGTTTCGCCCGCGTCCGGACAGACGCAGGCGGCCATCGGCCTCACGCTTGATCTCCCGGTAGACCTGGCCGCGACTCCGCTTTTCGGGATGCTCCTCGCCGGTGTCAAGATCACCGGCTTCGAGCTGACCTACGCGAGCCAGGACTTCACGGCTGGCAGCATTGTGCTGCCGCCTGGGGCCCCGTCGCCCCCGGCCGTGCCGGCCGATTTCGGGCTGACGGTCACCGTGGACGCCGGGGGAACGGCGCAGACGTTCACCCTCCCTTCCGCTTCGTCGGACGGCACGGCACCGGCTTCCCCGGACGCCCAGAGCGTGCGGCCGGCCCCCGGCCTGGACCGGGGGCCGACGGGCCGCCCGCTAGCAGCCCAGACCGGCGGCGCACCGCCGGTTTCGTGGTTCGCGGTGCAGAAGTCACTGGGGCCGCTGTTCATCGACCGCGTCGGGGTCGTGGCCGGCGGCGGGACGCTCGGGCTCGCCCTCGACGCGGCTCTGGATACCGACGTGGTGAGCATCCAGCTGACCGGGTTCGTCGTCACGTTCACACCCGGCAGCATGGCATCCGCGCCTCCCGCGGTCAGCCTCGACGGCCTGGCCGTGGCGGTGGACTGCGGGGCGCTTCAGATCGGCGGCAGCCTCGTCCGTACCCAGGGGCAGAGCGGGATCGAGTACGACGGCTCGCTGCTGATCAGCATCGGCTCCTATGCGATCGACGCGGTCGGCTCGTATACGGTCATCGACGGCATACCGTCGCTGTTCGTGTACGGGATGGTCGATGCCCCGATCGGCGGGCCGCCCGCCTTCCTCGTGACCGGCCTGGCCGCGGGATTCGGGCTGAACCGGGCGCTGCGGCTGCCTGCAGCGAACCAGCTGGCGACCTACCCGCTCATCCAAGCGGCCCAGGGCAATGGCGCTCAGGACGCGCTCGCCCAGCTCAACTCCGGGGGCTGGGTACCGCCAACTCCCGGCGAGTACTGGGTCGCGGCCGGGGTCGCCTTCCTGTCGTTCGGGATCATCAACGGCTTCGCGCTCGTCACTGTCGAGTTCGGCCCGGATCTGGTGATCGCGCTGCTCGGGGTCGCTGCGTTGCAGCTGCCGACCGAAGAAGACGGCGGGCCGGTGTTCGGCTACATCGAGATCACCCTGGAGGCCGTGCTCCGGCCCGCGGACGGGATATTGAGCATCGAGGCCGTGCTCACCCCGAATTCCTACGTGATCGACCCGGCGTGCCAGCTCACCGGGGGCATCGCCTTCGACCTGTGGTTCGGGAGCAATCCGCACGCGGGAGACTTCGTGTTCACCGCGGGTGGCTACAATCCGGCCTTCGCCGTGCCGAGCTGGTATCCGACCGTTCCCCGGCTGGGATTCTCGTGGCAGCTCAGCGACGCGCTGCAGATCACCGGCCAGAGCTATTTCGCGCTGACGCCGGCCTGCGTGATGGGCGGCGGCCTGCTCGCGCTGACCTTCGCCGCCGGCGGCCTCCGGGCCTGGTTCACCGCGCAGGCCGACTTCATCATGTACTGGCGGCCGTTTTTCTTCGACATCGACGTGAACATCTCGATCGGTATCTCCTATACCGGCAGCATCGGCTTCATCAGCGCCACCTTCACGGTGGAGCTCGGGGTCACCGTCGAGCTGTGGGGGCCGCCGCTGCAGGGCGTAGCCCACGTGAACTGGTGGGTCATCTCCTTCGACGTGGCCATCAACGGCGGCGGCAGCCCGTCACCGACAGCCTCGGTGCTGGCCGACTGGGATGCGTTCGCCGCTTCGTCGCTGCCGGCTGGCACCGGCGGCGGCACCAGTGTCTGCCGGGCTCAGCCGGCCGGCGGGCTGCAGAGCATCGTCAACGTCTCCACCGGAAACAGCATCTGGCAGTTCGGCGGTGACAGCCTGGCCCTGTCCACCGAAACCCTGATCCCGGCCACGACGGCCGTGATCGCCGGCCCGGCTGCGACGACCCTGCCCGGGCTGGCGGCGAACGTCTATCCGCTCGGCAACGTCGCGGATTTCGCCTGCCAGCATCAGCTGTGTATCGCGGCGTGGAGCGGCGCCGACTGGCAGCCCGGCCAGCCGCTGCCCACCGCGCTCGATGTCAGCGGCTGGGGATGGACCACCGTCACCGGCAACCTGCCCGCCGCCCTGTGGGGGCCGCACGGCACCCAAACCCAGCCGCCGCTGAGCTCAGCCGTCGTCCAGGCCGTCGTCGGAGTCACCGGCACCGGCCAGGCCACGCTGACCGGCGGCCTGACCGTACTGGCCGGGACACTGGCCGTCACCCAGCTCACGCCGCGAGGCCTGCCGCTGGCGCCAGGGCAGCCGGGCGGCCCAGGCCCGGCCTCGGCCGGAGACGCGCGGGCCCAGGTCGCCAGCACCATCAATGACCCATCCGTCACGGCGCTGAGGGCCGCGGTCACCGCCGTCGCGAACAGTTCCGGGCTGGGAGCCGGCCTGACGGCAGGCGCGCTGCCCTTGCTGGCCGGGGAGGTGTACGCGGTCCTCACCGATCCCCCGATGGTCGGTCCGCCCGGCACCACCGGGCCGCCGGCGGCCCCGCCGAGCACGGCGTCCGCGGTGGCTCCGGGTACCGGGCCAGCCAGCACCGAAGCGGAAACGATACCGCAGGGCGTGCCGTCCCCCTTTTTGCGTGCGCTGTTCCGCCAGAGCCACCCCGCCGCCGGGACTCGGGCGCGAGGAGCCGCGCCAGCCAGGCAGGCGAAGACGTCGGCGACCGTGCTCGATCGCTGGGCGACGAGCCGCGACGTGCGACTGGCCGCCCTCCCGGAGCCCGAGCCGGGGCCGGGCGGTGCCGGCTCAGACTCCGGGTCGGTGAGTGCGCGGCTGCTCTGGCCCGGGATGACCGCCGTGTGGGAGATGCCAGCGGGACCTCTGCCGATCCTGCGCCGTGACGCGGGACCGCCGTTGTGGATCGTGGCCATCGACGCCGCCCAGCGTGTCGTCCAAGCCGGGATCGCGCGGCCCGCCCAGACCGCGTGGGACGTAGCCCCCAGCGCGATTCGCGTGGCGGTGACCGCGCTCTGGGACGAGGAGGATGCCCGGGCCGTCGGCTGGCACGGGAGCACCGTGCTGCGGCAGGTCGCCAGCCAGACCCTGCTCGGCGACGGCGTGGTGGTCCGACCCCAGGCGCCGTGCGGGCTGACCCGGCGCCGGTCCGCCCGCGGCCGCCGGTCCGTCCGGGAGCTCGGCGTGAGCACGGGCCGACGGCTGGTCGAGCGGACCTGGGCCCAGCATGCCGACGCGCGCGTCGCCCGCGGCTGGGTGGAGACATACCTGCCTGCCTGGTGCCAGGCGGTAGTGGTCAGCCTCGTGCCGGACAGCGGGCGCGGGCCAGCAAGCCAGGCCGAGGACTCCAGCACGCGGGTCGGGCTGCGGCTCCGGCAGGCCGGCCAGCCAGACCAGCCCGTCGCGCCGCTGAGCACCGACTTCCATGGCATCAGCGGCCGGGGAACCTGGCGTTTCGTGATCGCGGAGCGGAGGGATCAGGCCGGGCTGCTCGTGACCAGGGCCGCGGCCCCGGACGGCTGGCGACTCGACGGGATCGCCGGGCTGGCGGGCGCGGCCATGCCGTGGGCCGACTGGCCGCGGGAGGCGGCCATGACCGCGTCGCCTCGGTCCGTGGCCCGTGAGCCGAGCCGGGTCTGGTGGTCATGAGCGGACCTCGAGGCGACGCCGCGGGCGCGGCCCCTGACGCCGCCTCCACCCCGGCGGTATCCGGGCAGGTCGCGTTCTACGACAACGTGCTCCCCGCGCTGCCAGCAGGCGACTACCAGATCATCGTTCAGGACAGCGTGACCGCCGACCAGGAGGACGCGTCGTATGCGACCGTGCAGCGGTTCCGCGTCACCGGGCCCAATCTGGCCCTGGGACCTGGCGATGTTGTGGCCATGACCCCCCCGGCGGGCAGTCAGGGCAGCTATGACACCTGGCTGCCGCACGTGGTGCTGGCGCAGCGCTCCCTGCCGTGGCAGGTCCCCATCGGACCGGGGCCGATCGCGCCGGGGACGCCCTGGCTGGCCCTGCTGCTGCTGACCAGCCAGGAGATCGACGTGGCCGGCACCCCACCCGCCGCCGGCACCACCGGCGTCCAGACCGTGCCGCTCTCCGGCCTCCTCACGCCCCCATCCGGCACGCTTGGACCAGCCCCCACCACCGGGCTGCTCAATCTGCAGGCCGAGCAGCCCGGCGTCACCTGCACGGTCGTCGACGTGACCTTCGAAGCCTTCCGGGCGGTCGCACCACAGACGGCCGAGCTTCCTTTCCTGGCCCACGTCCGCCAGGTAGACGCGAGCGACCAGGAGGCTCTGCAGGTACCTGCTCCTGGGTGGTATTCCTTCGTCGCCGGGAACAGGTTCCCGGTCGGCGCCCCGGACAACCTGTA
>Ga0302229_10002943_pt1 | contig 12074 bp, 9 predicted proteins | sample II_Palsa_N1_3_FD_193518 | JGI IMG/M metagenome (GOLD analysis project Ga0302229, IMG submission 193518) | Peat permafrost microbial communities from Stordalen Mire near Abisko, Sweden - II_Palsa_N1_3 | ecosystem: Environmental > Terrestrial > Soil > Palsa > Peat permafrost | place: Sweden...
CGGAGGCCATCCAGCCCAAGATGGCATCGTCTTCCTGCTCATCTTGACCGGGCTCGGTAGAGGGAATCGCCAGCGCGCCTTGCGCCTGCGCCGACGCACGGAGCATGAGGGCCAGCACGTCTTCCTCTCCTGCGGTGACCTTGAGGAAGAACCGGCGGAACACCTCGTCGTACGTCGCGATGTCGTCATGCCGCTTCACCAGCGCGGTCCGCCCGGCCCAGTACAAGTCCACCACATCGGCCGGATCCAGGCTGCCCGCAGCCGAGCAGTACACCAGGACGTCGCCGGACCCCACGGCGAGGCCGGCCACGCGCAATTCGTCGGCGAAGCTCACCAGCAGGCCGATGAACGGGGCGCCTCCCGGATCAGGAGTCCCGGGCACCAGAGGTGATCTCCTGCAGGTTGTCACGGACGACGTCGAGATCGTCCCGGTCCTTGACCACGGCACCGAGCGTGTCCAGCGCATTGCTGGCGTCCAGATCGGTCTCGCCGAGGAAATCCAGGGTGCGGGCCCAGTCGATGGTCTCGGCCACTCCCGGCGGTTTGGCCAGGTCGAGCTCGCGCAGCCGCTGAACGGCGCTGACCACCTTGCGGGCCAGTACCGCCGGGATGCCAGGCTCCCGGATAAGGACGATCTCCACCTCCCGTTCCGGGGTCGGGTAGCCGATCCAGTGGTACAGGCAGCGTCGCTTCAGCGCGTCATGCAGCTCACGGGTGCGGTTCGAGGTGAGCACCACCAGTGGCGGCGTTTCCGCCTTGATGGTGCCGATCTCGGGAATGCTGATCTGGAAATCGGAGAGAACCTCGAGCAGGAAGGCCTCGAACTCGTCGTCGGCCCGGTCGATTTCGTCGATGAGCAGCACCGCCTGGTCACCGGCGCGGACCGCCTCAAGCAGCGGTCGCTCCAGCAGGAACTTGGGGCCGAACAGCTTGTCCACCGCTTCGGCGTCGGCCGCCTGGTGCTCGGAAAGCGCCCGGATGTGAAGCATCTGACGGGCGTAATCCCATTCGTACAGCGCCTGGTTGGTGTCAATGCCCTCATAGCACTGCAGCCGGATTAGTTTCCGGCCGAAGACCGACGCCATCACCTTGGCGATCTCGGTCTTGCCGACCCCGACCTCGCCCTCGAGCAAGAGCGGGCGGTTCAGCGACATCGCCACGAACATCGCCGTGGCTAGACCCCGGTCAGCCAGGTAGCCGCCCTGCCGCAAGATCTCGGTCAGCGCGCCGACGGTCTCAGGCGACTCCATGGTCAGGTTCTCCTTGCCGCCGAGATCGCGAGATCAGCTAACGGACCTCGACCGGAGGTAGCACCAGGTCCCGCACGCTGCCTGCGTCCGGGTTCAGCTTGCCCTCGCGGGCTAGCTGAGTCCGCCAGGCGAGCCGCAGGTCACCGTCGGTCTCCTCGGCAAGGCCGTCGAAGCCCACATCCGCCATCCTCTTGCAGGCCTTGGTGTCGCCGCAGGCCTCTTCGACGTCCTCGGTGGTCTGCCCTTGCGCGCTCCACACGCTGCGGAGCACGTCGAGGGCCTCTTCGGTGTTGCCGCTCATCTAGCCGGTTCTCCCCTCGCCAGGCACACTTGTCTCACCTGAGACTAAGCCCGGGCCGCCTGTCCGGGCGAACGCGGATTAAGGGTTCCCTTATGCGGACTCGTCCTCCAGCGCGCCGCGCATGGGCTGGAACTTCACCAGGGTCTCGGCGAGTTCGGCGGCCGGTTCCGAACCGGCCACGATGCCACATCCGGCGAACAAGCGCGCGGTCCGACCAGAGAGCTGCGCGCAGCGCAGCGCAATACCCCACTCACCGTTTCCCTCGGCGTCCACCCAGCCCACGGGCCCGGCGTAGCGCTGCCTGTCCATGTGCTCAAGGTCACGGATGAGCTCAAGCGCCGCGCTGGCCGGGGTGCCGCAGACAGCGGCGGGCGGGTGCACTGCCGCCGCCAGTGCGAGCGCTGACTTCGGCTTCTCGCTGTCCGCGAGGGTTCCGCGCACCTGGGTCCCCAGGTGCTGCAGGTTCGGGAACTTCAGCAGCCCGGGCCGCGCCTCGACCTCCAGCGCGTCGCACAGCGGCCCGAGCGCGTCGCGTATCGAAGCGACCGCGTAGGCGTGCTCCTCGTTATTCTTGGCCGAGGCCAGCAGTTCCGAGCCCAGCGCCTCGTCGTGGACCGCGTCGCCGCCGCGCGGCGCCGTGCCGCCGAGCACCAGCGCGCTCACCTGGCGGCCAGCCCGGCGCACGAGCAATTCGGGGGTAGCGCCCACCATGCCGTCGCAGGCGAAGGTGAAGCAATCCGGATAGCGGGCGGCCAGCCTGCGCAGCAGCACCCGAGCATCGATGGGCTCCGCGGCAGTCGCGAACAGATCCCGGGCGAGCACCACCTTACGCAGGTCGCCCGCTTTGATCGCCGCCACCGCCTCGGCGACCGCTTCCTCCCAGCGCGCCCCCGTCAGGCTCCCTTCCCGCCAGTCCAGCGGCCCAACGGGCGCCAGGGGGGCAACGGACGTCTGGGCGGCAGGGGGTGTCCGGGGGGATTTATCCCCCCCCAGGGGGGTCTGGGGGGATGGGTCCCCCCAGAAGCGGGGGGGTCTTGGGGGGTCGTCCCCCCGGCTAATAGAGTCCCCCCGGGACAGCAGAGTGACCCAGGCCCGGCCGCGGCCGTCGCGGCCGAGCACGAGGCGCGGGACGATCAGCACGGACTCATCGGATGACGCATCGAAGGTAAAGCTGCCGAACGCGATGGGCCCGGTACCGCGCAGCCGTACCTGGTCATCGATGTCGGCGGCATCGAACACCGAGCGGAGCCATTTCTCCCCGGCGGTAAACCGGTCTTCCCCCGCAGGCAGCGATACCCTGACCGCCTCGCCCCAGCCGGCCAGCCCGGCACCGTGCTGTATCCAGGCGACCACGTCCGGCTGCGGAACATGCCCGAGAAGATCCCCTGGGTCGGGTATGGCGACGGTGCGGGCGCTGAGCCGCCCGGTCTCCTGGCGGCTCAGCGCCCGCACGCTGTCGTCCGCGTCACCTGATCACCCGCCACGAACCCACATTCTAGGTGCCGTCCGTCACGGGGCTTACTTCCGGGTTCGTCGGCTTGCTCGCGCCCGGTTTCGCCAGCGCGCTCGGCCACCAGATATGCCGCCCGATATCCAAGGTCAGCGCGGTCACAAGGACGGACCTGACCACGATCGTGTCAAGCAGCACGCCTAGCGCGACCGCCACCCCGATCTCGGTGAATTCCACCAGCGGCAGCGTGCCGAGCACGGCGAACGTGCCCGCGAGCACGAGGCCGGCCGAGGTGATGACGCCACCGGTGGCGGCCAAGGCAGTAAGGGCACCTTGCCGCGTGCCGAGCCGGGCCGATTCCTCGCGCACGCGGGTCATCAGGAAGATGTTGTAGTCGATACCCAGGGCCACCAGGAACACGAAGACGAACAGCGGCACGGAGGTATCGGCGCCCGCGAACCCGAACAGGTGCTTGAAGACCAGCGCAGACAGGCCGAGAGCCGCGCCGAAGGACAGCACCACGGTGGCGATGAGCACGAGCGGCGCCACGATCGCGCGGAGCAGCAGACCCAAGATGAGGAGCACCACGCCGAGGATCAGCGGAATGAGCAGATCCCGGTCATGAGCCGCGGCCGCCTCCACGTCCAGGTTGATGGCGGTGCCGCCGCCCACCTTGGCGTCGGCGCCGGGGATGGCGTGCACCGCGGTCCGTATCTGGTCCACCAGCGTGTACGCGGCCGGGCTGTCCGGCGGCGGAGTCATCGTGGCCTGCAGGAAAGCCAGGCCGTCCTTGGTCACCGGCGGGGCGACCGAGGCGATGCCAGGCGTGGCGGCGAGCGCGTTCCTGACCGATCCCGCGCTCGCCGCGGTGGAGATCACTTGCACCGGCTCGCCGGAACCAGCTGGGAAGTACCTGGCCAGCTCCTGCTGGGCGGTGATGGACGGCGGGGTGCCACGGAACGATTCGGCCGTGGTCAGCGTGCCGAACTTGAACCCGGCCAGCCCGGCCGCCCCCGCCCCGAGCAGGATCACGGTCACGATCCATACCGTGCGCGGGCGGTGGCTGATGGCCTGCCCGACCCGCGACCATGCTCCCCGGTGAGTCGGCTCCGCGGAACCGTAGCCCGGCCTGACCGGCCAGAAGATCCAGCGCCCGAAGACGACGAGCAGCGCGGGCAGCAGGGTGATCATGGCGATCAGGCCCACGGCGATGCCGATGGCGGCGACCGGGCCCAGCCCGGAGATGTCATTGGACTCGGCCGCGAGCAGGCAGAGCATGCCGGTCACGACGGTCAGCCCGCTGGCGATGATGGCCGGCCCGGCCCGGTGCAGGGCCACGGCCATGGCCTGGTGCCGGTCGTCGTGCCTGCGCAGTTCCTCCCGGTACCTGGCGATCAGCAGCAGCGCGTAGTCGGTGCTTGCGCCGATCACGAGCACCACCAAGATGCCGTCGCTCTGCCCGTTGACGGTCAGGTTCGCGTGCTGGGTGAGAAGGTAGATGACGGCTTCGGAGACGGTGAGCGCCACGCCCGCCGACATGATGGGCAGCAGCCATAGAACCGGGCTCCGGTAGGTCAGCAGCAGGAGCCCGATGACCACGCCCAGGGCGGCGTACAGCAGGGTGGAGTCGATGCCCTTGAATATCTTGAGCTCGTCGGCCGCGCTGGCGGCAGGTCCGCCGACGTACACGCTCAGCCCCGGATCCCCCTTAGCGGCGGCGGCCTTCAGGTTGGAGACGAAGCCGCTCAGGTCGCTGTTGTAGCCGAGATCCGCGCCGATGACGGTCTCGATCGCCCGGTGGTCGCTGGACACCACCGGGGCGGCGACGCGCCCGTCCACCGCTGGCAGCGAGGCGAAGTAGCGCGCGTCGGCGTCCGCCTTGCGCATGTCGGCCGCCGTCACGCCGCTGCCGCGGACGTAGACCACCAGCGCGGGGTTGTAGTTCTGCGACTCAAAGAGGTTCTGCTCGTTCAGTTCCTGGGTGGACTCCGCCGACGAGGGCAGATAGGCCGAGGAATCGTTCTTCTCCGCTCCCTGCAGCTTGCCGGCCAGCGATCCCAGGACCGCGACCACCAGAATCCAGAACGCGACCACCAGGTACTTTGACCTGCGGCCGCAAATGATCGCGATCAGCCGGCTCACGCCCTGCGGCCGGGCCCGGGTCCGGCGTCCGGCGGGACCCTGATCTGGCGAATCCCCGGTTTTACGATGCTGTGCTTCCTGGCCCCGTGTTTGCTCGTGCTGGGCGATCCCGGTGTCCTCGCCGCTGGCGCGGACACCGGGATCTTCACCCGGCGTGTTACGGGGCGCCCCCGTGCTCCCGCGTGCCACGTCGTCCTCCTTGCGCGTAGAAGATCCTGATAAAGTACTCAGGGAATACGATGTATCGCATCGGCTTCGACTGTCAAGTTATATCTTGAATATTTCGAGCCGCCGGAGCATGCGAGCTGTCGGCATCGAGGTTCTGTATTCCTAGCCGAGTACTTCTGGCGACGAACCCAGGGTCATGTTCGGGTTCATCGTTCCTCCTCGACGTTGCGGCCATCACTGGCCGTCCACTATCGAGTTTCGCGGTAAGAACCCTGCGGCCGCGTCGGAGGAAATCCCTATTTTGCCTGCTGGGAGGTGCCTTAGGCAGGCCCAAAGGCGGCTTAGGCTTTGGCCGGGCCGAATTCTCTCACAGCAGGGTCAATTGCTCCGGCTGGGCCGGGACGAGCTGCTCCGCTGCGGGGATCTCGGTGGTTGCCTGTGCCCTCGGGCGGAGCTGAGCAGGGCGGCCGGGCGGGCGCAGGGTGCCGTGACCGAAGCCGGGCCTCGGCCGGCCGATGCCGTGCTTTTCCGCCAGCTCGCGGACCTGGCCGGCGATCCTGGCCTGGTAGGCCTTGGGTGCGTAGGCCCCCCGGCCGTACAGCTCCAGGTACCGGTCGACTAGCTCGGGATGCTGGGCCCGCAGCCAGCCGAGGAACCACTCCCGCGTTCCCGGGCGCAGATGCAGCACGATGGGCATCACATGCCGGGCGCCGGTGGCCGCGATCTGCCTCACCGCCGCCTCAAGCTGGGCCGGGGAGTCGGAAAGAAACGGCACCACCGGCCCCATGAGCACGCCGCAGGACAGGCCGCGCTCGTTCAGCGCGGCGCACGCCTCGAGCCGCCGGCCCGGCGCGGGGGTACCGGGCTCGATAGATCGCCATAGGTCTTTATCGATAAACCCGGCCGAGACGTTCAGCCCGACCTCGGTGATCTCGGCCGCCTCGGCGAGCAACTCCATGTCGCGGAGGATCAGCGTGCCCTTGGTCAGGATCGAGAACGGGTTCGCGGCGTCCTTGAGCGCGCCGATGATGCCGGGCATCAGCTGGTACCGGCCCTCCGCCCGCTGGTAGCAGTCCACGTTCGTGCCCATCGCGATGTGCTCGCCCTGCCAGCCCCGCGAAGCCATCTTCTTGCGCACGAGCTCGGGCGCGTTCACCTTGACGACCACCTTGGTGTCGAAGTCCGCGCCCGCATCGAGGTCAAGGTAGGTGTGCGTGTTACGAGCAAAGCAATAAATGCACGCATGCTGGCAGCCGCGGTACGGGTTGATGGTCCAGCGGAACGACATCCTGGACGCCTCGGGCACGCGGTTGACGACCGACTTGGCCTGTACCTCGTAAAAGGTCATGCCGCGGAAACCTGGCGTGTCGAACGTGCGGGCGACCGCGCCTCGCTCAATAAGCGGGAGCGCCGTGGCGCGGTGCCGGACGGGCGGCGGGGCGCCAGGCTCGGCGTCCGCGACGGCCGACCGCGGATCGTCCAGCGGCAGATCGTCAAGCCGCAGATGGTCCCAGCGCATACCGAACACGGTAGAACGATTTTTCGAGCGATGCAAGCGTGACACGCGTACGCTCGTCGTAAGTAGTTAACCGGCACTCTGTACACGAGGAAAGACTTAGCGTAGCCTACGGTCTGATCGGGGCGCGGGAGAAGACGAACCGGACCATGATCATGCCTGACGAAAAACGGACGAAGTACAAAGCCAGAACGATTGGATAAAGACCCGTTCCTGAGGGATAGTGAGAGGGTAATCACCCATCCCGCGATGCGGAGGTAGCCGTATGGCGCTGTCGATGGACGAGCAGCGGGTGCTCGCCGAGATCGAGCGTCGGCTCGCTGCTGACGATCCCGGCCTTGCCACCTGCCTGACGTCGTTCCGGCGCCCTGGCCCGGCCACCGTCCTGCGCTCGCCCCGGGCGCGCATCATGGGCTCGCTGTTCACGGTGCTGCTCGTCGCGATGGTCTCGCTGATGGTCTACGCGATGATCCCGTTCCGGGCCCACGGCGCGCGGACGCCCGCGGCGCCTAGCGCGAGCACTCATGGGGCGGTCACTAGTGCGGCCACGGGAGTTGGCCTCGGCTCGCGGACGACCCCGCCCGTCTCGGCCAATGCCAGCGCCGGGACAGGTGTGGCAGCGCGTTCCTCCGGCAAGTCCGCGACGCCCTCGGCCGGCCCGAGCGCCAGCACGAAGAGCGCTAAGAGTCAGGCCGTGCCAACGGCGACGGGACCGTAGCCGGGCGACGGCGACGGGATGGCGGCCGAGCGCGGCTAAGGATTCCCGCCAGAGCTGAACTAGATAACGCTCTAGGCCTTCGAGCGTCTTCTTCTCCTGCTGGAACTCATCGCTGAGCGGATTGCGGTGACGGTCGAAGAGTGCCGCGTAGCGCCGGGTCACCTGGTCACGGTTACCGGCGTAGACGCGCACCGAATAGTCACCGACGCCGCCGCCCAGCCGGAGACCCCGAACTGCGGAGCCGGCCAGGCCCATGTTGATGCTCAGCTGCCCGCGCAGGTAGATGGACGCCTTGGCCTCTTCGTCCCAGGCGTCGCTGCACGGCGGCGGCGCGCTGTCCCACTCCTCCAGGACCAGCCTGACGTCGATGTCTTCCTGCAGGCTGCCGACCCACAATTGCTCGCGGTTGGTGCTGATCAACGCGCCGACCGGAGGCAGCGGACCTCCTGGTGCGTCCGGGTCGACGGCCGGGTCATGGATCCGGAACATCCTCCGTTCCGGAGTTACCGGGATAACCAGCTGTAGCAGCCTGCGGCTCATGGTTCCCCCTCTCGGCACGTTGACACCTCTGACACCAGCCCGCTTCCCTAGCAAATCTAGACCGCAAACGCGCATCATGCAGGCTAAAACGTTGCGGAAATGCTGAACGTGACCACTTGACTACTACGCGTTCCGGAGTAGCGTTATATCTGTTATGAGCATTGTGTCCGACCCTGACCCGCCGGCCCCCGATTAACGCGGTGCCGGACTTCACGGCCGATCGCTATCATCCAGCAGCTGGCCGAGACCCGTCAGCCGGGTTCCCGAAGGTGAATCTGAACCACGTTCCAGCGCCGGACGTATAACTAGTAGCTGGTACTCGTCCGCGGCGAGTACGACCCGAGGGGTTTGCGCGATGCAGGCACAGGTACGAGATGCCCACGGGAGGTCACTCAGCGTATCCGCACGGCTACCAGAACGAACACCCGCGGCCCTCCTCGGCCAAGCGCGTGCTTCCGGAACCGATGCGAGCGCCGATTCAGGCGCCGCGACACGCGGGCGCCGCACGCTCATGCTGGCCGTCTGCTGTATGAGCCTGTTCATGGTCGGCCTGGACAACACGATCGTGAACGTCGGGCTGCCCGCCATCGGCCGCGACCTGCACGCCGGCGTTTCCGGCTTGCAGTGGACGGTCGCCGCCTACACGATCGTGCTGGCGGCCCTGCTGATGCTCTCCGGCTCGATCGCCGACCGGATCGGCCGCCGCACCATCTTCCAGGTCGGCCTGTCGCTGTTCACTCTCGGCTCCTGGATGTGCAGCCTGGCGCCCAGCCTCGACTGGCTGATCGCCTTTCGCGTCCTGCAGGGGGTCGGCGGCTCGATGCTCAACCCCGCCGCGCTGGGGATCATCACGAACACCTTCACCGGCCGGGCTGAGCGCGCCCGCGCGATCGGTATCTGGGACGGCGTCTTCGGCCTTTCCATGGCGCTCGGCCCGGTGCTGGGCGGCATGCTGGTCGGAACCGTCGGCTGGCGCGGAATCTTCTGGGCGAACATCCCGGTGGGCCTGGCCGCCATCTCGCTGACCGCGCTGTTCGTGCCTGACTCCAAGGCGCCGAAGTCGCGCCGCGCCGACCCGGTGGGCCAGATCCTTCTCATCGTGATGCTCGGCTCGCTCGCCTACGCGATCATCGAGGGCCCCGGCCACGGCTGGTACTCGCCGGAGATATTCGGCTTCTTCGCCCTCTCGGTGGCCGCGCTCGCGGTGCTGCTCGCTTACGAGCGGCGCCGGGCGGAGCCCATGATCGACTTGCGGTTCTTCCGCAGCGTGCCGTTCGCGGGCGCCAACCTCAGCGCCGTCTGCGCCATCGCCGCGATGGCCGGGTTCCTGTTCCTTTCCACCTTGTACCTGCAGGACGTACGCGGCCTGTCAGCGCTTCAGGCCGGCCTGACCATCCTGCCCATGCCCGTGGTCATGGCCCTGTGCGCGCCCCTGGCCGGCCGGATGGTCGCCAAACGCGGCCCGCGCATTCCCCTGGTCATCGCGGGCGCGGCTCTCACCCTCAGCAGCGCCGCGCTATCGCGGCTGACGGGATCGACTGAGCACGTGTACCTGATCGTCAGCTACGGCCTGTTCGGGGTCGGGGCCGGCATGGTCAGCTCGCCGATCACCAACGGGGTCATGTCCGGGGTCCCGAGGACCCAGGCGGGCATGGCCTCGGGGATGAACTCCTCCAGCCGTCAGCTCGGCCAGTCGCTCGGCGTCGCGATCGTCGGTTCGGTCCTGGCGGCCAGCATGCGCGGATCCATGCAGGCGGGCTTCGTGCAGGCCAGCCACGCGGGCTGGTGGATCCTCGCCGGGTGCGGCTACGTGGTGCTCCTGCTCGGCCTGGTCTGCACGACGGCGTGGGCGAAGGCGACCGCGGCCAGGCTCTCACCTGGCCGCTGACCTGACCGCACGTGCGCCTGCTGGTCCGCGAGGGCGGTTCAGCCGGGCTAGGTGCGGTGACCCGCGATCTGCCGCAAGGCTTCCAGGTCCATGATCGTAATACGCCGCTGGCCGGTGCGGATGAAACCGCGCTGCCGCCAGTTACCCAGAGCCCGGGTAACGGTCGCACGTGACGTGCCGGCCAGGCTGGCCAGTTCCTCCTGCGACAACGGCATCGCGACGTAGACCCCGCCGGCCGTCCCGCTCCCGTGCTGACCCGCGAGGTCCAGCAGCAGGAACGCGAGCCGTTGCGCGCCGCTGGTGACCGAACGCCTGCGCAGCATCCCGGCCGCGTCACTCCAGCGCAGCGTCACAACGCGCCGGTAGACGCGCGAGGCGCCCGGGTAAGAGTCGAGGAACGAGCTGAACTTATCGTGTCCCACGATCAGCGAGCGCACCGCACCGGTGGCCTGCACCGTGGCGGTGCGATAGCCAGTCGCCTCGCCCGCCACCTCCCCGACGATGTCACCGTGCCCCCGCAGCCCGAGCACCAGCTCATGGCCCTCACTGGTCACCGAGAGGATCTTCACCCAGCCCGTCATGAGGATGAACACGTGCGTGGCCGGGTCGCCTTCGACGCACAGCGTCCCGCCGGGCGGGAACACGCTCATCCGGCCGAGACCCGACAGGACCGACTGCTCCGTACCGGTAAGAAGATCCCAGAAACCCTGGGGTTCTGGGGTCGGTCCCATCCCGTGCAGGTTCATATCACCGAGGAATGCCTCACGTGTCAGCGAGCCGGCCACGGCCGACCTTGGTCCTACGATGAGGCATCCGGGGCTAGTTCACAAACACCGAGGCAGGGTACGCGTCACGCGCCGAGCAGGACCGCCGCTGTCCAGGCCAGGAAGCAGCCCGCGGTGATGAACGTCCAGGTGTCGACCAGGTGGATCCGCTCCCGCCGGAGCCGGGCCGCTCCGAGCAGGAGGTTCACCCGGGCCCAGTTCCACGCGTCGTTTTCCTCAGACGGCGGAACGGTCAGCCACCGCACCCGGGGATCGAGTGGAGCGCCGGCCCGCCATCGCTGGTCGTTGAGGTGGTCGAGCACTGGCCGGCCGGCCAGGAGCAGCAGCACCCCGGCCCGCAGCCAGACCATGATCAGGCCGGCCAGCAGGCCCGCGCAGACCAGGCCGGCCGCGCTGAGACGCAGCACGGAGGGCGAGAAGGCGGCCTCCACGGCGATGCCGATCGTGATCGCGCTCAGAACGCTGCCGTCCAGGAGCATGCTGCCGCGTGTGTCGCGCAGCAGGCACGCCATTCCCGCGATGGCCTCCTGGGCGGGCCCCCGATCTGACAGTTCACGATCTAGCTGGTCGCGATCGGCACCAGTGTGATCCGCACCGAAGCTGCATCGCCCTCTCATTGCTTCCGCAGGTACAACTGCTTCCGCCGGTACAGCCAGGGTCACGGCCATCCTTCTCGCCTCCGTACGTGCGCTCAACCTTCGGGTTAAGCCAATCAGGTGAGACGGCGCCGGGCTGAGCCACGTGAAGCAGCTTCACTGCGTCAAATGACGCACGATCAGCCGGGGAAGGAAATCACGATCAGCCGGGGAAGGAAATCACGATCAGCCGGGGAAGGAAATAGGGTCGCCGACGGCTAGCCGCAGCCGCAGGCACCGCCGCAGCAGCCCCCGCCCCGAGAACCCCCAGCAGCCCGAGAACCCCCAGAACCGCCGGACCCGGCCGAACGATCGCGGCCCGCGGCGAGGCCTGACACCGAGACCGCGGACAGAAGCTTGACCGTGTCGTCATGGCCCTGCGGGCAGGTACCCGGGGCCGATGACTCGGTCATCGGGCGGTTCAGCTCGAACGTGTCGCCGCAGGCGCGGCAGCGGTACTCGTATCGGGGCACGATGGCAGTCTACGCGCCGCCGCCCCGGCGTGGGGAGGCGCTATCGCGCCCGGGTACCGCGCGGGAATCGTCCGCCCCGGCGGCCGAGTCGCCGTAGCAGGAGGTGCGGCCGTGTCCGTTCGGAATAATGCTCTTCTTCAAGGTCACGGACTCCAGGCTGACCACCGGAACCACGGGGGCCACGGGGGCCACGGCGATCTTGTCGTCG
>Ga0302229_10002945_pt1 | contig 12067 bp, 8 predicted proteins | sample II_Palsa_N1_3_FD_193518 | JGI IMG/M metagenome (GOLD analysis project Ga0302229, IMG submission 193518) | Peat permafrost microbial communities from Stordalen Mire near Abisko, Sweden - II_Palsa_N1_3 | ecosystem: Environmental > Terrestrial > Soil > Palsa > Peat permafrost | place: Sweden...
TCACTTATCGCCTGGCTTGCCCACCTTAAGGCCGCCGCCGGATCCAAAGGCTGACTGCGGTCAGATAGAGCAGAATCGTTGGCGGCAGATGAACAAAGTTTCACGCACGATAAGAGTGCTCCGCGGAGTCAGGAGCACATTCGCTATCGGGCCGTGATGCCACCATCGAAATTCTCGATCGACCGATCTGACGCGCGGCCAGGCCGCGCTGGGAATGCGAGCGGCGGGCAAGGTGCATGAGAGTCAGCGGGCTCTCCAGCTCCCTGGCGCAACCAGGCGGCCAGCCCGGCGGGCAACGATGCGCTGGCACAATCGGCCTTACGTATCAGGCGCGCGTTGCGGGCCTCCGTAATGGCATAGGGACACGGTCTCAACGCCTGGTTAGGGATGATAGGCAATGGCAAATCTGCTGGCTAACGGGGACTTCGAGGCGCCCGCCGGAGCGCCCACGACGCTTGCCGGGACCGGGGTTCCGGGCCAGTCGGCCGCACCTGGCTGGACGACCTGGAACAAAGTTGAAGCAGTGACCGTCACGGATATCCTGCCGAGCACGGCGCCCGGCGGGGGTTCGCAGATGCTGCACGTCTGCACCACTGGTCAAGATTGCGGCGTGGTTCAGCAATACCAGGCCACTGGCAGCGGTCCCGAGCGGGTCGTGTCCTCCGTGTCGGTCTTCGTCGTTCGCGGCCAGGTCGGGATGGGGACCGGTGACGGCGGAGATACCGGCGATCACGACGCTGTCAGCACTGCGACCGGAACGTGGCAGGAGCTGACGGCGCCGAACGGGGTTCGGCCCGCCAATGAATTCATCGTCTATGCGGTTTCGGCAGGCGGCGCATGCTATTACGTCGACAACGCTTCGGTGAACGAACGGGGGCCCATAGTAACTGGATAGGTAACGCCGCCAGGCCCCTTCCCGGGGCAGGCCGCGTCGAGCGTAGAACGAGCAGAAAGGCTCCTTGCCCGTTCATCCGCCGACCAGCAGAATCCCGCCCGCGAAGTCGCCCTCGCTCACCGGTCGGCAATCAGGCGCAGCGCCTCTCCCTTGGTCAGCACCTGCGCGTCGCTGTCGGCAGGCCCCCTTGAACGCGGGTCCCGTAGTTGTGCGCCGCGATCGCGGCGGCCGTGATCACACGACCGTGGCCGACCGCTCCCCCGGCAGCGACAGAACTAGAAGCTGTCGGGCTCCTCGTGGAACCGTTGGCCGTGCAGCTGCGGGTGGGATCGTGACAGTGGCTGGCCGGCGAGCCGGGCGGTGACGCCGGCGTTGAAGTTGGGGCATTGCGTGATGTCCTGGTGGGGGCAGCGCAGGCCGTGGCTGATGGCCTCGCGGGCGGCCTGCGCCCTGGCGATCTGCTCGTCGAGTTCGGCGAGCTTGCGCTGCATGAGCTGGCTCCGGTCGGCGGGCGCGCTGGCGCGGGCGGTCATCAGGGCCTTTTGCTCGGCGAGGGTGAACCCCGCGTCGCGGTAGAGCAGGATGGCGGCGACGAGCCTGGCCGCCGATTCGGGGTAGCGGCGCTGCCCGGAGATCCTGGCCGGGGCGGGGAGCAGGCCGAGTTCCTCGTAGTAGCGCAGGGCCGAGGCCGTGACGCCGGCGCGGCGGGCCAGCTCGCCGATGGTGAGCAGGCAGCCGGGGGTGTTGACTTCAGGTGCACTTGAAGGCATTGACTGCCGGCCATGGGAACACGACATGAGGGAAGCATGCCACGGGCAGTGCGGCGGGCGATGACCGCCGCCGTTGAGTACGGGGTGGCGCGTGCTGGGATAGCCGTCGTTCGGGCCCTGGACCGTGACGTCATCGGCCAGGCCCATCATCCTCGGGGCGCGGCCGGGAGCGTGAACGGCTGGGTGTTCGCGCACCGCCCGTCCAACCGGCAGCGCAACCGCTGGGTGGTCTCGCTGCTCGGTGTGCGGCCCGCCGATCGGGTGCTTGAGATCGGCTTCGGCCCCGGCCTCGCGGTCGCGGCACTGGTCCGGGCCGGCGCGGGTCACGTGTACGGCATCGACCATTCAGCGGTGATGCTGCGGCAGGCGTCCAGGCGCAACGCCGCCGCCATCCGGGCCGGCCGGGTCACCTTGATCAATGCCCCGGCCGATCAGCTCCCGGCCGCTCTCGACGGCCCCTTCGACGCGATCCTCGCCGTCAACTCCCTCGGGTTCTGGCCCGCGCCCGCCGAACGGCTCGCCGAGCTGCGGCGGCGGCTCGCAGCTGGCGGGCGCATCGCCATCGCGTCCCAGCCCCGCTGCCCCGGCGCCACGGCGGGCACGTCCCGCAGCGCCGCCGATGAGGTCGAGAACCTGCTGCGGAGCGCCGGCTTCACGCAGCTGAGCACCGAGACCCTCCCCCTCAGCCCGCCAGTGATCTGCGTCCTGGCCGTCGCCCCAGGCCCGGACGCCAATCACACTCCGCGAACCTGACCACAGCGCGGACAGTTACCGAGCCATGGTGGATCAGGTGGTCCATCGGGTGGCCTTCGGCGGCGCGACAACATCTGTCACTATAAGTTACAGTTTGCGCAGGTAAACCAGGTGTTTCCCCCAAACGTCTCCTTTGTAGATGATCTTCACCGACTTGACTGTTACCTGTAGATCGTCACGACCAGCGGGTAACCGGAGGGCTGGCCAAGCTGGGCCAGGGATTACCGCCGCCGGTGGCTACAGCTGACCTCAGCTGGGCCACGGCAAGCTCATTTGCGGCTGTTCTAGGACACCATGCTCGGCGGGCGGGGTCTCCGCTGTCTTTAGTGTTTCCTGCACTGTGCTGTGATAACTAAGAGGAACTTGCTTATGCCTCAAGCTGTTTTTGGTACCGGCCGACTATGTCTTACAGCAGCTATTCTGCCCCTTGGCATGGCTCGCAATCTGCCTTGCGGACCCTCCGTACCCCTATCCTCCGATCAGAAGCAGACGTATTGCCGCAATTGGCAGGGCTCGAGAAGCCGGAAGCGCCGGTGGTTACGAAGGCATGCTCTTCTGGCTAGCCGTCACGGCCGGACCTGCGAACAGCCGTACCGCGGCAATGGACGGCGCGAGCAGGATCGCGCCGTAGAACAGCCCGCTGAGGATGTCGCTGGTCCAGTGCTTACCGGTATATTCCCGGCTGTACGCCTCGTTGAAAGACAGGGCAGCGACCGCGCCGATGGCCCAGGCCTTCCCTTGGGGAGTGCCACTGAATTCCCGCCAGAGCAGGTAGGCGATCAAGCCATACAGGTAAACCACACGATCGACGCCACCGCTGGGATACGTACCAAGCGGGCTGCTCGGAGGGCCAGGCCGACTGAACCTGCGCCTGAGCGCCAACGTGACACATTTTTCTACCACGAATGCCGTACCTAGCGCGGCGGGTGGCACCCATTTGCGTCGTGGCCATGCCACCGCCAGGGTGGCCGCAGCGGCGCCGGCCGCGCCCCAGGTCGGCTGGCTGTTGCCGATCTTGGTGAGCCTCTCCATGACATCACTCCACCACTTCACCTGATGATCGGCCGTCCAGTAGTAAATGGGCTCGTCGATCACCGGGCCGTGGTTGATGACGGCCGGGCCAAGCAGTTCCATCACCTTGTAAGCCAGGGCTCCGCCAGCGCCGGTGACAACTCCGATTCCGACGAGATCAGGCACCCAGTCCGGCAGCCCAGCCGGGCCGGGGGTCCGGGTGGGACCCATCCGTCTCCCGCCCTCGCGCGAAGCCCGGCGCACGGCATTTACCGTGGCTGCCGCAATTGCGGCCTCTCCGGCCGGCCAGAGGCCAGCGAGAAGATAACGAAGCATTCCTGTCTTCAAGTTCTTCAAAACGTACTCCCATAACTGTCAGGGGTCGTGCCGAATTCGCCTGGCCGGCGCCTAGCGCTTGATGCAGCCAGACGCCGGCCAGCGGGCGGTGACCTCTAGTTATACGGCAGGAAGCAGATACCCGAGAGGTTCTCGACGCCGCCACACAGCTGGCTGCCGTCGAAGTTGTCGCTGGCGATCCACAGGCCCGCGCTGGTCGCCAGCATGTCATCCGCGCCGAGCCCACGATCCCGGGTGTAGTAGCCTGCGGTACCCGCCGAGTCCACATATAGGTCTCCGGTGCTCGGCTGCAGTCCTTCCATGCCTGGTGCGTTGTAGGCGTCCGGCCCCAGCGCGTCGCAGTCGTCGGGGTTCATCGAGTACCGCTCATGCCCGGCGAAGTACGCGGCGTCGGCGTCGGCGGCGGCCGCGTACAGCGAGTCGCAGCCGGTGTAGTTGATCCAGGTGTCCAGCACCTCGGTCTGGGTGGCCGGGAAGGCCGCGGCCGCGTCGCACAGCCCGTTCCGTGGCGTCTCCCCGGTCGGCCAGCCGTTCGGGTGGTAGCCCGTGGTGCCGATGTAGATCTCCGAGTCGTTCGGGGACCAGGCCGCGGCCTGGATGTAGAACGGCTCCACCGTCGCGCACTCGTAGGGATACCCGTTGGTGGGATCGGACGGTGTCGCCTCCCCTTTGCTGCCGTCCCACTGCGGCGAGCTCCAACCCGTCACCGTGGCGGGGCTGGTCGCGAGATTCAGCATGAAGATCTGCTGCCGCGGCAGGCCGCCCGCCGAGGTGAAGTCGCCCATGACCAGGTCGAGCTGCCCGCCGTGGGACAGCGCCTGGTTGTACACCCTGGTCGCGTTGCTTGACACGCCGGAGAAGTTGTAATTCCCGGAGATGTTCAGCTTAAGGAACCCGTCGTCCTTGCCGGTAGTGGGGTTCAGGCTCGCGAAGTAGGGGTCGGCGCTGCTGCCGTTGATGGAGGTGAAGTAGCCGCCGGCCAGGATGTGCCCGTCGGCGCCGAGCAGCGTCTGCACCGAGCCGCCGGCACTGTGCCCGAAGGTGCTAACGACGTTGCCCGTGCTCGTGCTGATCTCGGCGACGTTCTTGACGCTGGTGCCGTTGACCGAGGTGAAGTCGCCGCCGATGTAGGCGTCGGCGCAGTTCCCGCCGCTGAAGGTGATCGAGTTGATGTCCCCGCTGCTGTTCGTGCTGGTGCCCACGACGTCCGGGGCCCACGAGGTCACCGTGTAGGGCGCGGTGGCACTGAAGCTGAAGATGTTGTCGCGGGTGTAGGTGGTGCTCTCCCGCACGATCGTGGTGAACGAGCCCACCGCATACATCGTGCTGCCGCACTGCACGAGCTGGCGGATCTGCTGCGTCGGGTCGTCGGCGGTGGCCTTCAGGTGCGGCGTGTCGGTAGCCGGGGTGGCCGAGACGACGCCCACGGGCGGCGATACTCCGCCCGCTCCCTGGGCCGACGCGGCTTGCACGGCAGTGGTGCCCGACACCACCAGTCCCGCCGCTGCGCCTAGTGCGATGAGGTATCTGCGCAAGTTCTCTCCCCAACTAGCGGAAACGCGGCCTCGTTCAGAAAATGTCTAGCTGTAGGGCAGGAAGCAGATCCCGGACAGGTTCTGCACCCCGCCGCACATCTGGCTGCCATCGAGGTTGTCGCTGGCGATCCAGAGCCCGGCGCTGGTGAGGAGCTCGTCATCGGCGCCCAGGCCGCGGTCGCGGCTGTAATAGCCCGCGGTGCCTGCCGTGTTGACGTACAGGTTGCCGTTGGCCGGGTCGAGCCCCTCCATGCCCGGCGCGTTGTAGCCGTTGGTACCGAGGGCGTCGCAGTCGTCCGGGTTCATGGAGTAACGCTCGTGCCCGGCGAAGTAGGCCGCGTTGGCGTCCGCGGCCGCGGAGTACAGCGAGTCGCAGCCGGTGTAGTTCACCCAGTTCGCCAGCACGGACGTCTGGGTGGCCGGGAAGGCCGCCGCCGCGTCGCACAGCCCGGTGCGCGGGGTCGCTCCGACCGGATAGCCGTTCGGGTGATAGCCGGTGGTGCCGATGTAGACCGTCGAGTCATCCGGCGACCAGGCCGCGGCCTGGATGTAGAACGGCTCGATGGTGGCGCACTGGTACGGATACGCCGAGCTGCTGCCGTCGAACTCCGGCGAGGTCCAGCCGGTGACCGTGGCCGAGCTGCCCCCTACGTTCAGCATGAAGATCTGCTCCCGCTGCAGCCCGCCGACCGAGGTGAAGTCGCCCTCGACCAGGTCCAGCGTGCCGCCGTGGCTGAGCTGCTGGTTGTAGACCTGGGTGGGGTTGGAGGACACACCGGGGAAGTTGTAGTTGCCGGAGATGTTCAGGTGCAGGAAGCCGTCGCTCTTGCCGGTGGCCGGGCTCAGGCTGGCCATGTACGGGTCCGTCGTGTCGCCGTTGACGCCGGTGAACAGGCCGCCGACCAGCAGGTGGTTGCCCACGCCGACGATGGTCTGCACCGCGCCCGAGGCCTTGCTGGCGAAAGTGCTGACCACGTTTCCTGTGGTGGTGCTGATCTCGGCGATGTTCTGCACGGCGGTGCCGTTCACCGAGGTGAACTTGCCGCCGATGTAGGCGTCCTGGCAGTTCCCGTTGGCGAACCCGATCGTGTTGATGGTGGCGCTGGTATCGGCCGTGGTGCCGTAGGTGCCCACGACGTCGGGGGCCCAGCTGGTGACCGTGTACGGCGCGGTCGCGCTGAAGCTGAAGACGTTGTAGCGGGTGTAGGTGTTGCTCTGCCGGATGATGGTGGTAAAGGTGCCCACCGCGTACATCGTGCCGCCGCACTGCACGAGCTGGCGGATCTGCTCGGTCGGGTTGTCTTCGGTGGCCTTAAGGTGCGGTGTATTGGTCGCGGGCGCGGCCGACACCACCCCGGCCGGCGGCTGCTCCCCGCCCACTCCCTGAGCCTGAGCCACCGAGGCTCCCAGTGGCAGCAGCACCGCAGCCGCAACCGCGGCAATGAGGTATCTTCGCAAGGTTTTCTCCTCTGTCAGCCAGGTCCCCCCACGGCCGGGCCCGGCCACTCGCTGACGAAGCGGTCATACTTCACTCGTTTGACCAGGAAGATGCGGAGCTTCCGCAAAGGTTCGCCCGAGGCTCAATCTTCCTGTTAACGAACAACCTGCTCATTAGCCCGCAAGTGTAAATTAACCGCTTGCTCTTCGCTAGGACAACAGGCGTTTATGTTATGTTTCGCGCCGCTGCGGCGACCCGGCCGCATCCGGGCGCCTGACAGACCCAACCGCCCGCGCAGATCCGCCGCGTTCCAGCCTGACCTCGACTCGGAGGTGCGGATGTTCCAGGTCCGCCGGTCATGGGAACTTACCCAGAATGTTCATAACTGTTACGAAATGTAACCAAACTGGCCTATGATGCCGGGTTAGGGACTTGCGAACGGCGGGTGAACGCTGGCGCGCTGTGGAGGACAGCGAAGGCGGCGCCGACTCGCAGGGCTGGGGTTGAGCGGGAGAGAGGGGAGTCGCGGCGATGGACCATGCGCCCGGGCACGATGACTTGCAGTGGGCCGACTACGCAGGCGTCCTCCGGCGCCGCTGGTGGCTGATCGTCGCACTTGCCATCATCGGGACGCTGGCTAGCGTCGGTTACTTCAAGATTTCGCATAAGGTCTACACCGCGACCGCGTCGGTGTACGTCACCGCGTCGAGCGGGACCGCCGACCAGGTGGCCAACGGGCGCACCACGGGCACGGTCAACCTCGACACCGAGGCGCAGGTCGTGCAGTCGGCCACGGTCGCGCAGGAAGCGGCCAAGCTGATGCACACCCCGACGGTCTTGCCGCAGCTGATCAAGCGGGTGAGCGTGACGGTCCCGGCGAACTCCCAGGTGCTGGCCATCAGCTGCGAGGGATCGTCGGCGGCCGGCGCCGCGGACTGTGCGCAGTCATTCGCGCAGGCCTACCTGACCTACAGCAGCGACAGCACGACGGCCTCGATCAAGAGCCAGATCTCGACCCTGAATTCCAACATCAATACCCTGCAGTCAGACTCGACGAAGCTGAAAGTTGCCATCTCCAACTTGCCAGACAACTCAGCGCAGCGGCTAGGCGACGACGAACAGCTAAGTTCCTACCACAACGAGCTTGGCTCGCTGAACGGCCAGGTCGCGTCGCTGACCGCCGAGCTGGCCAATCCCTCGGGCGGATCGATCATCAGCAACGCCGCCCCGCCGGCCAGCCCATCGAGCCCGAAGGCGCTGCTCATCATCCCGAGCGGAGTACTGGCCGGGCTGCTCATCGGCCTCGTGCTCGCCTACATCGCGGACCGCCGGGACCGGCGGATCCACGAGCCGCACGATATCTCCAGGCTCAACGTGCCCGTGCTGATGAGCATGCCGCTGCGGAAGTTCGCGCCTGAGCTGGCGCTCGCCAGCCCCCGTTCGCAGGTCGGCCGGGACTTCTCCGAGCTGGCCCACCTGCTCACCGGCTCGCTCGGGGACGGGCGCCATGTCATCCTCGTCAGCGGCGTCTCCGCCGGCCGGGGGACCAGCCTGGTAGCGGCTAACCTCGCTGCCGCGCTTTCCCGGCTGCACCCTGATGTCACCCTGGTCTGCGCCGACCTCGAGGAATCCGTTATTCCTGAGCTGATCGGCGTGCGATCAGGACGCGGCCTCACCGACGTGCTGGCCGGTGATTTGCCGGCCGAGGACGCCGGGCGGCACCCGGCCGCGGCGCCGCGGCTGACCGTGATCACGCCGGGTGCGGCCAGCTCGGAGGATCTCCAGCAAGATGCCGTGGAGCAGCTGCTGAACAGCCTGCGCAGCCAGGCCCGGTGGGTGATCGTCGAGACGGCCCCGCTCACCTCGAGCCCTGACGTCTACACCTTCGCGCAGGCCGCGGACGCGACCATCCTGGTGACGGAGGTCCCCCGGACGAACAGTGACCAGGTGGTGGCCAGCGCCGAGCATCTGGACAGGATCGGCGTGACCGTGCTCGGTACGGTGCTCCTGCCGTCGCCGCGGCCGTCCCGACTGAGCGGGTCGGCGATCCTCGCCGCCGAGGCCAAGGTCGAGCTGGAACGTCGGGCGGTGGCCGCGTTGACGTTGACCGGCACCAGCGCGCCGGAGGCCGATGAGAGCACGGGCCACGCGGACGCCGACCGGTCCGATGCCGCGGTCAGCGACCGGCCCGCCGACGACGAAGAAGCGCCTCGTTCCCTGCACGGCAGCTGAGCGGATGACCAGATGCGGGATCTGGGCACGGTGCGCGGTCGCCGCGTCCAGCGGCGGGATGATCGTGGCCCTGGCTAGCTGTTCTCCGGGCCCTGATGCCTCCGGTCCGGCTGATACCAGCTCGGCCGCCGCCGCGTCGGCCGGCGCTGGGGCGGGTGCTGCGGCTAACGTCGAGACCTCTTCCGGGCCCGTGGCGCCCCTGACGGGGCTCACCGTGACCGCCGCCATCGCCCAGCGGCCAGCCGTCGCGGTGGCCGTGGCCGGGACAGATCCGGTCGGCCTCGGCTCCGCCGACCTCGTCTTGGCGGAGATAGCGACGCCGGTCAGGTACCTGGCCATCTTCCAGTCGGACGAGGCGAGCACGGTGGGGCCGGTGACCAGCATCAGACCGACCGACGGCCAGGCGCTGTCGGTGCTTCACCCGCTGACCAGCTACGACGGGGGTACCAGCTCGTTCATCTCGGAGCTGGACGCCACCAAGATCATCGACGACGGCTACGCCGGACATGCGTCCCTGTATTCGGCCGGACCCGGCGGCCTGACGGTCTCGACGGCGGCGCTGGCCGCCGCCGGCCGCTCCGACAGCCCGCCGCCTGAGCTGTTCTACTACCGTCAGCCGGGCGCGTCGCTCGCCTCGGCGCGGGAGACTCACCCGGCGTCGGTGCGGGTGGAGATACCCGGGCAGCCGGCCGAGCAGTGGAACTTCGACGCCCGGACTGACCGCTGGGTCGAGACGTCGGGCGGCCCCCGGGTCAGCGTAGCCAACCTGGTCGTCCAGGTCGTCTCGTTCAAGACCGTCTATCTCAGCCGCAAATACGGGGAGACCGCGCAGAGCGCCCGGGTTATCGGCAAGGGACCGGCGACCGTCTTCTCGGGTACCGCCCCCGGCGGGAGCGGCGCTACCGCCGCCGCGGGAAGCTGGGCCAAGCCGGGACTGACGGCGGTCACCAATTACTTCGATGCGGCGGGCGCGCCGATGACCTTCGAGCCGGGTCCGACCTGGATCGTGCTGGCGCCCGCGGGCACACGCACCAGCCAGGCCGGGGGGTGAACCGGGCATGACGGTCATCACCCCGCAGAGCAGGCCGGGCACCATGCCGGGCAGCACGCTGCCGGTACGGGGCCGACGCGCGACCCGCCGCCGTCCGCTCTTCACCAGCAAACCAGCCTGGCCGATGACGGCGCTGCTGGCCGGCTACCCGATCTGGTGGGCGTTGGGTCTCGCCGACGAGTCGGTCTTCATTATGGCCGTCCCGATGCTGATGCAGATGCGCTCTTGGCACCGGCGCGGTCGCTCGGTCAAGGTTCCCCCGGCGTTCGGTCTGTGGCTGCTGTTCCTGGTGTGCGTGGCCGCCGGGATCGCGACATTGGGGCTGTCGGCACCGGACACCGTGGTGAGCCCGCTGTCGAACCGGGTCCTGTCCTTCGCGGACCGGGGTGTGACCTACGGAGCGCTCACCGTCATCCTGCTGTACGCGGGCAACCTCACCGAGCACGAACTGCCGCGCCGCCGGCTGGCGTGGCTACTCGGCCTGGTCGGGATCTACACGACAATCGGCGGCCTCGGCGGTGTGGTCGCCCCGCATTTCCAGTTCACTTCCCCGCTGGCCTACGTGCTGCCCCGCAGCTTGCAGTCGAACACCCTGATCCAGTCCGCCCTGTACCCGGGTTTCTCGCAGGTCACCAGCGTGCTGGGGGTGACCGAGGGACGCCCGAAGGCGCCGTTCGAGTACACCAACACCTGGGGTGAGTGCCTGACCATGCTGCTGCCGTGGCTTTTGGTGGTCTGGTGGTCCTACGGGAGCAGGAAACAGCGCAAGTGGGTGCTCATCACGGCGGCGGTCGCCCTGATTCCGTTGGTCTACTCGCTGAACCGGGGTGTTTGGGTGGGGGTCGGGCTGACCGCGGTCTACCTCGCGGTCCGGCTGGCGGCGAGGGGCAGGCTCGCCCTGCTCGGCCTGGTATGCGCCGGATTGGCGGTGGTCGGGATCGCGGTCGTCGCGACCCCGTTGCAGGGTCTCATAACGTCACGTCTGCAGCATGAGCAGAGCAACTCGATTCGCGGGTCACTGTCGGTCACCGCTCTCCAGGACGCGAACGCGGCGCCGCTCATCGGGTACGGGGACACCCGGCACCAGCAGGGAAGCGCGAGTTCGATCGCGGTCGGGCCAACGTCGAACTGCTCACAATGCGGCCAGTACGAGATCGGCAGCAACGGTCAGCTTTACTTGCTCCTGATCTGCAACGGCTGGGTCGGGACAGCCTTTTTCCTCAGCTTCTTCGGGTACCTGGGCTGGCGGTACCGACGTGATAAAACGCCGTACGGGATGGCCGGCGTGCTGGTCATCTTGCTGTCGTTCCTGTACATGTTCGCCTACACCGCAGTGACCGCGCCGCTTGAATTCATCATGATCGCCGTGGCCCTGCTATGGCGCAACGATCAGTGGCTGCGGCACGGGGACCGTGCTCTGGATTCCGGCGGTAGGGCGGGTCTGGCCAGCGCGCCGAGCCGCGTTGGGCCAAGGCGCGTTACGGCGAGCAAGTCCTGGGCGACGGCCGCGAGGCAGCCAATGAGGCCCCGGGCGGCGGCGCCCGCGGGACGCCCGCAGCTAGACGGCCGGACGGACGGCCGGCTGGCCGAGGTGGCCAGGGGCGGCCTCCTCAACCTCGTCGGGGCGGCCGTGGCCGGCCTTGGCACCGTGACGCTGACCGTAATTATCGCCAGGACCTTCAGCAAGGCAGCCGCGGGCGCCTTTTTCACGTCCATGTCGCTGTTCCTGATCGTGGAGGCGGTGGCAAGTCTCGGGGCGGCGACGGGAACCGTGTACTTCATCGCCCGGTTGCGTTCCCTCGGTCAGCACCAGCGCATTCCCGAAGTGCTGCGGACCGCGACCCGGCCGGTGGCCGTCGTCTCCGTCACCACCGCGGTGATCCTCTTCCTGCTCGCCGCCCCGGTGGCACGTCTGCTGGTCGACGGCCAGCTGGGCCAGGCCGGGGCGGGACCAGCGGTGGTAACGGGCGAGCTCAGAGCCCTCGCGATCGCATTGCCGTTCGCGGTGATGCTCGATGTTCTCCT
>Ga0302229_10002946_pt1 | contig 12065 bp, 8 predicted proteins | sample II_Palsa_N1_3_FD_193518 | JGI IMG/M metagenome (GOLD analysis project Ga0302229, IMG submission 193518) | Peat permafrost microbial communities from Stordalen Mire near Abisko, Sweden - II_Palsa_N1_3 | ecosystem: Environmental > Terrestrial > Soil > Palsa > Peat permafrost | place: Sweden...
CCAGCCGACGACCTTGTCCACCGCGTTGTGCCTGCCCACGTCCTCGCGCACGGTCAGCAGCTCGCCGTCGGCCGTGAACAGCCCGGCCGCGTGCAGCCCGCCGGTGCGGTCGAACACCCGCTGGGCGTCCCTGAGGCGGTCCGGCAGCCGCGCGAGCAGGGCCGGAGCCACTGTCGACTGGTCGGCGGAAAGATCATAGGGAGAACGGATAGCTAGCTCGTCGATGCTTGCCTTACCGCAGACGCCGCAGGCGCTGGTGGTCAGGAAGCTCCTGCGGCGGGCCTGCCCGGCGCTGGCACCCGGGCTCAGCGTGACGTCCGCGACGTTGCCGGTGGCGTCATGGTCGTCGTGATCGCACTCGCCGCCTGAGCAGATCCTGATCGTGACCAGGTCGGACGCCGACCGGATGACACCCTCGCTGACCAGGAACCCGGCGGCCAGGTCGATGTCATCGCCCGGCGTTCGCATGGTCAGCGTGAACGCCTCGCCGCCGATCCGGATGCCCAGCGGCTCCTCCGCCGCGAGCAGGTCAGCCCGCGCCGTGGCACCGCCGGGCACCGTGACCCGGAGCACCCGCCGCCGCGCCGTCCTGCCGGTCATCTCGCCGTCCTCCCGGGCCGCCTGGCCGTGTCGGTCTGCCTTGCCCTCCCGAGGCTATGTCGGTTGGATGGTCCCATGGACCCGCGCGGGAGACTCGGCAAGTGGCCGGTCTACCGGCAGCTGACCGGGCGGGACAACCTGGGCAGGGGCGCGGCGGCGCGCTCGCCGGGCACCGAGGCCGCGGCGCCGAGGACGCAGAGCTCCGACCGGGTCGTCCGCTCGGTCTGCCCGTACTGCGCCGTCGGCTGCGGGCAGCTTGTCTACGTGTCGAAGCGCGGCGGAACGGACGCGGTCACCCAGATCGAGGGCGACCCGGATTCTCCGGTGTCCCGCGGGCGGCTGTGCCCGAAGGGCGCCGCCAGCAAGCAACTGGTCACCCACCCCGGCCGCCAGACCACGGTGCTGTACCGGCGGCCGTACGCCGCGGCGTGGGAGCCGCTCAGCCTGGACCGGGCGATGGACATGATCGCCGACCGGGTTGTCGCCGCCCGCGAGCAGGGCTGGCAGGAAACCTGGCAGGGCAAGCGGGTCGCCCGGACGCTCGGCTTCGCCAGCCTCGGCGGCGCGACGCTGGACGACGAGGAGAACTACCTCATCAAGAAGCTCTGGACGGCGCTCGGCGCGATCCAGATCGAGAACCAGGCCCGTATTTGACACTCCGCCACCGTCCCCGGTCTGGGGACCAGCTTCGGCCGCGGCGGCGCCACCACGTTCCCCCGCGACCTGGTGAACTCTGACTGCATCGTGATCGCCGGGTCGAACATGGCGGAATGCCACCCGGTCGCGTTCCAGTGGGTCGTCGAGGCCAAGCGGCGCGGCGCGACCATCATCCACGTGGACCCGCGGTTCACCAGGACCAGCGCGCTCGCGGACCTGCACGTGCCGAACAGGGTAGGCGGCGACGTCGTCTTCCTCGGCGCGCTGATCAACCATGTGCTGTCCGGCGGGCACGAGTTCCGCGAGTACGTCACCGCCTACACCAATGCGGCCGACATCCTGCCCGAGGAGTACGTCGACGCCGAGGATGGCGCCGGGCTTTTCTCCGGCTACGATCCCGCCACCCGCAGTTACGACAACGCGACCTGGCGGCCGACCGGCGAGCGCGATCTGACTCTCAGCCATCCGCGCTGCGTGTTCCAGGTGCTGAAGCGGCACTTCGCCCGCTATACCCCCGAGCGGGTGCAGCGGGCCTGCGGGATCTCCCCGCAGGATTTCAGCCGGATTGCCGCCACGCTGGTCAGCTGCAGCGGCAGGGAGCGCACCACGGCGTGGGTCTACGCGGTCGGCTGGACCCAGCACACCACCGGCGTGCAGCACATCCGGACGGCGGCCATCCTGCAGCTGCTGCTCGGCAACATGGGCAGGCCGGGCGGCGGCATCCTGGCGCTGCGCGGGCACGCCAGCATCCAGGGGTCCACCGACATCCCCACCCTGTTCGACCTGCTGCCCGGCTACCTGCCGATGCCGCGGCCGGACGACGTCAGCCTGGAGCGCTACCTGACCAGGATCCCGGACACCGGGTTCTGGGGGAACAAGCGGTCCTACCTGGTCAGCCTGCTCAAGGCGTGGTTCGGCGACGCGGCGACCGCCGAGAACGACTTCTGCTTCGGCGCGCTGCCGCGGATCTCCGGTGACCACGGCACCTACCGGACTGTCCTGGACATGATCGAGGGCAAGATCAAGGGCTATTTCCTGTGGGGGCAGAACCCGGCGGTGGGGTCCGCGGGCGCCCGGCTGCAGCGGCTGGCGATGGCGAAGCTGAGCTGGCTGGTGGTGCGCGACCTCACCGTCATCGAGAGCGCGGCATTCTGGAAGAACAGCCCGGAGATCGCCACCGGGGAGCTGCGCACCGACCAGATCGGCACCGAGGTCTTCTTCATTCCCGCCGCCTCGCACGTGGAGAAGGGCGGGACTTTCACGAACACCCAGCGGATGCTGCAATGGCATCACAAGGCGCTGGATCCGCCTGCCGATGCCCGCAGCGACCTGTGGTTCGCGTATCACCTGGGCAAGCGGATCCGCGCCAGGCTGGCCGGTTCCACCGCGGCGCGGGACCGCGGCCTGCTGAACCTGACCTGGGAGTACCCGGAGAGCGGCGAGGAGGCAGAGCCCGCAGCCGAGGCAGTGCTGCAGGAGGTCAACGGCCGCGGGCCGGACGGCCGCCTGCTCAGCGGCTTCGCCGAGCTGAAGGGCGACGGCTCCACCGCCTGCGGCTGCTGGATCTACTCCGGCTGCTTCGCCGGGGGAGTCAACCAGACCGCCCGGCGCCGGCCGCATACCGAGCAGTCGTGGGTCGCGCCGGAGTGGGGCTGGGCGTGGCCGGCCAACCGGCGGATCCTGTACAACCGGGCCTCGGCGGACCCGGCCGGGCGGCCGTGGAGCGAGGCGAAGGCCTACGTCTGGTGGGATGCCGAGGCCGGCCAGTGGACCGGCCACGACGTGCCGGACTTCGAGCGCGGGAAGCCGCCGGACTTCGTCCCGGAACCCGGTGCCGCCGGCCCGGCCGCGCTCGGCGGGGCCGACCCGTTCATCATGCAGCGCGACGGCAAGGGCGCGCTGTTCGTCTCCGCCGGCCTGGCCGACGGCCCGCTGCCCACGCATTACGAGCCCGCCGAATCGCCGCTGGTGAACGCCCTGTACAAGCAGGACGACAGCCCGGTCGCCAAGTCGTACCCGGACCACCCGGCCACTCATAACCAGCTCGGCGGGGCCGCGGTCTACCCGTTCGTGGTGACGACCTACCGGCTCACCGAGCACCATACGGCGGGCGGGATGAGCCGCACCCTGTCCCGGCTGGCCGAGCTGCAGCCCGAGCTGTTCTGCGAGGTCTCGCCATCGCTGGCGGCGCTGCGCGGCCTGGAGAACGGGGGCTGGGCGACGATTATCACGGCCCGGGCCGCGATCGAGGCGCGGGTCCTCGTCACCCGCCGGGTCCGGCCGCTGCGGATCCCGGGCGAGGGCGTGATACACCAGATAGGGCTGCCCTACCACTGGGGCAGCGAGGGAATGGTGACCGGCGACACGGTTAACGACCTGCTGCCGTTCGTCGTGGACCCGAACGTGTTCATCCAGGAGAGCAAGGTCGCGACCTGCGACGTCAAGCCTGGCCGGCGGCCGCGCGGTCCCGCGCTCACCGACCTGGTCATGCGGTACCGGCGCGAGGCCGGCCTGGAGGAGGACCGGTGAAGCATCAGGCGTCCGTCGCCAGCCGCCTGTACGGCAGGCTCGATGATGTGTCCGGCGAGGCCGGCTACGCGGAGCACCCGCCGCGGGTCGGCTTCTTCACCGACACCAGCGTGTGCATCGGCTGCAAGGCCTGCGAGGTGGCCTGCAAGGAGTGGAACGCGCTGCCCGACCCGGACGCGGGCGTGCTGAAGCTGTCCGGCGAGTCCTACGACAACACCAGCGCGCTCGGCGCCAGCAGCTGGCGGCATGTCGCCTTCATCGAGCAGGGGCCGCTGGATGCCGGCGCGCCCGCCGCCGGCGGGCTCTCGCCGGCCGACGTGCTCGGGCCGGCCCTGGCCGGCCTGGCCTCGCCGGACAGCGTGGCGCCCGCCACCCGCTGGCTGATGGCCTCCGACGTGTGCAAGCACTGCACCCATGCGGCGTGCCTGGACGTGTGCCCGACCGGCGCGCTGGTGCGCACCGAGTTCGGCACCGTGATCGTGCAGTCGGACGTCTGCAATGGCTGCGCCTACTGCGTGTCCGCCTGCCCGTTCGGTGTCATCGACCGGCGGGAGGATGACGGCCGGGCCTGGAAGTGCACCATGTGCTACGACCGGCTGCGCGGCGGGATGGAGCCTGCCTGCGCGAAGGCCTGCCCCACTGACTCGATCCAGTTCGGCCCGCTGGATGAGCTGCGGGTTACTGCCGCCGCCCGGGTGCAGGAGCTGCATGCCAGCGGCGTCACCGACGCCAGGCTGTACGGGGCCGACCCGGACGACGGCATCGGCGGCGCGGGCGCGTTCTTCCTGCTGCTCGATGAGCCCGAGGTCTACGGCCTGCCGCCGAATCCGGTCGTGACGACGAAGGACCTGCCCGCCATGTGGAAATGGGCCGGGGGAGCGGCTGCCCTGCTGGTGGCCGGCGTGGCCGCCGCCTTCGCCGGGCGGCGCCCGTGAGCGAGGAACGGCAGGTTCCCGAGGCCGAGTTCAGGTCGTACTACGGGCGGCCGATTCTCAAGGTGACCCGGTGGAAGGAACCGCACCTGCCCGCCTACCTGTTCCTCGGCGAGCTGTCCGGTGCCGCGGCGGTGCTGGCGGCGGCCGCGGCCGCGACCAGGCGGCCCGCGCTCGCGCGCTCCGGACGGCTGATCGCCGCGGCGGCCGCCTACGGCGGGGCCGGCTTCCTCACTGCCGAGCTCGGCAGGCCCGAGCGCTTCGTGAACATGCTGCGGGTGGCCAAGCCGACGTCGCCGATGAGCATGGGTTCCTGGATTCTCGCGGCGCACTCCGGCCTCGTCTCGGCCGCGGCGGCGAGCGAGGTCACCGGCCAGCTGCCCGTGCTCGGCGCGGCGGCGGGCCGCGCGGCCAGCGTCACCGGGCCGCTGCTCGCCACCTACCCGGGCGTGCTGCTCGCCAACACCGCGGTCCCGGCCTGGCACACCGCCTACCGGGAGCTGCCGCTGCTGTTCGCCGGCGGCGCGATGACGGCGGCCGGCGCGGGCGGCCTGGCGGTCAGCGCGTGCCGGGCCGACCGGACCGATTTCGACGCCGCGCGGCGGCTCGCGCTGGCCGGCGCCGTGATGGAGAGCGCGGCCGGTTTCGGGCTCGAGCGCCTGCACGGCCTGTCCGGCGAGCCGTACCGCCAGGGCAACTCCGGCAACCTGCTGCGGACGGCACGTTTCCTCACGATCGGCGGGGCTGCCGCGACGCTCGCGGCCCGCCGCAGCCGGATCGCGGCCGGAGCCGCGGCAGCGCTGCTCACCGCCGGCGGGGTGTGCGCCAAGTTCGCCGTGCTGCGCGCTGGCGTTGCCTCGGCCCGTGACCCCAGGTACGTCGTCGCCGCCCAGCGCGGCGGCGCCTGAGCCGTCAGCCCGGCTGGCGCCCAGCAGCCCTTGCCCGCCGGTCCCATCCGCCCCGCCAGCCAGGCTGGCATGCCCCGTCCGGGCAACGCCGTCTTGCGGCATCGCCGGTGGCGTGGTCACATGCGTTACGGCGGTGTTTCCATTCTGATGACGCGGGCGAGTCCGGCGGAGGTGCACGGTGACAGATGAGGTCCTGCGGCAGCGGGCGGCGCTGGAGAAGGCCGCTGAGGGCCGGACGCTCTGCGACCAGCTGCTCGCCACGGCGGACGCCTTCGGCGACCGGCCCGCGTACTCCGACCGGGACGGCGGCCCGTGGCAGACGATCACCTGGCGGCAGACCCGGGAGCAGGCACTGCAGCTGGCGGCCGGGTTCGCTGCCCTCGGGCTGCAGCCCGGCGAGCGGGTCGCGCTGATGATGGCGAACAGGGTTGAGCACGTGCTTGCCGACCTTGGCGCCATGCACGCCGGGGGAGTGCCGGTGACCGTCTACGCCACGCTCGCGGCCGACCAGATCCGCTACGTGGCGGCCGACTGCGACGCGCGAATCGTCGTGCTTGACGGCGCGGGCGAGCTGGCCAGGTGGCAGCCGGTGCTGGCCGGGCTGCCCGGGCTGAAGAGGGTCATCGTGCGGGATGCGGCCGCGTGCCCGGCCGGGGATCTCTACCTGAGCTGGCAGGACTTCGCCGCGATGGGGGCCGCGCGGCTGGCCGCCGCGCCGGACGAGGTGGCCGGCCGGGTCGCGGGCGTCCGCCCGGCCGACCCGGCAACCCTGCTCTATACATCGGGCACGACCGGCACCCCCAAGGGCGTGGTCATCACCCATGCCAGCATCCTGTACGAGCTCGTCACCGCCACCGAGTCCGGCAGCTCCCGGCCGCATGTCCGGTGGGTGTCCTACCTGCCGCTCGCGCACATCGCCGAGCGGATGTTCACCCTCTACCTGGCGGTCTATAACGCAGGGCATACCTACTTCTGCCACAACCCGGCAACCGAGCTCGTCGCCTGCATCGGCGAGGTGAAGCCGACGGCGTTCTTCGGCGTGCCCAGGGTATGGGAGAAGATCCAGGCCGGCCTCCAGGCCCTGCTCACCGCCGAGCAGGACGAGGGCAGGCGCGCCGCCGTGGCGGCGGCCATGGATACCGGCCTGCGGTACGTGCAGAGCTGCCAGTACGGCCGCCGCACCCCGGACGGGCTGGCCGCCGAGTTCGGCGCGGCGGAGGAAACCGTGCTGCGGCCGATCCGCTCGCTGCTCGGGCTGGGCGATGCCGAGGTCGTGGTCAGCGCGGCGGCGCCGCTGCCGCCCGACGTCGGTGACTTCTTCGCCGGGCTCGGCATGCGGATCCTGGACGTGTACGGGATGACGGAGACGACGGGCGCGTTCACCACTAACACCCCGGACGCTTTCAAGCTGGGCACGGTCGGGCAGGCGGTACCCGGCATGGAGGTCAGGGTCGCCGATGACGGCGAGATCCTGGTGCGCGGCCCGCTCAACTCGCCCGGCTATCTCAACCTGCCGGAAATGACGGCTGACCTGATCGACTCCGACGGCTGGCTGCACACCGGCGACATCGGGTCACTGGACGGCGACGGGTTCCTGTCCGTGGTGGATCGCAAGAAGGAACTGATCATCACTTCCGGCGGCGAGAACATCTCCCCGGCCGCGATCGAGAACCTGCTCGTCTCGCACCCGCTGGTGGGCCAGGCGCTTGCGTTCGGTGACCAGCGCCCGTACGTGGTGGCGCTGCTCACCCTGGACGGTGACGTCGCGCCCGCCTGGGCCAGGGCGCACGGGATCGACGCGGGGGCTATGGCCGCGCTGGCCGACGACCCGGCGGTCCTCGCCGCCGTCGGGGAAGCCGTCGCGGCGGCAAATACCCGGCTTGCCCGCGTGCAGCAGGTAAAAGCATGGCGGCTGCTGCCGGTGGAATGGACCGCGGAAAGTGAAGAGCTGACGCCCACCCTGAAACTCAAGCGCCGCGTCGTTCATGCCAAGTACGCCGACGTCATCGACGCTCTGTATGTACGCTGACCGGCCGCGCCCAGCCAGCCACGCCGCTATTCCCCGCTGCCGGTGGTGCCGCCGGACGGCGCGGGCGGGAACTGCCCGGACGCCGACGGGGATGACCCGGATGCCGGGGTGAACGGATCACGCTCCGCCGGGGTGAACGGATCACGCTCCGCCGGGAACCGGCTCTCCGCAGCCGGGGCCTGGCCGGTGGTGACCGCCGGGGACTGCCCCTGCCCGGCCGGAAAGGCGGTGCCGGCCGGCTGGAGGCTCTCATCCTGAGGCGGGAACGAATCGCCGGCGGATGACGGCGAGGCCGGCGATGCGGGAACAGGCTGCTCGCCGACGAAGCCGCCGGCCGCTGCCTGGCCGCTGGCCCGGTCAGCCAGCGCCGCGTCCTTGACCCCGACCACCGCGAACCGGCCGAGGGCCAGGGCCGCGAAGAAGACGATGATCACGCCCAGGCCAGTGAAGAAGCCGAGTTCCTCAATCGCCAGCCGGGTGATGTTGGAGCCGACCGGGATCCCGGCCTCGGGCAGGCCGTGGTTCCAGAGCGAGCTCACCAGGTTGCCGGTCACGAACCAGGCACCGCCGAGCGCCGCCACGAACGCCCCGAGCAGCGCCAGCGGCCGTCGCGCGCTCGTCATGACAATGAACCCGCCGAGCACCGCCGCGACGCCGGGCAGGATCTCCAGCCACAGCCTGCCCGTCGTGTACGCCCAGGCCTTGTCCGGCGTATAGGCATAGTGAAAGTACGGGCCGACGAAGGGAATCAGGGCACCCCAGGCGCCCAGCAGGATCAGCAGCAGCCCGCTCAGCGCGCCGCGGGTCCGCGGAATCCGCGTTGTCCCAGTCACGACCTCACATCCTTCGTTAGTGGAGGGTTAAGACTGGCACAGGACGGGTACCCCGCGGGCGCCACACTATGCAGAGCGCAGTCAAACGGCAGCCCCAGGAATGGACCGGCCCTCGCCGCGCTGGTGCCCGCGCGGGTATGGTCGCCCTCGTGGATGCCCGCCGGCTCGTGCCGCGCACCGATGCGGTGCTCGCGGATCCGCGACTCGCCGCCGCGCAGCAGCGGCTCGGCCGCGCGCTGGTGCTGGCCGCCGTCAGGCAGGCGCAGGAGCAGGCCCGCTCCGGCAGCATCGCCGCCGCGGCGGTGGCCGACGCGGCGGTGACCGCGCTGCCGGCCCGGGCCGCCACGCTGACCCCCGTCATCAATGCCACCGGCGTGCTGCTGCACACCAACCTCGGCCGGGCACCGCTGTCCGCCGCGGCCAGGGACGCGGTGCTGGCCGCCGCCGGCTGCACCGACCTGGAGTTCGACCTGGCCGCGGGCGCCAGGGGGCGCCGCGGCAGGGGCGCGCTTGAGGCGCTGGCCAGGGCCGTTCCCGCGGCCGGGGCCGCGGCTGTGGTCAACAACAACGCGGCGGCGCTGGTGCTGGCCGCGACCGTGCTGGCGGCCGGGCGCGAAATCGTGATCAGCCGCGGCGAGATGATCGAGATCGGTGACGGCTTCCGCCTGCCGGACCTGATCGAGTCGACCGGTGCCAGGATCCGCGAGGTAGGCACGACCAACCGGACGACTGCGGCCGACTACGCGGCCGCAGTCGGGCCGGACACCGGGTTCGTGCTCAAGGTGCACCCGTCCAACTACCGGATCGAGGGGTTCACGGCCCGGCCCGGCATCGCCGAGCTGACCGGGCTCGGCGTGCCCGTCGTCGGCGACATCGGCTCCGGGCTGCTCGCCGCGCACCCGCTGCTGCCGGACGAGCCCGATGCCGAATCCTGGCTGCTGGCCGGGGCCGACCTGGTCACTGCCAGCGGCGACAAGCTGCTCGGCGGCCCGCAGGCCGGCCTGCTGCTCGGCCGCGCCGAGCTGGTCAGGCGGCTGGCCAGGCACCCCCTGGCGCGGGCGCTGCGAGTGGACAAGCTGACGATCGCGGCGCTGGAGGCGACCCTCGCCGGGCCGCCGGCACCCGTCGCTGAAGCGCTGGACGCCCGGCAGGCAACGCTCACCATACGGGCAGAACGGATATCAGCGGCGCTGGTCTCAGCCGGCATCGACTCCCGTGCGGTGCCGAGCGAGGCAGCTGTCGGCGCTGGTGGCGGACCCGGAGTCGTGCTGCCGAGCGCGGCGGTCAGCCTGCCCGCCGGGCTGGCGCCGCGGCTGCGGGCAGGTGCGGCGGTGCGCAACGGCAGGGCGGCGGCAGTGGTCGGCCGGATGGCCGACGGGCGGCTGCTGCTCGACCTGCGCGGCGTGGCGGCCGCCGATGACGAGCCGCTGACCGGCGCGGTCATCGCCGCGGCCGGGTAGCGGGCCGTGCAGGTCATCGCCACCGCCGGGCACGTGGACCACGGCAAATCGGCGCTGGTCAGGGCGCTCACCGGGATGGAACCCGACCGCTGGGCGGAAGAGCGCAGGCGCGGCATGACCATCGACCTGGGCTTCGCCTGGCTGACCCTGCCATCCGGGGAACGGCTGGCGTTCGTCGACGTGCCCGGGCACGAGCGCTTCGTGCCGAACATGCTGGCCGGCGTCGGCCCGGTCCCCGGCGTGCTCTTCGTTGTGGCGGCGGACGAGGGCTGGATGCCGCAGTCGGCCGAGCATCTCGCCGTGCTCGACGCCCTGGGCATCCGGCACGGCCTGCTTGCCGTCACCCGCTGCGATCTTGCCGACCCCGGCCCGGCGCTCGCACAGGCCGCCGCCGAGATCGCCGCGACCAGCCTGGGCACGGTGGAGCCGGTCGCCGTCAGCGCGGTCACCGGCGAAGGGCTGCCGCAACTGCTCGCCGGGCTGACCAGGATGGCCGGTGCGCTGCCCAGGCCCGATCCTGATGCGGCCGTGCGGCTCTGGGTCGACCGCGCGTTCAGCATCACCGGCAGCGGAACGGTGATCACGGGCACATTGCCGTCCGGCACTGTCCAGGCCGGCCAGGAGCTGCGGCTGGCCCCCTCGATGCGGCCGGTCCGGGTCCGCGGGATCCAGTCGCTCGGCATGCCCGTGGCCCACGCCAGCGGGGTTGCCAGGGTCGCGCTCAACCTGCGCGGCGCTGGCCCGGTTAGCACCAGCCGGACCGGTGCCAGCCCGGCCCATGCCAGCCCGGCCCATGCCAGCCCGGCCCAAGCCAGCCGGGGCAATGCCAGCCGGAGCGGCGCCGGCCGATACGGGGTTGCCCGGGGGATGGCGCTGGTGGAGGGCGGCCGCTGGACACTGACCGATGTGGTCGACGCCCGGCTGTCCGGCCCTGTCCGGCCCGCCGTCCGCGGCCAGGCGCCGCGGCTGCCGCGGGAACTGATGCTGCACATCGGGTCGGCCAGGATGCTGGCCAGGGTGCGCGTCCTCGGCGACGTGATCGCCAGGCTCACGCTGCGCGAGCCGCTGCCGCTGCACGTGGGCGATCGCGTCCTGCTGCGCGACCCCGGCGCCGCCTCGCGGGCGGACGGGCATCCGTCGGTCGTGGGCGCGACCATCCTTGACGTGGCGCCGCCGCCGCTGGGCGGCCGCGGCGCTGCTGCCGCGGCGGCAGCGCAGCTCGGTACCTGGCCGGAGCGGCCAGCCGCCGCTGACCTGCTCCAGCGGCACGGCCTGCTGCGGGCCGCCGACCTGCACGCGATGGGCGTGCACGACCAGCCCGCCCCCGTCGCCGGCGAGTGGCTCGCCGATCCGGTCCACTGGCTCAGCCTGAAGCGGCGCCTCGCCGAGGCCGTCTCCGCTCATGCCGCAGCCGATCCGCTGGCACCAGGAATGCCGGCCGAGGCGGCCAGGGCCACGATCGGCGTGCCTGACCGACGCCTGGTCGAGGCGCTCGCCCGGCCGCCGCTCGTGCTCAGCGACGGCATGATCAAAGTCGCGGGGCACGCTGCGGGGCCGCCCGGCTCCGGCCTGCCGGCACCGGTAGCGGCGGCGGTGCGGGCGGTGCGCGCCGACCTGAGCGCCGCGCCGTTCCTGGCCCCGGAGGCTGACCGGCTCCGTGAGCTCGGTCTCGGCGCCCGGGCGATCGCCGCGGCACAGCGGGCCGGGCTGCTGCTGCGGGTCAGCGACCAGATCGTGCTTGGCCCGGACGCCGCGGCGCTGGCTGCCCGCGTTCTCGCCCGGCTGCCGCAGCCGTTCACTACGGCGCAGGCACGGCAGGCGCTGGGCACGACCAGACGGGTAGCGATCCCGCTGCTTGAGTACCTCGATGCCTCCGGCGCCACCGAGCGGCTGCCCGACGACCGCCGCCGCCTCCGCCCCGGCACCGGCCAGTAGCCCCCCACCAGCCCTACCACCCCCACCAATGCTCCGCGAGTGCCCCGCCAGTGCCCCGCCAGTGCCCCGCCAGTGCTCCGCGAGTGCTCCGCGCCAACGTGGTGAATCCGGGGATCGCGCACCTTCGAAGGCGAGCGATCCCCGGATTCACCACCATGGTGGCTGCTGGGCGAGCGGCAGGG
>Ga0302229_10002948_pt1 | contig 12058 bp, 10 predicted proteins | sample II_Palsa_N1_3_FD_193518 | JGI IMG/M metagenome (GOLD analysis project Ga0302229, IMG submission 193518) | Peat permafrost microbial communities from Stordalen Mire near Abisko, Sweden - II_Palsa_N1_3 | ecosystem: Environmental > Terrestrial > Soil > Palsa > Peat permafrost | place: Sweden...
CAGCGACATGATCCGCCAGTCGACCCGTACCGGCCGGACCTTCTCGACCTCCAGCATCCAGCGGGAGGTGATCCAGGCCCAAGGACACAGCGGATCGAACCAGAACGGCACGTCTTCCTGCGACTGCGACTGCAACTCCGACTGCTCTGCCACGTCCACGCCAACGGTGCCCCTCATTTCGGTATTCCCGTTATTCCCGGCTTTCTAATCCCGGCCGGGAGTCGGCCTTCCGGGCACCCGCATCACCAGGCCCGGCAGCGGTCATCTGGGACCGTCCCGAGCGGGCCGCTCGCGGACCTGCCCCTCGCTGTCGCGCGAGGAGATCACCACGGCCGCCGTGACGCCTGGCCGACACGCGGGGAATCGAGGCGGTCTCGATGCCGGCCCTGGCGGTCGAGCTCGGCGTCGGAGCGGCATCCCTCTTAGCGTCGCCGCCGAGCTTGGACGCGCTGGGTCCCCGCAGTGAGGTAGACCACTCCTACACCTCAGGACGCAGCCAGTCCGACTGCGAATGTGACCTACGTCATATTCTACTAAACCGATCGATTTAGTAATGTAATGGCATGAGGCCATTTGTGCCGTTCGTAGCCCGCCGCTATGTGGACTTCAAGCGAGTGTCTAGCGCGGTCTGTTCCTGATTCTCATCTCATCGCACGGCTGCTTCCCGGATCTGATCCATCCCTGACCGCCGTCCGGCGGTCGTCGAGCCCGGTGCTCGTCGGCCGTTCCCGCGCGTGCACGGCGTCTGCCACCCGCGCTCATCAAGCCGACATGAGGAGAAAGGACCCATCATCATGACGACGATATCCACCAGCACCAGGCTCGGCCTCCGCAAGCTCACCGCGCGCATCGGCGCCGAGGTCACCGGCGTCAGCCCGTCGCTCGAGCTGGACCCCGACACGGTGACCGCGATCCGCGCCGCGCTCAACGAGCACAAGGCCCTCCTGTTCCGCGGCATCAGCGTCGACGACGACGGCCAGCAGCGGTTCGCCCGCTACTTCGGCCCGCTCACCTCCGCGCACCCGACCGTGCCCGCCGTCAACGGCGAACCGAACGTGCTCCCGGTCGACAGCGAGGACAGCCGGTCGAATCACTGGCACACCGACGTGACCTTCGTGCTCAACCCGCCGCAGGTCAGCACCCTGCGCAGCATCGTCATCCCGCCCTACGGCGGCGAGACCCTGATCGCGAACGCCGGCGCCGCCTACCGCGACCTGCCCGAGCCGCTGCGCGCGTTCGCCGACACCCTGCGGGCGGTGCACACCAACGACTACGACTACGCCGTGCCGCCGGAGAGCCTGGATAAGGCTAAGCGAGCGCGGCGCGCGGTTTTCACCTCGACCAAGTACGAGACGGTTCATCCGGTGGTGCGGGTGCATCCGCTGACCGGGGAGCGGAGCCTGTTCATCGGCGGGTTCGCGCACCGGATCGTGGGCCTGTCCACGGGGGAGTCCAAGGACATCCTGCGGCTGCTCCAGCACTACGTGACCCGGCCGGAGAACATCCTGCGGGTGTCCTGGGAGCCCGGCCAGCTGGTCCTGTTCGACAACCGGATCACCCAGCACTACGCCATCGACAACTACGACGACCTGCCCCGGCGGCTCAACCGCGTCACCGTGGCCGGCGGCATCCCGGTCGGCGCCAACGGCCAGCACAGCTATTCGGTCAAGGGAGATGCCTCGCACTACACCCCGGTCTTCCAGGGCGACCGCGACCGTGTCAATAGCCCGGTCTAAGCGGGCACATGATCAGCCAGGAAGCGGCGGTGGCGTCGCACGGAACCCGCGAAGGCATCAGCGTGCTGGCCGAAGACGTGGTGCGCCGATTCGGCGACCGGGCCGTTCTCGACCACCTGTGGCTGGAGGTACCGGCATCGGAGTTCGTGGTCCTGCTCGGCCCGTCAGGCTGTGGCAAGACCACCTTGCTGCGCCTGCTCGGCGGCCTTGACCGGCCGGACGCAGGCACGGTGTCCGTGCCGCGGACGCGGGCAATCGTCTTCCAGGGTGCTCGCCTGCTGCCGTGGGAGCGGGTGTGGCAGAACGTGACAACCGGGCTCTACGGCCACGAGACCGAGCCGGCGCGGGTCGTCCTGCCACCTGGCCTGGTGTCTGACCCGGCGCTCGTCCTGCTTGACGAGCCGTTCGCCGCGCTCGACGCCATCACCACCCTACGGATGCACGGCCTTGTCCGCGCGCTGCGCCACCGGCGCAACGCCACGATGCTGCTGGCCACCCGCGATGTCGACGATGCCCTCGCGCTGGCCGACCGCATTCTGGTCATGCGCGACGGCCGGATCGGCAGCGAGCACCGGGTGGCACTCAGCGGCCAGGGCCGAGCCCGTGGTCGCGCGCGCGAGGAGCTGCGCGCGAATCTTCTCGCCGAGATCGGCGTGTCCTCCGCCGGATAGCACCGGGCTGCGACGTGAGCGCAGCCCCAGTGGTGATAGGTGGGGCGGCGACGGGTCCGGCGGTCATAACACCTTCCTCGGTTCGTCTCCACCGCTGACCGCGCCGGGGATGTGGCCGGCCCGGGCGTCGACCGGCTCGACCTCGCCCCGGTACCGCTCACTGGCCCGGGCGTCGATCAGGACGCCGTCCCGGGCCAGAGCCGCCGCGTCATCGGCCGTGAGCGCGGGCAGGTGGCCGGCGTCGAGGATGACGTCGCCCCGGGCCGCTCGCGGTCGCCGGATTCCAGGCCGAAGCCGGCCTGAGTCCAGGCGTTCAGCGTCCCGTCCAGGATGCGAACGCAGGGCAGGAGTGGGTGCCTGCCGCCAGCCGGATGCGCAGGCGCGGCCAGATGGTGGGCTGGCGGCCAACTGCGGGCTGCGGGCCGGGAAACGCGACGTGCCAGCGACCGGAACGGGCTTGCGCCCCGACCATTCGGTCATGGTCGAAGTAGGTTGCCTTTAGCATCGGCGGTGATGGTGGCTGCAGAACGGGACGGGGAGAGGGTGCAGTGGTCGAGCGAAGCCGTGAGGCGGACGCGTTCCTGACGGCTATGGACAATACCGCGCCGGAGGCGGTGAGCGCCTGCGACGGATGGACCGCACACGAGATCGCCGCGCACGTAGCTGGCATCGCCGTCGAGGTCATCCGCCATCTCGAACCGTACCTGCAAGGCGATCCGGTGCCGCAAACGCGAAGCTTCGAAGAACGTGAAGCTCCGCTGCAGATGATCGAGCATCCGGCGCTGCTGCGTCGGCTCGATGCCGAAGAGGAACGGATGCGCCGCCTGGTCGAGGACGTGCTCGACCGCGACTATGACGCGGTCATCCCGTGGACCGGCCGGCATATGGCGGTCGCGAAGTTCATCCCCCACCTGCGCAACGAACATGCCCTGCATCGTTGGGACATCGCCGGCGACGACGAAACCAGCCACCAGTTGCTCGGCGACATGGATCTCGTCGACCACTCGGTCGGTGAGCTCGGCCGGATCCTGCTCGTCGCGGGCCGCGCTCACGATCCTGACCCGGACTCCGAGTTCCACGTCCGGCTGCGAACCGATGGGCAGCCCGACCTTCGGGTCATCGTCGAGAACGGTAACGCCACCCTCGCCTGGGCCAGCCATCAGGCCGATGAACCCTCAGTTGATATCGACGCCGGCGCGCGTCAGCTGTTCATCTGGGGACGACGTCCCGACCATCGCGGTCGGCTCCGCAGCCACCTCACCCCATCCGACCTTGCCCGCCTCCAGGCGCTGCTCTCCGGTTACTGAACTGATGCTTCCCCGGGATGGGTGTGCGTTACAGGACCGCCTCGGCGAGCAACTCGACCTGGTTCCCTTTGTAGATCCAAGCGTCCGGGCGGGGGCGGCCCTAGGAACCGGCCGGATTCCACCGGCTGACGGTCAGGCGGGAGAACCCGGAGGTGGCATCGATGTCGAAGCGGGACGTCGCTGTGGCCCAGCCCGGCGGGGTCAGCACGGTCCCGCCCGCGACCCCGGTCAGGTCCTGGTTCCCCGTCGACACGTAGGAGGCGCCTCCGCCCACCGTCACCCGGGTCGGCACGCCGCCGGGCAGGCTGATCAGGAACTGGCTCACGCCGGCCGCGAGCAGGAAAGGCAATGTCCCGGACGGCCGGGGCAGGCGCATGTCCAGGATGTCCGAACCCGCCGTCACGGCGATCCCGCTCACCCGGCCACCGCGCAGGTCAGCCTCGGTCCGCTGGGTCCCGGCGGCGAAATCAAGGCTCCATGCGACAGACGAGCTGAGCACGACGGTGACCGCGTAGTCCGTGCTCCGGGCGGAGGTCGTGCCGCCGCCCGCGAGCGACAGCACGATCGGCGCCGACCCGGACAGCACCGGTCGGACCGGGGCACCGTCCGGGGTCGAGACCCGCAGCAGGGAGCCGTGGAGGTTGGCGACGCTGACGTCAAGGACCGAGGTCCCGCTGGTGATCTTAAGCGCGGCGTGGCTGCGCCCAGCTATGGGCAGGGACGCGACGTGAGCAGAGGATGACGCGGACAGGGCGTAGGCGGTGCCGCCGGCCGCCACAGCCAGCACCACGGCTGCGGCAGAGATCACGACGAACCGCCTGGCAGGCAAACCGGACATACCGTTCACCTGCCCACCGTAGCGGCTGGCATGTAGCCTCGGCCCGGCGAAGACCGTCACGACACAGAACGTTCAGATATTGCCGCGGCACATCTCGATCAGGCGGTTAAGCACAGCCCCGGCGCTCACTCGCAGCCCGTCATGCTCGTATTCGCTGGTCACCCAGGTCCGCAGGCCTCGGATCGCCTGGGCGGTCTGCATCGAGAACTCCCGGTCCACGTACATGTCGTTGTAGTAGACGGCGGCGGCCACCGGCACGTCGTTGGCTGCCAGCCGCGTGGGGTCATACAGCGGCGGCCAGTCGTCGCGTTCGGCCAGGATGCTGGCGGTCTCTCGCAGCGGGCGGAGTACCGGGTCGGCGTCGATCATCCACGGGTAGATCATCTCGCCGGTGAAGTGCAGGGGAGCGGTCCCGGCGATGGCCGGGTCGGGATCGAACTCGCCGAACTCCGTCCTGATCCGCTGCGCGGCCCACCGGGTCGCGAAACCCTGGGCGTAGGACGCCTCGTGCAGCAACGCGTACAGCGGCCCGTCGGCGAAGCTGAGCTCGCCCATAATGGCGTACAGGAAAGCGTCGGACAACGTCTCGTCGTCCGAGAACGGGTTTTCCAGCAGGTAGTGCAGCGCGTGGCTGCCGTCGCTGCGGCCGAGCATGGCCCCGACCGACTGGAAGGCCTCGACGGGCAACGGCGCGCCATCAGGCCGCCGAACGTCATGGGTGGCCAGGTACGAGGCCACCCGCTGCGCCAGCTCCACGTCGGCGGGGTACCGCTCGTAGTGCGCGGCGTTCTTGCCGATGACGGTGCGATAGGTGTGCCGGTAGACGTCGTCGGCGGTCACGCTCAGCCCGGGCAGTCCGCCGGTGATGAACGCCTCCCGGATGCCATGCGGGGCGAAGGACAGGTAGCTCACCGTGCACATCCCGCCGAAGCTCTGTCCCAGCACGCTCCACGGCACGTCACCGGTCAGCTCGCGCCTGATCAGCTCGGCGTCGAGCACGATGCTGTCGGCCCGGAAGTGCGTCAGGTAATCGGCCTGGGCCTTCGGGTCGAATCGCGCCAGCGTCTGCCGGTTCACCGGGGAGGACCGGCCGGTACCGCGCTGATCGAGCAGCAGCACCCGGTAGTCGTTGAGCGCCCGGTCCAGCCAGCCTTCCCGGCCCGCCGGGCGCTGCGCCCCGAACCCGGGGCCACCCTGCAGGAACAGCAGCCAGGGCAGTTCGGCATCGGCCTTATCGATGGCGACGACCTCACGACCGTACACCTCGATCTGCTCCCCGTCCGGGCGGCCGTGGTCGAGCGGGACGGCGAAGGCGTGGTCGGTAAGCGCCGTGCCGGGCTGGCGGAAACTGGTCACGATCCGACGTTACCGTGCTGGCCCTCTTGAGTAGGGTCATCGCCATGAGCACTGGTATGCGGATGGTCAGTCCGGCCGAACGGCAGGCCAGGCTGGCCGTCCGCCACCACCTGGCGCCGGCCGCGCGGGCCGGCTCGGTGGCCAGCGCGGTGGCGGGCATGATCGCGTTGCACGGCACGGACCCGGCGTCGGTCTACCTGGCCGCCTGGGCCCGCACCGGCTCAGCCGATAAAGCGGCCGTCGAGCACGCGCTGTACACCGAGCGCGCGCTGGTACGGATGCTCGGCATGCGCCGGACCGTGTTCGTGGTACCCGCCGCCCTGGTCCCGGTGATCCAGACCGCCTGCACCGACCAGATCGCCGAGCGCCTGCGCCGGCAGCTCACCCAGGTCGTGCAGGGAGCGGGGATCGCGCCGGACGCGGCGACCTGGCTCAAGGACGTGGGCGAGGCCGCGGTGCGCGCGCTCGCCGCGCGGGGCTCCGCGACCGGCGCGGAGCTGGCCAGGGACGAGCCCCGGCTGCGCACCCAGATCGTGGACGCCGCGGACAACCCCTACGGCGGGGCGGTAAACCTCACCTCCCGGCTGCTCACGCTGCTGTCCGCCGAAGGGCTCATCGTCCGCGGCCGCCCGCGCGGGGGGTGGACCTCGACCCAGTTCACCTGGTCCGCCACCGGGGCCCGGGCCGAGCTGACGGCGGCTGCGGCCCAGGCCGAGCTGGCTCGCAGGTGGCTGTTCACCTTCGGTCCGGCCCCGGTCTCTGACCTGCAGTGGTGGACCGGCTGGGCGGCTGGGCAGGTTAGGCAGGCGCTGGCCGAGCTGCAGGTCACCGAGGTGGGTCTCGGCGGGGCCACCGGCATCATGCTCACCTCCGACGAGCCGACCCTGGACGAGCCGACGGCCGTCCCGCCGTGGCCGGCCCTGCTGCCCGCCCTGGATCCCACCGCGATGGGCTGGCGGGACCGAGCCTGGTACGTCGGCGACCATGCGCGGGCGCTCTTCGACCGGTCGGGGAACATCGGCCCCACGGCCTGGTGGGACGGCAGGATCGTCGGCGGCTGGGCGCAGCGAAAGGACGGCGAGATCGTGGTCCGGCTACTTGAGGACACCGGCGCCGAGGCCGGCGCGGCGATCGCCGCCGAGGCCGAGCGGCTCCGCGCCTGGATCGACTCCGACCGGGTCACCCCGCGGTTCCGCACGCCGCTGGAACGCGAGCTAGCCGAGCAGTAGGCGCGATTATCACGATTGATCGTTTTTTACCTGACAACGCATATTTCGCGCGGCCTGGAAAGAATTAGGAGCATGGTTACCTTCATCGTCGTCCTGATCATCATCGGCCTGATCGCCGGTCTGATCGCCCGCTTGCTTCTCCCCGGCCGCGACTCCCTGGGCATACTCGGCACCATCGTGCTCGGCATCGTCGGCTCCTTCATCGGCGGATTCCTCCAGAACCTCATCGAGTACCACAACGTGAGCATTCACAGCTTCCACACCGTGGGCATTATCGGATCGATCATCGGCGCCTTCGTGCTGCTGCTCCTGCTGCGGGTCACCGGCATGGAGCCGCGACGCCGCCGCCGGTAGCGGGCACCCCGGTCCCGCGAGGTCACACGGGAACGGCGACCGGTTTTAGCGCCAGCCGCGGGAACACCGGAGACGGGGGCGGCAGGCGGCCGCTCCCGTCCGGTGTGCACCGAGCGGTGATGCGCGCAGCGGCGTCGGGCAGAAACGGGCTCAGCTCCCGGCCCAGGACCTGGCACGCCTCCAGCAGCGTACCGAGCGCGGCGTCGAGTCGGCCCTCGGCGCCCGCGCCATCTTTTTCAGCCCTAGCCAGCTGCCAGGGCCGGACCCGGTTGACGAACCGGTTCGCCTCGTCCGCGATCGCCCAGACTGCCGCTGTCGCCTGCCGGAAGTCGAACTCCTCAAGCGCCGCGCCGACGAGATCTCGCGCCCGACGGCAGGCCAGGTCCAGGTTCTGGTCGGCGAGCAGGCCGCAGCCCGTTCCCGGTAGTTCCGGCGGATGGCCGTCACGGTAGCGGTGGATCATCGCGACCACGCGGTTGACCAGGTTGCCCAGGCCGTTGGCCAGTTCGTCGTCGGCCCGGGCGATCAGCCGTTCGACGGTGAAATCGGCGTCACCTACCCGCGGCACCTCCCGGAGCAGCCACCAGCGGACCGCGTCAGCGCCGTATTCGGCGGCCAGCGCGGCCGGCTCGCAGAGCGGAGCACCAGCGGACTTGCTGATCTTCCGGCCGCCGGCGGTCAGGTAGTCGTGCACGAAGATGTCGGTGGGCAGCGGCTGGCCCGCGGAAAGCAGCATGGCCGGCCAGTAGACGGCGTGGAACCGCAGCACGCCCTTGCCGAGGAGGTGGACGCGGCGCCCGCCGCCGTGCCACCATCGCCGGTGCTCGGCATCGCCGGTACCGTAGCCGAGGGCCGTAAGGTAGTTGCACAAGGCGTCGAACCACACGTAGATGACCTGGTCCGGGTCACCGGGTACGGGGATGCCCCAGCCTCCGGCCCGGTCGGCGGGCCGGGATACGGAGAAATCCTCGAGGCCGCTGTCGATAAACGCGAGCACCTCGTTCCGCCGCCCGGCGGGCTCGATACGCAACCGTCCCGAGGTGATCGCCGAACGCAACGGTCCGGCGTAGCGGGACAGCCGGAAGAACCAGTTCTCCTCGGTGACCTGCTGCGGAACGGTCTCATGCTCGGGGCACCGGCCGTCACGGAGTTCGGCGGCCCGGTAGAACTGCTCGCAGCCCGTGCAGTACAGGCCGTCGTACCGCTTACGGTACAGATCGCCGGCGTCGGCGCAGGCCAGCCAGAGACGTCCGACGCCCGGCCGGTGGCGGGGGTCGCGGCTGGTGCGGATGACGTCGTCGACGGTCAGCGACAGCGCGTCGCCGAGGGCCAGGAATGCATCGCCGTTGCGGTCGACGAATTCCCGCACTGGTTCGCCAGCCGCCTGCGCGGCGAGGACGTTCTTGAGCGAGTTGTCATCGGTCCCTGCCTGGAACCTGACGCTTTCCCCGCGCCCGCGACGATAGCGGGCCAGCACGTCGGCCTGCACCAGCTCGAGCGCGAACCCGATGTGCGGGCGCGCGTTGACGTACGGGATCGTGGTGGTGATATAGGTATGCGGCGCGGTCATCGCAGCCTCCTTCGGGGGGCTCCGAGCGCCTAAACACATCGAGGCCCCGTAGCAGGGCCTCGGAAATCGAAACGTCCGGACGCGTCAGCGGCCCCGCGAGCGGGGCATCATGACCTGGAGTCCGTAACTGTTCACTCTATAAGTGTACCGCTCCCGGCCACGGCGGCCGCCTGGTCACTCGATACGTTGAGCCGGTGCGACTAGGCGTGAATGTCCCGAACTTCGGGCCGGGGACCAGTCCGGACACGCTGGCCCGCTGGGCCCAGACGGTGGAGGGCCTCGGCTTCGACCTGCTGATGGTCTCCGATCACATCGCCGTGACCGCTGACGTCGCGGAACAGTACCCGGCACCGTTCTACGAGCCGTTCACCACGCTGGCCTGGCTGGCCGGGCTCACCCATAGGGTTCGGCTCGGCACCACGGTGCTCATCGTGCCCTACCGGCACCCGCTGCTGGTCGCCAGGATGGCGGCCAACCTCAACGACCTCAGCGGCGGCCGGCTGGTGCTCGGCGTCGGCGTCGGCTGGGCGCGGCGGGAGTTCGAAGCGCTCGGCGTGGCCTTCGCGGAGCGGGGGAGGCTGACCGACGAGCACCTGCTCGCGATCCGCGCCGCCTGGCAGGACGACCAGGACTATCGCAGCGGGCAGATCCCGATCTGGGTCGGCGGCAACAGCGACGCCGCGCTCCGCCGGGCCGTCCGCCTCGGCGACGCCTGGCACCCGCTGCGGTTCACCCCCGGCTGGCTGACCGGCGCGGTGGACCGCCTCGAGACCGCCGCCGCCGATCAGCACAGGCCCCGGCCCGCCCTGATGCCGCGTATCGCCCTGCAGCTGACCGCCTCCCCGGTCACCGGCGAGGACCGGCTGGCCGGGCACGGCACGATCGGGCAGATCGCCGACGACCTGGAGCGGCTGCACCTGCTCGGCGCCGGCACCGTGGTGCTCGACCCGTTCAACGGCGATCCGCGCGAGACGGCCCGCCCGCAGGAAGCGTGGCACGCCCTGGCAGCGGTAGCCGACCGGTGGGCCGGGCAGGAATCACCCGACATTGATACGAAACGGAGCCGTAGTGGCACATGATGGCCAAGTGACAGCTCGCCCGGCAGGCATCTCCCCGGAAGAACTGCCTCACCTGCGCCGCTGCGTGGAGCTAGCGGCCGAGGCGGTGGACGCGGGGGACTTCCCGTTCGGCTCGGTGCTGGTGGCGGCCGACGGGCGGGTCCTCGCCGAGGACCGCAACCGCGAGGTGAGCATGGGTGACGCCACCCGCCACCCGGAGTTCGAGCTGGCCCGCTGGGCCGCGGAGAACATGACCGCCGCAGACCGGGCCGCCGCGACCGTCTTCACCTCGGGCGAGCACTGCCCGATGTGCTCCGCCGCGCACGCCTGGGTCGGGCTGGGTCGCATCGTGTACGTGAGCTCGTCCCGGCAGCTGACGGCCTGGCTGACCGAACTCGGGGTGGGGCCTTCACCGGTGCGCCCGCTGGCCATCAAGGAGGTCGCTCCCGGCTTGGTGGTGCAAGGTCCAGTGCCCGGCCTCGACGAGCAAGTCCATGACCTGCACCGCCGCTTCCGCAGCTGACGGTCGGGGACCGCGGTGGCGGGGGAGAGGTCAGGCCATACGGACGAGGTCCCCGGTGCGGATGCGGCCCGGGATCAGTACCTCGGCGTAGACGCCGGCGCAAGGCTCGGGCTCGCTTGACTCCAGCGGTTCCACCCGGTTGTGCTGGGCGAGAACCCTCAGGGCTTCGGCGTCGCGGGGCAGGTCGCCGTGCGCCAGGGTCGGCACGGCGCACCGCGGCGTCCGGGCGATCACGCGGAGCGTGAGTTCGTCGCCGATCCGCAGAATCCGCTCGAGCCAGTCGTTCTCGGTGAAGCCGGTGGCGGCCGTGCGGATGACGATGTTCGGCCGGTAGCGCTCGAGCCGCGCCGTTCGGTACGGGCTGAGCTCGGCGATGCGCCCGAGCGTCGAGGTGGTCAGCAGGTGCAGCGGGGCGAAATCGACGAAGGTGCCCGGCGGAGTGCCCGTGCCCATCTCGTTGACCTCGAAGGGCACCTGCGCATTGATGCCGGCCCGGAGCACCGCCTCGGGAACGGCCCGGTCCAGGGACGCGGCGGGCGGGCGGGTGGCGGTCAGCGTGACGGGCTCATTCAGCAGCTCAGACAGGATCGTGTCGACATCGGCGTCGGTACTCCAGACGGTCTTGCCTCCCGGCAGGGTGATCCTTACGTCGTGGTCCAGCGCCTGGGCAGAAAGGGTGAGCAGGTCGCGCCACAGCCGCGGGTACTTCGCGCTCGCGACCTTGCCCGTCCTGCGGCTGATCACGGCCAGGCGCCGGTCCCTGGCCAGGCCGACCCGGCTCACCTCGCTCGCGTCCACGTCCTCGCCGAGCATGGACTTGACCGGATACCGGCGCAGGCTGGCCACAGTTCCGAGCATGCTCTTATTATCCCAGCAAGGGTCATCCTGGCTGGCCCGCAATCCCGCCGCTCGGCCTGTGTGAATGACATAGCTGTCGTTTTAGGCGGACCAGAATTTCCATCTTCCTGGATAACTCGGACGACTGGCCCGAGCGGGGCCTCATCTCGCCTAAGGTATTGACGACCAGGCAAGGTATGGGCGGGCGAGGGCACCGGATTATGAGTGATTGGCAGGACGGCTGGTACCGGCCAGAACCCGGAGAGCCTGGGACAGGTCAGGTACCGCCCAGCGCAGGCGGCGGCGCCGCATGGCCCGAGCAGCCGCCGGTGCGGCGGGCACCGGGCCTGCCCGCGACGGGGCGGCCTGGGCGGACCGGACCGGGATCCGGCCGTCGCCCGAGATTCTGGGGGCAGCCGGGCCGGCACGGGCGGCGGATCGCCCTGATCGCCGGTTTGGTCGTGGTGGCCCTAGTGGTGGCGGTCGCGGGCTCGTACTTCTACCTGGACTCCAAGCTGAACCGGTCGGTCGCGCTTCCGGCCTTTTCCGGCCAGTCCGCAGGGCAGAACTGGCTGATCG
>Ga0302229_10002949_pt1 | contig 12053 bp, 10 predicted proteins | sample II_Palsa_N1_3_FD_193518 | JGI IMG/M metagenome (GOLD analysis project Ga0302229, IMG submission 193518) | Peat permafrost microbial communities from Stordalen Mire near Abisko, Sweden - II_Palsa_N1_3 | ecosystem: Environmental > Terrestrial > Soil > Palsa > Peat permafrost | place: Sweden...
TACCCGCCGAACAGCTCGTCCGCGCCCATCCCGGACAAGATCACCTTGACCCCGCGCTCGCGGGCGGCCTGGCACATCAGCAGCGTGTTGATGGCGGCCGGGTCGCCGATCGGCTCGTCCAGCGCGTCCACCATGCGCGGCAGCAGGTCCACGATGTCCGGTGAGATCTCGATCTCGTGCAGCTTCACGCCGTACCGCGCCGCGACCTTGCGCGCGTAGACCGCGTCGTCGGGCATGGCCTCCAGCCGCTGGTCCTCGGGCCGGAACGTGATCGTGTAGGCGTCGATCTCGGCGGCGGCGCGGTGCGCCAGCACGGTGATGATGCTGGAGTCCAGGCCGCCGGACAGGAAGCTGGACACCGGCACGTCCGCGACCAGGTGCGCGGTGACGGACTCCTCGATGACCCGGCGCAGGTCCGGCGCGGGCCCCGCGGCCGCGTCGCGGGCCACGTCGGCGACGTTCCAGTACTGCTCCACCTGGATCTGGCCGTCCGGGCTCAGCCGGGCCCAGGAGCCGGCCGGCAGCTTGCGGACGCCCTCGATCGCGCAGAACTGCTCGGGCACCCAGTAGTACAGCATCGAGGCGACCAGCGCGCCCGGCTCGACCCGCAGCTCAGGCCCGACCGCGGCGGTCAGCGCCTTGAGCTCGGAGGCGAACAGCGCGCCGCGGCCCCGCGGCAGGTAGAACAGCGGCTTGATGCCGAGCGGGTCGCGGGCCAGGAACAGCTCGCCGGTCTTGGTGTCGGCCAGCGCGAACGCGAACATGCCGCGGAACTTCTTCAGGGCCGCCGGCCCCCACTGGCGCCAGGCCTCGACCACGACCTCGGTGTCGGAGTTGGTGCGGAAGCGCACGCCGCGCCCGGCCAGCTCGGCCCGGAGCTCCCGGTAGTTGTACAGCTCGCCGTTGTAGACCATGACCAGGTTGTCCTTGACCATCGGCTGGTCGGCGGCGGCGGACAGGTCGATGATCGAAAGCCGCCGGTGGCCGAGGTGGACGCTGACCCGGTCGTCCTCGTGGGTCCAGACGCCGCCGGCGTCCGGGCCGCGGTGGGCGATCCGCTCGGTCATGACGTCGGCGAGCTTGTGGCCGTCCGGCTGCTGGTAGCAGCCCGCGATGCCGCACATGTCAGGTCCTCGCCCGGTTGCGGGCGTTGCCTTCGCCCAGCACCCGCTTGTAGACGCCGAGGTAGGCGCTTTCCTGGTGGGACCAGGCCAGTTCCTGCTCGACGCGGTCGGCGGCCAGTTTCCCCATCAGCGCGCGTCTGGGCTCGTCATCGAGCAGGGCCACGATGGCCTCGGCGTACTGCCGCTCGTCGTTGGGCTGGACGTACACCGCGGCGTCGCCCGCGGACACCCGGGTTTCGCGCAGGTCGAAGGCGACCACCGGCAGCCCGAAGACCATGTACTCCATCGTCTTGTTCATGGTCGACACGTCATTGAGCGGGTTCTTGGGGTCCGGGGACAGGCCGGCGTCCGCGGTGGACATGACGCGCATGACGAGTTCGTCCGGCGCCCGCCCGGTGAACTCCACGTGCCCGGCCAGGCCGAGCTCATCGCGCAGTGCGACCAGCTCGTCGTAGCAGTCCCCGGAGCCGATCAGCGTGAAGGCGATGTCGTCCCGGCCGAGCTCGTTGACCACGATGCCGGCCGCCCGGACCACGATGTCCACGCCGTCCTGCGGGCCCATCACCCCGATGTAGGCGACGAGGTACCGCCTGTCCCGGCGCAGCTCGGGGTCGGCGTCGACAGGCCGCATCCGGCGCAGGTCGGGCCCGGTCCGGACGACGGTGACGTCGTCGGGCCGCCTGCCGCTGCGCGTGATCGCGATCTCGCGGTAGGAGTCGTTGGTGGAGATCACGTGGTCCGCGGCCCGGTGGGTCCTGCGCTCCAGGCCCAGCAGCCCTCGGTACGGCAGCTTCGGACCCTGGGGGAAACGAGACTGGAAAAGCTCGGGGCAAAGGTCGTGATGGTCGAAGACGAAGCGGGTGCCCTCGAGCGCGCGGAAGGCCAGGGCCAGCGGCCAGAAGATATCGGGCGGGTTGCAGGCCTGGATGACGGCGAAGCGCCCGGACCGCCTGGCCTTGAGCGCGGCCCACGCGGTGGCGGTAAACGAGTACGCGTACTCGGCGATGAAGCTGACCTTGCTGCCGCCGGGTGCGTAGGGCCGGTACTTGTACAGCTCCACGCCGTCGATGACCTGGTAAGCCGGGTCCCCCTTGCCCTTCGGGCAAACGACGGCGACCCGGTAGCCCGCCGAGGTGAGGGCCTGGCACTCCAGCCAGACCCGCCGGTCGAACGGGACCGGGAGGTTCTGGACAATGATGAGGATTCGGGGGATTCGGGGCCGCATGCCCCACAGGAGCGCTGAACCGACGGCGGTGATACATCAAGCCCGGTGATACATCAGGCCGGGAGCATCCTGCTCCCGGGCCGGCCGGACCGCCCAGCTCAGGCCGGCGTGGCCGTGAAGGTGAAGTTGTTGAGCTCGAAAGTCTGATCCCGGCTGGCGGTAGAGCAGATCTCGAAACCGAAACTGATGGCCGTCAGGGTGGGCTTGGCCGGCAGGTACTTGCCGCCGCCGTGTGTTTCCAGCCAGGTGAGCATGGCCATGACGTTCACCTTGCCGGACGGGTAATTGGTTCCGGTCGGCGGCTGCCAGATCAGCTCCGAGCCGAACTGGCACAGGTTCCAGCGCTGAGCGGGAACGCCGTCAGTTCCGCCGAAGGTCTGGGTGGTGACGACGTCGTGCAGAACGTCACATCGTGGCCGCAGATTATCGCCCGCGAAATCGGTCTGGATCATGACCTCGTTGTGCCAGTCATCGAGCCACAGGTCGTAGGCGGCTTCGCCTACGGTCCCGCTATGCGGGTTCAGGGTCACCGAATACGTCGAGAACATCGAAGACCAGGTGGACAGCGCGGCGGGGAGGCTGGTTCCGCTGATCCAGTTCTGGGTCTGACCTGTGTTGGGGTAGGAGCGGACCGACGTGCCGACCGGGAAATTCGCGGTCACGGTCCAGTTACCGGGGCTGGCGACGTGCAGCGTCTGCGAGTAGCTCTTCGACGCGGGGCCGAACACGTTGTTTCCGACGGTGATCTCACCCGACGTCCCGACGATGCCCTGATAGGGCTCACCCTGGACCTGCGAGCCGTACGGGGGGCATTCGCCCTGCGGGTCACTGGTCGAGCAGGTGGCCGCTATCGCGGCGGTCGAGGAGCCCGCGTTCGCGCCCGACGTCGCCGAGCCGGCGGGCGAAGAAGTCGAGGTGCCGGCGGATGAGGACGCCGTATGGCCGGCGGGCGAAGCCGCCGGGGTGGGCGTCGCGGAGCATCCTACGACGGCGAAGATAACTGCGCCGGTGATCGCCGCGGCGACAGTCAGGCCAGGCCGGGACCGGTTGGTCATGGGCGAATGCCTTTCTCTAACTCCTCGGACCCTCACGATACGGTACGACCGGAAGAAACCCTTACATCCAAGCCAGCGCGCCGGGACCTGCGGGTGGCCTCCCGGGCCAGTTCGTGGCGCATCGCGTGTATCATTCCGGCGACCTGCCGGCTCTCATATCGTGACGGCTACGTGGCGGCAGCCTGCGGGTTCGGCTGAGGGACGATGACATTCGAAACGGCACGAGGATCGGGCTGATGGCCGAACCTTCTCGGAGGAACCTGGCGGCCCTGCCCCTGCGGCAGGCCCGGCGGATAGGCGGCCGCCTGAGCTGGGGCCTCGCCGATCAGGCCATGTGCAGCCTGACGAACTTCGCGCTCAGCGGGTACGTCGCCCACGAACTGGGGGCGACGCAGTTCGGCGCCTTCAGCCTGGCCTACCTGACCTACGGCTTCGCGAACAACGCGTCGCGGGGCCTGTCCATCGAGCCGCTGCTGGTCCGGTTCAGCGGGCCGGAGCAGACCAGGTGGCGGCGGGCCACCGGCGGGTGCACGGGCACCGCGCTGCTCGTGGGCCTGGCCGCCGGTGCCCTCGCGCTGCTGGCGGGGGCGCTGATCGGCGGCACCACCGGACTGGCGTTCGTCGCGCTCGGCCTGACCCTGCCGGGCTTGCTCCTGCAAGACAGCTGGCGCTACTGCTTCTTCGCGGTCGGCCGCGGCCAGCTGGCCTTCGTCAACGACACGATCTGGGCGGTCGTTCAGATTCCCCTGCTCGTGGGCCTGAAGCTGACCGGCCACGCCAACGTGTTCTGGTTCATCGTGGCGTGGGGCGCGGGCGCCTATGTCGGGGCGATCCTCGGCATGTTCCAGGCCCGGGTGGTGCCTCGCCTGGTGGGCGCGACCCGCTGGATGATTTCGCACCGTGACCTGGGGCCCCGGTACATGCTGGAGAACGCGGGGTCCAACGTCTCCAACATGGTGGTCAACTACAGCAACTCCTCGATTCTCGGCCTCGCCGCCGTCGGCGACATCCAGGCCGCCAACGTGCTCATGGGCCCGTTCAAGATCATTATCTTCGGCCTGGGCATGATCACGATCCCAGAGGCCTCCCACGTCCTGCGCAAGTCCCCGAAGCGGCTGCCGCTGTTCTGCCTGGCCCTGACCGTCGGCCTCTCGCTGACGGCGCTGGCCTGGGGCGCGGTGCTGCTGGTGGTGCTGCCCCTGGGCGTCGGGCACCTGGTGCTCGGCTCGGTATCGGGGCCCGCCTACCCGCTGGTCCTGCCGACCGTGGTGGCCATCACGGGCACCTGCGCTGGCGTCGGCCCGATGGTCGGCATGCACGCGCTGGGCGCGGCCCGCCGCAGCCTGCGGGCCGCGATGTGGAACGCGGCCATCGTCATTCCGGCCGGCATCGCGGGCTCCCTGGTGGCGGGCGTGCTGGGCACGCTCTACTTCATCGCCGCCGCGGCCTGGCTCACCACGCTGATGTCCTGGTGGTATTTCCGGAAGGCGATGCGCGAGTCGTCCACCGTCCCGGTGCCCCGGTGGATGTGGCCGCCGCGATCCGGTGGCGGCAATTCCACCGCGGGCCCCCAGGAGCACCGGGTCCCGGCCGGCGCGCGAGGCGGGCACTGAGCTCCTAGGGACCTGCGGCGGTAACTCAGCGCGATGGGGACTTCATCAGCTTGCGGAGTTGCCGGATCACGGGGTCGTGCTCGCCGGTAGCGAAGAGCAGGCGCACCATGCCGTAGCCGTCGTTATGGAGGAGCTCGTCGCGGACGGACGGGTCGGCGCCACGCTCCAGGAGCAAGCGGACCACCTCGAGCTGCAGGTGCAGGATCGCCAGGTGCAGGCCGGTCTGCCCGGGGTAGGGCGCGCGAGAGCCCGGCGTCGGGCCGCAGCCTGCCGCCGGTATCGAAGCAGGCCTGGACAAGATCCAGCCGGCCGCACGCGGCATAGGTCCAGAGCGCCTCCGGGACGATGCCGTGCCCGGCGAGCAGGTCGACCATCGGCGCGGTACCACCGCCGATGGCGTTCTCCAGCGGCGTGATGCCGTCCGTCCGGGTGGCGAGGTCGGCGCCGGCGCCAAGCAGCAGGCGCACATACTCCATCCGGTCGGAGCGGACGGCCTGGGACAGCGGCAGGTCCAGGCTGGTGGCCTTGCCGATCAGCACATCGACGGCGGCGCGCGGCACACCGAGCTCCTCGCCGAACTGGACACCAAGGACCCGCGCATGGCCAGCATCTGCAGCAGGGTGTCGGCTTGCCCGGCGGTCAGCTGGGCCAGCCGGCCGGTGTCGCCGGCCAGCAGGGCTTCGGCCTCCGGGCGCATCCGCCGCCATTTCTCCTGGCGTTCAGCGTCATCGCGCTGGGATTTCCCGGCGGCCTCCGCGAGCTCCCGCCAGGTCCCGAAGCCGAGCTCCCTGGCGAGGATCAGCCGCGCGTCGCGAAGCTCGGCGGCGGAGGCGTCGGTGGTAGCGGCGCACCTGGGCACATTGGCCCGCAGCCGGGCCAGCGCGCCCGGGTCGCCGCGGCGTAGGTCGGTGAGCAGGAAGTCGGCCCGCGAGGCGTAGTCGCCCGGCCCGCCCCACAGGCGGGAGACCGGCCGGCCGCCGGTGGTGCGCTGGCTCTGGATGTCCGCCCGGAACTCGGCCCAGGTCCGGAATCCGTGTTCCTGGGCCAGGACGAACTGGGCGTCGCTGAGCAGGAACCGCCCGGCGGCCCGGTCACCCAGCACGTCGGCCGCCCGGTCCCGGGCGGCCGCATCTCCCGTCTCGTACGAGCGCTGCAGGCGCTTGGCCTGCTTGCGGTAGTACTCCAGGTCCGGATGAGCCGGCAGCTCGACATGACGATCAGGCATCACAACCTCCGCCGTCGCCGAGATCCGCTCGCCCGGCCGGAAAGAGGCTGGTCTTACCCGGTGCGCTGAGGTTTGCTGCTCGAGGTGGGAAAATCCCTGCCCGCGGACTGGCAGCGCCCTCGCACGCTCCATCCACTAATGGCCGGCTCTGCGCGAAGCAACCGCGAGCGGGATAGCTATCCTTCCGGCATGAGCGCCTCGCAGGTTGGATCCTGGCGGCGGTTCAGGAGGCTGCCGCAGTCGATGGGCTGGCTGCCGTTCACCACGCTGGTGCTGTGCATTCTCGGTCTCGTGGACTCGGCCTACCAGGCTTACGCGGATTACACGAGTACCGGCCTGCTGGCCTGCTCGGGCCAGGCCGATGCTTGCTCTCTGGTGCAGAACGGCCCGGGAGCGTGGGTGCTCGGGATCCGTGTCGCCGTCTTCGGGGTCGCGTTCTATGCCTTCATGGTCGCGATCTGCTCACCGCGGGGCTGGCGCTCGAAGCTGCCCGCTATCCATCGGCTTCGCCTGACCAGCGTCGTGGCCGGCATTCTGTTCGTCCTCTACCTGATCTACACCGAGGTGGTCAGGGACGGCCGGATCTGCCCGTATTGCACCAGCGTCCATGTCATCACGTTCCTGCTTTTCGCGCTGATCGTATATCAGGGCACCACGCCAGCCTCCCGCCCCGAGCCCGCGCCGCCATCCGCTTCGTCTTTCCAGTAGCCGAGGCGGGAGCGGTCGGTCAGGGTGTCGGGGTGCCCGGCGCCGGAGACCCGCTCGCGGATCGGCAGCAGCGCGGCGAGCTGGTCGCGGGCCCCGGCCGGATCCCCCGCCTGCCCGGTCCAGACGGCGAGGTGGCCGCGGGCGATCAGGGTCTCGGGGTGCTCGGTGCCAAGGACCCGTTCCATGGCCGGCAGCACCGCGGCGTACTGGTCGCGGGCCCCGGCCGCATCCCCGGCCGCCCCCGTCCAGAAGGCGAGGCCAGCGCGATCGGTGAGGGTGTCGGGGTGCCCGGCGCCGGAGACCCGCTCGCGGACCGGCACCAGCGCGGCGAGCAGGTCGCGGGCCCCGGCCGGATCCCCCGCCTGCCCGGTCCAGGTAGCGAGGCCGACGCGGACGGTCAGGGTTCGCCGGTGCTCGGGGCCCACGACCCGCTCCATGACCGGCAGCAGTGCTGCGAACTGGTCGCGCGCTGCCACCCAATCCCCGGCCTGCGCAGTCCAGTAGGCCAGGTCGCGCCGGGTGGTCAGGGTGTCGGGGTGCTCGGGGCCCAGGACCTGTTCGCGGATGGGGAGCAGCGCGGCGAGCTGGGCGCGGGCCGCGGCCGGATCCCCCGCCTGCCCGGTCCAGCTGGCCAGGTCGCGCCGGGTGGTCAGGGTGTCCGGGTGCCCGGCGCCCATCACCCGCTCTTGCACGGGCACCAGGACGATGAGCTGGTCGCGGGCTCCGGCCGGATCCCCCGCCGCTCCGGTCCAGCGGGCCAGGTTGCGCCCGGTGGTCACGGTGTCCGGGTGCTCGGGGCCCAGGATCTGCTCCTCGATGGGCAGCAGGACGGCGAGCTGGTCGCGGGCCCCGGCCGCATCCCCCGCCTCCCCGGTCCAGATAGCGAGGCCGCCGCGGTCGGCCAGGGTTCGCGGGTCCTCGGGACCCATCACCCGCTCCTGGATCGGCAGCAGGGCGGCAAACTGGTCGCGGGCCCCGGCCGCGTCCCCCGCCTCCCCCGTCCAGTAGGCGAGGTTAACGTGGGCGACCAGGGTATCCCGGTGCTCCGGTCCGTAGGCGTCATCCTGCCGGTAAGCGTCGGCGATCAGCTGGTACAGGTTCCGGGCCGCCGGGTAGCTCCCGCTCTGGCCCAGATAGTCCGCGATCCGCCCCATGCCGCCGCTGGTCAGGTCAAGCACCGCCCGCGCATGCGGCAGCAGCGCCGCGTACACCCCCCAGTTCGCGGGCAGTTCCGGATCGGCGGGAATCGCGGCCTCGATCAGGGCGGCGGCGGCCTGCCGCCACTGGCAGGCCAGTTCGGCGGGCATCTGGTCGGCGGTGACGGCCTGGACCAGCCGGTGCACCGACACCGACCCGCCGGTGGCCGGGGTGACCAGCGAATACCGGCGCAGCACCGCGATCACGTCCCCGGCTGCCAGCTCGTCTTCCAGCAGCGGTGTCAGCACCGGCGCGACCTGCTCGCCGAGCCGTCGGGCGAGTCCGGGGCGGGGTTGCAGCAGCAGCCGCAGCGGGATCGCCTCGGACGCGCAGAACGCCAGCAGCCGCAGCAGCCCGGCCGCGCCCGGCGCGGCCTGCCGCAGGTCCTCAAACGCCAGCCGCCAGGTGGTGGCCACCGTCGCGGGGTACCCGGTCGGATCGCCCCGGGCCAGCAGGTCCGGGCGCCGCTGCCGGAATGAGGCCAGGTACCCGGCAGGGTACCCCCGCTGGCCTGGACGTACGCGGCGGCCTGTTCCAGCGCCAGCGGCAGCCCGCCCAGCACGCCGGCCAGGTCCAGGGCCGCCCGCCGGTCCGCGTCGCCGGCGCGGTCGGCCAGGAAGTCCGCGGCCACCTGCGGGTCCAGCACCGGCACGTCCAGCACCTGGCCGGGCGGCCAGATCTGATTACGGCTGGTGATCAGCACCCGCCCGGGCCCGGCCGGGGGCACGAACCGGGCCACCGACGCGCGATCTGGCGCGTTGTCGAACACCAGCAGCCACCGCGCCGGGCTGGCGGCTAGCAGCTCGTGCACCCAGGCCACCGGGTCCCCGCCCTCTCCGGTGCCGAGCTGGGAGGCCAGCTCGCCGAAGCCTGCTGCCAGCACCGCCGGATCCTCGGCCGAGAACTGCCAGGCCACCCCGACCCTGCCCAGCTGACGGTGGGCATACTCCACAGCTACGCTGGTCTTGCCCGCCCCGCCCAACCCGCACAAGGCCACCACCCGCGGTCCGGCATCCTCAGCCCCGGCCAGCCGACCCTCCAGCTCCGCCAGCAGCTCCTCCCGCCCGGCCAGGAACACCGGCCGCGGCGCCAGCCGCAGCGCCCGGCCCGCCCTCGCCTGACGGGCGGACCGCGTATCCCTTTTGGCCAGCTCGGCCGGGACCCCGGTGCTCAACCCCTGGATCAACCCGTGCTGATCGCTGAACTTGGCCGGGCGTACCTCGCGGGCCACCTCCCCGCGGAACGCTGATACCAGCGCCAGCCGCGGCGGATCAGCCACATCGGACAGGCCCACGTCGAGGATGCTGTTGCTCAGCAACGCGATCCGCGGGATACCCGACTGGCCCGCCCGCCGGAACTCCAGGTGCGTGATCGACAGGCCCTCCGGATTGTCCTGTTCGGGCTGGAACCCGTACCGGTGCCCCAGGATCAGCACATACAGGTCACAGCCGTCCACATCCGCCAGGCAGCTGTCCCGGACCGTGTCGCTATCAGGCAGGTAGCTGTGGACGGGCTGGTGTCCCGCCGCGACAAGCCAGTCCATGACGACTCGCCGTTCCCGCTCCAGATCGGCGATCGTGGACGACACATAGACCCTGGCCATCACCACCCCCGGACCCGCGTGCCGCCACTCCGGGGCCCTGCGCCAAGACCCCTATTGGGCCCGGTGATCCAACGATCGCACAGCGCGGGCCGCCTCACCACCCAGACCCGGCGGTGAATACGGGGTGGCTTGATTAGCCGGCACGCCGGAGACTCCATGCCGGCGGCCGTATGGGGCGGACGAGCTTCGGCAGCCGGGTGGGGCCGCGTTCCCTGAGCTATAACTTTACCTTCCGGATGGTAAAGTTATAGGGTGCGACCAAGTTCGAAGACCCAGATTCTGCAGGCCGCGGTGCGGGTGACCGAGCGGCACGGCATCACCGCCCTGACCCTGGAGGCGGCGGCCGAGGAGGCCGGCCTGACCAAGCCCGGGCTGATGTACCACTTCCGCACCCGCGACGACCTGCTGCTAGCGATCCAGCGGCACCTGACCGAAACGTGGGAGGGGCAACTGCTCGCCGAGCTGGGCAAGCCGCTGGAGCAGTCGACGGGGCAGGAGCGCGCGGCGGCCTATGCGCGGGTCAATGCGCACGGCCCGGCCAGCAAGGCGGACCTGGCGTTCATGGTGGAGTCGGCGGCCAGCCCGGAGCTGGCGCAGGTGTGGAACGACCTGATGGCGCGCTGGGTGCCCCAGCCGCCGGTGCCCGATCCGGTGCAGCTGGACCTGTTCCTCGCGCGGCTGGCCGCCGACGGCCTGTGGCTGTTCGAGGCGACCAGGCCGGCCCCGCTCGCCGCCGAGGTCAAGGAAGCCCTGATCCGCAGGATCGCCGCGCTCACCGAGCCGGCGGCCTGACGCCCTGCCCGGCCCCCGCACATCCGTCTCCACCCGGAAGCCATAGGTGCACCATGAGCAAGACACAACGCTGGCTGGTCCTGGCCACCGTCTCGGCGGGACTGCTGATGGTCTCGGTGGAGACGGCGGTGCTCTACACCGCCCTGCCCATCCTGACCCGCGGCCTCCAGGCTGACGCCCAGCAGAAACTGTGGATCATCAACACGTACCCGCTGGTGATAGCCGGGCTGCTGCCCGGCGCGGGCACGCTCGGAGACCGCGTCGGCCACAAGCGGATGTATCTGGCCGGCCTGGCCCTGTTCGCAGCCGCCTCCCTCCTGGCCGCGTTCGCCCCCTCCCCGCCGGTTCTGATCGCCGCCCGGGCGTTCCTGGCGGTCGGGGCGGCGGCGATGCTGCCCGCCACCGCGGCACTGATCCGCATCACCTTCGACGACGAACACGAGCGCGGCATCGCCATCGGCATCTGGGGCACCACGGCAGTACTCGGCGCCGCACTGGGCCCGATCGTCGGTGGCCTGCTGCTCCAGCGCTTCTGGTGGGGCTCGGTCTTCCTCCTCAACATCCCCATCGCGCTGCTCGCCCTGGCCGCGACGGCCGCACTCGTACCGGGCGGCCCGGGCCACCACGACCGCCCCTGGGACCTGATCGCCTCCCTGCAGGCCCTGGTCACCCTGGCCGGCCTCGTCTACGCCATCCAGGAAGCCGCCAAGCCCGGCCCGTCGCCGCTGGCGATCGCGCTCGCCCTGCTGGCCGCAGCCGCCGGGTGCTGGATGTTCGTCCGCCGCCAGCGCCGCCAGGCCTACCCGCTGGTCGACTTCTCCCTGTTCCGCAACCCGGGGCTGCTCACCGGGGTGATCGCGGCCGCGCTGGCGATGGCCGCCACCGTCGGCGTCGAACTGCTCCTCACCCAGCGCCTGCAGCTCGTCCTGGGCCTGACCCCCCTGCACGCGGGCCTGATCGTGACAGCGTTCGCGGCCGGCTCCCTGCCCGTCGGCGTGCTGGCCGGCGGCCTGCTCCACCGCACCGGTCCGCGTCCCCTGATCGGCGGCGGCCTGCTCCTGGGCGCCCTCGGCGTCCTGGCCGCCCTGCTGCTGACCCCGGGCGCGGTCCCCCTGCTGGGCGGCGGCCGGAGCCCGGCATGGGTCGTGCCAGGCCTGGTCCTGGCCGGCGCGGGCCTGGGCACCGTCATGGTCGCAGCCTCGGCCGCGATCATCAGCGGCGCCCCGCCGCAGCGCGCCGGCATGGCCTCCTCCATCGAGTCGGTCTCCTACGAACTAGAGCACCGGTCAGGTAGTCGGGTCTGCCATCGGCCGATTACAGCCACCGCGCATCCCTTTTGTCCGGTTCGCCGTATTCGCTAGCGGGCTTTGGTGGTGGATCCGGGCCTGGCGGTGGATCGGGGGGATCATGATGCACCGGATCCGCCGCGGAGCCCGGATCCACCACGATAACCGGAGCGGTCTTTGCGTTTTTGCTGCTTGCGTGGTCCATGTGACCACTGTGGTGCGGGG
>Ga0302229_10002954_pt1 | contig 12041 bp, 9 predicted proteins | sample II_Palsa_N1_3_FD_193518 | JGI IMG/M metagenome (GOLD analysis project Ga0302229, IMG submission 193518) | Peat permafrost microbial communities from Stordalen Mire near Abisko, Sweden - II_Palsa_N1_3 | ecosystem: Environmental > Terrestrial > Soil > Palsa > Peat permafrost | place: Sweden...
CGTCGGCGCCGACTACGCCTGCTAATGGCGCATCAGGTGCAGCACCCGCAGGCGCGCCGAACTACACCGATCCGGGTGATTCGTCCGCGCCGGCTGCGCCAGCTAATGGCGCATCAGGTGCCGCACCCGCCGGCGCGCCGCAGTACACCGATCCGGGTGATTCGTCGGCGTCGGCCGCACCTGCCAACGGTGCATCGGCTCCCGTAGGCGCGAGCTCCGCTAAGGCTGCCACCGCTCCGGCAGCGTCGGGCGCGACGGCGGCCGCAGCAGCTTCCGGTGCCGCGGCGCCGGTTCCTCTGAGGCAGTAATCCGTCGCCCTCGCTTCGCCAAGGCAAAACGAAACAGCCCGACCGGCGTTGATAGCCGGTCGGGCTGTTTCGTTTTCTGCTTCAGGTAGCGCGAGCGTGAGAATACGCGCTTGTCTTCAGTGCATCGTATCGGCCTCAAGGCCCGCAACCGCGTCGTCGACACTCACCGCCGGCTGGGTTGCCGGGGCCAAACTCGACCGATAGCGCTCGAACGCTTCATCCGCGAAGCGAATCTGCGCGCGGCCATGCGGAGCCGGCTCGCCGTTTTCGCCGAGATTCACAAACACCATCTTCTCGATCGTCAGGATGCTCTTGCGGGTGATCTTGTTGCGCACTTCAGCGCGCAGCGTGATCGAAGTCCGGCCAAAGTGCGTCGCGATGATGCCCAACTCGATGATGTCGCCCTGGCGCGCCGAGCTGACAAAATTGATCTCAGAGATGAGCTTGGTGACCACGCGCTGGTTGTCCAGCTGGCAAATGACGTAAATGGCCGCTTCTTCGTCGATCCAGCGCAGCAGGCTGCCGCCGAACAGCGTGCCGTTCGGGTTCAGATCTTCGGGCTTGACCCATTTTCTCGTATGGAAATTCATCTGGTATCCCCCTTCGTGAGGTGATGCGGGCCGGCATAGAAGCCGGGACCTAGGGTTAATACCTATATTATACCAAAATTAAGGGTTTTCCCTGTGTTTCCCCGGCAAGGGGAGAGCCGACGTGTGGACTCGTTTTCAAACGCTCGGCCGCAGTGCCCCGGCCGCACCCAACGCCTGCCGCGCCTGAACCAGCGCCGTGCGAGCTGCACGGGCGTCGGCTGCGACCCGCAGCAGGGCCCCGAGCTGCGAAGGTTGCTTCAGCAGTTCGCGCAGGATCGGTGCAATCGCCGTGCTGCCGTCGTCGCGTAAGCCGGCGGTAGCGGCCGAAGGCAGCGTGCGCTGCGCCGGATCGACAATCGCACGGCAAACCGCGAACGGTACACCCTGAGCCGCAGCGATAGCACCCGCGATATGCGACTCCATATCCACGGCGAGCGCGCCGCTGGACCGGTGCAAGGCAGCTTTGTCGTCGGCGCCCGTGAGCGGCGCCGTCACACCAGCCATCAGGCCACGGCGCAGGGTCGCGCCAAGAGGCGTAGCCGCCAGCGCGGCGGCCAGATGCCCAGACCAGAGCGCATCGGTAGCGAAACGGCCGTGCGGGCCTTCTACGGCATCCGCCACGATCAGCGCGCCCGGCTCCAGATCCGGCGCGAGGCCACCCGCCGTGCCGAAGCTGATGATGCCCGAGCAGCCGCGCACGAGCGCGGCGCGCAGCGCCCACTCAAGCAGATCGGCGCGCGCCGCGTACACCACCTCGACGCCCTCGCCGCGCACAATGCGCGCTTCGAAGGCCATGCCGGTTACGGCAATCACGGGTAGCCTGCTGCCGCCTGCCTGGGATGAAGAGAACGACTGGGTAGAACGGGTAGAAGGCGTAGACACCATTACATCCCGACCGTAACGCGCGTCAGCCCGTCGCGTTTCAGTTGTCGGTAACGCGCCAGTGCCCAGAGCGGGAAGAATTTGCGGTAGCCGTGATAGCGCAGATAAAACACGCGCGGGAAGCCCGTGGCGGTAAAGCGGGTCTCATCCCACAAACCGTGTTCGCGCTGCTCGCGCAACAGGTACTCGACGCCACGCGCCACCGCCGGATGCTCGACGCACCCCGCCGCCATCAGCCCGAGCAGGCCCCAGGCGGTCTGCGACGCCACGCTCGGCGCGCGCTCATAGCCGCGGTAATCGAGCTTGTAGCTGGTGCCGTCCTCGCCCCAGCCACCGTCGTCGTTCTGAATCGACACGAGCCACTGAGCGGCACGCTTCATACGCGGATCGTCGTGCGTCATACCGGCGGCGTTCAGCGAACAGAGTGCCGTCCACGTACCGTAGATGTAATTCATGCCCCAACGGCCATACCAGCTGCCGTCCGACTCCTGTTCCTTGAGCATGTAGTCGTACGCGCGACGAGCTGGCTCGCTATTGGCCGGCAGTTCGCCCAGTTGGGCGAGCATCGACAGACAGCGGCCCGACACGTCCGCAGTAGGCGGATCGAGCAGCGCGCCATGATCGGAGAACGGAATGTTGTTCAGGTAGTACTGCGTGTTTTCCGGCTCGAATGCGCCCCAGCCACCGTCGCTGCTCTGCATGCCGACCACCCATTCGCGGGCGCGGGCAATCGCTTCGTCATCGACGTTCGATTCCGTGAGCGCCGCCGACCGCTGCATGGCCATCACCACCACGGCCGTGTCGTCCACGTCCGGGTAGTGCGCGTTCGCGTACTGGAATGCCCAGCCGCCGGGACGCACGTCCGGGCGGCGCGAGATCCAGTCGCCGCGCACATCGAGAATCTGCAGCGGACGCAGCCATTGCAGGCCGCGTTCGGCGGCCTGCTCGGCGCGCGGCTCGCCGGTTTCGAGCAGCGCGTGCGCCACGAGCGAGGTGTCCCACACCGGCGACAGACACGGCTGGCAATAGGCCTCGTCATCCGTGATGACGAGCAGCTTGTCGAGCGACTGGCGGGCGATCGCGCGGCTCGGATGATCGGCCGGGTAGCCCAGCACGTCATACATCATCACGGAGTTGGCCATGGCCGGGAAAATCGCGCCGAGGCCGTCTTCGCCGTTCAGACGCTCATCGACAAAGGCAACGGCGGCCTTGACCGCGCGTTCGCGCGTGTACTTCGGAAACAGCCCGTCGATCAGGCGCAGCACGTTATCGACGCCGCGGAAGAAGGCGAACCAGCCCTGATGCTGATGCGGGGCGCGCGGCGACAGCCCGGTTGTGACGGGCGCGCCGCGGAACAGTTCGTCGATCCGCACGCCGCGCGGGTTGCGTGCCACCGGGCGCTTCGCGTTGAGCACGAGCAGCGGCACGATCACGGTACGCGCCCAATACGACACCTTCGACAGATGGAACGGGAACCACTGCGGCAACAGCATGATCTCGACCGGCATCATTGGCACGGCATACCAGGAGACCACGCCGAACAGCGCGAGCAGAACGCGCGTAAAGACATTGGACGCTTCTGCGCCGCCGTGCGCGAGAATCGCCTCGCGGGCGCGGCGCATATGATCGGCATCCTCAGGATCGCCAATCATCTTCAGCGCGAAGTACGCCTTCACGCTTGCGCTGACGTCGAGCGCGCCATCGGTAAAGAGCGGCCAGCCACCATTCGACAACTGGATACGACGCAGATAGCGCGCGATCTTCTGCTCCAGTTCCACGTTCGGCTCTTCGCCGAGGTAGTGAGTCAGCAGCACGTATTCGGCAGGAATCGTCGCGTCGGCTTCGAGTTCATAGACCCAGTGGCCGTCGGGGCGCTGAGCGGCGAGGATCGCGTCGGTCGCGCGGGTGACGGCGGCGTCCAGCGTAGCGGTGGGCTGCGTAGCAGCAGCGCCTGCGGCGACAGCAGCAGCCGGTTCATTCGCGGGCGAAACAGCAGCCGTCTCGGACGCGTCATGTGAGATGGGCGAGTCAAGTGAAGCCGCTGAGTCGTCTGATTCGGCGCCCGTCGTCTGGGCAAGGGAAAAATCGTTCATCTGCGTTCCATCGGTTCGTTCAGCAGCGTATCCGCGGCCTTCTGGCCAGAGCGGACCGCTCCTTCGATCGTCGCGGGCAGGCCAGTGGCTGTCCAGTCTCCCGCGAGCGTCAGGTTTTTCCAACGTGTGCGCGTGCCGGGGCGGCGCATTTCCTCGCCCGGTAGCGCGGCAAAGGTCGCGTGGGGGTCAGACACGAGCTGCCAGGCCGGCATGGGTTCGAGCGGCAGGCTCGCCGCTTGGGCGACTTCGGCCCAGACCGTCTTCGCTAGCGCTTCGTGCGGGGTGTCGAGAAAGCGGTCGGCGCCGCTGATCGTCACCGAAAGGCGCCCGTCGAATGCGAACAGCCACTCAGCTGTGCCGTTGAGCAGCCCCATCAGCGGCGGCACGCCGAACGGCGGTTCCACGGCAAAGTGCACGTTGACCGTCGCGCTAAAGCGCTTCGGCGCCTGCAGACCGGGCACCAGCGTTTGCGCGATATCCGGCGGCACCGCCAGCACGACGGCCGCCTGGTCGTCGAGTTCGACGTGCTGAGTGCCGTCCCCTTCGGCAAACTCCAGCGCGCTCACCCGGCCCGTGTCCGCAAATACAATTTCCTTCAACTGCGCGCCAAGCCGTATCGCCGCCCCGCCGTGCTGCAACAAACGCAGCGCCGGATCGACGAAGGCACTGCTCAGGCCATTGCGCGCGAGCAACGGCCGGCATGCACGACCGCCCGCCGCGAGCGTCTCGCGAACCACTGCGGCAGCCAGTTCGGCGCTCGCCTCACGCGGCTCGTGGTTGAGCATCACGCGCAGCAGCGGCCGCAGCAAGCGGTCCCATAGCACCCCATCGCAGCGCATGGTCTGCGCCATCGTCCGGCCGGGCTTCGCTAACAGCAGCGGCGCGAGCATCAGATAGTCGCCCGGATGGGTATTGGGGACCCGCGCGGTCTGATCGAAGACCCACAACGGCAAGCGCCCGGCCGACGGACGCACGGTCCAGCGCGCCCGCGTCGCCAGGTCCATGAACGGATATTCGGGCTGAGGGGGTCCGACCAGCTCGTCGACCGCGCCGATCGCACGCAGGTAATTCAGCGTCGCGTCATTGCCCGACATCACCAGATGATTGCCACTGTCGATGGTCGCACCGAGCGTCCGATCGTACCAGGAGCGGCAGCGTCCACCCGCCTGCCCGGCCGCGTCATACAACACGACCTGCGCACCGCGCCGCTGCAATTGCACAGCGGCGGCCAGACCGGCGAGGCCCGCGCCGATCACGTGGACGAGTTTCTGCATCAGAAAAACGCGTACCGGGCGACGATCCACAACAGACGCGCCCGAGGTTTGCTGACCTTGGTGCGCGGCAGATCGAAACCGCGTTCAACGGTGCGATCGAGAAGACAGCGATAGACCCCAGACATGATGCGCGGGGCGCGAACGTGAGTGCGCGGCTCGGCGTCCATAATCGCGTCGGCCTGCGCGAAATGTTCGCGGGCCCGCTTCACCAGCTTGCAGCAAACGCGCGGCAACGACGGATCGTCGGCAATAATCGCGGGCGTCGTCGTGGCGATGCCTTCGAGCGCGAGCAGTTCGCGCGGCAGATAGCAGCGGTTGATGTCCGCGTCTTCGTCGATATCGCGCAGGATGTTGGTCAACTGCAGCGCCCGGCCCAGGTGGTGCGCCAACTGGCGCCCAGGCTCTTCCTGCATCCCGAATATCCTCACCGATAAACGCCCCGCGGCGCTCGCGACACGGTCGCAATACAGGTCGAGGGTGTCGTCGTCCGGCGCGCAGATATCTTCGGCGGCATCCATTGCCATACCGTCGATCATGGCGTGGAAATCTTCGCGTTGCAGATGAAACGTGTGGATGTGCCGCGTCAACGCGCGCAGCGAAGCACGCGGGGCGCCGGCATAGCAGGCGTCGATGTCGGCGCGCCAGCGCTCGAGTCCGGCCGAGCGCTCGGCGCGCGGCAGGGCGCTGTCGGCAATATCGTCGACAGCGCGGCAAAAAGCGTAGACCTGATACATCGCGTCGCGCTGCGCCGCTGGCAGGATGCGCATCGCAAGGTAAAACGAGCTGCCTGACGTGGCGGCAGCGGCGTCTGTTTCAGTATCGTCCACGACAAGATTGGAAACAGCCAAGACGATCTCCGCTGAGGGGCCCTCTGGAGGCGGTCAAGAAATCGGAAGCGTGCCCGCCCAGAGGGCAGGCCGCGCGCGCGGACACGCGCGAAAGCACCGGCAAGAGATACCGGAAACGGCGAAAAGTATAACAATCTTTGCGAGACGGCGCAGGCGCGGTCGGCCAATGTGGCGGACGACAAAGCAGCGCGGCGGCGGGCCGGCCCAGATCGGTCAGATAAAGGCGACCGAGCGGTTGCGGCCTTGACGCTTGGCGCTGTAGAGCGCGGCGTCGGCTTCGTTGATCAGCACGTCATAGTTCGGCACGCCGACCCGCGCCGACGCACCGCCGACGCTGGCCGTCACCGGCACATGGGCGCCCTGCACCTCGACCGGTTCGTCACCAATCGTATGACGGATTTTCTCGGCCACCTGCATCGCGTCCTCAAGCGGCGTGCATGGCAGAAGCAGTGCGAATTCCTCGCCGCCGAAGCGGCCGAAGGTATCTTGCACCCTCACCACCTGCGCGACCCGCTGCGCCATCTCACGCAGCACTGTATCGCCGACCCCGTGGCCGAACTGGTCGTTGATCTTCTTGAAGTGGTCCAGATCGAACAGCAGCAATGACATATCGCCGCCGTAGCGCTGCCAGCGCGTGTATTCGTCACGCAGGCGCGACTCGAAATAGCGGCGGTTCGCGATGCCTGTCAGGCCGTCGCGGTCTGCATACTCCTGCAGCTTGGCGACCGCTTCTTCGCGTTCGCGCTGCACGATGCTCACGTGCGTCACGTCTGAGATGGTCACGCACACGGCCACCACCTCACGGTCGCGCGTGAGCGGCATAAAGGTGCAATCCTGCTGCATGAAATCGACACCGCCGGTAATGGGCCGGTCATGGTCGAACTTGAACAGATAGGGCCGCTGCTCCCACGAACTGAACGCGAAGCTGCCGAGCTGAAACACGCTCTCCAGCTTGCGGGTCAGCCACACGCGCGGCAACTCGGGAAAATTGGCGAAAATCGACTTGCCGACCACCTTCTCGGCCGATAAACCGCTGTGATCCTGCATGAAGCGGTTCCACATCAGAACATTCATGTCGCGATCAAGCACGAAAATTCCGAAACCGACGCGTTCGACAACGAGATCGCTTAACGAAGCGGAGACATTCATAGACTGGACAGCAACGCGTCGAGCGCGTCATTCATGTGCACGATGGACTCTTCGGCCATCAGCATGACAAGGTGGGCGCGGAAACTCTGGTCTTCGAGCGCGAAGTTGACTTCGACCAGCAGCGCGACTTCCCAGCCGAGCAAACCGGGTTGAAACACGTCCTCGAGCGACATCGACTCGCCGAGCAGACCCGGCGCCGAAAACACCGGCGTGCGGCCAAGCTGCTCGAGGATGCACGAGACGCAAGCGCCGATCAGCACGTTGGCGACATCGAAGATGACTTCCTGCTGGCTGACGGCCTCGTAGGCCGAGCGCGGATACGGGTCGTTCACCAGCGCGCACAGCTGGTCGATGCTGCCGCTGCGGCAAATGACCAGTGCCTCGCCCTTGATGTCGGAGCGGAAACCCTGGCGCACGGCGCTCACCGTCTCCTGGATGCCGGTCATCTTGCGCAGCGCCGCAGCCGCATCGCTCACCTCGACTACCTGCACGCGCGGCACGGACAGCTCGATAAACGTATCGAGCAGGCGCGCGAGCCGCGTCGCCGCCTGGCCCATGGCGAGGTTCGCAACTTCCTGCAGCGCGTCGCGCCGATCTTCGTTGAGGACTGGCTCACTCATACAACCCGTACTCCTTGAGGATGGGTAGTACTGCCTCGGGAGTGACGGGCTTGGCGATGAAGGCAATGGCGCCGAGGCTGCGTACGCGCGCCTGGGCCATCGGCTGCACATCGGCCGACACGACGATCACGAACGTGTTCAGGTCCTCATGCTGCAGCGCCTCCAACACCTGATAGCCGGTCATGTCCGGCATCGTCAGGTCGAGGAACATCACGGACGCCTTGCCTTCGCGATACAGCGCGAGCGCTTCGCGCCCATTGGATGCATAGCTGACGTCCACATCCCACTGCGGCGGCAGCGCCTTTGTGAGCACCTTGCGGGCAAGCAACGAATCGTCGGCGATCACAATGGGCAATGACATGGCGGGCTGGTGAAAACGGAATGGGCTCGGTCGGATTAACGGCCTGGATCGAAGTTTCTTTAGCGGACCGAAGTCAGGCCGGCCGAGGCTTGCTCCGACGCGAGCGGGCCCACAGATTGCATGGATTGCGAACAGCAGGGGACGGCGCACGCGGCTGCGCGTGCGACAGGAACGATGCGGATGCGCGCGTGCGCACGCGGGACGATAGCGATGACCGGCATGTTCGAGCCTACCCCAAAGGTGGTTCTGCGCGGCCGAATGGATGAAGGCGTACCCCAGCCTGTCGCGCGCGTTTCCGCGAACTCCCTCCGTCGCGCTAACAATGCGTTTTCGGGCTGGCCCTCGCGGCAAAGACGTCCGAGCATGGCGGACGCACTTTTTATCGTGGCAGGATTCTTAAATTATTCCAGCGAAAAGGCAACTCGCCAATATGGATTTAACGAACAGAAATCACTCATGACATGACAGTTTGTGGGTTTTGCATATCCTTAAACGCAGGCTATGACCACGTTTATGCTTTTGTGTACGTTTGCGCTTCCGGATTCCTCGCTGTTTGGAGAAAAAACTTTCGCATAATTCCCAGGGTCTATTGTTACCGGTCTCGACAATCCTGCCCGGCAAATTCCGGGTTCTCGTATGATGGTAGGGGTAAGGTTTTCCGTCCCAGACGACAGTAGCGGTATTAAAGATGACATCTGACCGGTCCGACCCGCGCGACGCGAGTCGCCTCTCCGCTAACCGCGAAGACGAGGCGCTGTTCCCGGTCGTCCCGGAGCAGAATTTCCATGTCCGGCGCATGACGCTGATCGCGCTGCTGATCGCGGCGATCGTGCTGCCGTGCGTCTATGTGGCGGCGATGGCCGTCAGTGATCTGCACGCCCGCGAAGCCGACGCGACCGATCTGACGGTGCACACGGTGCGCGTCGGAGAAGAACACGCGCTGAAAGTGTTCGACATGAACGAAGCGCTCGACGCGCGCGTCGTCGATCTGGTGCAAGGCCTCGACGACAACGGTATTCGCGCGGACGAGACACAGATCCACGACAAGCTGCGCACCATGGGCGGTGGTTACCCGCAGGTCGCAGCGGTCTCGATTTTCGGTGACGACGGCTCGCTCCTCGCCAGCAGCCGGTTCAATCCACCCCCTACCGTGTCGATCGCTAACCGCGACGATTTCACTGGCATTCGCGACGGCAAGGTGCTCGAGCACGTCTCGAAGGATATGGTCGGCCAGGTTGCCGGCGAAAATGTGTTCAACACGGGCGTCGCGCGGCGCAACGCTGACGGCGGCTTCGCCGGCGTGGTCTCGGTCGCCTTGCGGCCGGGCTATTTCAACGCCTTCTATCAGGAGCTGCTCGGCGGCGCCAATACGCCGATGACCATGAGCCTGACCCGCGCGGACGGCTCGGTTCTCGCCCATTACCCACCGGCGCCTGGTCAGCCGGCCATGATCACGCCCCACACGCAGCTCAGCGAAGCCCTGGCTCAAGGCAGCCGCGCCGGTGTGGTCCGGCTGCACTCGGTGTTCGCCAACGACAACCTGATCGTGGCGTACCGGCGCGTCGGCGCTTATCCGGTCTACGTGTCGTGCGGCTACCGCACGTCGGCGATCTGGGCGGCCTGGTACCGCCATCTGAGCGTGCTGATCCTGTCGATGTTCACGCCATCCATCGTGCTGTGGTGCGTGATCTGGTTATCGCTGCGGCGTCTCGGCGCTGAAGAGGAAGCATGGGAGCGCTGGCAGGCCGAGGCTTCGATGCGGCGCTCGATCGAATCCGCCTACCGGCAGTCGCGCAAGATGGAAGCGCTCGGCAATCTGGTAGGCAGCGTGGCGCACGACTTCAACAACCTCCTGATGATCGTCTCGGCGAATGTGCAGATCGCGCGGCGGCGCGGCGCGCCCGGACTCGATCGCGAGCTCTCCGCCATCGAGCGGGCGCTCAAGAGCGGTCAGTCGCTCACGCGCCAGTTGCTCGGCGTGGCGCGCAAACAGCCGTTGCGCAACGAGACGCTCGCCGTCGAGCGGTGGCTGCCGGCCTGCCGCGAACTGCTGCGCGCGTCGCTCGGCGCGAAGGTTTCGCTCGTGATGGACATCGGCACCAACGTCTGGCCGATGCGCGTGGACGTTGCGGAACTCGAGCTGGCGCTGATCAATCTCGCCGTCAACGCGCGCGACGCCATGCCCAACGGCGGCCGCTTCACCGTCAGGGCGGCCAACATTACCTTCCGTCATGAGGACGGCTTTCCGCTGACGGGCGATTTCGTGCAACTCTCGCTCGAAGATACCGGCGTGGGCATGCCGCCGGACGTACTCGCCCGAGCGTTCGAACCGCTCTTCACGACCAAACCAAAAGGCATGGGTACCGGCTTGGGATTACCGCAGGTGTTCGCATTTTGCGAGCGCTCGGGCGGCCTCGCCGCGATCGACAGCGCGATCGGCGCGGGCACCTCGGTGAGGCTGTATCTGCCGCGTGCCGCGGCCCTGCCGGAGGCCGAGCGTCCCGCCGAGCCGAAGGTCGAAGACACCGGCACGCCGCAAGGCCTGCGCATCCTGCTGGTCGAAGACAACGACGAGGTCGCCGCCGGCACCGAAGCCTTGCTGCAGATGATGGGCCACCAGGTCACCTGCGTGTTCAACGCGGATACCGCGCTGCGCCTGTTCGACGAAGCACACGCCAGACAAAAGCGCACCGGCGATCCGCTGCCGTTCGACCTGGTGATCTCCGACATCCATATGCCCGGCACGACCAACGGTATCGACCTGGCCGAAGCGGTTCAGGCCTTCGAAACGCGCTTGCCGGTCATTCTCGTGACCGGTTATGCGGAAGAACTCGACCGCGCACGTCATGTCGACGTACGGGTGCTGTCCAAACCGTTCGATATCGCCCTGCTGGACAAGCTGCTGCAGGACATCCAGCACGATCTGACGCAGACCAGCGCGCATTCCGCGAATTGACCGTGCCGCGGCGGGCTTCCCCGCTGGCTACGCGGGACTTTGAATTTTTGGCAGCCGGCACGGCTCGAATTACCAGTTGTTGTAAAAGAGGCGCCTTGCCGGGCCGCTGGCCACCGCCTCCAACCCGCTAACCCACGCGCCGCATGGCTCGGAGGCGTGCTGCCTGACGCTGCGCCAGGGTCCGGCACGATCGTTGCGCGTCTCGACGAGTAGAAGGCTCCGCGCTATCGCGGCGGCCGTCAGTAAAACGTCGGGAGACAGCCATGCGACATACCGTAATTGGTTTATTCGACACCTACGCCCAGGCGGAGAGCGCGCGCGACACGCTTGTGCAGACGGGTTTCGCCTATGACGCCATCGAATTGCAGGCCAACCCAGTTCCCTCTGCCACTGGCGCGACGGACGCAGTCGAAAACGCTGGCATGCTGGCCAATATCGAACGCTTCATCTCCAGCCTGTTTGCCAAGGAACCGCGCGCGCCTGAGGCCGAGCGCTATACCGACGCCGTGCGCCGCGGTGCTGTGCTGGTCTGCGTCAACGCCGCCAGCGAATCGCACGCAGAGCTTGCCAGTAGCACCTTGGCACGGCTGGGCGCCACCGACATCGGCGAGCGCCAACCGGGCTGGGACACAGAACGGGACGAACCGGCCGCCCGCCGGGAAAACTCGGTACTCGACGAACTCGGCATAGGCGGCGCCAACGCGCCGCCCTCTGCGAGCGTCGCCCCGGGAGATCCACGGCGCGGCGTGCCGCCCGTACCTGCTGATCCGATTGTCGACGAGCCGTTGACGGCGCGGCCACTCAGCGAAGCGGCCACGCTCAACACCATTGCTGCTGGCAGCGCGCCGGGTTTTGGCGCCGTGTTCACGCCGGTGGATGTGGCGCCGGCCGCGCGACGCCCGGAACCCATCGAGGGCGAGACGATTCCGGACGAGTTTCTCGAGTATGAAGAAGACTTCC
>Ga0302229_10002960_pt1 | contig 12010 bp, 7 predicted proteins | sample II_Palsa_N1_3_FD_193518 | JGI IMG/M metagenome (GOLD analysis project Ga0302229, IMG submission 193518) | Peat permafrost microbial communities from Stordalen Mire near Abisko, Sweden - II_Palsa_N1_3 | ecosystem: Environmental > Terrestrial > Soil > Palsa > Peat permafrost | place: Sweden...
TGAAGCCGTGGGCGAGCGCGGCCGGGTGCAGGTAGCTCTGGCCGGTGATACCGGCCAGCGCGGGCAGCACCGCCACCGCGATCAGCCCGGCCGCCCGGGCCACGTCGTTGTTGACCGCCGAGGCGACGCCGGCGTGATCGGCCGGCGCGGCCGCCAGGGCGGTCGCGGTCAGCGGCGCCACGTTGATCGCGACCCCGAACCCGAACAGCACCACCGCGGGCAGCACCGCGGCCACGTAACCGCCGGATCCCCCGATCCTGGTGAACAAGACCAGCGACCCCGCGAGAACCAGCGGCCCGGCGGTCATCTGCAGCCGGGGCCCGATCCTGGCCGCCAACGCTCCGGACCTCGCGGAAAGCGCGAGCATGATCACCGTCACCGGCAGCAGGGAGACGCCGGCCTGCAGCGGACTGTAACCGCGGACCACCTGCAGCACGGTCGGGACGAGGAACAGCACGCCGCCCAGCGCCGCGTACACCACGAACGTCACGGCGTTGGCCGCGGAAAACTGCCGGGAGGCGAACACCTCGAGCGGCAGCATGGGCTCCCGCTCCCGCGCCTCGGCCAGGATGAACAGCCCGAAGAGCACGGCTCCGACGCCCAGCGGCACCAGCACGGCCACCGAACCCCAGCCGTCCGACGAGGCCGCGATCAGCCCGTAGGTGATCCCGGCCAACGCGCCGCTAATGCAGACCGCTCCCTTGACGTCCAGTTTCGGTACCGGACCCGGGGACCGGGTCTCGGGCACGTGCCGGGCGGTGATGGCCAGCACCGCCACCGCCAGCGGCAGGTTGATGAAGAACACCAGCCGCCACGACACCGCGCTGATCAGCCACCCGCCCAGAAACGGCCCGGCGGCGGTGGCGATGCCGCCAAGCCCTGACCACGCGCCGATGGCGGCCGAGCGGTCCTTTGCTGCGAAGGACGCCTGCAGGATCGCCAGGCTGCCCGGCGTCAGCAGCGCCCCGCCGACCCCTTGCAGGGCCCGGGCCGCGATCAGCACGGCTGCGTCCGGGGCCAGCCCGCACAGCAGCGACGCGGCGGCGAACCACACGGTACCGATCATGAACATCTTCCGCCGCCCGTAGCTGTCCCCGAGCGTCCCGCCGAGCAGCAGCAGCCCGGCCAGCGTCAGCGTGTAGGCGTCCACGACCCACTGCAGGCTGGTCACCCCGGCGTGGAAGTTCCGCCCGATGGCCGGGAGCGCGATGCCCACCACGGTCGCGTCCAGGGCGGCCATACCCGAGCCGAGCACAGTGGCGGCCACCACCCACCGGCCCCGCGCGGTCGACATGCGCAGGCCGGGCGTTCCGGCCGTGTCAGGTACCGCGGTCGTGCTCATCGGCCTCCCTGGGAAAACCGCGGAGCATGCCGGCGGCACGCACCACAGCCCGTTCAGAATCATTAAAGAACAGAATCATTCTGAACGGGCCGTGGTGGAGGTGTCTGCCCTTCGCCTCCGCGGCCCCGCCCACCTCCCCATTCCCCCTTCATGGCGCCGCTTTGGCTCGCCTGGCCGGGTGGCCAGGATTGAGCCGCCTAGGATCGCGGCGAAGGACACGCCGATGGCCGGGGTCAGGTGCTCGCCGAGGACCAAGACGCCGAGCGCCACCGCGACGGCCGGGTTGACGTAGGTGATGACCGTGGCCCGGGCCGGGCCGACCTCGGCGATCAGCCGGAAGAACACCAGGAAAGCGGCCGCGGTGCAGATCACGCCGAGTCCGGCCAGCGCCCCGAGCACCTGGACCGACGGCATCACCTGGGGCCAGGTCAGCGCGGCGAACGGCGCGTAGACGACGGCGGCCGCGCCCAGGCAGGCCGCGTTGACCGCGACCGGGGGCAGCTCGGCGAGCTTGCGGTTGGCGATCAGCGGGCCGATGGCATAGCCGAGCGCGGTCAGCAGCACCTGCACGACCGGCAGCGCGTCACCCTTACCCGCGCCCGGGCCCGCGAGCACAGCGACGCCGCCCAGCCCGATGGCCAGCCCGGCCCAGCGGACTGGCGTGAGCCGGTCACCGCTCCTGCTCGCCTGGGCCAGCAGTGCGCTGAAGATCGGCACCGCGGCGATCAGCAGGCCGCTGGTCGAGCTGGGCAGGTGCCGCTCGGCGCTGGACAGCAGCGCGAAGGGGCCGATGATCTCCGCTGCGGTGAACGCGGCGAGCCACTTCAGGTGGCCCTTGAGCGCGCGCAGGTGCCCGCCGCGGATGGCCGCGGGCCACAGCAGCAGCGAGCCGAGCGCGACCCGGGTGCCGACAAGCACCGGCACCGAGACGCCGCCGTCGGCCACCTTGATGAGCAGGTAAGGGATGCCCCAGATCACGCCCATCGCGGCGAACAGCAGCCATCCGCGCCTGCTCAACCCGAAGCTCCTCTGATCCGGCCGGACCCGGCCAAGGCCCGGTTGCCGGCGGATTCAGCGTAGTTGAACTACGGCGCCGGGGCCGCGTTCGAGTCCGGGGACGCCGGGCGGGCGGCGTTCGAGTCCGGGGACGCCGGGCGGGCGGCGTTCGAGTCCGGGGACGCCGGGCGGCCGGCGGTTGGCTGCGGGGTGGGCGCGGAACCGACGTCTGGGGAGGTGAAGGCCGCGACCCCGACGGAGCTCAGCGACGCCGGCGCCAACAGCTCGCCATCGGGACCGGCATGGACCGCGGGGATCAACCCCCCCGGCAGCGGTTCAAGCAACGCCCCGGGCACGGGCGCCACGCTGGCCGGCGCCATCGGCGCGGGGGCCGCGGCCGCCAGCTGGCCCGGCGTCCGCGGTCCGTGCAGGTCGCGGATCGAGACCGTGGAGAGCAAGAGGAAGGCAATCGCCCCGGCCGACACCACCATGAGCGGCACCGTGCTTCCGGCCGGATGGGAGCGGAAGACGGCCCCAGCCTGGCCGAGGCCGGTCCTGATCCGGTCCGCCAGCCGCGCGAGCGCCAGCTGCGGGGCAGGCAGCGCGGGGCAGTTACCCATCCGGGCGGACATCCGGAGCCTGCGGAACGCGGCCCGGCGCTCCTGCGGCCTCAGGCCGCAGAGCAGGTAAACCGTGGTGTTGCGGCCATGGCACTCGACCGCAGCATGTAATCCAGGGGAAATCTTATTCGGATCGACATAACGGATCTTAATCATAACTCGCCAATTCATGTGCACCGACACGGACGGAACGGAGTGCACGCCCCCCCACAACAAGGCGTTAGCCCCGTACTATAGCTCAGCGGTATACCTCGGTCACGCTTAACCACGTCGGTGGTCCGTCCCTTGAGGCCATTCGGCCGCCCAAACCCGCCCAAATGGGCTGGCGTGACGCGGACGCGAGCGCCGGTTAGGCTGCCAAGGTGATATCCGCCCAGGCCGCGCCCGCCGCCGACGCGGAGACGCGCGGCCAGGCAGCCTTCGGCGGGTTCGCCACGCGCTGGGCCCTGCTCCTATCGGTGGCCGGCGGGCTGGCGCTGTTCGCCGCCTTCCCGCCAGTGGACGCCTGGCCGCTGGCGGTGGCCGGGCCGGGGATACTGGTGCTGGCCCTGACCGGGCGCAGCCTGCGGGCCTCGTTCGGGTGCGGGCTGGTGTTCGGCCTGGCGTTCTTCTTCCCGCTGCTGTCCTGGCTGGTCAACGAGGCGTGGTACGCCTGGTTCGCGCTCGCCGCGGCCCTGGCGCTCATCTTCGCCGTGCTCTGTATCGGCCAGCGGCTGCTGCTGCGGCTCCGCTTCTGGCCGGCCGCGGTGGCGGGCTGGTGGGTGGCGGCCGAGGGCGTCAGGGACCGGTGGCCCTACGCCTTCCCCTGGGGCAGGCTCGCGATGAGCCAGTCCGTGGCGCCGGACGTCCGCTGGGTCGCGATCGGCGGGGTGCCGTTCCTCAGCTTCCTGGTCGCACTGACCGGAGCCATGATCGCCCGGGTTGTGCTCTGTTTCCTCGGGGGGAGCGATCCCCCCCAGACCCCCCCTGATCACGGGGGGGCTGCCCGGCGGGGGGCTGCCCGGCGGGGGGCTGCCCGGCGGGGGGCTGCCCGGCGGGGGGCTGCCCGGCGGGGGGCTGCCCGGCGGGGGGGTACCCGCCTCGGGGCGGTGGTGGCGGCGGCGGTCACGATCGGCTTGGTGCTCGCGGGCGGGTTCCTGCCGGTCGACCCGACCGGCGGCGCGCCGACGGCCCGGGTGGCCGCGATCCAGGGGGATGTACCGCGGGCCAGGAACCTGCCGCAGCAGCTGAACGACAGCGAGGTCACGCAGAACCACGCCGCCGCCACTTCAGAGCTGGCCGCGCAGGTCAACGCGGGGCGCGAGCCCGCCCCTGACCTGGTGATCTGGCCGGAGAACGCCACCGGCCTCGACCCGTACGACTACCCCTTTATCTACGCCCTGCTCGCCGGGGCGGTGGCCGCCATCGACCGGCCGATCCTGGTCGGCGAGGTGCTGCAGAACCCCCAGCACAACGTCGGCCAGCTGTGGGTCCCCGGCCGCGGGCCGACGACGATGTACGTCAAGCGCGAGCTCGTGCCGTTCGGTGAGTACATCCCGTTCCGCAGCCTCATCTCGAAGTTCAGCTCGCTCCCGTCGCTGGTGCCGGTGAACTTCACCCCGGGGCGCAAGGCCGTGGTCTTCGACGTCGGGAAGATCAAGCTCGGTGACGTGATCTGCTACGAGGTGGGTTTCGATGACCTGGTGCGCTCCGAGGTCAACGCCGGCGCCAACCTGCTCGCGGTGCAGTCCAACGACGCGGACTTCGAGATCGACGGGCAGCTGGGCGAGACCGAGCAACAGACGGCGATGGCCCGGATCCGGGCCATCGAAAGCGACCGCGCGGTGGTGTACGCCTCGACCACGGGAGAAAGCTCGATCATCGCGCCCGACGGCGCGCTGATCGAGCACAGCGGCATCTGGCAGCGAGCGATCCTGGACGCCCGGGTGCCGCTGGTCAGCTACCGCACGCTGGCGGACCGGGTAGGAGCCTGGCCGGAGTACCTGATCATCGCGCTGACCGTGCTCGCGCTCGCCTGGGCCGTGCTGCTCCCGCGCCGCAAGCGCACCGGGACCCCGGAGGGCACCGGGACCCCGGAGGGCACCGGGACCCCGGAGGGCACCGGGACCCCGGAGGGCACCGGGACCCGGGAGGGCGCTGGGACCCGGGAGGGCACCGGGACCCCGGAGGGCGCTGAGACAGAGCCGCCGCCGGGCGCAGCCGAACCGATATAGCCTTGGGAGCTCCTGAGGCGTTTCGGGCGTCTCGGCAGGCGAGGCGCATCGCGTCTCCAACTCCCCCATTTAGGTACCACGTAATATTCGTTGGAAGCACGCAACAGGGCATTGCGGGGCTTTTACCGGTCCCCCGCTCTGACTTCGACGCCAAGGAGGGTCACCGTGCGTGGCAAAGACCGCAGGTCGGCCGGGCATGGCAGGCATTTTGCCACCATCGCGGCAGCGGCCGCCATCGGCCTGCTCGCCACCGCTTGCGGCGGACACGCACAGTCACTCAGCCCCGGCCAGGCCAAGGCGCAGGCTTCCGCGTCCGCCGCAGCCGCTAAGGCGCGGGCCGCGATGCTCGCCGCCGAGCTCAAGATCACGCCCGCGAACGGCAGCCACGACGTCGATCCCTCAGGGGGCATCAGCGTCACCGCCGCCGAGGGGAAAGTGACAAACGTCACGGTCCGGACCTCGGGCGACCCGGTTTCCGGTCAGCCGAGCGACGGCGGCAAGACGTGGCACAGTACCTGGACGCTTGACGCCTCGCAGACCTACACGGTGACCGCCGCCGGTACCGGCACCGGCGGTAGCAAGATCACTACGACGAGCACGTTCCGCACCCTGTCGCCCGCCCAGACCTTCTCCAGCGAGATCTACGAGGGCAGCGACCAGACCTACGGCGTCGGCATGCCGATCATGCTGATCTTCAGCCAGCCGATCACCAACAAGGCCGCGGTCGAGCGGTCGCTGGAGCTGACCACCTCCAAGCCGGTGATCGGCGCCTGGTACTGGGACGGCGACGAGCACCTGGACTTCCGGCCGCGGGACTACTGGCCGGCCTACACCACGGTCAGCTTCGACGGCCACCTGAACGGGGTCGAGGGCGCCAAGGGGGTGTACGGCAACGCCGACCTGACCCAGACCTTCGAGATCGGCCGGTCGCTGGTCGCCGTGGCCAGCACCACCACGCACTTCACCCAGATCTACCTCAACGGCGAGCGCATCTACCAGTGGCCGGTCAGCACCGGCCGCTCCAGCCTGCCCACCCCCGACGGCACCTACGTGAGCGTGCAGAAGAACAACCCGGTGCGCATGATCGGCGGCGGCGCGCCCGGCAGCGCCGGCTACTACAACGAGCTGGTTTACTACGCGGTCCGGTTCACCTTCAGTGGTGACTACTACCACTCCGCCCCCTGGTCGGTGGTCGACCAGGGCACCACCAACGTCTCACACGGGTGCGTGAACCTGCCGCCGGCCGACGCCGAGACGTATTACAACATGTCGATCCCCGGTGATCCCATCACCGTCACCAACAGCACGGCGGCGGGCAAGTGGGATGACGGCTGGACCGAGTGGTTCCTGCCCTGGTCGCAGTACCTGCAGGGCAGCGCGCTCGACGAGGCCGTGGAAGCGGGCCCGCAGGGCAGCACGTTCGTCGGCCCGTCGTCGCTGCCGACCGACACCGGCACCGCTCCGCTGCAAACCTCGGCCGCAGGCAACTTCAACGCAGGCGCTGCAGCCCTGGGGTAACTCTCAAGCGCCATTTGCTCCTGGGGCCTCAGTGCGCTCCGTGTCATCCACGATAGCCGCGCGGATCAGGAGGAATGCCGCGCCGTGGCGTCTATCCGGGCGGCGATCGCGAGGGCCTGGTTGATGGGCATCGCGTAGCCGCTGATGTCCAGGCCGCTCCCGGCGCCGGCCACGGTTATCCCGATAACCTGGCCGTTGAGGTTTACCAGCGGGCCGCCGATCTCCGCGGCAGGCTGCGACTGCAGGATCGACTGCATAAGCCCGGTCCGGCTCTTCCCGCCGATGATGGCGGCCTTATTCAGCGCGATCAGGGTGCCCGTGTTGATGGCCAGCGCGTCTTGGGTGCCGCTGGTACCGACCGCGGTGTCGAAGACCTCGCCGGCGAAGTGAAACGAGAGCTGCTTGGACTTGTACGTGTCGGCGACGAGGGTAGCCGAGTTGCCGACGACCACGGTAGAGAACGCCCGGCCGTTGCCGCCTTCCAGCTGGAGCAGCGCCAGACCCGCGGCCCCGTCCGTACCGATGACCTCGGTTTTGAAAGTTACGCCGGACAGCACGTACTTCACCGTGAGGCTGCCAGCTCCGCGTGACGGCTGGTAAGTGGTCAGCACCTTGCCTGACGGCGTGAGCACCATGCCGATGCCGACCGCCTTCCCGCCCGCGATGACGTGCACCAGCCCGGGTCCCGTCGATTGCAAGATGTTGGTCTGGCTGTCCTGGGCCGTGCCGTCGTCGTCCTCCACGAACACGCCGCCTGCCTTGGCAGGCGAAGGGATGGCCGACGAAAGAGGCGCGGCGCGGGGCGGATCGACGACCTTGGCGATACCGAACCCCGCGCCTAGAGCCAGGGCACCCGCGGCGACGTAGGCGGCGAACCTGGCCCCCCTGCGCGACCCAGGCTGCCGGAAGACCTCGCGGGATCCCGAAGTCCCGTCACTGGAGTCGGTGGCACCGCCAGTGTCCACGAGGGTCGCGGACGACTCGGTGCTACCGTCCCGCTCTTCGCTGCCTGCGCTCCCGCTCTCATGCATCGTGCTAACTCCTTGCCGACAAATCTTTGCCGTCTGCGTTGGCCTGGTCAGCCAGTACCCGACCTGGAAGACCTCGAGGACGCGTCTACCCAGATGACACGGTGACCCCGGGAAAGCTCCCGGGGTCACCGTGTCTCACTCTGGTCAACTGAGCAGACCGATCGAAATCAGGCCGCGCCTGATGGATCCGGACCCTACATACGTGACGGGTCCATCAACCGGTGGTGCCCATAACCCCTGCGCCAGGACTGCTTCGGCAGCGGCTGCCTCGGCAGCGGGTTACCTGTCTGGTGCCCGCCACCCGTACCAGTGCCCGCACCCGCGCCGGTCGTGTTGCTCACCGTCTGCGGGGTGGTGTTGAAGGTGGCCGCGGTGGCCGCGCCGGCTCCGTCGACGACAACGGTGACCGGGTCGGTGAGGCCGAAGTTCTGGCAGCCGAGGTTGGTGAAGGACATGCTCAGCCGGTTCGCCAGGAAGGTGAGCAGGTTATCGCCTACGCCAAGCACCGGCGAGTTCCCCGTGGCGAGCAGGGTCTGGTTAGCCGCCAGGAACGGCGTCTGGATGTCGACCATGTTCTGGCAGAACATCGCCGGGCTGCTGGTCTTGTTGTTCTGCGCGTTGACCGGCGCCTGGCCGATTTCCGACCGGTAAAGATCGGTCTTAGCCGGGTCCAGATTACCGTTGTTGTCCAGCACCATCTCGTCGTTCTCAGGCACCAGTGCGGCGACCTTCGGCTGGTCCTTCGTGGCCAGCAGTTCGTCAAGCGCCTGAGAGGTAGCCGCCGTGTTGTTGTTCCCCAGGTCGGGTGCCTCGAAGGGCGTGCACCCGAGCACCGGGTCCATGAACCCGTCGAGCAGCGTGTTGTCGCTGCCGTTGAGCAGCAGTTGGGCACCGGTCAGGTTGGCCGTGTTGGCCGTGGTGTCCTGCGCCGTCTGGCCGGTCGTCGGGTCGAACAGGTACTCCGTCGTCACGTTGTCGCTCGGGTCCTGGTCGACCATGTCGAAGTTGCGCGTGACCGGGCAGTCGTTACCGGTGCCGAGCGTGCCCGCAGTCGGCACGATCTTCGTCGAGGTGCCCTCGGACGGCACGGCCAGCCTTCCCTCGCGCATCAGCCGGAACGCCGCGTTGAAGAAGGTAGTGCCGTTGCAGAACGACACCTGGCCGAAGATCGATCCCGGCTCGCCGTTGACGCAGTTGCCTTGCTGCAGCGCGTTGGCCGTCGCCCCGACCTGGAACAGGTCCGTGCCGTTGAACCCGAAATCGATGGTGACGATCGCGTTCGGCGGCAGTGTCGGCACCACTGGCGCGACGGCAGGCGTGGTGCCCTGGGTCACGACCAGCGGGTTGTAGACCGACAGCGCGCCGGTGCTCGGGTTGAGGATGGTGGCCTGGACAAAGGCCCCGAGGTTAGCCGAGTTGGCCATGGTGCAGCCGGAGGCCGCGGGCGTCTGGCCGTCCGTGCCCGTGAGCTGATAAGCCGTGGCCAGGCCCTGCGCGCTGAGCGGGTTCGCGGGGACGATGATGTCGCAGTTGACATTGGCCGTCGCCACGACGGGCGCGGCTGTGGTTGCCGGAGCTGCTGACGCCGACGCCGACGCGGAAGCCGTCCCAGACGGACTAGCCGTGGCCCCCAAGGCCGACTGGTCAATCTGTGTTTTGTTACCTCCTGAGACCGCGAGGATGATCCCGAGAGTCAGGCCCAACGCCATCGGGATGGCGAGGGGGACCGCAAGACGCGCCGCACGACTCCTATTACCGCGACGGCGCCATGCGGACCGATGCCCGTTGCGCATTCAATCCACCTCCATTGGGTGTCCGCTGTGACGCTCCCGGTGGATCACGCTAGCTGCGCAGCGGAGGCGGGTCAGGGAATTCAAAAGATCCGTGTTTTGTCCGTTTTTACGCCGGAAGCACGCCCGAAAGGACGACGATTTATTGCGAAGTCCTTACGTCGCAGGTGACGGGCACCGGGCAGACCACCTACGGCCCCGCGATGGGCGGCTACGGCCAGGGACTGACCCCGGCCACCTGGTCATAGGAACGGAAAGTAGTGCAAGAAATTCATTCCGTTACAGCCAGTTCTTGCCGGGATGTTACAGAAACCTCTACCCAGCAGCCCATGACTACCTCTGCCCGGCGGGTCACGACTACCCCGGCCCGGCGGGTCACGACGTCCGCTGCGGAACGGCCCGCCACCCCTTCTTAGCCGTATCGAGGGTCGGCCCATACGCTTTCAATCACACCTGTGACACTCCGCATGCGGTGGCCGTCACCATCAACACCAGTGGTCGAGCGATGGGCCGCTAAATCCGCAAGCGGCCGGCTCGCGCTAAGCTTTCCGACCGAATATCTCCATATCCCGACTGAGTACGGCACTATACGCAGGGACGGCAAATCCGCTTCGTTATGCACCATTCAGTGGCCAGTCCGCAATCCATTTATCTGGGCGCGTGAATGGCACGATCAGCACGGCGTTCGGGCCCAGCCGACGGGCCCGAGGCGGCCAGGAACGTCGGCCTTCCGCCCTCGGAACATCCGGCCCTTCGGGCACCTCCCGGCCGGCCGGGCCAGGACGGGCGCCGCAGGCGAGCCAGGGTAGCCGGTCACCGCGGCCGGGCCCTTCTGGCCCGCGGCGGCCAGACCTGGGCGCGACCCGGATTTCAGACCGCCAGCGTCCTAGTAAACTAATTCTTTGCCAGCCAATCTCGGCGCCGCGATGTGCTCGCGAGATTACGGATAGCAACATGCCGCTGGTCCCTCCTGACCGGTCCGGCCAGGAGGACAAGATCAGCCAGTGTCGGCAACCTTTTCCGGTGCGTGCGCGTCTGTGTGTTGGGGGTTGTTAACGACCTTGCTTGCTTGCCTTGAGAGTTTCAGCCTCTAATTGTTGTCCAATTGTGAATTAGGTCGAGGGGAAGGCGCCGTGTCGCGATCCGGATGGTTCCGCAGACAGCAATCATTGCTGCTGAAGAGCGGGACTTCCGCCAAACGGATCCGGCCGCGAAGGCGGCCCGCCAGTAGCCCCGCCAGTAGCCCCGGCGCAGGCAAGAAGCGCGGAGCGGCCCTCACCGCCAGCAGCGCCGCGCTCGTGCTCATCGCCGGCATCGCGATCGTCGCGTTCGCGGCGCCCGGAAGCCACGCGTCTGCGGTGGCGCCGACCGCTTCCGGCAGCCGTTCGGACACCTCAAGGCCAGCTCAGCCCGCGCCCGCGCTGCAGGTGGTATCCGTCACCCCGGCGGCCGGCGCGAAGGGTGTCAACGGCACCAGCACCATCCGGCTGCAGTTCTCCGCGCCGCTCGCCGCCAGTTCCCCGATGCCGGCGCTTTCGCCGCAGATCGCGGGTAGCTGGAAGGCCCAGGGCGACTCGGCGGTCTTTACCCCCGCGGTGGGATATTCGCAGGACACCCACGTCACGGTGAAGATCCCCGGCGGGCCGTCCGGCATGATCTCGGCCGCTGGGGCCAGCGCGGGCACGGGCGGGACCCTAGCTTCGGACTTGAGCCAGAGCTTCAACACCGGCTCGTTCAGCACCATGCGCCTGCAGGAGCTGCTCGCTCAGCTTGGATATCTGCCGGTGACCTGGACGTCCACCTCCCATACCGTCATCAGCCCGGGCAACGCACGGGCCGAGCTTTCCGCCGCGTACAGCGCTCCCGCCGGGACCTTCAGCTGGCAGGGCAGCTACCCCTGGAACCTGACGAGCCAGTGGAAGGCCGGTTCCGCCAGCATCCTCCAAATCGGGGCAATCCGCGCGTTCGAATCGGTCGACAACCTGACCATGGACGGGGTGGCCGGCGATTCCGTCTGGTCTCACCTGCTCACCGCGGTGGCCAAGGGCCAGCACGACCCGAACGGCTACACCTACGCGCTGGCCGACCAGAACTCCCCCGAATCCCTGCGGATCTGGCACAACGGCCGGCAGGTGTTCAGCACCCCGGCGAACACCGGTATCCCGGCCGCGCCCACCGTGGACGGCACCTTCCCGGTGTATCTGAAGTACTACTTCCAGATCATGAAGGGCACCAACCCGGACGGGAGCAAGTACGCCGACCCGGTCTACTACGTGTCCTACTTCGACGGCGGCGACGCCGTGCACTACTTCTCCCGCTACAGCTACGGCTTCTACCAGAGCCTGGGCTGCGTCGAGGTGCCCTGGGACGCCGCCAAGACGGCGTGGCCGTTGCTGACTTACGGCAGCCTCGTCACCGTCACCGGCCCGGTGTCCTAAGGGTCCGTTCTCCCGGACAGCGGTTCCTACTCCCGGACAGCAATGCGGGGCGGTCCTTTCCA
>Ga0302229_10002965_pt1 | contig 11999 bp, 9 predicted proteins | sample II_Palsa_N1_3_FD_193518 | JGI IMG/M metagenome (GOLD analysis project Ga0302229, IMG submission 193518) | Peat permafrost microbial communities from Stordalen Mire near Abisko, Sweden - II_Palsa_N1_3 | ecosystem: Environmental > Terrestrial > Soil > Palsa > Peat permafrost | place: Sweden...
ATTCATGAACCTCACACGACGTCGCGGAATCAGAGCCTTCTTCATTACGCTCGGCGTGTGTCTCATTGCGCTTGCCATCGTCCTCAACATCACGTGGATCCATAACAACGGTCGCCGCCTTGCAATTGACTTCCTTGGCATCGTCCTCTTCTCCATCCTCATCGCCGGCGTGGTCATCAATACCGTCTTCCTGCTGCGCGAAGTCCGCCGCAACGAACGCCAGGACTCCTTCCTTAAAGCCGTCACCCACGAACTCAAAACCCCCATCGCCAGCATCCGTCTCTACCTCGAAACCTTGCAGCGCCATCCCGGCGACGAGCAGCAGCGCCAGCGCTTCTACGCCATCATGCGCGAAGACAGCGACCGCCTCCTCGCTACCGTAGAAACCGTGCTCAAGGCCGGCGAGCTAGGCCAGCGCCAGCGCGTCCAGCAGCGCACCCGCGTCGAGCTCCACCCCCTCGTCGCCGACTGCATCACCACCGTCCTCCTCCGCCATCACCTCCAGCCCGAAAACATCACCCTGGAAGACATCCCCGGCAGCGTCCGCCTCTTCGTCCTCGCCAACATCGAAGACCTCCGCACCGCCATCCTCAACCTCCTCGATAACGCCGTGAAGTACTCACCCTCCGGCGTTCACATCACCTGCAGCCTCGCCATCCAGCGCTACACCTGGGCCGTCCTCTCCATCACCGACACCGGCCTCGGCCTCCCTCCCCGCGAACTCAAGCGCATCTTCAAGCGCTTCTACCGCGCCCCCTCCAACGACCAGGTCAAGATCAAAGGCACCGGCCTCGGGCTCTTCCTCGTCCGCACCATCGCCGTCCAGCACGGCGGCAGCGTTCGCGCCATCAGCGCAGGCCTCGGCCAGGGCACCACCTTCGAGCTCAAACTCCCGCTGCTCGTCGGCGACCCTCTACAGAAAACACCGCCGCAATAATTCCGCGTCACACCCTCTTCCATCCCACCGACGTACAATCACCTCAAGCAGTCATTCCACCAGAGACCCTCTCCCCGGGGAAACATGTATCTCGTCTGGAAATTCTTCGCCCTCGGCTTCAGCGCGCTCGTCCCCCTGGTCAATCCTCTCGGCTCCGCGTTTGTCTTCCTCGGCCTGGTAGGGCTTGCTCCCATCGAGGTCTACCGCTCGCTCGCCCGCAAGATCGCCATCAACACCATCGTCTTCATGGTGGTCATCGCGCTCATCGGCTCCTCGCTGCTCAGCTTCTTTGGAATCTCTCTTCCCATCATGCAGGTATCCGGCGGCATCGTCATCGCCATGATCGGCTGGTCGCTGCTCAATCAACAGGACAGCGCACCCAGCGCTGAAAAAACCGCCGCCGCCCAGCCCGCCGTCACCGAGCCCGAGATTGCCAGCCTCAAGGGCAAGGCCTTCTACCCGTTCACCTTCCCCATCACTGCTGGGCCCGGCTGCCTCGTCGTCATGCTCACGCTCAGCGTCCACGCCAAACAGCCCGTCCTTACCCAGACCCTCCTCGCCTACACGGGCCTCCTCATCGCGGTCCTGCTTCTCAGCGCGAGCGTCTATCTCTGCTACGCCTACGCCCCCAAGATCGTCCGCTCCATCTCCCCCGCAACCGCTCACGGAGTCCTTCGCGTCGTCGCCTTCATCCTCTTCTGCATCGGGATCCAGATTGCCTGGAACGGCCTCAGCGTTCTCATCCCATCCCTTCTGCGGAAATAAAAGTCGCAGGCATACAATTCCCGCATACATCCGCTTCCACCTCCTTCATGCCCAAGCCCGCACCCACGCTCATCGCCATCGTTGAAGACGAAGAACATCTTGCCCAGGGTCTCATCTTCAACCTCGAAGCCGAGGGCTATCGCGCCCATCACGAATCCGATGGCGACGCCGCGCTCGCGTGGCTACTCGACGCCACCGCTCCCGGCGCACCCGACCCGCCCGCCGCCATCCTCCTCGATGTCATGCTCCCCGGCCGCGACGGCTTCTCCATCGTCGCCGCTCTTCGCGAGGCCGGCCGCCACACCCCCGTCCTCCTGCTCACCGCCCGCGGCCGCGCCGAAGATATCGTCGAAGGCTTCACCGCCGGTGCCGACGACTACCTGCCCAAACCCTTCGACCTCGGCGTCCTCTTCGCTCGCCTCACCGCGCTCCTCCGCCGCATGCACTGGCAGAACAATCTCCCCAGCGAAGTCCCCACCACGCAACAACCCCCACCGGCGCCCACTCCCACCTACACCCTCGCCGGACGCATCATCGACCTCGACAATCTTGAGATCCGCCCGCAAGACTCACAGGAAAAAACCATCCACCTCACCCTCATGGAGGCCGACCTTCTCCGCTACCTCCTCGATCATCCCGGCAAAATCGTCCCCCGCTCGGATCTTCTCGAAAACGTCTGGCACGTGAAAGAGGACACCGACACCCGCGCCATCGACAACTTCGTCGTCCGCCTCCGCCGCTACCTCGAACCCGATCCCGCTAAGCCCATTCACCTCCTCACCATCCGCGGCGTCGGCTACCGCTTCCTTCCCGACCCGTCCTAGTCCAGGTCCATCGAGCGGTGGGTGTGGCCAACGTCACCGCGACCGAACTCTCGCGGGCGCATCATATTAACTATGTCCACTCTCGTTCTACGCATTGACAACATGCACTGCGGCTCCTGCATCCGCCGCGTCACGCAAACGCTCAACGCGTTACCCGACACCCACGCACAAGAGGTTCGCGTCGGCAGCGCGCGCATCCAGACCGCCGCCGCACCCGAGCAGGTCCAGCAGGCCCTCACTGCCGCCGGCTATCCCGCCTTCGTCGAATCGGCAGCAGCATGACCGAGCAGACGCTGCGCATTCAGGGCATGACCTGCGCATCCTGCCAGATTCATGTCCAGAAGGCGCTAGAGGCCGTCCCCGGCGTCGACTCGGCCAGTGTCAACCTCATGGCGCACACCGCCCAAGTCACCACCGCCGCGCCCCTCGACACCACCACCCTCATCGCTGCCGTCCGCAACTCCGGGTACGATGCCTCGCTCCCAACCCCCGCAGGCGAATCCCACGCCTCCCACGACCACGACAGCATGGAGACCCCGCACCTCGGACTCCGCACCATCCTCGCGCTCCTCGCCGGTGCCCTCGCTATGCTGCTCTCCATGCCGCTGATGATGTCCTCTGCCACCAGCACCGACCCGCTCCTCCGCGCGCTCGCCAACGCCCTCGCCCCACTCATGCCCATGGCGCTGATGAACATTCCCGCCCAGCTCATTCGCTGGATCCTCTGCGCGCTCGCCCTTGCCACCATGCTCTTCGCCGCCCCGGATATCTACACCGCCGCATGGCGAGCCGCGCGCCACCGCACCACCAACATGAACACCCTCATCGCGCTCGGAACCCTCGCAGCCTTCGCCTCCTCCTTCGCCGCCACCATCGCGCCCGCAACCTTCACGCGCCACGGCCTCGCCTCCGACGTCTACTTCGAAGCCGTCATCTTCATTCTCGCCTTCCTCCTCGCTGGCCGTTGGCTCGAAGCCCGCGCCCGCGCCCGCGCCACCAGCGCCCTCCGCGGCTTTGCCCAACTAGAATCCTCCGACGCTCGCCTCCTCACACTCGCTCCCAACTCCACCGACTACGCCACCGCACCCGAAACCCTCCTCCCCCTCTCTGCTGTCGAGCCCAACGACCTCATCCGCGTCCTCCCCGGCGACCGCATTCCCCTCGACGGCCTCATCCTCCACGGCCGCAGTTCCATCGACGAGTCCATGCTCACCGGCGAACCCCTCCCGGTCACCCGCTCCATCGGTGACCACGTCTCCGGAGGCACCCTCAACCTCGACGGCCCATTAGTCCTTCGCGCCACAGCCGTAGGCGCGACCTCAACCCTCGCCCAGATGCAGCGCCTCCTCGAGCAGGCCCAGTCCAGCCGCGCCCCCATGCAGCGTCTCGCCGACCGCGCCTCCGCCATCTTCGTCCCCACCGTTCTCGCGCTCGCCGCGCTCACCTTCACCATCTGGTCCATCGCCGAAAACACCAACGGCCATCACGAAGGCTTCGCCCGCGCCCTCTCCATCGCCATCGCCGTCCTCATCATCGCCTGCCCCTGCGCGATGGGCCTCGCCGTCCCCGCCGCGATCACGGTCTCCCTAGGCCGCGCCGCGCAATCCGGCCTCCTCATCAAAGGCGGCGAAGCCCTCGAGCGCTTAGCCACCGTTGACACCATCGCTCTAGACAAAACCGGCACCCTCACCGAAGGCCGTCCCCACATCGCCGCTTTCGTCCTTGCGCAGACCGCAAACCTCCCCGCCGAAACCCTCCTCGCCTACGCAGCCGCCGCCGAGCGCCTCTCCACCCACCCCCTCGCCAAGTCAGTCGTCGCCTACGCCGACGAGCATCCCAACCCCGCCCCACCTCCAACCATCACCGACCTCATCACCCTCCCCGGCACCGGCCTAACCGCCACCATCGTCGGCCATAAACTATCCCTCGGCAACGCCGCCCTTCTCACCACGCCTCCACCCCCCGAGCTTCTCCCCCCGCCCAACCTAGCAAACGCCACGCCCCTCTATCTCCTCATCGACAACATCCCCCAGGCCGTCTTCTTCGCCACCGACGAACTCCGCCCCAGCGCCCCCTCTGCCATCGCGCAACTCAACGCCCTGCGCATCCACCCAGTCCTCCTAACCGGCGACATCGCCACCTCCGCAACCCCCATCGCCCAAGCCGCCGGCATCACAAATCTGACCGACATCCAATCCCACCTCCTCCCCGCCGAAAAACTGGCCGCCATCCGCACCCTCCAATCCTCCGGCCACAGCGTAGCGATGGTCGGCGACGGCATCAACGACGCAGCCGCCCTCGCGCAAGCCAACGCGGGCCTCGCGATGGCCTCCGGCTCCGACCTCGCCCGCGAAGCCGGCGACATCCTCCTCCTCCACCACGACCTCCGCCTCATCCCGCTCTCCATCCAGATCGCCCGCCGCACCACGCACATCATGCGCCAGAATCTAGGCTGGGCCGTCATCTACAACCTCATCGGCATCCCGCTCGCCGCCGGCGTCCTCTACCCCCACTTCCACATCCTCCTAAGCCCTATCCTCGCCAGCGCCGCCATGGCCCTAAGCTCCGTCAGCGTCCTCGCCAACTCTCTCCGCCTCCGCACGCTCCCCACCAACTGAGAACTGACAACTAACAACCTCCCCTCCGCGCTAAACTAAAATCACCGCCTCCCGCGGACCTAACGTGCGCATCTTCACTCGCTACATCCTCCGCGAAGTCACCGGCTACGCCCTGCTCGGCGGCGTGCTCTTCACCTTCATTCTCTTCATGCGCTACCTGCTCCCCCTCATGGAGCTCACCGTCCGCGGCGTAGCCTCGCCCTTCGACATCGTTCGCCTCATCGGCTATCTTCTTCCTGGCTTCTTCTCCTTCACCATCCCCATGGCCGTGCTCATCGGCATCCTGCTCGGCCTCAGCCGTCTTGCAGCCGACAGCGAAGTCACCGCGATGCGCGCCTCCGGCCTCGGCATCCTCTCCTTCGTCCGCATCGTCAGCATCTTCGCCATCTTCTGCTGGATCCTCGGCCTCGCTAACTCCCTCTTCGTCGCCCCCCGCGCCGCCCAGGCCCTTCTCAACTACGAAGACGCCTCCAAGACAAGCCAGGCCACCGTGGCCATCCAGCCCCGCGTCTTCTACGAAGACTTCAAGAACTACGTCCTCTACGCACAGGACGTGGTCCCCGGCGCCAACGGCACTGCCATCTGGCATCACGTCTTCATTGCAGACCTCACCAAGCCCGAGTCCCCTCACATCATCACCGCCAACGACGCCACTGTCCTCGCCGGCCCTGCCCAGACCCTCCGCCTCGACCTCGCCCAGGGAAGTCGTCACGACATCGCTCCCAACGACCCCAGCCAGTACGACATCTCCACCTTCGTCACCACCGAACTTCCCGTTCAGACCGGCCAGCAGGAGGAAGATTCCCACCTCAGCCGCCGCGACACGCCCATGCACGCCCTCGGCTTACCCGCTCTATGGCGTCTCGCCCACACTCCTGGCCCCGGCTCACGGCCTTATCTCATCGAGCTGCACTATCGCTTCGCCTTCCCCACCGCCTGCCTCGTCCTCATGCTCGTCGGCGTCCCTCTCGGCCTCTCCTCCAAGCGCGGCGGCAAGGGAGCCGGTTTCGTCGCAACCCTTGGCCTGGTCTTCGTCTATTATTTCCTCTCCTCCATGGGCATCGCCTTCGCGCGCCAGGGCAAGCTCCCGCCCGCTCTCGGCGTCTGGGGCGCCAACATCCTCTTCGCCCTCGCCGGCCTTCTCCTCCTGCAACAGATCTCCCGCGGCGGCGCCGTCCTCGAACTCTTCGCCAACCTCGGCCACGCCATCACCAAACTCTTTGACCGCATGCGCCGCAACACCGCCGCCGGCGATCAACTCCGCGCCCAGCACATCGGCGACGGCGCCATCATGCAGCGCATCCGTCGTGCTCTCCGCATCCGCTTTCCCCTCATCCTCGACGAGTACGTCATGGGCAGCTTCCTCCGCAACTTCGCCCTCGTCCTCATCTCGCTCATCGTCCTCTTCATCATCTTCACCTTCTTCGAGCTCATCGGCGACATCCTTCGCTACCGCACTCCCCTCGTCGTCGTCGGCGACTACCTGCTTAACCTCGTTCCCTTCATAATCAACATCGTCCTTCCACTCTGCTCGCTCGTCGCTGTCCTCATAACCTTCGGCGCGCTCAATCGCAACAGCGAGCTCACTGCCATGAAGGCCACCGGCATCAGCCTCTACCGCATCGTCGCTCCCATGCTGGTAGTAGCAACCATCCTCTCCGGCCTGCTCTTCGTCTTCGACGAGACCTATCTCCCCGCCGCCAACCGCCGCCAGGAAGCCCTTCTTTCCGAAATCAAAGGCAAGCCCGCCCAAACCTTCCTTCGCCCCGATCGCAAATGGATGTCGGGTCAAACCGGTAGCTCCACCTCTGCCGCCAGCAGCGAGCCTACCCGCATCTTCTACTACCAGTTCTTCGATCCAGACCGGAACGTCTTCGCCAACCTCACCGTATTCGAGTTCCAGCCCGGCACCTTCAACCTCACCCGCCGCATCTTCGCCCAGAGCGCCCGCTGGGACGACAATCTTAACGGATGGGTCTTTGAAGACGGGTGGCAGCGCACCTTCCAGGGTGAATCCACCGCCAGCTACCAGCCCTTCGCTGTCTCTACCTTCCCTGAGATCCACGAACAGCCTTCTTACTTCAAGAAAGAAGATCGCCAGTCCGAACAGATGTCCTACACCGAGCTAGCCACCTACATCAACGACCTCAAGCAAAGTGGCTTTGATACCATGCGTCTCCGCGTCCAACTCAATCGCAAGCTCGCCTACCCGCTCATGACACTGGTTCTCGCCATCCTCGCCATTCCCTTTTCGCTCTTCGCCGGCAAGCGCGGCGGCATCGCCGGCATAGGCACGGCCATCGGCGTAGCCATCTGTTATTGGGTCATCGCCGGCATCTTCGAAAACCTCGGCGACGTAAACTCCCTCCCAGCCATCCTCGCCGCCTGGTCCCCAGACCTCCTCTTCGCCATAGCCGGCACCTACCTCCTCCTCCGCACCCCCACCTAGCCTCTGCCTTAGCTGAAAGCTAGGAGCTAAAAGCTAAAGGCTGCTTTTCCCCAACCGAGCTAAACTAGACTCGACATGAAAACACAGACCCTCCCCCTTGCATCCCTCATCCTTGCTATAGCTGCGCTTCCTCTGGGAGCCCAAACCACCGCAACGCCGACCGTCCATCACACCACCACCGCCGTTCACCACGCCGCCCCCGCCGGCTGCGTCAAGACGCCAGACCTCTCTCCCAAGATTCCAGCCCTACCCGCCAGCGCATCCTGCGCCAAGATCCTCTACACCCTCACCCACACTCCTGATACCCATCTCGACTACGTCTCCCCGCTCGTCTCCCCTGAGCTCCGCGTCGACCTCGCCGGCCAGAAAACCACCTACTCCCTCATCTACGTCGACACCGTCGTCGGCACCGGCGCCCTCGCCCAACCCGGCAAGTTCTACACCGTTCACTACACCGGCTACCTCCCCGACGGCACCAAGTTCGACTCCTCCGTCGACCGTGGCGAACCCATCACCTTCCCCTATGGCAAACACCGCGTCATCCAGGGTTGGGACACCGCCTTCGAAGGCATGCACATCGGCGGCAAGCGCCGCCTCTTCATCCCCTACCAGCTCGGCTACGGCGAAGCCGGCCGCCCTCCTGTCATCCCCGCCAAGTCTGAGCTCATCTTCGACGTAGAGTTCGTCGCCCAGGGTGACGAAGCGCCCGCGCCCAAGGCCCCCGCCCGTCAACCCATGCTGCCAGGCCAGCATGGCATGTCGCAGGGCCAGCCCGGAGCCGCTAAGCCAGCCACGCCCCCGCCCACACCACCACCTGCTGCCAAGCCCGCGACTCCACCCCCAACCGCCCAGCCTCAGCCCCAGCAGTAATTCAATCGAAAGGGCGGCCGCAAGCATCCAACACGCGGCCGCCTTTCCGCTTTCTCTACGCTCTATCCTCTACGCTCTACACTCTGCACTTATGCTCTCCCGCCTCAGACCGCTCTTCCCCTACCTCCGCCGTTACTGGAGGAGCTTTGCCTGGGGCGGTCTCGCGCTCATCGTCTATAACGCCGCCAAGGCCATGATCCCGCTGCTCATCGGCGGCGCCACCCGCGACATCCAGCATAACCTCTCTGTCACCACGGTCGAACACCATGCCCTCCGCATCCTTGCAGTTGCCGTTGTTGCCGCCATCACCCTCTATCTCACCCGCCAGATCATCATCGGCGCCTCTCGCGAGATCGAGTTCGACCTCCGCAACGACCTCTTCTCCCACCTCGAGTCCCAGCCACCCGAGTTCTTCCAGCGCCACCGCACCGGCGACATCATGGCGCACTCGACGAATGACCTGAACGCAGTCCGCCAGCTTCTCGGTCCGGCCATCATGTACTCGGCCAATACCATCGTCTTCACCGCCTTCGCGCTCCCGTTCATGCTGCGCATCAGCCCGCGCCTGACGATGTTCGCATTCCTGCCCCTGCCCTTCGCTTCTGTCTTAGTCCAGTACTTCGGCGCCCGCATCCACATCCGCTTCGAACGCATCCAGGCCATGTTCTCCGACATCTCCGCTCAGGCCGAAGAGAACTTCTCCGCCGCCCGCCTCATCCGCGCCTTCGGCCAGGAAGAAGCACAGATCGCCGCCTTCGAAACCTCCAACCAGGAGTACATCCGCCGCAGCCTTCTCCTCGCTCGCCTCATGGCCATGCTCTGGCCCACGTTGGAGTTCGTCCTCGGCGTCTCGCTCGTCGTCACCCTCCTCGTCGGAGGCCACGAAGCCGTAGCCCACCGCATCAACGTCGACCAGTTCTTCACCTACAACATCTTCATGGTCCAACTCACCTGGCCCATGATCGCCATCGGCTGGGTCGTCAACCTGGTCCAGCGCGGCACGGCCTCAGTCACCCGCATCCACACCCTCATGACCGAACAGCCCACCATCACCGACGCAGACGCAGACCCTACCCTTCTTGCAGATGCACAAATGCCTGTCATCCTGAGCGCAGCGCGCAGCGCGCAGTCGAAGGACCCCGAAGCCGCTCGCCTCTCCGATACCGCCAGTCCCTTTTCGACCATGGACTCCGCCCCCATCACCGGCCACATCACCTTCAACCACCTAAGCTTCACCTACCCCACCGGCCCCGAAGTCCTCCACGACATCACCCTCGACATCCCCGCCGGCTCCTCCCTAGCCATCGTAGGCCCCACCGGCTCCGGCAAATCCACGCTCGTCTCCCTCATCCCCCGCCTCTACGACGCGCCACCCGACACCGTCCTGCTCGACGACCGCCCCCTCCGCGACTACCCCCTCCACACTCTCCGCGCGTCCATCGGCTTCGTCCCCCAGGAAACCTTCCTCTTCTCCACCACCATCGCCAACAACATCGCCTTCGGCGTCCCCGCAGCCACCACCGACGCAGCCAAACAAACCCTCGACCAGCAGATCGAAGGCGCCGCCCGCACCGCCCACATCGCCGACGAGATCCTCGAATTCCCCAGCGGCTTCCGCACCATCGTAGGCGAGCGCGGCGTCACCCTTTCTGGCGGCCAGAAGCAGCGCACCGCCATCGCGAGAGCCATCCTCCGCAATCCCCCCATCCTCATCCTCGATGACGCCTTGGCCAGCGTAGACACCTACACCGAAGAGCAAATCCTCGCCGGCCTCCGCGAATCCATGCAGGACCGCACCACCATCCTCATCGCCCACCGCGTCTCCACCGCCCGCGCCGCCGACCGTATCGCCGTCCTCATCGACGGCCACATCGTAGAGCTAGGCACCCACGACGAACTCCTCGCCCGCGACGGCTACTACACCGACCTCTTCGAAAAACAATCCCTCGAAGAAGAAATCCTAACCGCCCAATAGCTAAGCCTTCCCCACGCCCATCACCTTCACAATCACCCGCTTCGCCCGCTGCCCGTCGAACTCCGCATAAAACACCCTCTGCCAGGTCCCCAAATCCAGTCGCCCATGCGTCACCGGCAGCGTCGTCTCATGATGCAGCAGCAGCGCCTTCAAATGCGCGTCGCCATTATCCTCACCCGTCCGATGGTGCTGATACCCCGGCCACCGCGGCGCCAGCTTCTCCAGCCACACGCCAATATCCTCGATCAATCCATCCTCGTTATCGTTCACATAAATCGCAGCCGTAATATGCATGGGCGAAACAAAGCAAAGCCCGTCGTCGACGCCGCTCCGCCGCACAATCGCCTCCACCTCTGGCGTAATGTGCACCATCTCATACTGCACATCAGTCTTAAACGTCAGGTACTCGGTATGAACCTTCATGCACCCGATATTAAATCACCTACCGCTGCGGCGCAGGCGCACCCGCTGGCGGAGGTGGTGGAGGCGGCGGAGGCGCAGGCTCTCCCGAACCATCCGGCGCCGGCATCGGTGCCCGATCCCCATTCGCATTCGCCCTCACCGGCACTTCTTTCCCATGCTCCGGATCGTAGTCATGCCGCTGCATCCACAGCTTGTACTCCGCCACCGGCTCCGAGCGCATACCGTCCCTGCCCTCCGCATACGCAAAGTCCTTCATGTCCGCATTGAAGTCACAGGTAAAGAACTTCCCTGCTTGCCCAAACACCGGCAACAGCACCACCAGCTGCTTGCCTTGTTTCTTCCACCGAGCCGGGTACGTCTCATACCCAAACGACGCCCGCACCTTGTAGTCACATTGGTAGTTGAAGTCCAGCCCACGCGCTTCGCCATTCTCATACAAATTGGCGCGACCATCTCCCTGCGTCTCATCCAGCGAACGCGTGCGATGGTAATAAAACGACGTCTGGCTGCGCCCAAAGATATGCAGCCGCAGCGGGTAATCCGCCGGATTTTTGCTATCCGCCAAAGCTCTCGGCGACATCGCCGCCATCATCATCGCCGCCACCATCACCAACCCAGCCACACCCTTCGAAACGCGCATCGGCAAAACTCCTGGGGTTTTAAATGTAAGACGAAAGTCACCCCGTTTGACGTTCCCTCCCCCCAGCGAGTCTCGCCCTACAAAAATTAAATTTCATCCCCGCATCCGCCCCACGCCGTCATCCTGGCGAAGCGAAGGACCCCTGTAGTTGCTGTTGCAGTTGTTCTTGCTTTTCTGGTTGTCATCCCGCAGGGATCTGCTTTTGTTTTGTTGGAGGCTAGAAGCCGAGCACTAAGAACTTAGAACGAACAGCATACAATCGCCTCTCCGCGATACACTTCCCTCGATGCGCGTCGCCACCCTGAGCCTCATCCTCGCCACCACCCTCCTCCCCGCGCACGCCCAGTGGACCATCCAGACCCCCACCACCGCCGACCTCCGCGGCATCGACAACGTCGGTAAGGGCATCGCCTGGGCCTCCGGCACCAACGGCACCGTCCTCCGCACCGAAGACGCCGGCTACCTCTGGCAGCGCTGCACCATCCCCCCCGCCGCCGA
>Ga0302229_10002966_pt1 | contig 11996 bp, 9 predicted proteins | sample II_Palsa_N1_3_FD_193518 | JGI IMG/M metagenome (GOLD analysis project Ga0302229, IMG submission 193518) | Peat permafrost microbial communities from Stordalen Mire near Abisko, Sweden - II_Palsa_N1_3 | ecosystem: Environmental > Terrestrial > Soil > Palsa > Peat permafrost | place: Sweden...
CAAGGTGATCGCGGCCTTCGACGTGTCGGGCTGACGGGCTTCTGATCAGGGCCGCGGGCCCGTGATCAGGGCCGCGGGCACGGTTCGCTGCACCTGACATGGTTCCGCCGGGTCTCCCGGCTCCCCCAGGTGGACGAACGCATCGCAAGAGCGCCAGCCGAGAGGCTAGTGCGCTATGTGATTCACGAGTGCACTATGCGACGCCTTGCCGATAAAAGATCATGGAGGATTTGGGCTTGGTGGAGAGTTTTGTGTTCTATAGGCCCCAAAATGCTCCACTGAGCCTAAAGGCTCCACGTTAATATCCATTATATCGAATAAATACACGGAATAGTACACGGGCGAGGCTGGTGGGGTCAGCACGCCGCACGTCGAGACCGTCAAGCTGGTCGAGGCGTACGACAAGCGGGCACTCGCGATCAAGGCCGATGTCCGGTCCCAGCAGCAGCTCGACGCGGCGGTCGCCCAGGGCATCGCCGAGTTCGGGAAGCTCGACATCCTGATCGCCAACGCCGGCATCTGGACCACGGCGCCGTTCTGGAAGCTCACCGAGGACCAGTGGGAGGAGATGATCGGCGTCAACCTCACCGGCGTCTGGAAGTCGGCCAAGGCCGTCGCCCCGCACATGATCGAGCGGCAGACCGGGTCGATCGTCATCACCTCCTCGACCAACGGCCTGGAGGCGGGCCTGAACTACGCGCACTACGTGGCGGCCAAGCACGGCGTGATCGGGCTGATGAAGAACATCGCGATCGAGCTCGCCCCGTACGGGATCCGGTGCAACTCGATCAACCCCGGAGCGATCAAGACACCGATGACCGATCACCAGGGCGCGTGGGACATGTTCGCCGGGCACCCGGGCGGCACCGAGGCGGACATGATGGAGGGCGGCTACCACTTCGCCGCGCTCAAGGGCACCACGTTCATGGACCCGCAGGCCCTCACCGCGCACCGCGCTGTACCTCAACTCCGACCTCGCGGCCAAGGTCACCGGCGTGACGGTCCCGGTGGACGCCGGCCACCTGATCCTGACCGGAGTCAACCCGGACCCGGCCCGCTGACCCGGCCACGACAGGTCCTGGCTCCGGCCGCAGATCGGACGGCTGGCGCCGGGGTCCGTGGTCCCCCGATGCTTGAATAGAGCGGTGCAGAAGACAACTCGTGTGGTCGTGATCGCGCCGAACCTGGGGCCGGATCTGGAATGGCTGACAGACGTCGATCCGCGGCTCGAGGTGCTGGACGGAAACGCGGTAGCTCAGGACATCGATAGCGGAAAACCTCTGCTTGAAGATGCCGAGGTCATCCTTCTCGGCTACCCGGTCCCGCACGGGATCGTCGAGCGGGCACCGCACCTGCGCTGGGTCCAGCACACCCAGGCCGGGGTCTCCAACCTGCACGGCACCGATCTTTGGGACTCGCAGGTAATACTCACCTCAAGCCGCGGCGCCGTGGCGGCGACCGGGATCGCCGAGTACGTCATCGCCAGCGCCTATTACTTCGCGCGCGGTCTGCACGAGGCGACACGGCAGAAGGCGGCGGGCGAGTTCTCCCGCGGCGGCTACGGGCTGCGCGCCCTGACGGGCGCGACCATCGGCATCGTCGGCCTGGGCGGGATCGGCGCGGAGGTCGCGCGCCTCGCGCGCGCAGCGGGAATGCAGGTGGTCGCGACGCGGCGTTCGGTGGCATCGCCGCAGCGGGACACCGAAGGCGTCGACCTGCTGCTGCCGGCCGACCAGGTGGCCGAGCTGGCGGCGGCCAGCGATTTCGTCGCGGTCTGCCTCATGCTGACCCCGGCCACGGAGAAGATGATCGGCGCCCAGGTGCTCGCCGCGATGAAGCCGCACGCCGTCCTGATCAACGTCGCGCGCGGAGAGGTCATCGACGAGGACGCGCTCATCGCGGCGCTTCAGACGGGCCGGATCGCCGGCGCGGTGCTCGACGTCTACGCGGGCGAGCTCGCCGGCCGTCCGCCGCGCCGTGAACTGCTGGAGTTCCCGCAGGTCGTGCTGACACCGCACATCTCGGGCCGGGCGATCCGGGCGGCGATGAACCCGTCAAACGGCTGTTCGCCGAGAATCTCCGGCGGTACCTCGAAGGGCAGCCCCTGCAGAACCTCGTCGACCGTTCCCGCGGGTATTGATCTGCGGGGCACGCCATGATCGTGGCCAGTTCTGGGCAAAATGGCGCCCGAAACTGGCCGCGATCATGCGACTCCCTGCGACTCCCGATCCGCCTGCCTATACGCTGCGGGCGGGGTGCTCGTCGAAGAAGCGGATGAGCTCGGCGCTGGCATCCGGCCCGTCGGGGTCGGTGTATGAGCCGTGCGGGCCGCCGCCGGACCAGGTGTGCCCGCCCTGGTGGATGATCCAGCGCTCGGCCAGGGCCGCGCCCGCGGCGTCCTGGTAGCACGTGCGGGTGTAGGCTCGCCCGCCTGGCACCTGCCCTGTGGTCACCGTGGCAGCCGGGGTGCCGGGGCTGCCGCCCGCGCTGGCCGCGGCCAGAACGTCGTCGATGAGGCCCATGGCGTTGGCAGGGGCCACGGTGGTATCCCGGTCACCATGGAAGACGATCAGCGGCACGGGCTGGGCCGTGGACCCGGCCGAGCGTGACGGGCCCTGCTTCATCGCCGCGAAAGCGGAGGCCACGTCGTTGGCGGCGGCGTAGGGCACCCCGGAGTGCACGCCGGCGGCGGCATAAAGATCGGGGTATTCCGCGGCCATCACCGCGGCCATCGCTCCCCCGGCGGAGAAGCCGGCCACGTACACCCGGGTGGCATCGGCCCCGTAGCGTTCGATGACCTGGCGGGTGATCCCGGCGATCAGCGACGGCTCGCCGTCATCGCGGCGCTGATGACCAGGAACAAACCAGTTCCAGAACTTGCCCGGGTTCGCCGAGGATGGCTGTTCGGGGTAGGCGACCAGGAATCCCTGCCGCTCGGCGAGGTTGTTCATGCCGGTGGCGGCGGCGAAGGTCGCCGCGTCCTGGGTGCCGCCATGCAGCATCACGACCAGGGGCATGGGGTCGCCGGTGTGGCCGGAAGGGACATAGAGCCGGTAGTCGCGGGTGCCGGCGGCGTTGGCGTAGGAGAAGGCCTCAAACTGGCTCGCCGGGCGCTTCACCGCTAGAGCCGCCGGCCGCTTGACCGCTGAAGCCGGGCGCTTCACCGCTGGAGCCGGGCGCTTCACCGCTGGAGCCGGGCGCTTCACCGCTGGAGCCGGCCGCTTCACCGCTGGAGCCGGGCGCTTCACCGCTGGAGCCGCGGGGCGCTTCACCGCTGGAGCCGCCGGCCGCTTCACGGCTGGGGCCGCCGGCTGGCTCGGCTGGACCAGGGTCTCGTCGTCTTGGCTGGGGAGCGTGCGGCGGCGGCTCAGCCAGCCGGGTATGGCCCGCCTTAGTTTGGTGCCCCGGCCCGGCGGCAGCGCTGGCGGGGGGTCGGCGTCGTGGCCGGGCGCGCGACCGGTCTCCTCCCCGGCGGATGGCGCGTCAGATGTCCGCCGTGGCGCCGCCGGGTTGGCCAGGGTCTGCTGGATCAGCGCGGTTGCCTCGGCGAGGCGGCCTTCGCGGGTTAGGCGGGTGGCCTCAGTCATCGCCTTCATCTGGGGGGCGTCCATGGGGGTGTCCCTTCTTCGTTTCCCTGGCAGCACAGCCGGTGCGCTGAGGGGTCGGCCGTTGTGATCACGGCCACGTAGGCTTAGGCGGTGCGAGGCGCCAGGGCGGCCTTCACGGCTGTGGGGGCGCGGAAGGCACCGAGTACCTCTACTGAGGCAATCGTGGCCAGGGCCAGCTGGGGGGAGACGTCGTCGGCGATGCTCGCCAGCCCGAGCACCCGGATGTGGATCATCTGCCCGGCGTCGCGGATCTCCTCCAGGTCGCGACGGGTGTAGTGAGAGCTGCCGAGGGTGAGGGTGCGCCGGGCGGCTGTCCGGTCGAGCGCCTCGCCCCTGGTGGCGAGCTGAGTACGGATGGCCGTGCGAATGAAATCGGTGCGGTTCGTGTAGAAGCCTTCCTGGACCAGTAGGTCGATCTGCCCGAGGTCCACCAGTCCGAGGTTGATAGTGATCTTCTCAGTCTTCTCGCTTTCGCCCTTGGTCATCCGGTTACCATCTCTTCACCATCCCCTTGGATGGTACCTTCAAGAGCGACGGCGATGCAATCGAAACTCACGAACTGGATGACCGATCACGACAGACGGTGCTTCGGCGCGTCAGCGCCTAAGGGAGGGGTCAGCTGGCTGCCGGGGCCGCTCCGCGTCCATCACCGCCGAGGTCAGGGCCGCGGTCGCGGCCGCGGTGAGCGGCTGCCCGGGCAGCGCCGGGATGGTCGTACCTGGCGGCCGGGCCTCGGTAATGGCCGACGCCAGCTCCTCCAGATGGTGCCGCAATTGCGCGGCTTGCGCGGGCTGCGGCCGCGGCCGGTAGGCCGGCCACGACAGGGCCAGACGCGCGAGCTCCTCGATTCCGGCCGAGACCGGCCACGCGGTGTCCGTGCTCCGAGACGACAGGCCAGTGTCGGCCGCCGCATCGGCGTGTACGGCGCGGAGCACGGCCAGGGCTCCCTGCAGGGCCCGGCGCCGGTCGGCAAGCAGCTGCGGTTCCGGCTGCTGCGCCCAGGCCTGCGCCAGCACCCGGCTCGTCGCCTGCAGCGTCAGCGCCTGCACGCCCGGCAGCCGGCGCAGCGTCGCCCTCGGCCACAGCAGCCGCCGGAGCACCAGGGCCAGGACCGCTCCGATCGCGGTGTCTGCGAGGCGGGAACCGATAGTGACCGCAATCGCCTCCTGTCCCGGAGCGGCGACGTGGTACAGGAGCAGGGCCAGGACGGTGACACCAGCGACCGCCACCCCGTAGTTGGTGGCGATCACCAGCTCGACGAGACCCTGGAAGACGGCAACCACGATCACGACCAGCCAGATCGGCGGGTGCCAGCCGAGGATGGCGAACGCCAGGCCCACTCCGATGACCGTCCCGGCGAGGCGATGGACCACGCGTCGCCGGGTGATCATCAGGTTGCTGGCCTGGAGCACCGCGGCCGCGGTGAGGCCTATCCAGTAGGCGTGTCCCAGGCCCAGCGCCCGGCCGATCGCCACCCCGAGCCCGACGGCTATGCCGATCCGGGCGGCCGACGACAGCACGACCGAATGCCTGCGCAGGGCCGCCGCGATTTGCGGCACCAGGCCGGGCCGCCCGCCCAGAGCGGCTCTCTCGGCGAGGACGGGCTCATCGCCGCTGAGATCGGCGCGCGCGTCCTCGATCGCCCGTACGAGCGGGATCGCGGCGGGCCGTGGGCCGGAGCCGCGGAGAGACGTGGGCGGTGGGCCGGAGCCGCGGAGAGACGTGGGCGGTGGGCCGGAGCCGCGGAGAGGCGTGGGCGGTGGGCCGGAGCCGCGGAGAGGCGTGGGCGGTGGGCCGGAGCCGCAGAGAGGCGTAGCGGGGATCTGACCGCCTGTCACTGCGGGGATCAGAGCGCGGATGGCGATAGCCCAGTCCGGGCGCAGCCGCCCCGATGCCTCCACCTCGATGTGCAGGGCGCCCTCCAGTAGCGCCTCGGCCGCGATGACGGCCCGCGCCAGCGGATCTCCAGGTGGCACGTCGCCCTGGGCCACGGTCGTGCGGGCTCTGCGCACGCTCTCGACCGCCGCATGACGGGCCGCGGGGACCTGGTCCGTTCCGACGGTGTCCAGGAGTCCCGCCACGGCGGCGAGCGCGGCGACCACGGCCCGCCGTTCAGGAAGACTTCGCCGTCGGCGGCTGAGCGCCGGAGACATCGTCACCAGCCACGCGAATACGGCCCCGACGGCGGCCAGCCCGGCGCGCTGAGCGGCCCCGTCCAGCCCGGCCGGAACGGCGGTCGCCGCGAGCAGGGCCATGATCAGCATCAGTTCTCGTGGCGGCGGTAGCTCCGCGGCCTGACAGACGAACGAAGCTATCCCGGCCGCCAGGGCGGTGACCGTGGCGGCCACCGGAGTCCAGCGCCCCGCCACCGCGCCGATCAGAACCGCGATCGCCAAGCCCGCTCCCACCGCGGCCACCACTCGCGCGCGGTAACGATAAGGCGACTGCGGCACATAGAGGCTCGCCAGGCCGCCGAACGACGCGGTCGCGCCCGATTGCGGGTGCCCGGCGGCAACCCCGATCGCTAGCGGCAGCGCCACACAGGTCATGGTCCGCACCGCGATGCCGGCCCGCTGCGGAACGGCGCGGCGCAGCGCCAGGACGGTGGCCCTAGCTTCGTCGGCGAGAGTCATACCCGTCGCGGCTGGAGGTGTGGCTCGGCCGGGGACTCCTCAGCGACCAGCGGTTCGCGCTCCCCTCAGCCCTTGATCGGCGAGACGGCGCGCAGCGCCTCTGGTGTCGCGGTGCCGAACCCGAAGAACTCCAGGTAGGCCGGGATCTGCTCGAAGAGCATGTCGGTACCGACCTGGACCCGGCAGCCTTTGTCCTTGGCGGCCTGCAGGAACGGCGTGATCTGCTGCTTCATCACGACTTCGCCGACGAACGTGTCTGGTGAGATCCGGTCGACGTCCATCGGCAGCGGGTCGCCGTCGTTCATGCCAAGTGGCGTGGCGTTGACGACGATGTCATAGCCGTCCGGGTCGCTGGAACCCGTGTCGATCCTGATCTCCGGGTAGTGCTCGTCGATTCTTGCCGCGAGTGCCTCGGACGCCTCCTTGTAGGGATCGAACAGGCCGAGGGCGGCGACGCCCGCGCCGGCGATCGACGCGGCGATGGCCGATCCGACTCCGCCGTTGCCGACCACGAGCGCACGCTTGCCGGCCAGCGGGAAGCCCTTGCGTTCGACTCCGCGGACGAACCCGGCCCCGTCAAACTGGTCGCCGAGCAGCGTCCCGTCCTCACGCAGCAGCACCGCATTGGCGGCGCCGGCGATCTGTACGGTGGGTGTTACCTCATCGACAAGCCGGACGGTGGTGACCTTATGCGGCATGGTGATCAGGGCACCCCGGATGTTGGTCATCTTGAACAGGTACTTGAAGAATTCCGGGTACTCCTCCGCCTTGATGCCCATCGGTACGACGAGAGCGTCGATGCCGTTCTTCTCGAACCATGGGTTGTAAATAAGCGGCGACTTAAAGCTATGGGTCGGATATCCCACGTGCGCGATCAAGGTGGTCGTCCCGCTGATCATTTCTGCTCCTCACGAATTGGCGCTCGATTGCCCTTGGGTTTGCTGCCCGATGATCCCTTGCTTGCGCTGCGGGCTGACCTGGCCTGCGGCACCGGGAATTGCTCGTCCATGACGGCGATCTCCATGGCGGTGGCGGCGGTGGCGATCTCCAGCGCCTTGTCGATGTAGACGCGGTATCCCAGATCGGGACGGTAGCCGTGCACCTCCGGGGTGTCCAGGCTGCGCATGAACGACAGGATCTCCTGGCTGAACACCTGGCCGGGCACCAGCACCGGATAGCCAGGCGGATAAGGGGTGACGAAGTTAGCGGACACGACCTGCTGGCCGTTCTCCACCCGCTGCTCCACCTCGTCCGGCATGAGGTACTCGCAGTAAGCGTCGTTGTAGGACAGGTAGAAGGCCCGCCGCACGTCCCCTTCCGGGGTGGGCAGCCCGCGGGCGCCGGTGAAGCTCGGGTGGAAGCCGCTGAAGTCGGGCAGCGGCGCCGACGGCGCGGTCAGCCGCAGCACTGCGCGCTCATGCGCGGCGCGCTCGGACATGCTCATGTCGATAATCTGATGCTCGAGATCGCGGGCGATGCTCACGAGCACCTCGACCAGGTAGGCCACCGAACTGCGGGAGGTGCCGATCGTGGTCATGAACAGCACGGTGTTCCGGGAGGTCTTGTTGATCTGCACGCCGTAGCGGTCCATCAGGTGACTGCGCTTGAACGCGTCCCCGTCGATGCCGGTGGCGCCGATATAGATCGTGATCCGGGACGGATCAAGCACGAACTCATCGGCGTCCCACGCCTTGATCATGTTCTTCAGCCCGGAGCGCAGCGGCTGGCTGATCCCTGAGGGCCGGTACTCGGCCGGGATCAGGTCGGCCGTGGTCAGGCAGCGCATGTACTTGCTCAGCAGCGGGTGATTATCGACCGCGTCGCGGAGCCGCATAGCGTTCTCGATCTGCTTTTGCACCAACTCGAAACCCTCAAGCGCCGCCTGCCGCCTGCCCAGGTCCAAAGACGCCAGGATCTGGTAGTTCGGCGAGGTCGAGGTGTGCGTCATGTACGCCTCGTGGAAGGTCTCCTCCGCCTTCTGGCTGAAGTCCTGGTCGGTGACGTGGATCATCGAGCCTTGCCGCAGCGAGGTCAGCGTCTTATGCGTCGACTGGGTCGAATACACCCGGACCCGGGCCCGGGCCGGATCCGGCAGCAGCCGCCGCTCAAGCAGCACCTCGTCGGCCGCGGCGTCGATCGCACCGACCTCATCGGCGAACTTGTCGTACTCGGCCCGGTACTCCGGCAGGCGGAGCCGTTCGATCAGGGTGCGGGCGGCCCGCATGGCGGTGCGCGGCCGGTAGACCGGATGGAACCTGGCGAACGCGAACCAGGCCTCGTCCCACAAGAAGACCAGGTCGGGCTTGATGGCCAGGCACTCCTCCATCACCCGGATGGGGTTATAGACCACCCCGTCGAACGTGCAGTTGGTCAGCAGCAGCATCTTGACCCGGTCCAGCTTGCCCGCCTTCCGCAGCTCAAGCAGCTGGCGCTTTATCTCCCGCAGCGGGACCGCCCCGTACATCGAGTACTGATGCAGCGGGTAGGCCTCCAGGTAGGTCACCATCGCCCCGGCCAGCATCAGCCCGTAGTGATGCGACTGATGGCAGTTCCGGTCCACCAGCACGATGTCGCCCGGCTGGACCAGCGCCTGCACCACGACCTTGTTCGCTGTCGAGGTCCCGTTGGTGACGAAGTAGGTCTGCCGCGAGCCGAACGTATGAGCCGCGAGCTCCTGGGCCTCCCTCAGCGGACCGGTGGGCTCCAGCAGCGAATCCAGGCCGCCGCAGGTCGCCGACGTCTCGGCCATGAAGATGTTCAGGCCGTAGAAATCGGCCATGTCCCTGATCCAGTGCGAGTTCACGATGGACTTGCCGCGCGAGATCGGCAGTGCGTGGAACACTCCGGTCGGCCGGTGGCTGTAGCTGCGCAGCGCGCTGAAGAACGGCGTCCGGTACCGGGCTTCGACCCCGTCCAGGATCGAAAGATGCAGCTCAAGCGCCCCCTCCCGGGCGTGGAAGATACGCCGGAAATGGTGGCTGAGCCGCCCGGCCAGGTCCTCGATCGAGCTCTCGGTCATCAGGTACAGGTCCAGTTCCGGCCGGATCCTAGCCACCGCCCTGGCCAGCTCCTGGGCGCGGTCCTCCGGCGAGCGCTCCATCAGGTCATCCGGTCTGGCGCTTACTACCAGCTGCTCGAGGAAGGACGAGTCGTGCCGGGACTTGTGCACGAACCGGCGGCAGACTACGCACGCCTGCAGCGCGAAGTTCAGCCGCGCGGCCATGATCGCTTCGTCGAAACTGGGCACGACCACGATCTCGAAGACGAACTGGTCGTCCGGGCGGCGCGCCTGCCGCAGCTCCTCGCGCAACGCGCGCTCCTGCTGCTCGTTAATGTCCTCCACGACCAAGACCTCGAAATAGGGCCGGTTCCCGCCGGTCTGCTCCCCCGGATGGGTGTCGCGATCGGAGGCCTGGTCCACGCGGCCAAGGTTCCGTTCCTGGCCGGTACGGAAGGAGTCGGTGACGAAACTCCGGTTGATCTCCCCCACCATGGCGGCGAACTGGTCGTACTTCCCGGCGGCGAGCAACCGCCGCACCTTGGAGAATTCCTGCGGGCCCGGATACGCATAGAGCCGCTCAATCGGCCCAAGGACATTGAGCAGCTCAGTGGCGGTATCGATCGCCCGATCGAGAGACTGCTTCCCCGCGCTCGCGGCGCTCAGCTCTACGGCCGCATCTTCCAGCGCGGACCAAGCGTCGGCTTTGAACTGCCAGAGACTGTTGTATGCCTTGGCATTCGCAACAGGGGGCACGGTGATACCTCCGTAGACTGCGCTCAACGTCGCCTTCAGCAGTGTGGCACTCAGGCGATCCCGGCCGATCAGGCTCTTCCGCTCAGTGACGACCGGCCCGTCCCTCGGCGCTAAGCCGCCCGCGGGCAATACGGCCTTCCATCAAGTGGAAGGCCTGATCGTCTGCGTAACCGGGCGGTCATACGCTCGCTGCATGCTCTATGCGCGTGCGGAAGTCGCCACCGCGACACCAGACCGCTTCATCAGACAGCTCGTCAGCCACCTCAGCCACAAGGCCACCACGGAACTGCGACCTGACGGGACCGGTGTGATCGCTGTCCATGACGGCCAATGCAAGCTGACGGGTGAGGGCGAGTTGCTCGTGCTCGAAGCGACCGCGGAAGACGTCCAGGGCCTGGCCCACATCCAGGACGTAGCAGGCCGTCACCTGGAACGCTTCGGCGCGCGGGCGGCCTTGCGGGTGGAGTGGAGGTCTGATGGCCCAGCCATCCCAGCGTGATCCGGTCGTCGACGTGCACGCGCACGCGATGCCGATGCCGCTGCTCTCCTGGCTTGCCGACCTGGGCCTGGCGGACGTCTCTAGCGCGGCCGATGAGGTTATCCGCCTCGACACGCGGGTCAGCGGCGTCGGCGACCGGGTGCCGCTGCCGCTGGCGCGCTCGCAGCATGACGTCGGCGTGCGGCTGGCCGAGATGGACGAGGTCGGGGTCAGCCATCACGCCGTCTCGATGCCGCCGTTCCTGTTCTGCTCCACCGCTGAGGACGGCGAGCTGGTCAGGGACGTCGTCGCCCGCGGCAACACCGAGCTCGCCGCCTACGTGGCCGGCGGCCAGGGCAGGCTCGTCGCCCTCGGCTCGGTTCCGCTCGGCTGGCCCGGAGCCGCCACGGAGGCCAAGCGCTGCCTGGACGAGCTTGGCATGGCGGGCATCGCGATCGGCAGCCGCGGTGCCGGGCGTGATCTCGATGATCCGGTGAACGAAGAGCTGTGGGAGCTGCTGGCGGAGCGTCGCACCTTCGTCTTCTTGCACCCGAGCGGCGTCCCGGACGCTTACCGGCAACGGGACTTCTACCTGGCCCAGCTCGTGGGCTACCCGATGGAAACCGCGCTGGCCGTCGCGCGGCTGGTTTTCGGCCGCGTCCTTGAGCGGTTTGACCTGACCTTGTGCCTGGCCCACGGCGGCGGCTGCCTGCCGGCCATCCGCGGCCGGATGGACATGGGCTGGCGCAACAAGGACGTCGCACACACCACGGCCAAGCCGCCCAGTTTCTATACCGGCCGCCTCTATTACGACACCGCGGTGTTTACCCCTGTCCTGCTCCGGCGGCTGGTCGAAGACGTCGGCGCGGGCCACGTCCTGCTTGGCACCGATCACCCGTTCGAGCTGCGCGACGCTGAGCCGCTGGCCAGCATCGCGGCCGCGGACCTGCCGTCAGCGCAGGCCCGCGCGATCTTGTGGGATAACGCGGCCGGGCTGCTCGGCCTGACCTGAACGGCGGGGGCGCGTACCCGGTAATCACTGGGCGGAAGGGGGCTAGCCGGGCGGGGCGGCTTGAGTGCAACACTGCAGGTGGACAGCGTTCGGCGGCAGGGAGAGGTCCATGACGGAAATCAGCATTGCCTATTGCTCGTCACACGCGCCGATGATGGCCGCGGCCCGTGATTCGGCGGAAGAGCAACAGCGGAACCGGTTTTTCGGGGCGCTTGAGATCATTCGCGACGATGCCCGCCGGGCCGGCGTGCAGGCCTGCGTGGTGCTGTCCAACGAGCATTTCACCAACTTCTTCCTGGAGAACTTCCCGCAGATCTGCGTCGGCGTGGGCGAGCGCAACTGGGGTCCGACCGAGGCTTGGCTGCCGATCAGCAAGGCGTGGATTCCCGGGCACCCGGGCCTGGCCCAGCACATCACCCGGAGCCTGCTGAACACGGGGTTCGACCCCGCGTTCTCCCACCAGCTGGAGCTGGATCACGGGGTGATGACCGTGTACCACGAGCTCGACCCG
>Ga0302229_10002968_pt1 | contig 11991 bp, 10 predicted proteins | sample II_Palsa_N1_3_FD_193518 | JGI IMG/M metagenome (GOLD analysis project Ga0302229, IMG submission 193518) | Peat permafrost microbial communities from Stordalen Mire near Abisko, Sweden - II_Palsa_N1_3 | ecosystem: Environmental > Terrestrial > Soil > Palsa > Peat permafrost | place: Sweden...
CTCGGCCACCTGCTGGCCGAGATGCAGCACCTGAACCGCTCACACCCTGGGGCGACCTGGTGAGTGACGCCGCCCGCACCGCGTCGGCCGCCGAAAACCGCGCCACGCCGACCGCCGAAAACCGCGCCACGCCAGACCGCGCCACGCTGCTGGCTGCGGCCCGCGCGGTGCCGGACCCCGAGCTGCCCGTCCTGACCCTCGGCGACCTCGGCGTAATCCGGGACCTGCGGATCGCCGGCGACGGAGCCGTCGAGGTCGACCTCACCCCCACCTACACCGGCTGCCCGGCCACCGCCGTCATCGCGGCTGACGTCCGGGTCGCCCTGCGCCGGGCCGGGGCGGACCAGGTCCGCGTCCGCACCGTGCTGGCCCCGGCTTGGACGACGGACTGGATGAGCGACAGCGGGCAGCGCAAGCTGCGCGAATACGGGATCGCCCCGCCCGGTCCCGCCGCGCACGCCGCCGAAGGCCCGGTGATGCTGGCGTTCTCGGTCCGCTGCCCGCACTGCGGCTCGGCCGACACCCGCGAGGTCAGCCGCTTTGGCTCGACGCCGTGCAAGGCGCTGTGGACCTGCCGGTCCTGCGCCGAGCCCTTCGACTCCTTCAAGGCGATCTGATGGCCGACGCGCCGGCGGGCCCGCGCCGCCGCTCGGTGTTCCACCCGCTCCGCGTGGCCTGCGTCGAGCGGCTTACCGACGACGCGGTGGCCATCACCTTCGACGTCCCGGCGGAGCTGCGCGAACAGTTCCGCTTCCAGGCCGGGCAGCACGTGTCGATCCGGTCTCCGGTGGTCGGCGACGAGGTACGGCGTAACTACTCCATCTGCGCCCCGGCCACCGACGGAGGACGGCGGCTGCGGATCGGCGTCAAGCGCATCCCCGACGGTGTCTTCTCCAGCTACGCGGCCGAACGCCTCCGCCCCGGCGACGTCCTGGACATCATGACGCCGACCGGCAGCTTTTCCACCGCCCTGCAGCCCGGTCAGCGCAAGCGGTACGGCGCGATCGCGGCCGGCTCGGGCATCACGCCGGTGCTGTCCATCCTCAGCACCGCCCTGGAGGTCGAGCCCGAGAGCAGCGCGGTCCTGATCTACGTCAACCGCACCACCCTGAACATCATGTTCCTGGAGGACCTCGAAGACCTGAAGAACCGCTACCTGGACCGGTTCCAGCTGATCCACGTGCTCGACGAGGAACCCCTGGACGTCGAGATCCTCTCCGGCCGGCTCGACGCTGGCCGACTGGACCGCATCCTGGACCATCTCGTCATCCCAGAGGACGTCGACGAGTGGTTCCTGTGCGGGCCCCTGCCGATGACCGACGTGGCCCGCGACGTCCTGCTCGGCCATGGGGCCGACGACGAGCACATCCACCGCGAGCTGTTCTTCGTCGGCCCGCCACCCACCGCCAGCAGCCGCGCCTCAGCCGCCTCGGCGGCGGAGCCCGAAGCGGGCGCGGAGGTCACCGTCATGCTCGACGGCCGCTCGCAGGCCTTCGTGCTGCCCGAGGACGGCTCCTCGATCCTGGAAGCGACCCTGCGGTACCGGGCCGACGCCCCCTTCGCCTGCAAGAACGGCGTCTGCGGCACCTGCCGGGCCAAGGTGGTCCAGGGTCAGGTCCGGATGGACGCCAACTACGCCCTCGAACCCGCCGAACTCGCCGCCGGGTACGTCCTGGCCTGCCAGTCGCACCCAGCCGCCGACCGTGTCGTCCTCGACTTCGACCAGTAGCGCGTGTTAACGCGCCAGGACTGGGTTAAGGCCGATATCATTCCCGCGCGTAAACGTCGTCATGCAGCGGGCGCTGAAGGGGACGTCAGAAACGGGAGGAAGCTGTCATGCGTAAGGTCAGCCAGCCTGGATTCGCCTCCAACCGCCCTGCGGGTGGCGCCGTTCCCCGAAAGCTAGCTCTGCTCGCGGTGGCGGCCCTGGCCGCCGCCGGCCTGGCCGCCGTCCCGCTCAGCGCGGCCGCTGCCCCGCTCAGCGCGGGAGCCGCGGTCCTGCCCGCCCAGGCGTCCGCCCTGCCTCCTGTCTCCTCGGTATGCCCGGGGGCGACCGTGGCCGCCTTCGGCCCCAACGTGTGCGTGTTCAGCGACACGATGAGCCAGGCCACCATCCAGACCGACCTGAACAACATCGCCGTCCAGCAGGTCCCGGTGGCCAGCCAGTTCGACAGCCAGCGGTACGCCGTGTTCTTCCAGCCCGGTACGTACGGGTCCGCGACCGACCCGCTGGTCTTCCAGGTCGGCTACTACACCGAGGTCGCGGGGCTGGGCGCCATGCCGCAGGACACGGTGGTGGACGGCGCCATCGAGGTGTTCAACAACCTGTGCACCGCCGGGACCAGCAACTGCAACTCCGACGATAACTTCTGGCGGTCGCTGTCCAACCTGGAACTCAACGTGGACCTGCCGAGCTCAACGCCGGCCTACGCGCCCCCGGTGCTTGACGCCTACGGGGCCGGCTGCGCCAACAGCGAGGAGTCCTGGTCGGCATCCCAGGCGGACCCGATCAGGCGCGCCATCATCAACGGCAGCGTCGTCTTCCAGGACTACTGCGCGGCTGACGACTACGCCAGCGGCGGCTACATCGCCGACAGCAAGGTCAGCGGCGACCTGGACTTCTACGGTAACCAGCAGTACATGGTCCGCAACTCCGTCATCGGCGGGGCCAACGGCTGCCCGAACGGCCTGTGGAACCTGGTCTACTCCGGCGTCGTTGGCGCGCCCGCGGCTGCCTTCAGCGGCCAGTGCCAGCAGAACACGGTGGTGCCGACGAGCCCGGTAACCGAGGAGGAGCCCTTCCTCTACACCGACTCGCAGGGCGATTACCAGGTCTTCGTCCCCGCGGTGCAGCATGATTCGTCCGGCCCGTCCTGGTCCAGCGGCACCGAGGCCGGCACGTCGGTCCCGCTGTCCAGCTTCTTCGTGGCCAACCCGAGCACGCCCGTCGTGGCCATCGACCTCGCGCTGGCCTACGGTAAGAACCTCATCCTCAGTCCCGGTGTCTACGACCTGGACCTGCCCATCGTGGTCAGCCGTCCCGACACGGTGATCTTGGGCCTGGGCTTTGCCACCCTGGTACCTCAGCACGGCAACGCCGCTATGGTCGTGCTGCCTAACAACGGGGTGAAGCTGTCTGGCCTGATCTTCGACGCCGGCCCGGTCAACTCGCCGGCCTTGCTCTCGGTGGGGGTGCCGGGGCCAGCCGACGCCAGCAGCCCGGACCTGATCCAGGACGTCTTCTTCCGCGTCGGCGGCGCCGAGACCACCCCCGTTTCGGCGACGGTCAGCCTGCTTGACCAGGCGTCCAACTCGATCATCGACGACGTGTGGGCCTGGCGTGCCGACCACGGCAATGACGTGGGCTGGACCCAAAACCAGGGCAATTCCGGCCTCGTGGTGACCGGAGACGACGTGACCGCCTACGGCCTGGCCGTCGAGCACTACCAGAAGTACGAGGTGACCTGGAGCGGCCAGGGCGGCACGGACATCTTCTTCCAGAACGAGCTGCCCTACGACCCGCCCGCCCAGTCGGCCTGGATGGCATCGCCGACCCAGGACGGTTACCCCGCCTTCCTCGTCAGCCCGGGCGTCAAGACGTTCCAGGGCTACGGCATGGGCAGTTACGTGTCGTTCACCCAAACCTCCGCCACCTTGTACAACGCCGAGGCCTTCCAGTCCCCGGACACGCCCGGTGTGCAGTTCCACGACATCTTCGGGGTGTGGATCGCCGGCTCCGGCGGCGACAACTCGATCATCAACGGCACCGGCGGCCCGGTGACCTCAACCCACCCGGGTACGGTCGAACCGGTGGACGTGGTGAGCTACCCGTAACGGACTAACGACCGCAGGGGCAACGAACGCCGCAGGCCGTCATGGCCCGCGGTGGTCTTACCGCCGAAGCCCTGCCCGGCTCGCTGGGCCCAGTCCGTGACCGCGCCCGGGTCGGCCGGCAGGTAGTGGCTGAGGATCAGCTCACGGACCCCGGCCCGTTCAGCCACCCCGCCGACCTGGCTGACGTCGGTGTGCAGCGCGGCCATCCGGGCCAGTTCGGCCTCGTCCGTGCCGTGCCGCCTGAGGTAGCCCAGGTCGGCCACCTGGTGCACCAGGATGTCCGCCCCCTGGGCCAGCGCGATCAGGTGCTCGTTCACGGCGGTGTCGCCGGAGAACACCACCGAGCCGTCCGCGGTGTCGAACCGGTAGGCCAGCGCCGGGACCGCCCGGCCGTGCATGACCGCCACCGCCCTGACCCGCACCGCGCCATCCTCGAAGACGACCACCGGGGCCGCCCCCGCCGAGACCGCCACGTCGATGCCCCGCACCAGCGAGCCCGCGTCCGGCATCCGGGCATCCAATGGCATGACGTTCAGGTGGTAGGCGAAGCCGGCCAGGATGTGCTCGACCAGATCCGCCGTGCCGGGGTCGGGTAGCTCCGGATGGATCGTGGTCACGCGGTGGAAGACGGCGTCGCCCTCCGGCAGCGCCGCCGGCCGCGACGGACCGTACACCCGGACCGGCGGCAGCGAGCCTCGCACCCCCCACGGGTACAGGAGCATGCCCGGCAGGTCACCGATGTGGTCGACGTGCAGATGGGTCAGGAACACCGCTTCCAGGCCGGTGAAGTCGAGTCCCGCGGCGACGAAGGCGGACGGCGAACCGCGCCCGCAGTCGACCACGAACACCCGCCCGTCGACGATGACCGCCGACGAGATCCCGCCACGCCCGGCCACCGGCAGCGGCGCGCCCGCCGTCCCGAGCAAGACCAGCTCAGTCGCCATGTCGACCTCCAAAGAACCGAAGCGTCAGGGCTTGATCCGGAGCCCGTCGAACGCGACCGCGACGATGCTGTCCGCCAGCTCCCCGGGCCGTCCGCCCCGCGGCCGGTACCACTCCACCACCGAGTTGATCATCCCGTAGAGCAGCCGCGCGACCAGAACCGGGTCGACGTCGGGCCGCAGGTCGCCCTCGTCCCTGGCCTGCGTCACCAGGTCCGCTACCACGGCATCGAACGAACGCCGCCGGGCCAGCGCCTGACGTTCCACTGTCGTGTTCCCCCGGACCCGCAGCAGCAGCGTGACGAACGGCAACTCCGCCACCAGCAGCAGCACGCTGCGACGGGTCAGCTCCTCCAGCCGCGCGATGGCGGGCGCGTCCAGCGCCGAGATCTCGTCGAGCACGGCGAACAGCCCGTCCAGCGCCCGGCCGGTGGCCAGCCGGAGCAACTCCTCCTTGCTCGCCACGTGGTGATAGATCGCCGACTTGGTGATGCCCAGCTCGCGAGACAGGTCCTCCATGCTCGTCCCGTCGTAGCCGCGCTCGTTGAACACCTTGACCGCGCCGCCCAGCACCGACTCCAGGTCATGACCGGGTCGGCCGCGCCGCACGCCCGCCTGCATCCAAGCCCTCCCCACCGAAGCCAAAACACTGGCCCGCACCGGCAAAAACCGACCGAATGTTCAGTCAAGAACTCTAGTGCAGACGCGGCCGCCTTGTCAGGAGCCGGGCAGCAGCCGGGTCTGCGCGCCGGGCAGGTCGGGAAGCTTGGCCCACCAGTGGTGGTACCGGCGATAGACCTCCGGTTCGCGGTCGGCCAGGAACAGCGTCAGCGCCCCGGCCTCGGCGGCGAGCCTAGCCCAGACGAACCCGGGCAGCGGATGGAAGGCCGTCACCTCGATCCCGTCCCGGACCGCTCGCCACACGCCGGCCACGTACCCGTCGACCAGCACGGTGGGCAGCACGTCGCCGTTCGTCCGGGTGACGAGCCGCTGGTAACCGGCCGGGATGACGCGGCTTCGGTCGAAGTAGGCCAGCATGATGCTGTCCCACATCGCCATCAGCCGCGGCGGCGCCGGGGTGTCGCCGGCCGGGCGCGCGGCGCCGGGCACGTCGTAGAGCACCGTGCCGTCGGGTCCTTCCAGTTGCACGAGCGAGCCGCCCAGCGCCTGCACCGCCGCCCTAACCCGGGCCCGCTGGACCAGCGCGAACCGGGCCATGTCCGGGATCGACGCCGGGCCGAACCCCTCCAGGTACCGCCGGACCAGGGTCTGCAGCCCCAGACCCGAAGCGTCCGCGTCGGCCAGCACCGGCCGGGGACGTGCCGCCATGTAGTCCCGGCTGCCGAACGACCACGGCCCCCCGCCCGGCACATGCCACAGCGGCGCATACTGCCGCAGCATCCGCCACGCCAGGGGCGGCATGGGTGCGCCCAGCCGCCGCGCGAGCCAGTCCTCGCATTCTGCGTTTGTCCGTGGCTGCCCGGCGAAGTCCAGCAATCCGCCGATCAGCACGTCGGCGTCAGCCCCCGTGAGCCCGGACGCCGTGAATCGCGGGTCGCCCAGCCTGGAGGCCCGGAGCGTCGGGTCCATGGCCTCCCGGAAGGCCTGGTGATCATCAGCATGAACCGCGTGCATGGTGATGCGCATGAGCTGCGCCCGTACCACCCGGTGGTCGGCGAACGCAGCGTCGAGTTCGGCGGGCTCGAAGCCGGCCAGCCGGTTCCATAGCGCGACGTACGGGGAGGCGGGCTGCTGCGCCTGCAGCGCCACCACGCGCCGCACGGCGTCGGCCAGGCTCAGCGGCGAGCGCTCCAGCAGGAGCTGGCGGGCCAGGGTGGCCCGGTTGAGCTCGCGCTCGGTGATCCTCATCGCAGCGGCCGGAAGAACTCCCGTACGTCGCCGATCAGCAGGTCGGGTTCCTCCATGGCCGCGAAGTGTCCGCCCCGGTCGAATTCCGACCAGTGCACGATGTTGTTGGTCTGCTCGGCCAGCCGCCGGACCGGTGCCGCGATCTCCTCGGGGAAGACGGCCACCCCGGTGGGCGCGGTCGAGGGAGCGGGCGGCCCCGAGGCGCGGGACCGGGCCGCCTCGTAGTACAGCCGCGCCGACGACCCGGCCGTCCGCGTCAGCCAGTACACGCTGATGTTGGTCAGCATCTGGTCGCGGTCGACCGCGGACAGCCCGCCGTCGGTCCACTCGCCGAACTTCTCCGCGATCCAGCCCAGCTGCCCGGCCGGTGAGTCGGTGAGCCCGTAGCCCACAGTCTGCGGCCGGGTGGACTGGATCGCCGAGTACCCGCTCCCGGCGAGCCGGAACCGCCGCAGCCGCTCCACCCGCGCCCGATCCGAATCGCTCAGGTCGGCAGGCAGGTCGCCCGATACGTACGGCGAGAGCATGTTCAGGTGCACCCCGATCATCTGCTCCGGCACGATCACGCCCAGCTCCCGGGAGATCGCCGAGCCCCAGTCCCCGCCCTGCGCGCCGTACCGCTGGTATCCCAGCCGCCCCATCAGCGAGTCCCACGCCCGCGCCACGCGCGTCACGTTCCAGCCCCGCTCCCGGGTCGGCCCGGAGAACCCGAACCCCGGAATCGACGGAACGACCATATGAAAAGCGTCGCCCGGATCACCCCCGTGCGCCCCGGGGTCGGTCAACGGTCCGATGATCTCCATGAACTCCACCACCGAGCCCGGCCAGCCGTGCGTCATGATCAACGGCATCGCTTCCGGCGAAGCCGAACGCACGTGCAGGAAATGCACCACCTGCCCGTCGATCTCGGTGATGAACTGCGGAAACGAGTTCAGCCGGCGCTCGTGCACCCGCCAGTCGTAGCCGGTGCGCCAGTACTCGGCCAGCTCCCGCACGTCGTCCAGCGCGATGCCGTAATCCCAGCCGGCCCCGGGCAACTGGTCCGGCCACCGGGTCCGGCCCAGCCGGTCCCGCAGGTCGTCCAGCTCCGCCTGCGGAATATCGATCCGGAATTCCTCGATGGTGTCCACGCCCATAGACCGTACTCACCAGTCGGCGACGCGGACGACGTCGGCCTGCCGGGGAAACACCTTCTCGGTCAGGACCCGGTGCACCTCGGGGTCGGCGTCCAGGCACCCGTCGGCCAGGACGGTGAGCCGGTAGTCCAGGTCGGCGGCCTGGCGCAGGGTCGAGAGCACGACGCCGCTGGTGGCGATGCCCGTCAGCACGAGGTGGTCGATGTTGGCCGCCCGCAGTACCACCTCCAGGTCGCTGCCGGTGAACGCCGAGATCCGCCGCTTGGTGACGATGACGTCGCCGGCGGCCGGCGCTACGGCCGGATGGATGGCTGAGCCTGGATCGCCGTCGGCCATCCGGCCGGTCCGGGCGGTGGCCGCGAAGCTCTTGTTGCGCTCGCTGACCTCGGGATACCCGGCCCGGAACCCGATGACCACGTAGATGACTGTGATCCCGGCTCCGCGGGCGGCCCGCACCGCGGCCGCAAGCCGCGGCAGGTACTCCTCTGCCTCGTCACCGCCGACGCGGTCGACGATGCCCTGCTGAACGTCCATTACGAGCAGCGCGGTTGACGTCATGGCGACCCGCTCCTTTACCTTCGGCGGTTACGGTACGAGTGTGGCGACTATAGACGATGTGGCCGAGCTGGCCCTGCGGCTGCCCGACGTGACCGAGAGCGAACGGCACGGCAACCGCACCTGGTACGTCGCGCGCAAGGCCTTCGCCTGGGAGCGCCCGTTCTCCAAGGCGGACCTGCGGCGGTTCGGCGAGCAGACCCCGCCGGAGGGCCCGATCCTGGCCGTCCGCGTGGAGGATCTCGGCGAGAAGGAGGCCGTGCTCGCCGCCCATCCCGAGGCGTTCTTCACCATCTCGCATTTCGACGGGTACTCCGCGGTCCTGATCCAGCTGCGCAAGGTCTCCGCGCCCGCGCTCCGGGAGGCGATCACCGACGGCTGGCTAGCCTGCGCGCCGCCCGCTCTGGCCAGCCAGTTCCTCAACCCCTAAACCCTCCACCACGAGGAGGACGACCATGCCCTGGTCCCTCGAGCAGGCATACGACGCTTACCCGCAGATCGAAGAGGAATTCTCTGCTGCCCTCGACCAGAGCCTGGACCCGCGCGGCCCGGATCTGCTCTACGATCTCGTCGCCCGCCTGCGCCTAGCGCCAAGCGCCGTCGTCCTCGACGTGGGCAGCGGCGAGGGCCGTCAGGCCGTGGCCCTGCACCAGCGCTTCGGCTTTCACGTCACCGGCATCGATCCGGTACCCCGGCACATCGAGGCGGCCCGGGCCCTGGCCGGCCCGGACGGCCCCGTCTTCGAGGTCGGCACGGCCGAAAACATCCCGGCCGGCTCCGGCACGGCGGACCTGGTCTGGTGCCGCGACGTCCTGGTCCACGTCGCCGACCTGCCGCGCGCGTACGCGGAGTTCCGCCGGGTGCTCCGGCTGGGCGGTCACGCGATTGTCTACCAGATGTTCGGATCCGAGCTGCTGGAGCCGCGCGAGGCCGCCTGGCTCTGGGCCACCATGGGCGTGGTGCCGGACAGCGCCGACCCGGCCCGCACCGAGGCCGCCATCGCCGCGGCCGGATTGCGGATCGACGAGCGGCTGGAGATCGGCTCGGAATGGAGCGAGTGGGTCGAAGAGCGCCACCACAGCGCCAGCCGCAAGCTCCTGCACGCCTCGCGTCTGCAGCGGAACTGGGCCAGCTATCTCGAACGCTACGGCCCGGCCGCCTGCGACATGATGCTGGGCGACTGCCTATGGCACGTGTACGCCATGATCGGCAAGCTGACCCGCCGCGTCTACCTGCTGTCTGCTGACCGACCCGATACGTAGGGTGACCATCGTGACCGAAGACGAGCGCGGTGCCGCGGAGTACGCCGCCGACATCGAGGCGGCGCGAGACCGGTTGATCGCCTCCGCCACGCCGACAACCACCGCACCGACATCGAGACCGCCCTAGCCGCGCAGGCCATCCGCCCAAAATGAGACATTTCGGGCACAGATCATGATCTCGGGCACTTTTGGTCCGTATTTGGCCATTTCTGCCCGCGATCATGAAGAGGTCCGATCCGACTGGGGCACCGGCCGGTTCTCGCGACCGCTAGGTCCGCGCCGTGATCGCGGTCCAGGTGCGGCCGCTGTCATCGGTCCGGTAGATGGTGGACGCCTGCGCCCGTGCCTGCGCTTGGTTTCCGTACCAAGCGAACCAAACCCTGGTGCTGACGAAGTCGTAGCCGAGCAGCTCCGGGTCGGTCGCGTGCAGCCCCTGCGGGACGGCGGTCCAGGTGCGCCCGCCGTCCACCGTCACGTAGACCACGGGTACTCGCGACCCGGGAGATACGTAGGGCATCACGATGCCGTCGGAGGCTGAGAGGAACCGGACGTCGGGGGCCGCTCCGATGCCGGACGGCAGCGGGAGGCGCCGCCAGGTGCGGCCGAGATCGTGGGTGACCAGCAGGTAGAGCCCCGAGGCCGGACCGGCGGTCATGAAGCCTGTGCGGCCGATGAATTGCGGAACCGCGCCGGCGGAGCGCGGGAGCGGTTGCGGCGCCCAGTGCGTGCCTGCGTCCCGGCTGACCAGGAGCGGACCTGGAGGCCCGCACGCGATCCAGGCCACCGAGGTGGTCGCGACCGTGAGCGAGGGTGGGTCGCAGCTCGCCGGTACGCCGGCGGCCACAAGGGCCCAGCGACGGCCGCCGTCGTCGGTCCGGTAGAGCTGGCCGAACCGGGCGGGTCCAGCGGTATCCGTGGTGAGCAGCAGCCACCCGTCATCCGGCCCGGTGAAGCTGAGCGACGCGGGCCCGCCGTAGGCGGGTCCGTGCAGCGGTTCGGATTCGGTCCACGTCCGGCTGCCGTCGGAGGTCGAGAACACCTCGGTCAGCATCCCGGCTGAGGTGGCTGTCTGCCCCGCGCAGCAGAGCGCCAGCCAGGCGTGCTCGCTGTCGCGCGCCAGCAGCACGGGGGTGAGCGTGTCGGGCAGCGACAGCAGCGCCGCGGCCGCGGGCGGCGTCACGTCGGTCCAGGTGCGCCCGCCGTCGGTAGTGCGGGCGAGCTCGCTGTCGTTGACCCCCCACTTGATCCAGCGCAGCGTCCACCCGGTAGTCGGCGAGGTCATCTGCGGCGTCTCGAGCCAGATAGGCGCAGGCGAGATGCTGGTGGGCACTGTGACCGGCGCGGGGACAACGCCAGAACAGCCAGCAACCACTACCGTCGCCAGCAGCACGACCCCGACCATGCTTATGCGCAATGCGTGCCTGCGTTTACCGGGAACATTTACTTATACGACCGCCGCGGACCGCGTCAGGTTGCGACGGATTTGGCCGGCGTACTTCGCCCGCCCACCGGTCCCAGGCCGCGCGGTTGCGCGGCCCATGATCGCCGGTCTCGGCCACGGCCGCCAGCATGGTCCCGCCCGCCGCGCAAACGTCACGAAAAAGTGACCTTTGCGTCCGCATTTCCCTGTGTTATCAATAGTCTAATGCGTTTAGGTCGTTATGCCCGGGCCGGGAGGCTGGCGACTCACGCTCCTGGGGAGGGGTAAATGAAGTTCAGGCTGGTCACCGTAGTCGCCGCTGCCGCGGCTCTGTCGCTCGCCGCGGCGGGCTCGGCGGCAGCGCAACCGCTTAGGCACAAGCCCGCACCGCCGCCACAGGTCACCGGGGTGAAACTGCAGAGCGCCATGCTGCCGCCTGCGGACTTCGGGGCGGGCTATACGTTCCTGGAGTCCTACAACTCCGGGCGCAAGCTGCAGTCGACCCGGCCCAAGGACCACGTGGCCCGAATGAGTTGCGGGACCTTCGAGGGCGGCGTTTTCGTCTCAGACTTCGGAGACACGGCCGGGGCGGTGGTGAGGTACTCCAACCCGAATTGGCGATCGGCTTACCCCAGCACCATTCTCCTCGGTGACGAATACGTGCTCCAGTTCGCGACCACCGCGTCGGCGACCACGTTCTACAACCAGGCCCGCGCGAAGTATGCCGCCTGCGTGTCCTTCAACACCACGTCCGGCTTCGGCCCGGCCACGGTGAATACTGCCTCGGTGGCGAAGACCACCGTCGCCGGCCATCAGGCTTTCCTGGTCACCCAGGGCGTCACGTTTGCCCGTTTTCTCCAAACTCCGTTCTACCTCCTTTACCTGTACGTCGTGGCCGGCACGAACGTCTACGACCTGTCCGATGCCAGCGGCACCAACGACGAGCCCTCGGTCAAGCTCATGACCACGGTGAT
>Ga0302229_10002971_pt1 | contig 11990 bp, 11 predicted proteins | sample II_Palsa_N1_3_FD_193518 | JGI IMG/M metagenome (GOLD analysis project Ga0302229, IMG submission 193518) | Peat permafrost microbial communities from Stordalen Mire near Abisko, Sweden - II_Palsa_N1_3 | ecosystem: Environmental > Terrestrial > Soil > Palsa > Peat permafrost | place: Sweden...
ATCGCCGCGGATGTGAATCCTGCGGTCAGGGGGACCGAGTTCTCCTGTGCTGACACTGCCATTGATCAGACCGCGTCCAGAGTCGGAATTCGCCCGTGCTCGAAGAACATCGAGGACGGCTTGCTGGGCTTCATCGATCTCATCGTCATCGTCATCGTCATCGTCGGCGGCGAACCATCTCCCTGTCATGCGGTTCAAGTTAGGCCATCTGCGATCGCTGCGGACCAGGTGAGCGGTTGGCGGACGCGCGGGGTGACACCCGAAAGCGGCGGATTGGGCGCCATTCGCGCGTTAACCGACATGCCCAGGGCAGACAGCCGAGCACATACCATCGGCACGCACAGGGGGCGGGTTGTGTACAGGTGGTTCGGGTGGGTCGAGCGGCGCTCCAACTGGCAATTCGTGGCCGTCTCGGCCGGGATCACGCTCTGCGTACTCGTCGCGATGGACTGCGTGATGGTGCTCGTCACCGGGCGTATCACCCTCGGGTCCTTCATCTTCTACGACGTGGTGTTCAGCGCACTCTTCACAGCCTTCCAGGCCTGGAAGCGGTGGAGGTGACCGGCAAAGGCCGGACCGCCCGAAAGCCAGGCCCCGCCAGGGGGAAGCCCAGGCTTGGCTTTACCGGTTTCCGGCCTGTCACCCGCCGAGCAGGAGCTCGTGCAGGTGCAGGCCGACTCCGGGAGGCAGCGCGGGCCGGCCTTCGGTGAGACACCAGTGGTAGAGGGCACGGTAGTGGCGTTCGCGGCGGGGGATGCTGCGGTCCGCGCCGAAGGCGGCCTCGACCCGGCCGTCACGGAGCAGGTAGGCCGCGACGGCGGTGTGGTCCATCAGCAGTTCGAGGCCGGACGCGTACCTGAGCCTGGTGGTTTTCGCCCCGTCGGCGGCATGCCAGCTGGTCACCAGCAGCGCCTGGGCGGGCCGGCCCGCGTTCGGGGCGCTGCCGTCGTGGCAGGCGAGGCGCGCCTCGAAGATCGACTGGCGTTCGGTGCCGATCGGCCGCAGCGATTCGCGCTTGACGATGGTGGCGAACCGGGCGAGCACGCTCAGCGCGTTGATGCCGGAGTCCAGCCAGCTGTCGCCGAGCGTGGCCGCCGCCCGTTCGTAGTCGTCGTAATACGGGTCGGCGAAGAACATCTCGGCCGAGACCAGGTCGCCGAGCTCGCTGCGGCGGGCCTCGAGAGCCCGCTGGCCCCACCCAACCTCGGGTGCGAACGACGTGTGATACGCGACCTCCACCGGCTGCCGGCCCCCGATGCCGGACAGAATGCGCCGGGCGTCGGCCAGGGTGGCCGCCGCGGGCTTTTCGACCAGCAGCCGCGCCGTGGGAAACCACCGCGCGGCCCGCGCGCTGACAGCCGCGTGGGTTCCGGTCGGCGTGGCGATGACCACCAGGTCGGGCTCGCACGCCTGGCTGGCCTCGCGCAGGCTGCGGTAAACCGGGCGATCCGCGCCCCGGAACGTCAGCGCCCGCGACCCGTCCACGTCGACGCCCGCCACGACGTCGGCCGACGGCGTGGCCTCCAGCGCCTGCGCGTGCGTCTGACCGATGGCACCGAGCCCGACCAGCAGCACCCGCGTTGTCGGTCCTGCTGATCTGGTCACCCGGGTCACCCTACCGACCAGCGCGAAGCCGACGGGAGCGGACGTCAGGCGCGCGGCAGCCGGAGGGTGAGGCTGGTTCCCTTCCCTGGCCGGCTGTCGGCGGTGAGCGTGCCGCCGTGCGCCCGGGCTAGCTCCGCCGCGATCGCGAGGCCGATGCCGCTGCCGGACGTGCCGGCCGCGGCCTGGCCGCGCCAGAACCGCTCGAACACATGCGGCAGCTCCGAAGCCGGGATGCCGACGCCGGTGTCGCTGACCGTGAGCACCGCGTCGGCCCCGTCCTGCCTGGTCCGGACCGTGACCCGGCCGTCGGCGGGAGTGAACTTGAGCGCGTTGCCGAGCAGGTTGGTCACCACCTGGTGCAGCCAGCGTTCGTCGGCCACCACCGGCGTCGGGGCGAGCTCGCGGTCCAGCCGGACCGAGGCCGCCTCGAACTGGCGGGACAGGCTGTCGGCGGCCGCCGCCGCGATCGCGGCCAGATCGCGGTGCGCGCGCGTCAGCTGCAGCCCGGCCGCGTCCGCCGCGGCCATCGTCTGCAGGTCGTCGACCATGCGGGCGAGCCGCAGGACCTCATCGCGCAGCGACCCGAGCTCGTCCGCAGTGGCCTCGATGACGCCGTCGAGCAGCGCCTCGTGCCCGGCCTGGAGCACGGCCACCGGCGTGCGGAGCTCATGGGCGACGCTCGCCACCAGGCCCCGGCGGATCTTGTCCTCGCGGTCGAGCGTGTCGGCCATCTGGTCGAAGGCGGCGGCGAGCTCGCGCAGTTCGCCCGGTCCGCTGACCTGGCCCGCCCGGGCGGACCGGTCGCCGCTCGCCATCGCCCGGGTCACCCTGATCAGCCGGTTGACGGGCCGGGTGATGCGCCGGGCCACGCCGAGGCCGGCGATCAGCGCCAGCAGGGCGGCGAGCCCGGCCGTGCCCGCGATGGCTCGCAGCAGCGCGGTTCGCAGCACGTTGTCGGCGGCGCCGAGCCCGGACGCGGTGAGACCGACCTGCACCGTGCCGACCTGGCGCCCTTTGACCACGATGGGCGCGCTCGAGTTGGCCTCCTGGCCGGCCGCGAAGCCGCTGGTGGTCGCGATCGGGTGACCGGCGTCGTCGCGCACCTGAAGCTGCACGCCACTGTGCCCGGCCACCTCGAGGACGGGGCTGAGATTGGCCCCGGCCCAGCCTCGGTCGGCGTTCCACGAGCCCGCCGCCGCGACCGCGAAGGCCCTGGCCAGCTCGGTCCGCTGCCGGTTCCCGAGCGAGGACACGTCGACCGCGGAGAACACCCCGGCGAGCACCGCGAGCAGGGCGACCGCCGCCAGCGACACCCCGAGGAACGCGAGCGTCAGCCGCAGCCCGAGCGTGCTGCCCCGCTGCCCGCTGCCCGGCTGCCCGCTGCCCGGCTGCCCGCTGCCCGGCGACGGACCCGCGCCGTCAGCCATCGCGGGTCAGGCCGAGCCGATAGCCGCCGCCGAGCACGGTCACGATCACCCGCGGGTCAGCCGGATCGTCCTCGATCTTGCGCCGCAGGTTCTTCACATGCGAGTCGACCGTGCGCTCGTACCCGTCGAACTCGTAGCCCCGCACCTTGTTGATCAGCTCGAACCGGGAGTAGACCCGCCCGGGCACGGTCGCCAGCGTGACCAGGATGCCCCACTCGGTCGGCGTGAGCTGGACGGGCGCGCCGCGCACGGTCGCGGTGCGACGGGGCTCATCGATGACCAGGGCGCCTCCGCCGTAGCTGGTGACGCCCGACTGCGCCGCCGCCGGACCGCCGCGGCGCAGCACCGCCTGCACCCGCAGCACCAGTTCCCGCGGGCTGAACGGCTTGGTCACGTAGTCGTCGGCGCCGAGCTCGAGCCCGCGGATCCGGTCCTCCTCGGCCGCCCTGGCCGTCAGCATCACGACCGGGACCGCCGACATCGCCCGCAGCTCGCTGGCCACGGTCTCGCCCGACACGTCGGGCAGGCCGAGGTCGAGAACGACGAGGTCGGGCGCGGCGTCGGCCGCCATCGTGATCGCCTCGGCGCCGGAGCCGGTCGAGAGGACGGTAAAACCGGCTCTTTCCAGGTAAGACCGGATGAAGTCGCGCAGCTTGCGCTCGTCCTCAACTACCAGAACCGTGGCCGCCATTGCGCCTCCCGTCGCCGTCGCGTGACGCGCCTCCACACCGCCACCATGACAGCTCCATCGAATGGGCATGCTCCCTGGGTGGACTGGTGACGCACAGCGATACCCGCTTGCACCGCAGCATAGGGCAGGGCCGATGATCGACAGCTTCCTCCTGGTGGTGGCGCCATGGATCGTCTTCGGCGTGTGCCTGATCGTGGTCTGCATCAGCCTGCTGCGCGCGCGGCGGGGAGGCCGCCCGTGAGCGTGCTGGAGACCCTCCAGGTCGACTCGGTCCTCTCCTACCTGATCGCGCTGGTCATCCCGGCCCTCGACGCGATCTTCCCGGTCCTGCCGAGTGAGACGGCGGTCATCACCCTCGGCGTCACCACCGCGGGAAGCACCGACCCGCGCATCGCCCTGCTGGTGGCGTGCGCGGCGGCCGGCGCCTTCCTCGGCGACAACCTCTGCTACCTGCTCGGCCGCCGCTTCGGACCCGCCGTCGAGCGCCGGTTCTTCGCCGGGCCCAAGGGCACGCGGACGCGGGCGTGGGCCGAGCGGTCGCTCGAGCGATACGGCCCGCAGCTGATCATCGTCTGCCGCTTCATCCCCGGCGGCCGGACCGCGGTCACCCTCACCTGCGGGCTCGTCGAGTATCAGCGCCGGCGATTCGTCGCCGCGACCGCGGTCGCCGCCGTCATCTGGGCCCTGTACGCGTTCCTGATCGGCCGCATCGGCGGCCGCGCCTTCGAGCACAACATCTGGGCCGGTCTGGCGGTGGCGTTCGGCGCCTCGATCGCGCTCAGCGGCGTGATCGAGCTCATCCGCCGCCTGCACGGCCGGCGTCGCGGCCAAGGTGGAGGGCGGGGTGGAGGGCAGGGTGGAGGTCACGGCGCCGGCCGCGCCGATGCCGGTCCAGACCGCATAGGCGGGTCCGACCAGGAGTTCCCGCAGCGCGACGGTCAGCAGCCCGAAGCTCGCCAGCGCGCAGAGCGCGAACCCCGCCACCGGCCACGGGAGCCGTAGGCCGTGGCTCAGCTTCAGGCACACGGCGAAACCGGTCTCGAACTCCCCGGCCGTCGCCAGCGCCAACCAGGCCATCAGATCACCTCACGTCCGGATCTCCATTCCTCCAACTAATGGCCTACCGGCGGGGAAACCGCGTGGACGGGCGTTGGAGCCCAGATGGAGACGGCCGGGCTGGGTCTCCACCTGGTCTCCACGCGGCGTCGACCGCCCCTGCACGGCGATCGCCGAGCCTGGTTGGTGTAACCCCAAGGAAGGGCAGGGAACAGCGATGCTAGGAACCACAATGCCGGTGCTCAACCCGATCAGCGCCGCCTGGAACACCGTCGGGCGGTTCGACGACTATGAGAGCGCCCAGCGCGCGGTCGACCGCCTCTCCGACGACGGTTTCCCGGTCGAGAACCTCGACATCGTCGGGTCGGGCCTCCGGCTCGTCGAGCGGGTGACGGGACGGCTCACCAGGGCGCGCGCCACCGGGGCGGGCGCGCTGAGCGGGCTGTGGGCGGGCCTGCTGGTGGGGATCCTGGTCGGGCTGTTCACCTCCGGGCACCCGTTCCTCGCGGTCATCGTGACCGGCGCGGCCTTGGGAGCGGGCTGGGGCGCCGCCTTCGGCTACCTGGCCCATGCCAGGACCCGCGGCCAGCGTGACTTCAGCTCGGTCCGCGGGCTGACCGCGACCCACTACGACCTGATCGCGCGCGAGGGCACCGTCGACCGCGCCCGCCTCCTGCTCAGCGACGCCGGCCTGCTGCCGGAGTCGGCTAACGAGTGGTAATCGGCGCCCGATCGAAGAAGAGCCAGGGCAGGCCGCCCGGCCAAGATTCCCCATCCGCCGGGCGGTCGCGCCCGCGCAGGCGCGACATTAGCCTGGCGGCGGCCACCCGGCGATCGGCCTGCCGATCTCCCATTCATGGCCAAACGGGTCGATGATCCGCCCCAGCCGCCACCCATGCTCGTCGCCGACCGGAGCCTCCGGGCTGGCCCCGGCGCCGACCGCCCGGCTGAACATCGCGTCGGGGTCGTCCACGACCAGCAGGGTCCGCCCCGTCGCGCCGCCGATCCCGTCCGGGCTGAACCGTCTCCGCGTCGAATCCGCCGCCGCCACCCAGAACGCGGCCCCGTCGACGGAGAGCTGGGCGACGATGTCGTCGCCCTCGCCCACCCGGTGCAGCACCGTCGCCCCGAACGCGGCCTGGTAGAACGCGACCGCCGCCCCCGCCAGGTCAACCCACAGCTCCGGCTGGATACCCGTCACATCACGCCACGATACCGGCGGCGGCCCGGCCCGCAGCGCGGCCAGCGACAACTTTTCTACAACACTCGAACTGGCAATCGGTTGCCAATTTAATATTGCCCGACGGCCGCCCGTGCCGACCAAAGCCCCGCTCCTCGTGGCGTTACAATCCTACTTTCGGTAGGATTATTGGTATGGCGGGTTCTGGTAAGAGACCGGCCGCGGAGGGCCCCCGCGGCCGAGGCCGCAATGCGCTTGCTCCGGCGGCCGTTCCGGAAAAGGAAAAAATCTCGATCACCTTGGATAAGACGCTGGTAGACGAGATCCGCGCCCACTTCGGAGGGCGGGCGCTGTCGGCGTCGATCAACGAACTGCTGCACGTGGCGCTCGCGCAGGAACGCCTAGCCGAGCTCGTCGGCCAGATGGAGCGGGAGGCGGGGCCGGCGTCACCGGAAGCCTACGACCGCGTTCTGGCGCAGTGGTTCGAGGCGGAGTGAAGAAGGCGCCGCTTGCCCCGTGGCCGGCGGTGGTGCTCGACAGCCAGGGGTTGTGGGCCGTGGCGAGAAACGATGATGTCGATGCCAGGGCGGTGCTGGCGGCGTCCAGCCGGGCCGGAGTCCCGGTCATCGTTCCGGCCGCGGTCCTGGCCGAGACCCTGTTCGGCGATGAGCGTGACGCCCGCGCCAATCAGGTTTTGAAGAGAATAGAGGTCGCTGCCGTGACGGACGCGATTGCTCGCTCGGCGGCGAAGCTCAAGCGGCTGGCAGGAATGGCGGGAGTTGCTGCCACGATCGACGCCGTCGTGGTGGCAACCGCCGCGGCCGCTGGCGGCGGCGTCATCCTCACTTCAGATCCGGGTGACATCCGCGCGCTCGCACAAGGCGTCACCGATACGCGCATCAGGCCGGTTCGCGTTTCCTGAGCGTGCCTGGTGGCAGAGAGCGACGACGCCTGGCTGCTCACCGGCCCCCTACGCTGCTTGAGAATTCTCTAAACCTACTGTGTAGTGATGTAATGTCCGTCCATCGGCGGATGCGACATTGCTCGGGAGCGTGGGACCGGTGAATCCCCTCAAGACGGGCGATCCCGAGCTTGTCGGCGGTTACCGGCTGCTCGGCAGGCTCGGCACGGGCGGCATGGCGCAGGTGTTCCTCGGCACGTCCCCCGGCGGCCGGAAGGTGGCGGTCAAGCTCATCCGCCCCGAATACGCCGACGACGCCGAGTTCCGCCGCCGGTTCGCGCGCGAGATCGCGGCCGCCCGGCAGGTCGGGGGCTTCCACACCGCCGCGGTGGTGGACGCCGACCCGGACGCCGACCCGCCGTGGATGGTCACCGCCTACATCCCCGGGCCGTCGCTGTCGGAGGCGGTCGGCCAGAACGGCCCGCTGGACCAGGCCCAGGTGCGCGAGCTCGGCGCGGCCCTGGCCGAGGGGCTCACCGCCATTCACGCCTGCGGCCTCATCCACCGGGACCTCAAGCCCGGCAACATCATCCTCGGCCCCGACGGGCCGCGCATCATCGACTTCGGCGTCGCCAGGACCGCCAATGCCAGCTTGCTGACGACGGTCAACGCGCTCATCGGCACCTACGGCTACATGGCACCCGAGCAGCTGGGCCGCAAGGAAGTCACCAACCGCAGCGACCTGTTCGCCCTCGCCGGGGTGCTGGTGTTCGCCGCGACCGGGCACGGGCCGTTCGACGCGGACGAACTTCCGGCGGTCATCGGCCGGATCCTCAGCGAGCCGCCCGACCTGTCGCCGCTGACCGGATCCCTGCGCGACATCCTCGCCGCCTGCCTGAATAAGGATCCGGGCAGCAGGCCGGGTCTGGACGAGCTCATCGACTACTTCAGCGGGCCGGAGCAGGCTCAGGCGTCCGTCCCGAACCAGCGGACGCCGACCCCAGGCGATGCCCCGACGGCCGTCTCGGGCACGGACCGGACGGCCCTGCCCGGCCGTGACGCCCCACCGTGGCCGGTCAGCGGGAGCGTCGACCGGAAGGCCCCGACGGCCACGATGGCCGGCCTGCCGGTCGCCAACACCACCGTGGCGCCGGGCGACCCGGCGGGCATCATGCTCGCCTGCTCGCCTCTGATCGGCCACAGCGGGCCAATTACGCGGGTGGCGTTCTCTCACGACGGGAAGTTCCTCGCGACCGCGTCGGCCGACGGGAGGGTCCGCCTCTGGGATACCGGGTCCTGGCGGCAGGCGGGGCCCGACCTGTCACCGGACCCGCCGCATCGCGTTCCCGAAGTCGGATTCACGCAGCTCGTCTTCACCCCCGACGGCCGGGCCGTGCTGGCCAAGCCGCCGGGCACGTCGGCCGTGTTCGGCTGGCAGGTCGGCTCCGGGCAGCCCCTCAGCTCGCCGGTCAGGACGTGGGGCCGGTTCATCTCCCCGAACGGCCAGTTCCTGGCCACCGAAGGGACCGGGGCGCCCACCCTCTGGGAGTGGGACGGCGCCGCGCTGCGGTACGTCGCGTACCCGCTGCAGCGCAAGACGGGCTGGCGCATGGGTTTCCTGACCGCGTTCTCACCCGACGGAACGCTCGTCGCCGCGACCGATCCCGGTGACGACATCGACCTCTGGGACACGCGGACGCGACAGCGGCGCCTGGTGCTCCGCCGCTACCACCGCGCCTTCGACCCGACCGGTCAAGGCCTGGTTCCGTACTCGCTCAGCGACGCGGTGATCTCGCCCGACGGCGCTTTCCTGGCCGCCCTCGGCCAGGACCGCGACAGCCGCGGCAGGAACGTCCGTTTCCTCAAGCTCTGGAGTATCGGCGACCCGGGTCGGCGGCGACGCCGTCTGGTCGAGAGAACAAGCGCCACCGCTCTTTCCCGCTGGCACATCGCCTTCGCGGCCGACGGCCGCACGCTGGCGTCGACGTTGGACGGCCGGCTGCGCCTGTGGGACACGGCCAGCCTGTCGCCGACCGACCTCGGCGACCCCGGCGAGGACGCGATCCTGCAGTTCGCCGCCGACGGCCCGCTGCTAGCGGAGGCGGGCCGCTTCCGGCTGCGCCTGTGGGACACCGCCGCCGGCGTGGTCGCGGCCGCCGGGCCGAGGATCAAAACGGCCCGCGACGCCATCGCCGGCGTCGCCTTCTCCCCGGATGGCAGCCTGATCGCGACCGCCGAGGGCAGCGCCGCGCGCGTCTGGCACGCGCCCGGCGTCATTCAACAGCCGGAAAGTCAAAATCCGTCCTGTCGAACGGACCTCGGTTCCACCCACTCCCCAGGCGTAAGCCCGCGTTAACCGGGGCAGGCCGGGCGGAGCGAACGACGCCCGTCAGGCCACCCGGAACCGGGCGGCGTCGGACTCCTTGAGCGTCAGCCCGAGCCCGGGCCGGGTCGGATCGGGCCGCATGGAGCCGCCCTTCGGGCTGAGCGCGCCGTCGAACAGCATCGACTCGATCCGCACATGATCGTGGAAGTACTCGAGATGACGGAGGTTGGGGACGGCGGCGGCCACGTGGGCGTGCAGGTTCGGCGCGCAGTGGCCGGAGACCTGCAGGCTCCGGGCAGCCGCCACAGCGGCGACGCGGAGCCACTCGGTGATGCCGCCGCAGCGGGTGACGTCGGCCTGCAGGCAGTCCACCGCCTGCGCGTCGACCATCCGGGCGAAGTAGACCAGGTCATACCCGTACTCGCCCGCGGTGACATCCGGCCTCACCTGGTCGCGCACCTCCCGCAGCCCGTCGAGGTCGTCGGAGCTGACCGGTTCCTCGAACCAGGTCACGTCCTGGTCCGCCATCGCCTGGGCCACCCGGACCGCCTGTTTGCGGCCGTAGCCGCCGTTGGCGTCCACGTAGAGCTCGGCGTCGGGGCCGATCACCCGGCGCGCGAAGGCGATCCTGGCCAGGTCCCGCGTGGGCTTCGCGCCCCAGGACTCGCCGATCTTGATCTTGACCCGGGGGATGCCCAGGTCGCCGGTCCAGCGTTCGAGCTGGGCGCGCGCGGCGGGCTCGTCGTAGGTGGTGAAACCGCCGCTGCCGTAGACCGGCACCTCGTCGCGGGTCGCCCCGAGCAGCCGGCTGACCGGCAGTCCGAGCAGGGTCGCCTTCAAGTCCCAGAGCGCCGTGTCGACCGCCGAGATCGCGCACGACACCAGCCCGGGCCGGCCGAGGTTGCGGATCGCGCGGACCATCGCCTGCCAGGCCGCGCCGGTGTCGAGCACGCCCAGGCCGGCGACCGCGGCCGCGAGCTCGCCCTCGATCAGCGGCTTGCACGCGCCCGACGCGTAGGTGTACCCGATCCCGGTCCGGCCGCCGCCGGTGACGTGCGCCACCACCAGCGTGGTCTTCGACCAGGCGAGGGTGCCGTCGGCCTCCGGCCGGTCGGTCGGCACCTCGTACACCGACGCGGTGACCCGCTCGACGACCGGGAAGTCCCGGGCGGTCGCCTGGTCCGCTGCCTGCACCGTCATAGACGCTCGCTCGGCTGGTCGGCCTCGGGCGCGGACTCGCCCGGGGAGGCGTCGCCCTGGTCCTGCGCCGCGTCGGGCTGGTCGCGTGACAAGCCCTCAAGGTCAAGCGGGGAGGGGCCCCCTGTTGGCGGCGCGGCGTCCTGGGTTGATGGCGCGGCGCTGTGGCCCGGCGGCACGTCGATCTGGGTGGGCGGGACCGGGCCCTGCCCTGACTGCCAAGCCTCCACCGGCTCAGCCCCGGGCGCCGGGGCGTCCTGGCCGACCGACCGGGCGTCCTGCTCGCCAAGCGGAGAGTCGATGTCGTCAAGGAAGGAGTGCCGGTTAGCCGACGGAGCGTCCTCGTCGACGACGGACACAACGTTCGGCTCGGGCAGCGAGGCGTCCACGGTCGGCACGGACGTGTCATGGTCGGTCACGGCCGTGTCCGGGTCGGCCAGTGAGGTGTCGTGATCGGCCAGGTTAGCGTCGTGGTCTGCCGGCGGGGCTCCGGCGTCTGACGCCGCTGTGCCCTGCTCGGCGGCCGGAGCATTGCCCGGCTCGGCCGACGCGTTGCCCAGGCCTGATGGCGATCCGTCCTGGCCTGACGGCGCGTCGTCCTGGCCTGACGGTGGCTCGTCCTGGCCTGACGGCGGGGCCTCCCACTCGCTGGCCGGCAGGGCGTCCGAGTCCGCCTGCTGGCTGGTGGCGGCCGACCACGGATGCTGGGCGGGCCGCGACCGGGCGGCGCCGAGCAGCGAGCCGAGGGCCCGGCGGACGGTGGCGCCCGCCTCCTCGACCCGCTCGGTGACCGTGAGCTGGGCGCTGCGCCCGTGGGCCCGGTTGTCGAAGACCCCGTGCGCGCCCTCGTCACTGCCCGGCGCCTGGTCGACGGGCTGCCAGAGGTTGTTGGGGCGTCCGGGCACGGCCCGTTCGTCCGTCTGCTGCGAGTCGAAGCCGGTCCGGGCGAGGTACCGGTCGAGGACCGGCGCGGCGAACTTCTGGGCGATGATCGTCCCGGCCGTGGACGCGCCGACCCAGTGCTCCTTACGGTCCGCGTGGTCGGCCGCGAAGACGACCCCCTGGGCGGCGACCTCGGGCTGGTAGATCGGCGGGACCGGCTGCGGCTGGCGCGGCAGCCGGGACAGCACCCACGAGAACTGGGGCGTGTTGACGGCCGGCATCTGCACGATCGTGATCCGAACCTTGGATCCCTCGTGCAGCAGTTCGGTCCGGACCGACTCGGTGAACCCGTTGACGGCGTGCTTGGCGCCGCAATAGGCGGACTGGAGCGGGATCGCCCGGTAGCCGAGCGCGGAGCCGACTTGGACGATCGTGCCGCGGTCGCGGGGGCGCATCCGCGCAAGCGCCGCCATCGTGCCGTGCACGAATCCCAGGTAGCTGACCTCGGTGACCCGCCGGAACTCGTCCGGCTTGATCTCCCAGAACGGCGCGAAGACCGAGGTGAACGCCACGTTCACCCACACGTCGATCGGGCCGAACCGGTCTTCCGCCTGCTCGGCGGCCCGCTCGACGGCGTCGAAGTCGGCCACGTCGGTAGGGACGGCGAGCGCGCTGCCGCCCGCTGCTTCCACCGCGTCTGCCGCGGCCCGCAGGCCATCCTCGCC
>Ga0302229_10002972_pt1 | contig 11988 bp, 11 predicted proteins | sample II_Palsa_N1_3_FD_193518 | JGI IMG/M metagenome (GOLD analysis project Ga0302229, IMG submission 193518) | Peat permafrost microbial communities from Stordalen Mire near Abisko, Sweden - II_Palsa_N1_3 | ecosystem: Environmental > Terrestrial > Soil > Palsa > Peat permafrost | place: Sweden...
AACGTACTGGACCGACTTCTATACCGCCGCGGCAGATGACGAGGTATTCGACGTGGCGTTCCCGGTGGGGTAGACATCGTGTGTGGCGAGCCCGGCAGCGCAGATGACGATCGGAGAGTTCTCCCGCCGGTCCCAGCTGTCGCTCAAGGCTCTCCGGTTGTATGAGCGCCTGGGGTTGCTGCGGCCCGTAGCTGTCGATCCGGGGAACGGCTACCGCAGGTATCACGAAAGTCAGCTCTACCCCGCGCGGTTGATCATCATGCTGCGCCTGCTGGACATGCCGCTGTCACAGGTGGGCAGGGTGGTGTCCGCGTCCGGAGCCGAAGCCGCTGAGCTCATCGATGCGTACTGGGGCTCGGTGGAAAGGCGGTTCACCGCCCAGCGGCAGGTTATGGCCAGCCTCAGGCCGGGCGTAGCCGTGTCGGAGATGCCCGCGCCGGAACTGCCAGTCCGGGAACGGGACGTCGCGGAGCAGACGGTGCTGACCGAGCAGCGGCACGTCTACGTCGGTCAGCTCGCCTGGATCCGGGAAGCGGCGGCCCGCCCGAAAACCCGGCTGAGCTGGCCTGGCGAGTTGAAGCCGCACACCGGGAAGCCTTCATCCCGGTAGCCAGGGCGCATTTCGAGATCCCCGCGATCCTCTCGATCTACGACCAGCTGGCGCGCTGGGTATCCGCCCCCGGCCGCAGGCAAGCCGGAGCCCCCAGAGAGGTCTACCGGCCAGATGCCGAGCCGCTCTTCGCAGCGGCAGACCAGCAGATCTGCGATGTCGCCATGCCTTTCGCTGTCATGCCGCCAGCCGTGGCCTGGTCGGCGACGCGGGACACGAACCATTGAGGTCGTTCCCACCCCAGTTCGGCACGATAATGCTGCGCCAGCTCAGCCACTGACAATCAGGGCGGGCGGAATTTCCAGTACCGGTCGCGAAACTCGTCCGCTGGCTGTCCGGCGAGATCCGCCAGTTCACCGATGGTCTGCGCGGGCAGAGGTTCCGAGATCACCTCGCCGAAGTCAGCCAGGACCCAGCGCGTCATAGCGTGCCGTCAGATCTGGCTGGAGAGGCTGGTTCTTGCGGAGCGTCACGCAATGCACGGGACGCAAGGGTGCCGACGGCCACGAACGCGGTCAGGAAGGGCAGGAGGCCGAGGGCCACAGGCAGCGAGGCGACTGATGCCAGGTGACCGATCAATGGCGGGCCGCAGACGAAACCGGTCCAGCCGCAGGCCGACACGGTCGCGACGGCCGTGCCGGGGTGCAGTCCCGCAATACGGCCCGCGGCGCTGAACACGGCGGGTACCACTGAGGCCAGGCCAATTCCGAGGAAGACGAAGCCCGCGATCGCGGCCGCCGGACGGCCGATCGCGAGTCCGGCCGCAAAGCCGGCGGTCGCCACAGCCGCCAGCACCGGAAGCAGGCGGGTCGGCCTGAAGCGCCGGAGCAGTCGGTTGCCCGACAGCCGCACGGTGACCATCGCGAGCGCGAAGGCAGCATAACCCAGGCCCGGCACGGCGCCAGTGGCGTGCAGCGGTCCCGATAGATAGACCGACGCCCAGTCGGCGCTGGCCCCCTCGCAGAGCATCCCGGCGAACGCGATCGCCCCGAGCAAAATCATTCCGCCGGACCAGCGGGAGGCAGACGGCGTGTCGGTCTTCGGCTGTTCGTCAGGGCCCGGACGTCCGATCGCATCCGGGAGCATCCGTGATGTGAGCAGGCCGGCCCCGAGCAAGGCGATCGTGCCGAGGATGAGGAGCTGCGGGGTCAGGGCCAGCCCGGCGCCCACCGCCAGCGCGCCGATCCCGGCTCCGGCAAAGGAGCCGATGCTCCAGCTTCCGTGCAGGCCCGACATCAGCGGGCGGCGGCCGGCTCGCTCCACCGCGATCGCCTGGGTGTTCATGGCCACGTCAAGCGTCCCCTGGAACGCGCCCCAGATGAAAAGCGCGCCGAACAGGGCGGCCAGGCTGCCCGTCAGACCGACCAGCGGCCCGGTCCCGCAGTAGCCAACGAGGGCGACCTGGACCACCCGCCGGCTGCCTAGCCTCGGAATCAGGTACGACGCCAGCAGCATCGCGGTGACCGATCCGACCGGCGCCCCGAGCAGCGCGATGCCCAGTGTTCCGTCGGTCAGCCCGAGGTGCTGCATGACGTGCGGGATATGCGCCGTCCACGAGGCGAACAACAGTCCGTGCGCCACGAACACGGCCGTTACCGCGATACGCGGCGATCGGCTTCGGGCCGGCCGGCTTCGGGCCGACGCGGCGCGGTGCGCAATCACCAGCGCGCGATTAGACACGCCGGACCTCAACCCCGGCGGCCTCGAGCTCCGCTAGCGGCTCGCTCGGGGCGGACGAGTCGGTCACCAAGATGTCGAACGCCGCCACCTTGCCGACCACCGCCAGCGCCGATCGCCCGAACTTCGCAGCGTCTGCGACGAGGATCCTTCGCCCGCCCGCCGCGAACAGCGCCTGCTTCACCACGGCATCACCAAGATCGTGAGCCATGGCGTGTCCATCAGCGGAGATTCCGCAGCAGCCCAGCACCACCGTGTCGAACCGCAGTGCCGCGATGCTGGCCAGGGCGAGCGGGCCGACCATCGCCAGCTCGCCCGGGCGGGTTTCGCCGCCCGGCATCATCAGGCGCACAGAGGCCGAGCCAGCCAGCGCCATCGCGGCATGAAGTGACAGCGGCATGGCCGTAAGCCGCCGGTCGGCCAGCACGCGGGCGACTTCCAGGACGGTGGTGCCGCTGTCCAGCCCGACCGCCTCGCCATCAGCAATCAGGCCTGCGACATCGCTGGCGATGCGCTTCTTCGTGTCGAGGGCGTCGAGCTCCCTCATGGCGAACGGCAACTCCTCGCCGCGCATCATCAGGTTGACCGCGCCGCCACGTACCCGTCGTGCGACCCCGCGCTCGACCAGGACATCGAGGTCTCGCCGGACCGTCATCTCGGCGGTACCGAACTCAGCGGCCGCCGTCGCCACGTCGACCCGGCCATGCAGCCGCAGTGTCTCGACGAGCTGGTTGATCCGCGCTGCTGCATCCATGACTCTGAACTTACATCATTAATGTTCGTTCGCACAAAGATTTTGTTCGCAAGGCTCTTTCCGCCGATCAGGCCGGACGGCGATGCTCGCTGTGCCGGTTAAATGGATGACATGCGCCTGATGCTCGCGGCCCTGTTGCTGACCGGTGTGGTCGGCTGCCAGTCAGCCGTGCCCGTCGCGGCCGGCGCCAGTGCGGCTGCCGCCCCGGTGGCCAGCGCCCCGGTGGCCAGCGCGCCTTTCTACTTGGAGGCCTACCTGGCGGGGGGGAAGGTAACCACCCCGGCCGTGAGGGTGATGAACGGATTCACCGGCCAGGTGGAGGCGTCCATCGCGGCGCCGGCTGGCGCGGGGTCGTGGTCGTGGAACCCGGGCCGCCCGGTGTGGTACCCGTGCGGGGCGGCGCCCGACGACCGGATGTTCCTGTTGTGCGGCGCCGATCGGTACTGGGAGCTGCGGCTGGGGAATGACGGGAAACCGCAGCCGATGAGCGCACCCGCGGACATCCCGGTGGCCGCGCGGAACAACGGCAGCAACGGCAATCCCGAGTTCGTGGTCTCCTCCGACGGCCGGCTTGCCGCCGTCACCACGGCCACCGGCGCGATCATGGTTCTGTCCCTGGTCACCAGCGCGACGAGGTCCTGGACGATCCCTTCTGGAGACGGGTATGCCACCGGCTTGTCCTGGGCCGGGGACCGATATGTCGCGTTCCAGTTCGTCTCGCGATCCGGCGACCACGACACGGGCGGCGTGCGGGTGCTGGACACCCGGTCGGCGGCCACGGCCGCGCTGGCGGCGTCCCGGCTGGTCATCAGCACTGGAGGCAAGCTGGCCGACGGCATCAGCGGGGTGTTCAATCCGGTCATCACGCCCGACGGGTCAAAGATCCTGGCCGCCGCGTGGACCAGCTTCAATGTCGCTGAGCTCGCCGAGTTCAGCGCGCGGACCGGGCGGCTGCTCGCCGTGCTGATACCCGCGGAGTCAATGCCCGGCCATGGCTCCCCGTGCCAGGCCCTGTGGACCGATCTGTCCGGCGCTCACCTGATCGCCTACTGCGGCACCGCGGGCGTGGTCAACGGCACCCGTTTCACCCCGGTTGACCTGCACCTTCCCGATACCTCCGGCACCGATTTCAGCGGGCTCCTCTGGTAGCTCTCAGAACCGGCGGGGCGGCTCGTCAGCGGACGTGAGGGCGAGGAAGGCTTCTTGCAGGCTGCCTTCGGCTATGGCCAGGTCGGTGATGGTGTCCCGGAGGTTGTAGAGGGCCCAGACCGTGGCGTCCGCGTCGGCAGTAAGGAGGGTGATGCGGTCTGCGTCGGCGTGGACTGCGGTTACGGCCGCGAGCTGGCGGAAGCGATCCGGCGACCCGGCGAGTGACCGGAACCGGACGGTTCGCGCGATCCCGGCGTCGGACTTGACCTGGTCCGGTGAACCGTCGGCGATAATGCGCCCGGAGCGCAGCAGGATGATCCGGTCGGCGTGCGTGTCGGCTTCTTCCAGGTAGTGGGTGGAGAACAAGATGGTCCTGCCGCTGGCGGCGTAGGCATGCAGGATGCTCCAGAACGCTTCACGGGCCCGGACGTCCATGGCCACGGTTGGCTCGTCAAGCACGATCAGCTGGGGATCTCCGCAGGCAGCGAGCGCGAAGCGGACGCGCTGGCTCTCCCCGACGGAGAGCTGATCTGTCCGGCGCCGGAGCAGCCCGTCGATCCCGGCGGCTTGGATCAGCGTTGGCAGTTCGGCCGGATGCGGGTAGACGCCCCGGATGACGCGCAGCAGCGCCCCTACGCTCACCCCGCTCATCAGCTTGGTGTCTTGCAGCATCGCGCCGACCTGGCCCGCGGCGATGGCCTGGCCGGGGGAGGACCCGAACAGGAAGGCCGAGCCATGATCGGCATCGAGCAATCCGAGCAGCAACTCGATGGCCGTGGACTTGCCTGCGCCGTTGGGTCCCAGCAGCGCCACCGTGGTCCCCCGGCGGATCCCCAGTTCGATCCCGTCGAGCGCGCGCACCGGCCCGTAGCACTTGGACAGCTGGCTCAGGCTGACGACCTCGCCCGCGGGCGGGCCGGGGAACAGGGCGCCCCGGCTGCGGCGGGGCCGGCGCACGCCGGCGGCCAGCGCGAGCGCGGCCAGCCCGATGGTCCAGCCAGCCAGGATGAGCCCGGCGCGAAGCGACGGTGCCGACCCGCCGGCCACCCGCCAGCCGAGGTCGGCCAGGTTGTAGGACGGCAAGGTCGCGGCGATGTGCCGCAGCGCCGGCGAGAACTGCGCCGGGGGAACCCACAGGCCGCCCAGTGCGGCCAGGGCAAAGTACAGCGCCGTGGTGAGCGCATAGGCAGTCGTGGAGCTGGTCAGCGATCCGATCGCGATGCCGAGCGCGACGAACGGCAGTGTCCCGATCCACAGCAGGCCAAGGCACGCTGCCCACTGCCAGGCGTCCAGCCGGACGTGATGGGCCAGCACGGCAGTGACCGCCACGGCGGCGATCGCGGGGAGGGCAACCGCGGCACCGGCTACGATGCGCGCGGCCAGTACCCGGCCCGCCGTCAGCGGGGTGACCTCGAGGGCCCGCAGCCAGCCGCTCTCCCGGTCCCGGGCGAGCCGCGGGGCCGTAGCCGACAACGCGCCCCACATGGCTCCGAATGTCGCCATCGCTACCATGATCTCCACCTGGGCGGGCAGCTGACCCTCACTCGTGCCGCGGCCGGTGAAGATGCCGGCGAAAAGCAGGTAAAAACCGACCGGCGCGGCGATGGCCAGGACCAGGTAGCGCGGGTCGCGGAAGCTCCGCGCGAGCTCCAGCCGCAAGAAGCCAGTCATCGCCCGGCCCGCCTGGCTGACCTCTGCCCGCGGGCCGTGGCAGCGGCCGACGCCGCCTCGGCGGCCTGCCGGGTAACCACGGCCCTGACCTCCTCCACGAACCCGCCGAGCAGCCGCAACTCCGCCGGGGAGTACCGGTGCAAGAGCTGATCGGTACCCTCCTGCAGTCCGCTGAACGCCGCCCGCCCCCGCTGGCGCCCCAACTCGGTGACCTCCACCAGTACCCGCCTGCGATCTTGGGGGTCGCTGAGCCGGCGCAAGTCCCCTGACCGTTCCACCCGGTCGATCACGCTGGTCACCGCCGACGTGCTCAACCCGGCCTGCTCGGCCAGCGCACCCGCGGACAACGGCCCGCCCCGCGCCACGATCTCCAGGCAGCGCAGGTCGGTCCGGTGCAACCCGAACCTGGCTGCCACCGCCTCATCGAGGGCATCCAGATCCGAACCCAGGGCGCGCAACGACAGGCCTACCTGTCGGCGCAGCCCAGTCGCATCAGAGTCATTACGATGATCGGACATTCCCATCATCGTAACAAAGTCAAGGTGGCTGCCGCATCGGTGTGCACCCAAGAAGGCTCTGGAACCGGCGCACTTGTCGGTGTGGATCCGGGCAGGCGAACGGCAGTGACGCGGTATCGGCGGGCTGGTCGATCGGCGTCGGGGTGCGGCTCCGGGGATCCTCCCTTCCCTGGTGCAGTCATCTAGCGGAGTGGCCGGAAGCCCGCGCGGATTTCTTCTGAAAACAGTTGCGGCTCCTCCCAGGCCGCGAAGTGACCGCCCCGGTCGGCCTCGTGGAAGTAGCTGACGTGGGGGTAGAGCTTCTCGACCCAGCTGCGCGGGGCCCGGAAGATCTCACCGGGGAACGTGGTGAAGCCGACCGGGAGTTTGACCTCCGAAGGAGCGTGGCCGGCCGTACGAACTGCGGCCTGTCCGCCCTCCCAGTACGAGCGCGCTGCCGAGGCGCCGGTGCCGGTCAGCCAGTACAGCGTGATGTTGTCGAGGATGTGGTCCCGGGTGAGATTGCCCGCGGGCTGGCCGTCGAGGAACGCGCGGGAGATCTTGTAATAACTGTCGGTGTCGTGGTCGAGCATCCAGGCCGCAAGCGCGACCGGTGAATCCAGCAGGGCGTAGCCGATCGTCTGCGGCCGATTGGTCTGCTCCAGGAAGTAGCCGAAGCCGCTCGTCTTGAAGGTGTTGAGCGCGGCGACCGCGGCGCGTTCCTCTTCGGAGTCCGCGGGCAGGGCACCGGCGTTGCCCAGCGCCTGCCTGAGGAAATTCAGGTGGATGCCGAGCAGCCCCTCAGGTGCCTGGCCGCCCATCGTGTCGGTGACGGCGGCGCCCTGGTCGCCGCCCTGGGCGACATAGCGGGTGTAGCCGAGGCGGTGCATCAGCTCCGCCCAGGCGCGCGCGACGCGGCCGGGGTCCCAGCCCACCTCGGCCGGCTCGCTGGCGAAGCCGTAGCCGGGCAGCGAGGGAAGCACCAGGTCGAACGCGTCCTCGGCGCGCCCGCCGTGCGCGGTCGGGTCGGTGAGCGGACCGACGACCTCGAGCAGCTCAATCACCGAGCCGGGCCAGCCGTGCGTGATGATCAGCGGCAACGCGTCGGCGTGCGGCGACTTCACGTGGATGAAGTGAATGTCTTCGCCGTCGATCTCGGTCTTGAACTGCGGCAGCGCGTTCAGCCTCGCTTCGCACTTGCGCCAGTCGTAATCGGTCGTCCAATAGCGGGCGAGTTCCTGGATCGTCGCCAGTTGCACGCCCTGTGACCGGTCTTTGACCAGCTCCTCGGAGGGCCAGCGCACCGCGGCGATGCGCCGCCGAAGCTCCGCGATCGCTTCGCCGGGCATCTCGACCCGGAAGGGACGGATGTCAGTTTCGTCGGACATAATTTCCACCTTCCTGGACTGGGTTGTCGGCGACGGATGGCTGGACCGGTCGGTTCCGGCCCGGATTCGCCGCCAACGACCCATCTCCGCACCAGCGGAATAGCCGGTACTGTGTCAGGATCGCGGATCGCGCGGACGGGTCGCGCCCGTGACATCCCCCGGTTGTACCCTGGTCTGCCCCGGGCACGTCATCACGCTCGTCGTGGCAGCGCTGGTACGGCACCGGTCTACGATTACGACCGCATCCATGGACGCTGCCTGCAGATTCGCTTCCAAGCAGGTCAAGTCCGGGGCTAGGAACGCGGGACCGCCCTAGAGTAGGTTGCCGTGCCGAGGTCATCGATTCCGAACGCAATCAAAGCGCTCCTGATCGTCCTGGCCGCCCTCGCGCTGGCGGGCGCTGTTGCCATACCGGTCTCGGCCAGCACCATGGCGCCGAACGCCGCGGCCGCCGCCAGCCGGACCGCGGCGAGCTCCGGGCCCACCGGGATACGGATCAAGGCGGGGGCGCTGGCTAATGCCGCGACCGGACAGATCTTGTGGAGCGACGGGCTCGATACCGAACGGCCGATCGGCAGCATCGTGAAGGTCATGACGGCGCTGGTGGTGATCAGGGCGGGAAACCTGAACCAGGTGATCACGGTGCCGAAGTCGGTGGTCGGATACCTCAAGAAGCAGGATCAGCCGAGCACGGCGGGGCTGATTCCCGGGGACAAGCTGACCGCACGGGAACTGCTCGAGGCGATGCTGCTTCCGTCGGGGTGCGACGCGGCGTACACGCTGGCCATGGCGTACGGGCCGGGGCTGGATGCGTTTATCGCCAAGATGAACGCCGAGGCGCGGCAGATGGGCCTGAGCGATACGTACTTCTCGAACTTCGACGGCTTGCCGTGGCCGACGGAGCACTCCACCTGGTCAACGCCGGCGAACCTGATCACGCTGGGGCGGCACGCGATGAGATACGGGGTGTTCCGGAACATCGTCGGGCAGGCCAGTTACTCACTTGCGGCCGGGGACGGGCACCACGCCTACCAGTGGCAGAACACCGATCCGCTGATCGGGACGTACGCGGGGGCGATCGGGATCAAGACGGGGGACACGAAGGCGGCGGAGAATTGCCTGCTGTTCGAGGCGACCCGGGGCGGGGTGACGCTGATCGGGGTGACGCTGGGCACGCCTGGAAACGACATCTCCGACACCGGGCCGGTCGCCACCAAGGTGCTGAACTGGGGATTCGAGCAGTACTAGGCGGGTGCCGCCGAGATCAGGGTTACACCGCCGGGGGCGACGGTGGTCAGGTAGGTGCCGCTCACGGTTCCGGCGGAACGACCGGTCCACAGGTCGGCGAAGACCTGTTCGCTGCCGGCCTCCCGGACGCTGCTGGCTGCGGTGCGGTCCTGGTCTGCGGCGAGGACCGCGCGGTCCGGCATGGTGAGGCCGGTGCGCCAGCCGTCGGCCAGGGCGGACCACTGCGCGGCATCGGACAGGGCCAGGTCGTCGGACAGCTCCGGGATTATCGGGCGGCCGGTCTGGCGGAGCGCCTGCGACCAGGCCCGGATGTCGGGGTGGTCGTGCTCATCGAGGCCTAATGCCTGCCACGTACCCCACCGGAGGCTGGGCTCGGGCAGCACCGGGGGCTTGAGGAACGCGGGCTCGCCGGTCAGGTCGAGCGCGTCCAGCGGCGCCCGGGCCGCGGCGTCCCGCGCGGTCAGCGCGGGCAGGTTCCACTTCTCCTGGACCAGCTTAAGCACCGAGGTGTGGTCGAAGGTCTGCGAGCAGACGTAGCCGGCCCGCGCGTACGGCGACACGATCACGGCCGGGACCCGGAACCCGTACCGGTCGTACCGCTGCGGCCCCTGGTTCAGGTTCTCCTTGCTCTGGACCAGGCCGGGAGCCACCACCCGCAGGCAGCTGGTCAGCGCGTTCGGGCTGCCGATGGCGCTGCGCCCCTCGACGTCGTCGGGCGGAATCGCCGGCGGCGGCGGCACGTGGTCGTAGTACCCGCCGTGCTCGTCGTAGACCCAGATCAGCACGGTGTGCGGCCAGCCGGCGCCGTGCATGACCCGGTTGATCACCTCGGCGGCGAAGCTCTCGCCCTTCCTGATGTCCTGCGGGTTCTCCTCCGAATAGGCCCCGAAGTCCGGGTCCACGATGCTGAACGCCGGCAGCGTGCCGCGGGCGGCGTCGGCGAAGAACTGGTCTAGGCCGCGGACGTGCTGCATGTACCGGCCGATCCCGAGCGGGAAGACGTCCGCGGTGAACTGGATGTCCTTATGCGCGCCCTGAGATACCGCGGGCAGGGCCCGGACCGCGGAGCGCAGGCGGCGTCCGGTCATCTTGCGGCTGTGCCGGGCGTAGTGCCGCCACTGGGGCTGCCCGCTGGCCACCGGGTGGTAGTCGGCCCACGAGATTCCGTGCTCGGTCAGCAGGTCGAAGATGGTCCCGGCGGGCGGATAGTCGAGCAGGTCGTACGGCGAGTCGTCGATCAGGCCGCGCGCGGTGCCCGCGATCAGGAACCGGCGGTTGGGAAAGGTCGGACCCAGGCACGAGCTGAACCAGCGATCGGCCAGCGGGAACGTCCGGGCCAGCCCGTAGTAGAACGGCAGGTCCCGTTCGGACCAGTAGCCCAGGCCGACCGTGGCCGTTTCGGGCGCGGTATCGACGGGGTCCGCCGCGGTGTCGGCTCGGGCCTCGGCCTGCACCTCCTGCGCGCTGGTCACGAACCCGTCGCACTTCCCCTCGCCCCACTGCTGGTGGGTCGCGTGCCAGCTCTGGGACGGCACGCCTTGGTGCTGGACGGTGGACGGCAGCGGGAAGGCGCGGATGGTCTCCCCATCGGCCGTGTCGTTGAACACGTCGGGCTGTCCGTCGGGCGCCAGCGGGAACCCGTCGCCGCGGCCGGACAGCATCCCGAGGTAGTTGTCGTAGGAGTGGTTCTCCATCATCAGCACCACGATGTGCTTGATCTGCGGGAGCAGGTCGATCCCGGCCGGCCGGGCGGGTCGCGGCCGCGGGCCGTACGGGGCCGCCGCCCGGCCACGGGCCAGGCGTTTCATCTCACGGTGTTCGAGCATATGCCACACGTCGGCGCCGCCTTAGGTGTCGTCTGCGTGGCCTTTGACTACCCCAGGTTTCGTAGTTGACGCCGACCCTGGCGGTTCTGCCCGAGGGCCAGGTGCGACATGACCGCCGCCGGGGTCACGCTGGCCTGCGGCAACCTGACCCGGATAGCCAGCCCGTCCGCAGTGTGTTCGACCCGCGCCGCCGGCCAGTGCCCGGTGACCATGGCCAGGACGTGGCGGTTGCCGTCCAGCACGTCCATCTCCAGCACGGCCACGCCCCGGGCCTTGGCCCCGGTGACGATCGCGCGCATCAGCGCCGCGCCGACACCACGGCCCTGCCAGGCGTCGTCCACCACCACGCCGATGTCGGTCACCGGGGTGCCCCGGGGGTCCTTGGGCTCGACCCGGTCCACGGCCATGGCGTGCCCCACGATGACGCCGCCCCGGACCGCGACCAGGGCGTCGACGTTGCCGGGACAGCCGGCCAGCGTCCGGAGCAGTGCCGCGCCCGGTGTGACGGGGCCGAAGAAGCGCAGGTAGCGGGTGTGCGTGGACAGTCCGCCGAAGAAGTCGCTGAGCGCGGGCAGGTCCTGCTCCGGACGCACCTGCCGGATCGCGACAGCGGCGCGGCCGCAGGCCCAGCCGGACCCGGGTGCCTGGGTTCGGTTCACGAACCCAGCATCCCCCCGGATTGCTGAGTCTGTCAAATAGATTTAGCATACGAGTATGGGACGTGCGTGGATCCTGGACTATGACTCGGCCAACTGCGCCATCGGCGCGACCGTGGGACTCATCGGGGAGCGCCCGACGTTCCTCGTGCTCCGTGAGGCCTTCAACGGCGTACGCCGCTTCGCGGATATGCAGCGCCGAACCGGGATGCCCCGGCAGGTGCTCAGCGACCGGCTGGCCCACCTGGTCGACGAGGGCCTGCTGCGCAAGGTCCCCTATCAGGAAAACGGCCAGCGCCGCCGGTACGAGTACCGGCTGACCGAGAAGGGCATGGACCTTTACCCGGTGCTGGTGGCACTGATGGAGTTTGGCGACCGGCACGCGGTCGGCCCGGCCGGCCCGCAGGTCCTGCTGCGGCACCGCGACTGCGGGGAGCCGGTCCACCTGCAGATGGCCTGCCGCGCCGGGCACGTACTCGGATCAGCCCGGGAGATCACTCCGGTGCCCGGCC
>Ga0302229_10002991_pt1 | contig 11936 bp, 14 predicted proteins | sample II_Palsa_N1_3_FD_193518 | JGI IMG/M metagenome (GOLD analysis project Ga0302229, IMG submission 193518) | Peat permafrost microbial communities from Stordalen Mire near Abisko, Sweden - II_Palsa_N1_3 | ecosystem: Environmental > Terrestrial > Soil > Palsa > Peat permafrost | place: Sweden...
ACGCTACGCGATGCCAACACGCCCACATGCCCGACCGCTACACCACATACACTCCGCCAGACAACCCGTGTCCGCGAGAACGGGGCGGCCCACCTACACACCAACTCTCACACGTAGTGGACCGAAAAACGGGGGCCGGCCACATGGGCGAGCCTCGAATCAAAGACAACATCAGTTCGAATCGTGATGTCCCCAGTTCGATTTCCTGGGCGTTTGACCGAGTTTTACAGGGTTTACGCGATCTCGATAAACCCCGCTAAACCCCTTATAACCCGTCTGGGATCGATACGGGATCAGGCGGAGCTGAGCGTTGTGTATGCGTTGGCGACTCTCACCCGCGCGGCCCGCCAGAGCCAGAAGGTCAAGAGCGCGCGGGAGGCTGAAGCCCATCCGCTCGCAGCGCGTCATCGATCAGGTCGAGCACGCTGTCGAGTACGTCTCGTGCCCGATCACCGCTGAACTGAGCCAGCCCGTGAGCCACCGCCCGCCGCCGCTGGCGCAGAGGATCAGCCACCCCCTGCTGATCGAGGCTACCCGCCGGAGCGATCCACACGCTCTCGAAGAGCAGCGATGAATACTCTGCGATCCGATCAAAGTCAGAGTCGTAGTGAAGAACACCGAGGCCATTTGCAGCTGCGATGGAAGCGACAAGATAATCCTGGTGAGGTAGACGATGGAACGCCGGTGCGTGCTGCGCGAGTTCCCCCTGAGCTTGCAGCGCCGCATTCACGATCTCGGTTGTTAGCTCGAGTGGGCTGAGCGCCTCCAGCTCCTCTCGCAGTTCCGCGTGCTCACGGGCGTTGCGGGCGCTGTATAGAACCTCAAACTCCAGGATCGGCGACCGATACAGCTGACCGTCGCGGATCGCTGTAAGCCAGTCTGAGCTGACGGCAGGATGACCGCCCCGCTGAAACGCCGAATTGTCAACCACGAGTCCGCGGTCGATGAAAGCTGAGCTCACCCGTCTCGCCACTGCGCGGACGCCTCGCTGAGCGCCGCGTAATCGAGTCCATCAGGACGACCGAAGCGCTCGGCGAGGCGTCCCGCAGCCGCGCGGCGTCGTTGATCGTGCTCCACCTCGGCTTCGCTCTCTCGCTCGAGTGCTTTCTCCCCCTTGCTGACAAGCGCCGCAAGGATCCGCGAGTCGGAAGTGCCCGCGGGAAAGCTGCGCCGACTCCGACGAAGCGCGAACTCCACATCCTCGTCGGCGGTGATGGTGTAACGACGCTTCTTGGTCGGCATCAATCCAGTGTAGCACTTAGTGCGGCACTTTCCGTATGTAGTCAGGGCGGCGAGTTGTCTTCAGCCGCACTCAGCCGGCGTGGCCTTCAGCCGAACTCAGCCGGCGTAGCCTGCCAGCGCTGAAGCACTCGACCGTCACCCTCACCGGCCGGCTGACGTGTTGGCGCCCAGGCTAGTTTCCAGTCATAGTTTCCAGCGCGAGGCACAGCTTCCAGTGCTGGGCGACTGATGGTCCCGGGCGTTGTCGGATAGGCGGAGCGTGCGTCGGGCTGACATCGTCGTACGTGGCACATGGACAGGGCCGGATCTAACGGAATCTAAAAACACTAACACTCCCTAATGGGATCGGGTGTGCTGGTCGGGATGCAAAACCCCTTCCACGCGAGCTTCGGGGTCAGCCCGCCGCTGCTGGTCGGCCGCGACGAGCTGCTCGAGGACTTCGTAGAGGCCCTTGAGGATGGCCCGGGATCGGCAGGCCGCGCGACTCTCTACGCCGGCGCTCGCGGCGCAGGCAAGACGGTCATGCTCAACGCGGTGGAGGACCGCGCACGCGAGCGCGGCTGGCTCATCGTCAGCGAGACCGCGACCCCTGGCTTCGTCTCCCGGATGACCCAGCAGCACCTCCCGCGGCTGCTGCGCGACTTCGACCCCAAGGCGGTGCAGCGCCGCATGAGCGGCGTGAGCGCTCCGCTAAATATCGGCGCTCTGACTCCGAACACGATCGAGGCGCATGTCGTCCAAGCAGGTCTGCGTAACCAGCTGGAGATGCTCACCGATCTGCTGGCCGAGAACCGCAGCGGCGTGCTGATCACACTTGACGAGATCCACCACAACCAGATCGAAGAGCTACGCGAGCTCGCCACCGTCGTGCAGCACGCATTCCGTGAGAATCGCGAGCTGGCGTTCGCCGGCGCTGGCCTGGCCGCCAGCGTCAGCGACGTCGTCAACGACGACGTTCTCACGTTCCTGCGCCGTGCTGAACGGCACACCCTGGGCCCGGTCGCGCGGGCCGACGTGCAGCGCGCCTTCCGTGAACCGATCCAGGCAGCCGGCCGCAGTATCGGCGAGGAGGCGCTGCAGATCATGGTCGACGGAGCCCGCGGCTACCCCTTCATGCTGCAGCTGGTCGGCGCCCAAACCTGGCGGCGCAATCCCGACGCAGCAGAGATCACGGTCGATGACGCCACCCGCGGCGTCGCCCGTGCGCGCCTGAGACTCGATGCGCTTATCCACGAGCCGGCGCTGAGCGCCGCGTCAGACATCGGCAAGTCATTTCTGCTGGCGATGGCCCAGGATGACGGCCCGTCGAAGATGGCCGACATCCAGCAGCGCCTCGGTGTCGACGTGAACTACGCCAGCCAATACCGCCTGCGGCTCATCGCAGCCGAGCTGATATATCCCACCCGCCGCGGCTACGTCGACTTCGCCTTGCCCTACCTGCGCGAGTACCTTCGTCAGCACTCCGCCACCGAGGTATGACCGCGAAAAGCTCGACCACTCGTAATCGCTACCGGAAGGTCGATGTCATTTTGGAAACTAGCGTGAGCGGCAACAGCCCGTTGGGCCAGGTCGTCATTGGTGCGAGGCGGTTCCCGGTGACAGCACGGGCAAGCCGGCCGCGCGCGCCCGCTCAACAAGCTCCCCGTCGTAGGTGACGATCTCATCCGCACCGACCCTGAGTGCGACGGCGAGGTGGATAGCGTCGTTGGATCGCAGCGGCGCGTGGGTGCCGGCTGCGAGCAGGTCCCCGCGTGTGAGGTCGATTAGGTTCACGGAATCGAGCACGGCCCGCACCGCGTCGAGGTCGACGTCTTGTGGGTGGCGCCCTGCGGCGCAGTGCATCTCGGTGTGCAGCAACCATGAGGAGACGAGCCGCCGGTCCTCCCGCGCGGTGAGCTCCGCGGTCAGCGCGTCGGATTGCGGCCCGTCGAGGACCAGCTTCATCGCGGCTGAGGTGTCCAGGTAGGCGATCGTCACCAGCGGCCGCGGACATCGGCCACGATCGCCTGGCTTGAGGCGGTGCTCTTGCGTCGGAGCACCGATCGCAAGCTGGAGGGCGGCTGTCGCGCCACTCGCACCTGCCCTCGCGATGCGAGGTCCGCGAGCGTATCGGCGCCCGGGGGAACGATCAGCGCCGTAACCCGGCCATGATTGGTGACCTGGATCGTCTCTCCATCGGCGACGTTACGCAGGATCTCGCCGCTCTGGTTTCGCATCTCGCGGTGCGTGACGGTCCGCATGTCGCACAGCGTAGCACGCCGTTGAACCGGCGTGGAGGGCGGCCGGCCTCCACCCGCATGTGCACCGCGGGCGAGACCTTCCACTTCTCGCCGGCCGACCCGGCTCCACTCCCGCGGGGTCACCCTCCACGTCTACTCCCCGCCGCTCCAGCGCGCATGGGGCCTACGCCGTGGGGGATGACGGTGTCCTGGTCCGCCACTCCATGACCGCCAGCGAAGAGCTACGCTCGTGACCGTTCAGTCATCCAGGAGCCGCCTGCTTGGCGTGGGTCGACTGGTTTGGTTCTCCTCGGCGATTGCCTCGCACAGGGCTTGCTCGAAGGATCTGGGTTGGATGTCGAATAGTTCCATGCCGGATGGGTCGGTGATGGTTGTGTCGGTGGAGAGCCCCTCGATCAATGGTCTCGCGACGCCTGCGTCGACGGGTGTGATGAGCCCAATCCAGTGCGAGGAGAGCCACGGCGTCAGCAGCGGTACGGGAATGCGTAGGCGGCGGTGCAGTCCCAGCGCGTCAGCCATCCGGTCGAGCATCTCCCCGTATGTGAGTATCTCGGCCGACCCGATCTGGATCTCGCGGGAGCGCGTCTCGGGTATACCGGGAGCCTCGATGAGGTAGCGCAGCACGTCGTCGATCGCGATCGCCTGGGTGGGTGTGGACAGCCACGCCGGTGCGAGCATCACCGGCAGGCGTTCGACCAGCGAGCGCAGCGTTCGGTAGCTCTCGGAGCCTGCGCCTACCACCATGCCGGCGCGAAACCAGCTCAGCGGTGGCCCCTCATCGCGCAGGATCTCTCCGACGCGCCGACGCGAGCGCAGGTGCTGGGATGCGGGACGATCGCCGAGGCCGCCGAGGTATACGACCCGCTCGATGCCCGTGGCGATCGCGAAGCGAGCGAAGTTGGAGGCGGCGAGTGCGTCGCGCTGCTCGTAGTCGGAGCCGCCGCCGCGACCCATCGAGTGGACGAGATAGTAGGCCGTCGTGTAGCCCGCGCCGATGGCGCTGAGGGAGCTCGGGTCGAGCATGTCGGCACGATGCACCGTGACGGCTGCATCGAAGCTGACCCGGCTGGGGTCGCGCGCGATGCACCCGACGGGAGCGCCTCGCGCGTGAAGCTCGCGCACCAGCCGGCCGCCCACGTAGCCCGAGGCGCCGGTGACGAGCGCGCGGTCCATGCCTAGAGGGCCAACGATCGGGGCTCTTGGTGCGCGCTCGCGAGGCCGGCGTGTTGGCGCCACCGCGGCTTGGCCAGCATCATCTGCACGGCGCCGATCCGCCGCTCGGCGAAGCCGGCCTCGCAGTAGGCGAGGTACATTCGCCATAGCCGTCGAAAGCGCTCGCCGTAGCCGAGGTCTTCCAAGCGCGCGCCTGCCGCCTCGAAGTTGGCGCGCCAGCGCCGCAGCGTCTCGGCGTAGTGGGGCGTCAGATCGCTCAGGCCGACAGTGCGCATGTCTGTGCGCCGAGCCACGCAGCGCGCGATGACCTCCAGCGAGGGTAGGCAGCCGTCGGGGAAGATGTGGGTGCGGATGAAGCTGCGCGAGGCCTTCTCGACCTTGTAGGCGCGGTTGTCGATGACGATCGCCTGAAGCAGCATGCTCCCGTCCTCGGCGAGCAGGTGCGAGCAGCGCGCAAAGAAGTTGTCGAAATCGCGCCAGCCGACCGCCTCGATCATCTCGATGCTGACGAGCTTGTCGTAGCGTCCGCGCAGGTCGCGGTAGTCCTCGCACAGCACCGTGACCCGGTCGGCGACCCCGGCCGTCCGCACGCGCGCGCGGGCATGTTCGTATTGCGCGCGCGAGATCGTGGTGGTCGTGACTCGGCAGCCCCTCGTTCGCGCGGCGTGGACGGCGAAGCCGCCCCATCCCGTGCCGATCTCCAGCACGTGGTCGCCGGCGCGTAGGTCGAGCTTGCGACACACCAGTTCGAGCTTGGCGGTCGAGGCCTGTGCGAGCGTCATCCCTCGATGCGGAAAGTACGCGGAGGAGTACATCATCGTCTCGTCTAGCATCAACTCGAAGAACTCGTTGCCGAGGTCGTAATGGGCAGCGATGGCGTGGCGGCTGCGTGCTCGTGTGTTGCGTGCGCGGATGCCGCGCACGGTCTGGAGAGGGACCCGCACCGGCGCGAGCCGGCGGCGCCACTCGTCAAGCCCCTCGATGTTGCGTGCGGCCACCCGCACCACCGCGGTCAGATCGGGCGACTCCCACAGCCCGTCCGCGTAAGCCTCGGCCATCCCGCGACTGCCGCGCAGCAACCTCGGCCACAGCCGTGGCGAGCGAACCTGCACCGTTGCCTGCGGGGCGCCGTTGCCCAGCACCAGCCGGCGCCCACCCTCCACGACAGTCAGCCGGCCCAAGCGAACACGTGCCAGCAGGCCAAGCACGATCCCGCGCGCGATGCGCTGCGCCACCGTCATGCCGGCGCCTGCGGACGGGGGTGCAGCGGCACGCCCTTGAGCTTCAGCGCCAGCGCGTGGCCGTAGATAAGCGCGAGCACGCGCAGCGCCCCCGCCGGGTAGCGCGCCGTGACGCGGGCCAGACCGCCACGGGTCAGCGGGCGGCGACGCAACGCGAGCGTCGCGTCGAAAGCGCTCCGCTCGTGCTCTTGACTTTCGATGTGAACCGCGAGCGTCGCCCCGGGCGTGGCGACCCGCCACAGGTAGCGCTGCTCCATCCCCATGAACGGGGACACGTGCAGCTCCTTCTGGAAACGGCCGGCGAGCGTCGTGCCGGCGAGCATCGGTGCCGGCGCCGTTCTCCGCAGCACGTAGGCGTGGCGCTCGCCCCACGGGGTGTTGGTCACCTCCGCCACGACCGCCTCGAGTTGCTCGGAGGGCGTGAAGCAGTAGTAGAAGCTGACCAGGTTGAAGCAGTGGCCGAACGTGCGCAGCTGGGCCAGCAGGCGGATGGGGCCCGCGGGCCGCTCGCCCGTTGCCCGCTCTACCTCCTCGCGCACGGCCTGGGCAAGCGCAGTGGCGGGGTCGCCGAGGTAGTCGGACCGCCGGAAGCGCACGAGGCCCGGCCGGCTTGAGTTCAGACGACCGCCGAGCAGGCCATCCAGCTCGTCGAGGTCGAGGTAGGCGAGCGCCAGGCGGTGGCTGAACTCGTGCGAGCGCACTGCGTAGCGACGGTGGCGGATGGTGCCCTCGTAGATCGCGCTGACCGTCATGCGCTCACCATCCGCGCCCGCGGCGCGCTCGGGGTTCCGATCTCGCGCGCCACCCGCAGCGCGCTCTGCACACCGTCCTCGTGAAAGCCCCATCCCCAGTAAGCGCCGCAGTAGTGCGTGCGGTTGCGTCCGCTGATCTCGCGGTGGCGTGACTGCGCGGCCACGCCCGCGCGCGTGTATACAGGATGCGCATACTGCATTCTGCTGATGATCCGCTCCGGGTCGATGGCGGCTGTGCGGTTGAGCGTGACGCAGAACTCGCGGTCGGCGCGCAGCGATTGAAGGTGGTTCATGTGGTAGGTCACCGTGCAGCGTCCTGTCACGCCCGTGTCGAGATGGTAGTTCCAGCTTGCCCAGGCGCGGCGGTGGCGGGGGAGCAGCGAGCGGTCGGTGTGGAGCACCGCCTCGTTGCTCTGGTACGGGATCGCTCTAAGCAGTTCGCGCTCGCGCTCGCTGGGGTCGGCGAGCAGCGCGAGGGCCTGGTCTGAGTGCGTCGCCAACACGACCGCCTCGAAGCGCTCCGGCTCACAGCCGCGCGCCGACACCGTGACATGGTCGGGGTGACGAGCCACCTCGGTCACCGGTGTCGAGAGCCGCAGGCGCTCGCGCCAGGGCCGCGTGAGCGCCTGCACATAGTTGCGCGATCCACCGGTGATCGTCCGCCAGCGTGGCCGGTCGCGGAATCCCAGCATCCCGTGGTTCTCGAAGAACTCGACCAGGAAGCGCGCCGGGAAAGACCACATCTGCGCCGGGTCCGCCGACCACACAGCCGACGCCTGCGGGACGATCAGCCGGTCCACGAACATACGTGAATAGTGCTGCTGTGAAAGCCACTCTCCCAGCGACGGGTTCTCCTCGGAGGCGAGCAGCCGACGGGCGTCCCGGTTGAAGCGGGCCAGGTCGACGATCATCCGGTGAAAGGCCGGTGCGATTAGGTTGCTGCGTGTCGCGAACAGGCCGTTCGGCGAGGACCCGTTGTACTCGAAGTCGGCCCCGTCGCTTACCCCGAAGCTCATCTGCGACGGTTGAGTCGCCACGCCAAGCTCCCCGAGCAAGCGTTCGAAGCCCGGGTAGTTGCGGTCGTTGAAGACGATGGAGCCCTTATCGATGTCATAGACCCCGGTCTCGGTCTCGACACGCACGGTGTTGGCGTGTCCGCCAGCTTTGTCGCCGGCCTCAAACAGGACCAGCTCATGCTCGCGGTGCAGCAGGTGAGCGCATACGAGCCCTGAGACTCCAGCTCCGACGACCGCGATCCTCATGCGTGTTCTACGCCATCGAACGTTTCCAATCTAAGCTAGATAGCACTATTCTGGGATCACTGCTCGACACGATCCTCGATCGCACCGTCATCGCGGGCTATACGCGCGTCGGCTATCGCTTGCGCAGGGGCATGTGGAGCGCCGCCGATCTGCAGCCGATGAACGGGAAGGTCGTGCTCGTCACCGGTGGGACCTCAGGCCTCGGCCTCGCCGCAGCCGAGGGCTTCGCGCGTCTCGGCGCAACGATCTGGCTGCCGGCCCGCAGCAAGCAACGCGGCAAGCGTGCCCGCGCGCAAATCATGGCACGGTCTCCCGGCAGCGACGTCCGGGTCGATCTCTGCGACCTCAGCGACCTGAAGTCCGTGCGGCGGTTCACCGAGCTGCTCGGCGGTGAGACGGGGCGCCTGGATGTGCTTGTCAACAACGCCGGCGCGCTGGCGGGCGAGCGGACGCTCTCGGTCGATGGCATCGAGCTGACCTTCGCGACCAACGTCCTTGGCCCGTTCCTGTTGACCAATCTCCTCGTCCCGCTGCTCGAGAAGAGCAAGCCCGCTCGCATCGTCAACGTGTCCTCGGGCGGCATGTACACACAGCGAATCCACCCCGACGACCTGCAGATGACCCACGAGAAGTTCGACGGCCCGACCGCGTACGCGCGCACCAAGCGCGCCCAGGTCATCCTGACCGAACTGTGGGCGCAGCGCCTGCTCGACATCGGTGTCGTCGTTCACGCGATGCACCCAGGCTGGGTGGACACCCCGGGCCTAGAGTCCTCGCTGCCACGCTTCTACAGTCTGACAAAGCGACTGCTGCGCACGCCCCGAGAAGGCGCCGACACGATCCTCTGGCTCGGCGCCGCCTGCGAGCCCGCGCGCAGCTCCGGCGGCTTCTGGCACGACCGCCGAGAGCGCCCGACCCACCGCTTGCCCCAGACCAAGCAGACGCGCGAGGAGCGCGAGCGGCTATGGGCCGAATGCGAGCGCCTCAGCGGCTGGCACGAAACACCAACTGCGGCCGACTCAGACCGATAAGGAGAACCGATGGCCCACTACAACGCAAGCCTCGACACGCCACGTCCGCCCGATGAGATGTTCGCCTACCTGAGCGACTTCTCAAGCACCCAGGAGTGGGACCCGGGCGTCATCGAAGCCGAGCGCCTCAGCGATGCACCGGTCCGCGAGGGAACAGAGTTCCGGCTCCTCGCCAGCTTTCTTGGCCGACAAACCCCTCTCACGTACCGTATCGTCGAGTACGACCCGCCACACGCCGTCACGTTTCGTGGCGAGAACTCGACCATCATCTCGTTGGACCGCATCACCTTCGAGCCTTCTGACGGGGGCACACGCGTCACCTACGATGCAGATCTCGCGCTGAAGGGGCCATTCAAGCTCGCCGCCCCGCTGCTCGGAGTCGCGTTCAAACGAGTCGGCGATCGCGCGCTCGCCGGTCTGCGCGACACGCTCGGAGTGGACCCGTGAACCCGACTTCGGGTTTGTGCCGCCGACCCCTGCTTCGCGGCACAAACCCACCGGAATCCGCACGTATCCGCAGGTATCTCAGTGGATCGCACGGCCGGCGGCGACTGCTGACGACGTCCCAAAACTGCCCGCACACGGACACTTTTTGCTACGCTTGGCCGAGCGGGTCAGGGCCGGTTGCACCGCCACTGAAAATCGAGGTGTCGGCGGTTCAAGTCCGCCTCTCGCCACTCGAAAGCCCTGCAAATGAGCTATTTTCCATTTGCCGCACATCGCGGCCTACGGCGCTTGCGCGGGTGGTGGCACGGCGCTCATCGTTCGCCTGACACAGGCCATGTGCTCGTCCTTGAAGCGTTCCGCGACCGCCTTCGAGTGCGCCCAGTGGAGCGTGTAGCCGCGACGCGCAATGTGTTCGCCGTGGGAAGCGGAGAGGATGGGGTCTGGCGTCTGGCCCAGCCTGCGCTGAGCCTCGTCTCCGGGCCGAGAGAAGAGAACTACGTTGCCGGCGCTCAGCGCGTGGAGTAGGTCTGAGGCCACGGGGTCTGCATCCAAACCTTCCCCGATGGACTCGCTCGCTCTCTCCCAACGCCACTCGATGGCGGCTTCTGGGTAGATAGGCGTGCTGGCATCCACGTCCAGCTCCTCCCCTCGGAGCTCGGCCATCGCGGCGCCGGCGACGAAGCCGTCAGCGAGGAGCTTGTCGATGAGAGATTGGACCTCAAGCACCTGGCGGCCCTTCTTGGCTGCCTGCGCCGATCGGCGCAAGGCATGGTGCTCGGTCTCGTGACAATGAGGTCGGGCACGGTCACTCTGGCGAGCTTGATAGCCGCCAGGTTACACAGAGCGAACAGCTCCTGTGTGCTCTCTCGCCTCACGGCGTCAAGAGCTGCTGGAGCAGAGGCGGTGGGATGACCACAGGCCACCGCTGACTCGAACTCAGAGAGCGCGGAGCGGTAGGCGTCGTGCAGCCTCGCCTCGTCGCTCGACAACCGGATCTCCGTCATCTGCTGCCCATCTCTTGGGTCTTGCGCACGGCCGCCAGCATAATGCCAAGTGTCATCGTCTGTCCTCGGTGTGGTCCTCTTCGTGACCGGCGAGGCCAGCGATAGCCGGGGTGGTGTGGTGATCAGTCATCTCCGCTGTCAGCTCGCGTGGCTTGGGGCGTCGGTGGCGAGCTTCAGCAGTGCGGCGCTCAGCGCTCCGCCCATGCTCGATGCGAGTCGATCGGGCGCCACCCGCCAGCGGCCCTCGGTCGTTTCGGTGATGCCAGCGCGCTCGATGAGCGCCGCGGCCACGACGCTGTCGATGCTTACCGATACGTCGTCGTGGGCCCGGCGTGCCTGCCGTGCGAGGGCGTGGGCGAGCACGTTTTCGGTGCGGGAGATTTGAGCGATCGACCACTTCGGCTGGTGCCTGGCCAGATAGCGGCACGCCTCCTCGCGCAGCGGGCGCAGGTGCTCGCTTTCGCCGCGGTGCGGTCGCGCAGCGGACTCGCAGTCGGTTCTGAAGGTGACGTTGCTCAGCTTCGCCTGCTCGGCTGTGCTCATCGCCAGCAGGAGCGCTCGCAGCTCGGCCTCGCCGTTGTTCTTGCATTCCACGAGCCGGCTTTGGCTTTCGAGGTGATCGCTTTGGTACGCGATCCCTGCCCAGCCATTGCGGTAGGACGCATCGCAGTTAACGTAGATCATCGGCGTCCGGGGCTATATGCCCAGGCGGGGATCGAGTTCGCGGCCTCGGCGGTGGGGCCCTGCAGCGCGAGTCGGCGGGCGCGCTGCCGTCGCGTCTGCCGGTTATCGAACGCTTCGAGGTCGTTGCGGTACACGCGCCGGCCGAGCCATCGCTCAAGCGCGGCGACGCCGGGGCGTTGGGTGCGCAGTTCGCCGTCGATCGCGTCGTTGGGCTCAGCCGGTACGAGGACGCGGTAGCGCATAGCTGTGGGCTGTCGTGGGGCGGGGTGTTGGCGATCGTGGGGGTTTGACGCACCGTCCGGCGTGTGGCCGCGACGTGGCGCTACAGCGCCCTATAGGGCGGGCTGTGGGGGCCTCAGCTGGTCGCACTGGCACCGCCCTGCTGGCTGGTGACGGTGGTCCTCGGCTCGCGGACCATGATCTGTGGGAGCAGCAGGGACTGCCCGGTCCGGTAGCCGTGTTGGCAGCCCTGCTCCCACGGAAAGCGGCCGGCGGGATCGCAAACGATGATCTGCTTCACTGCGGCGCTCCCGCCGTCATGGTGCTCGCGTCGCCACCACTCGGCGAGGCCGAGGTAGGAGTCGACCATCCGGTCGGGAATGGGCGCTATCCAACACGGCACGTCATTTACGAACGCTCCGACCGCGCGCCCTTCGGCCTCGGGCGTCTCCTCCAGCAGCGCAACGACCGAGGTGATCACGCGGATGCTCGCCTTCGGGCTGAGGCCGCTAACGGCTAGTAGTGCTTTGGTAGCTCGTTTACTCTTTTCGTGGTGGTTGGTGGAGGGGTAGATTGTTGAGGGTGATCGTTTGTTGGCAGGTGGTGCAGCGGCCGGTCCAGCACTTGAATAGGGGCTGGAG
>Ga0302229_10003002_pt1 | contig 11908 bp, 7 predicted proteins | sample II_Palsa_N1_3_FD_193518 | JGI IMG/M metagenome (GOLD analysis project Ga0302229, IMG submission 193518) | Peat permafrost microbial communities from Stordalen Mire near Abisko, Sweden - II_Palsa_N1_3 | ecosystem: Environmental > Terrestrial > Soil > Palsa > Peat permafrost | place: Sweden...
TCGCTGGGCGCCAAGCTCGTCCAGCTCACGATGGTGGGGGTGCCCGACATTTACCAGGGATGCGAGCTTGCCGGGCTCTCCCTGGTCGACCCGGATAACCGGCGACCGGTCGACTTCGGGCGGCGCCGGGGTCTGTTGGCCGACCTCGACGCGAGCCGCTTGGACCTGGCCGTCCCCGCGGACGGCGGCGCCCGCCTGGACGCGGCCAAGCTGCTGGTCACCGCCCGGGCGGTGCGGCTGCGGCGCGCGCGCCCGGAGTGGTTCGCGGGCGGCTACGCCCCGGTCAGCGCGGCCGGCCCGGCCGCCGACCATGTGGTCGCCTTCGCCCGCGGCGGCTCCGACACCGGAGGGCCGGCTGTCACGGTCGCGACCAGGCTCCCGGTCGGCCTGCGGGCCAGGGGCGGCTGGTCCGATACCGTGCTGCCGCTCGCGGGCCCGGCCCGCGGATGGGTGGACGTGCTCACCGGCGCCGTCTTCCGCGGGGACAGCCTGCCGCTTGGCGACGTAATGGGGGCGCTGCCGGTGGCGCTGCTCGTTCCGGAGGACAAGTGACGGTCTTCAGCGTGTGGGCGCCGGCCGCCGGACGGGCGGACGTGGACGTGGCCGGAAGGCTGTACCCGATGTCGCCGTCCGGCCGGCCCGGCTGGTGGAGCGCCGACGCGCCGGGCGCGATCGGCCTGGCCGGCACCGACTACGCGTTCCGCCTCGACGGCGGCGAGCCGCTGGCCGACCCCCGCTCGCCCCGGCAGCCGTCGGGTCCGGCGGGCCGGAGCCGGACCTACGACCACGCGGCGTTCACCTGGACGGACGAACGCTGGCGGGGCGCGCCGGTGTCCGGCGCGGTGATCTACGAGCTCCACATCGGCACGTTCACCCCGGACGGAACGCTGGACGCCGCGATCGGGCGGCTTGACCACCTCGCCGATCTCGGCGTGACGGTGGTGGAGCTGATGCCGGTGGCCGCGTTCCCCGGCGATCACGGCTGGGGATACGACGGGATCGGCCTGTGGGCGGTGCACGAGCCCTACGGCGGGCCGGACGCGCTCAAGCGCTTCGTGGACGCCTGCCACGCACGCGGCCTGGCCGTCTACCTCGACGTCGTCTACAACCATGTCGGCCCGGGCAACCGGCTGGCCTCGTTCGGGCCGTACTTCACCGACGCGCACCTGACCCCGTGGGGTCCTGCGGTCAACCTGGACCAGCCGGGGTCCGACGAGGTGCGCGCGTTCATCGTCGACAACGCGCTGATGTGGCTGCGGGACTATCACCTCGACGGGCTCCGCCTCGACGCGGTGCACGCGCTGGTGGACACCCGCGCCCTGAACATCCTCGAGGAGCTGGTGGTCGCCGTCGATACGCTGGCCGCGGCGGCGGGCCGGTCGATCGTTCTGGTGGCCGAGTCCGACCTCAACAACCCGCGGCTGATCACGGCCAGGCAGACGGGCGGCTACGGGCTCGACGCGCAGTGGAACGACGACTTCCACCACAGCGTGCACGCGCTCGTGACCGGCGAGCGGCAGGGGTACTACAGCGACTTCGGCGCCCTCTCAGCGGTCGCCAAGACGCTGACCAAAGCGTATTTCCACGACGGGACCTGGTCCACGTTCCGCGGCCGGACCCACGGCCGCCCGGTGGACACGCGGGAGACGTCGGCCTACCGGTTCGTCGTGTTCGACCAGGATCACGATCAGGTCGGCAACCGGGCGGTCGGCGACCGCCTCACCGCCACCCTGGCCGGCCACCCGAACCGGCACGGGCTGCTCAGGATCGTGTCCGGCCTGCTCCTGACCGCGCCCTGCACGCCGATGCTGTTCATGGGCGAGGAGTGGGGGGCCGACACGCCGTGGCAGTTCTTCACCGATCACACCGATCCGGGGCTGGCGGAGGCGGTCAGCGCCGGCCGACGGTCGGAGTTCGCTCATCACGGCTGGGGCGAGACCGACGTCCCCGACCCGCAGGACAAGGAGACGTTCCTCCGCTCCAAGCTGGACTGGGGCCAGCCCGCGCGCGAGCCCTACCGTTCGCTCCTGGGCTGGTACCGCGCCCTGCTGGCGCTGCGCCGGTCCCGTCCGGAACTAGCCGACCCGCGCTTCGACCTGGTGCACGTCGATTACGACGAGGACGCCCGGTGGCTGCTCATCCACCGGGGCCAGCTCCGCATTGCCGCCAACCTGGGCGCGGTCGACGCAATCGTCCCGCTGGGCAAGGCTGTCGGCCAGCCCGTCGCGCTGCTTGCCTCGGCCCCCGGCGTCTCGGTGGCGCCGGACGCCGTCACCATGCCCCCGGCCACGTTCGCAATCATCGACCTGGAACCGGTGTCGGCATAGCACCGTCATCAGCACAGGGGCGGCGGACTCAGGTGGCCGAGGCTGGGGCGAAGCTCACCTCAGCCGTCTCAACGGTGCCTGCCGTGCGGCCGGGCGCGCTCTGGTACCGCCAGTAGAGGTTGGTGTGCGCGATCACCGCCTCCGGGGATGGGGCTCCCCACTCGGTCTTGTCGCCGGTCGTGTGCGCGTCGCCGACCAGCGTGACGTCGTAGCCGCGGGTGAACGCGCCGTGCAGGGTTGAGCGGATGCAGGCGTCGCTCTCGGCCCCGGTGACGATCAGCCGGCCCACCTCGCGCTCGGCCAGCACCGACTCGAGGTCCGTCGCCTCGAACGAGTCGCCGTAGTTCTTGTGCACCAGCGGCTCGGAGTCATCACGGGCAAGCTCGGTTACCCACTCCCAGTCGGCGCTGCCGCGGGGCAGGCCGTCGTCGTTGTGCTGCACCCAGATCACCGGCACGTCCTGGGCGCGCGCCTGGCCGACCAGGGTGTTGATGTTCGCGACGACGCCGTCGCGGTTCGGGGTACCGTCCACCACCCCGTTCTGCACGTCGATGACGATGAGCGCGGTACGCGGCCGATTCGGCAGGGTCGTCATGCGGGAGTGCTCCTAGTCTCTCGTCGAGGATCGATCTCGTTCGTCCCTCACAGTAAGCCGGGCCACCGACATTCCAGGCGGAAAATGTGACGGCGGCCACTTCACACCGTGGTCTCCGGCGGGTAGTCCGGTACTAATGATCAGCCGGAACCGTCTAGGAGGCTCGCGATGGAGCGGATCCACCACTCGGATGTCATCGGCTCGCTGCTCCGGCCGAGGTACCTGACGCAGGCCAGGGACGAGTACGCGGCCGGCCAGCTGAGCGCGGCCGAGTTCAAGCGGATCGAGGACCGCGCCGTCGACGAGGCCATCGAGCTGCAGGAGGGCATCGGGCTCGACGTCATCACCGACGGCGAATACCGCCGGTTCTCCTTTTTCGACCAGATCGTGAGCGAGATCGACGGGACGGCGCCGATCGAGAGCGCGCCGGTCCACTTCAAGAACGCCGAGGCGGACTGGGTCTGGCACAACCCGTTCACCGTGACCGGGAAGATCAGCCAAAGGCGGAAGCTGACCATCGAGGAGTTCGCCTACAACCGGGCGCGGGCCGATTCCCAGATCAAGATCACCCTGCCGTCGCCGCTCTTCTTGTACTCGGGATGGTCGCCTGAGCTGTCCACGGCGGCCTACAAGGACGCGTTCGCGCTGTTCGAGGACGCGGCCGCGATCGTCAGGGCCGAGGCGGCGGCGCTGGCCGAGCTCGGCTGCACGTACATCCAGATCGACTCGCCCGACATCGGCACGCTCGTCGACCCGGAGAACCGCGAGCTGCGGGAGAGCCTCGGCATGCCCACCGAGCGGACGCTGACCGAGGGCCTGGACATCATCAACAGCGTCGGCGACGTCCCCGGCGTGACCTTCGGCGTGCACGTCTGCAAGGGAAACAACATGAGCCAGTGGATCGCGGCGGGCGGCTACGACCTCACTGCCGAGGCGATGTTCTCCCGGCTGACCAACTTCGATGTGTTCCTGCTCGAGTACGACGACGAGCGCTCGGGCTCGTTCGCGCCGCTGGCCAAGTCGCCGGACGACAAGCAGATCATCCTCGGCCTGGTGTCGAGCAAGACCACGACGCTTGAGCCGCCGACCGAGCTCGCTGGGCGGATACGCGAGGCGGCCAGGTACACCGGCCTCGAGCGGCTCGGCATCTCCACCCAGTGCGGGTTCTCGTCCACCCTGCCGGGCGCCAACCTGATCACCGAGGACGTCCAGGACGCCAAGCTCGAGCTGGTCGCGGAGGTGGCGGCCGCCGTCTGGTAGCGCCCAATCCTGTCGGCTACGCCTTCGACCCGAACCCGGACCTGTCAGCTACGCCAGCGACACCGATAGGGCATGTCGATGGCGTAGGTGACAGGTCGACGATCCTGTCGGCTACGCCAGCGACCCGACGGGGGGCCTGCCGCGGCCGCGACCTGGACCCCGCATTGGCGCGGCGGGCCACAACGCTAGACCGCCCATGGCGCGGAGTCCCGCTCCGCCAGACCTATTGGCTCGATGGGCCGCAGCGCCAACGGGCTTTGAGCGCGATGGGCCGCAGCGCCAACGTGATTTGAGCGAGGCGGGCCGCGCGGCGCCGGGGCAGTGAGCGCCATGAGCGCCATGAGTCACAGCGCCGAAGGGGTGCGCAGGGTGGGCGGGCGATGGGGGAGCCAGAGGCGCCCGGGACCGTTCGGGATGATGGGTGTTGTCTTCTTGATCTTGTTTGTAGGGCACAAGGGCGGGGGCGTCGAATCGGCGCTTGCGCCCTTTCTCGGCGTGAGGAGGCGGAGTTACGCTCAGCGGGATCTGGCGAAGGGCGGTGCGCGATGACGGTGCGGTTCCCTGACGAGCCGGGATTCCAGGGCCGGTTCGCGCCGGTGCGGCTCGAGGGCGAGATCCGCGGGGTCGAGGTGACCCAGGGGGAGATCCCGGCGTCGCTGCACGGCACCTTCTACCGGGTCGGGGCGGACCCGGCCTGGCCGCCGCTGGCCGAGCGCGACTTCTACGGGCCCGACGAGCTGCTGGCGAACGCCCCGAGGCTGTGGCCGGACACCACCACGCTGCCCTTCCACTACCGGCACCCGGTCACCGGCAAGGAATTCGTCGCTGACTCCTGGGGCGCCTTCCCCGAACCGTAGACAATTAGAGCAAATATGCTCTAAAGTTGGCCGTGTGGAACTGACTAGCGCGCAGCGTGACCGTGCCTGCGGCGTCCTGCTCGCGACTGCCGCCGGAGACGCGCTTGGCGCCGGCTATGAATTCGGTCCGCCGCTGCCCGACGATGCGCCGGTGTCGATGCGCGGCGGCGGCGGGTGCGACTGGGCGCCAGGCGAGTGGACCGACGACACCGCGATGGCGATCGCCATCGCCGAGGTCGCCGCGACCGGCGCCGACCTGCGGAGCGTCGACGCCCAGGATCAGATCGTGGCCCGCTGGGTCGGGTGGTCGCGCACCGCGCCTGATGTCGGCATCCAGACCAGCCAGGTGCTCGGCCAGGTGCTCGACGGCGGCGTCTCCGGCGCGGCCGCCGCCGCGCTGGCGGCGTCGGCCGACCTGCACGAGCGGACCGGGCGCACGGCGGGCAACGGCTCGCTGATGCGAACCGGGCCGGTCGCCCTCGCCTACCTCGATGACCCGGACGGGCTGGCGGCGGCCGCGATGGCCGTCAGCGCGCTCACGCACTTCGACCGGTCGGCGGGCGAGGCGTGCGTGCTCTGGTGCCTGGCGATCAGGCACGCCGTCCTGACCGGGGAACTCGACGCGCGTGTGGGGCTGGGGTACTTGCCGGCTCGAACAGTCGATGTCTGGACCGCGCGACTGGTCGAGGCAGAGAACTCACGGCCGAGCGACTTCAGCAGTAATGGCTGGGTCGTCGAGGCACTCCAGGCGGCCTGGTGCGCGATCGTGGGCCGGCGCTATTCGGATCCTGCCGGTGACCCGAGGCTCGGCCTCTCCGATACCGATGTGCTGCGGATGTCGCTCGAGAACGCGGTGCGTGGCGGCCGAGACGCCGACACGGTGGCCGCGATCGCCGGCGGGCTCGTCGGCGCGGCTCTGGGCGCGTCCGCTGTCCCCGAGGGATGGCTGTCCGTGATTCACGGCTGGCCTGGATACAAGGCAGCCGACCTCAGCCGGCTAGCGTCCCGGATCCTCGCTTGTCGCTGACCTTCCGCGCGGGGCGAAGGCGCGGGCGAGTCAGCTGGCAATAGCCCCGTAACATGACAAAACGGAAGTGCCGCGCGAAGCGGGTTTTTGTTCGAGATGATGGCGGTCGTGCGCTTTTACGCCGACCTCCATATTCACTCGAAGTTCTCACGGGCGTGCAGCCGCGACTGCGACCTGGAGCACCTGGCGTGGTGGGCGGGACGCAAGGGCATCAGCGTGGTCGGGACTGGCGACTTCACCCACCCGGCGTGGCGGGAGGAGCTCGGCGCCAAGCTGGTGCCGGACGCGCAGGGGCTTTTCCGGCTGCGGCCGGAGCTTGAGCGCGCGGTGCACGAGACGCTGCCGCCCGCATGCCGGACGCCGGTCCGATTCCTGCTGTCGTCGGAGATCTCCACCATCTACAAGCGCGACGACCGGACGCGGAAGGTGCACCATCTGCTGTACGCGCCGTCGCTCGAGGCGGTCGACGAGATCACCAGGCAGCTGCTTCGCGTCGGCAACCTCGCGTCGGACGGCCGGCCCATCCTCGGGCTCGACTCGCGGAACCTGCTCGAGATCACGCTGTCCGGCGGTGACGGGTGCCACCTGGTTCCCGCGCACGCCTGGACGCCGTGGTTCGCGGTACTTGGCTCGCAGTCCGGGTTCGACCGGGTCGCGGACTGCTACGCGGACCTGGCCTCCCACATTTTCGCCATCGAGACCGGCTTGTCCTCTGACCCCGAGATGAACTGGCGGGTGTCGAGCCTGGACCAGTACCGGCTGGTGTCCAACTCCGACGCGCACTCGCCGCCGATGCTGGGACGGGAGGCGACCGCGTTCACCTGCGAGGCCGACTACTTCAGCATTTACCGGGCGCTGCGGACCGGGGATGGCTTCGACGGCACGGTCGAGTTCTTCCCCGAGGAGGGTAAGTACCACCTGGACGGGCACCGCGCCTGCGACGTGCGGACGACCCCGGCGCAGACCCGGGCGGCGGGCGGGAAGTGCCCGGTCTGCGGGAAGACGCCGACGATCGGCGTGCAGCACCGGGTCGACCTGCTGGCCGACCGGCCGGAAGGCTACCGGGTGCCCGGGGCGGCCGGGTTCACCTCGTTCGTGCAGCTGCCGGAGATCCTGGGCGAGATCGCCGGCGTCGGCCCGAAGTCCAAGTCGGTCACCGCTCAGGTCACCGCGCTGGTGGAGCGGTTCGGGCCCGAGCTCTCCATCCTCGGCGAGGTGCCGCTGTCCGACCTGGCGGCGGGCGCGCCGTCGATCGTGGCGGAGGCGATCGGCCGGCTCCGCCGCGGCGACGTGCGCCGCGAGGCGGGGTACGACGGTGTCTACGGGACGATCCGCCTGTTCGATCCCGGGGAGCTGGCCGGGGCGGCGCTGTTCGACCTGCCCCGCGCGTCTCGCAAGCCGCGTGCGGCCGGGCCTGTCGGCGTTGCGGCCGGGGCCGCCGGCACTCTGACCGGGGTCGCCGACGTTTCCGCGGAAACGTCGGCCGCGGCCGAGGAGCACGGGTCGGATCACGGCTCGGCCGGCTCGGCCGGGTCGGCTGCTCGCTCGGTGTCCAGCACCCTCGACCCCGAGCAGCACGCGATCGTCACCCACGACGGCGGGCCGCTGCTGGTGGTGGCCGGTCCGGGCGCCGGCAAGACCCGGGTGCTCACCCACGCGATCGCGCACCGGATCGGCAACGGGCTGCCGCCCGAGCGGTGCCTGGCCGTCACGTTCACCCGTCGCGCCCGCGACGAGCTCACGGAGCGCCTCGCCGCTCTGCTCGGCGCGGAGACGGCGGCTCGGGTCACCGTCGCCACGTTCCACGGCCTCGGCCTGCTGATCCTGCGCGACCTCGGCCTCGAGGACCGGGTCGACCTCGACGCCCCCGATGGCTTCGATGAGCTGCTCACGCTCCCGGTGGCGTTGCTTGGCGACGATCCGGCCGTCGCGGCCGGGTACCGTGCCCGGTGGACGGACGTGTTCGTCGACGAGTACCAGGACGTCGACGAACAGCAGTACCGGCTGCTGCGGCTGCTGACCTCAGCCGAATCGCGGGTCTGCGCGATCGGCGACCCGGACCAGGCGATCTACGGGTTCCGCGGCGGCGACGTCGGTTACTTCCTGCAGTTCCAGACGGACTTCGGCTCGGCCGCGACGGCGCAGCTGTCTCGCAGCTACCGGTCCGCGCCGACGATCGTGCGGGCCGCCATGCAGCTGATCCGCCCGGGCACGCTGGTGCCGGGGCGGGAGCTGGTGCCGGCCAGGTCGGACATCCCAGACGGCCCGGTCGCGCTCCGCGCCGTGGCCGACGAGCGCGAGGAGGCGGAGGCGGTCGGGGCGGAGATCGAGAAGCTGCTCGGCGGTGCCTCGTTGCACGCCTTGGACAGCCGAGCGGTCGACGGCCGGGACCGGGTGGAGCACCAGCTCTCGTTCGCCGACTTCGCGGTCCTGTACCGGACGTCGGCGCAGGCCGCCGCCATCGGCGAGGCCCTGGCCAGGCGCGGGTTTCCGTTCCAGCGGCGGTCCCACGCACGGCTGGCGGAGACGCCGGGCGTCCCGCCGATCCTGGCGGCGCTCGGCGCCTCGGGCACGCCGAGCGCCGCGGGCACCGACGGCGGCGCGGTCTCGGTCGCGGAGCTGCTGGCGGGGGCGGTCAGCATGGCTCTGTCGTCGGTGCCCGGTGGTTCGCCCGGGACTCCCGGATCGATGGCGTCGGCAGTACCGGTCGCGGGCGTCGACCGGCAGCCCGACGCCGAGCTCAGGCGGGCCGAGGCGATCGCGGCGATCCGATCCGCCGCCGACGTGCTCGCCCCGCTGGCGGGCCGGTGCGGCGCCGACCTGGACCGGTTCCTCGACGAGGTAGCGCTGGGGGCCGAGGTCGATACCTGGGACGCTCGGGCCGACCGGATCACGCTGCTGACCTTGCACGCGGCCAAGGGGCTCGAGTTCCCCGTGGTCTTCATCGTCGGCTGCGACGACGGCCTGCTCCCGCTCCGGCCGTGGCGCGGCGCCGAGATCGACTACGCCGAAGAGCGTCGCCTGCTCTTCGTCGGCATGACCAGGGCCACCACCCGGCTGACCCTGTTGACGGCGGCCAAGCGAATGATGCGCGGTGAGGTAACCGCCTGCTCGCCGTCGCCGTTCCTGTCCTCGATCGACCCGGCCCTGCTCCATCGCCGCGATGGCGGCGGGTCCGGCCAGCGCGCCCGCCGCCGCGAGCGGGCCCAGCAGACCACGCTGTTCTGAACGATCACCCGCACATCTGAACGGTCACCCGCGAAACGCAACCGGTTGGCCGTGTCGGTAGTCCCAAGGGGTGGGTGCGGAGTTCGCGGAAGAACGGATGATGCTCATGGCGCGGCGGCTGACGGGTCCGTGGTGGACGGCGGCGGTGGCCCTGGCCGTGGCCGGCTGCGCCGGTGTAGGCGGCAACGCGGCCGGAGTCGGCGCAGGCGGCGGCGCGACGGCGCGAAGCTCGGCGTCCGTGTCCGGGTCCGCGTCCGCGCCTGCGGCGGCGGGGGTCGCGAAGACGGCGACCCCCGCCGACGCGATCCGCTCGCAGGCGAGGGCCATCTGGCTCCGATCGCTGCAGATGACGTCGGCGATGACCGGGTGGGCACTCGATGACTCAGCCAACCCGAATTCCTCGTCGGCGGCGTTGGTGCTGGCCAGGACGACTGACGGCGGCCGCAGCTGGGCGGATGTCACCCCCGCGGCCGCTCGGCCGATGCTCGCGACACCCGACGCTACGCAGGTCCTTGACCCGGTCAGCGGCGAACGCGCGTACCTGGCGGTGACTGGGGCGACCCAGGAGAGCAGCAGCTCCGTCAACACGACGATGGTCTTCGCCACGACCGACGGCGGGCGCACGTGGACGGACTCGGCGCCGCTGCGGGCGGCGTCCACTGTCAGCGAGGTGAGCTTCGCCGACCCGCAGCACGGCTTCCTCATGCTCGGCGGTGGTGACGACGCCATGGGGGAGGACTCGGTCTGGCTCTACCGCACCGCGGACGGCGGCGCCCACTGGTCGCTGGCCGCCGCCACCCCGGCCCCGACCGGGACGGCGGTCTCTTCCCAGCCTGGTCCGGGCCAGATCCCGGCCGCCTGCGACAAGAGCGGGCTTGCCTTCCCCACGGCGACAAACGGCTGGATCGCCAGCACGTGCAATGCCCGCCTTGCCAACGCGCTCCTGGTCAGCCAGGACGGCGGCGTGAGCTGGGCCGATGAGTCGCTGCCACTCCCCGCGACGATCTGCGCAGGCGGCGCGTGCGCGCTGAGCGGTCCCCAGTTCCTTGACCGGACCGGCTTCGTGACGGTCGATCCCGAGCCGGCCGGAGCGGCCCTGCTGGTGACCCGCGACCTCGGGCAGACCTGGGAGCGGCTGGCGCTGCCAGCCGGCCTCCAGTACCCGCAGATCTCGTTCTTCAGCCCGACCCAAGGGGTGCTCGTGGCCGGGGAAACGCAGGGCGCGTTCGGCGGCACCTTCTACACCACCGCCGACGGCGGCCAGACCTGGACCCCGGTGCCGCAGGGAGCCGACCTCACCCGGCTCGGCGTCACCATCGACTTCGCCACCCCCGAGGACGGCTTCGCCTGGACCAACGGTCTGGAGAGCGACCCGGTCCCGCCCACCTCGATCTACGAGACGACCAACTCCGGCCGCTCCTGGCACGCCTTCACCCCGAAGCTAGCCGGGTAACAGCAAGCCAGCCGGCCGAGCGGGCCGGATGGAGTCCGTGGCAAAGATATCGGATCGCTGGCTACACCGGGATGTAACCAACGATCCACTGTCTTGCCACAGAGCGGTCGGAGAGCCTGCCCCCCACATGGATGTGGCAGCCACGGGGCCAAGGACCGTGACTGCCACATTCGCGCCGCGGCGGGCTGCGCGCCCAGTCGCGCCGCCCGCTCCCGACGGGCTTACTTCTCCTGGGTGAGGTTGTAGACGGTGACGCCGCCGACCGTCTCGGACTTGAAGTGAGCCGACACCCAGGAGGTGATCGCCGAGGAGCCGGTGCCGCCGCCGAAGGTCTCGGTGTTCTCGCCGAGGTAGTAGTGGATCTCGCCCTTGGCGACCAGGGCCTCGAACTCGGCCAGGGTGGGAGACGGGTCGGTGCCATTGAAGCCGCCGATCGCCAGCACCGCGTCGCCGCCGGTGGCCAGCTCGATCGGGGCGGCCTCCTGGGTGCCGACCGTGGCGGCGACCCACTTGTACTTCGACCCGTCCTGCTCAAGCAGCGTGATCAGCGCGCTGCTGACCTGGGTGCTGCCGGACAGGCCGCCCATCGCGACCCCGCCGCCGACCCCGGAGCCGCCGGTGCCTGGGGTCCCCCGACCGGTTCCGCCAAGCCTGGAGCCCGCGGTGCCCGAGCCGCTCGCGGACTTCGAGCCGCCGGGCGAGCTGGTGCCGCCGCGGAAGGAGCCCGAGCCCCCGGGGAACCCGCCGGACGCCGTCCCGCCGGTCCCGGTTGGCGCGCCCCCGGTGCCGGACGCCGTGCCGCCGGTCCCGGCGCCGGTGCCGGTGTGAGTACCGGCCCCCGGCGTTCCGGTGCCCGTCCCGCCGCCGACAGCGCCGCGGCCAAAGCCGCCGCCGCCACCAGGCGCGCCCCCCACGCCGCCCCCGAACGACCCGGCCACCGCCGGCCCGGCGCTGGGGATCGACCCGGTGTGGGTGCTGTTAGCGGTGTCGAGCGAGTAGGCGAGCGGCCCGCCCAGGCCGGCCACGATCGCCAGCGCCATCGGCGCGTAAACGAGCGCAGGCGCCCGCCGGCGGCTGGTCGTCACCACCCGGTTCCGGTCCGTCCAGCGGAGCAGCTCGGGCACCGCGAAGATCGAGATCGCGCCGAGCACGCCTGCCAGC
>Ga0302229_10003009_pt1 | contig 11897 bp, 9 predicted proteins | sample II_Palsa_N1_3_FD_193518 | JGI IMG/M metagenome (GOLD analysis project Ga0302229, IMG submission 193518) | Peat permafrost microbial communities from Stordalen Mire near Abisko, Sweden - II_Palsa_N1_3 | ecosystem: Environmental > Terrestrial > Soil > Palsa > Peat permafrost | place: Sweden...
GTGCCGAGCGCGCTGACCCGGATCGCCGGCATCACCGGGGCGATCTGGTCGAGTTCGGTGGTCACCGACTCGGCGAAGCCCGGGGCCCGGCCGATCCCGCCGCCGAGCACGATCAGGTCGGGGTCGACGACGGTGATGACCACGCAGATGGTCTTGGCCACCAGCCGCGCCTCTTCGACCACGACCGCTTGGGCCCGCCCGTCGCCGGCCGCCGCGGCCTCGAAGACGCGCCGCGCGGACACCGGGCCGCGCATCCCCCCGCGACGCGCGGCCCGGACGATCCCGGCGGCCGACGCCGCCGACTCGAGCGTGCCGCGCTTGCGCGCCTCGTGCTCATCGGCGCCCGCGCCGCCGGACAGCGGCATGAACGCGATCTCCCCGGCCACCCCGTGGGCCCCGCGCACCAGCTGACCGCCGAGGATGAGCCCCATGCCGATGCCGGTGCCGATGTGTACGAAGGCGAAGTTGTCGACCTCCCGGCCGTGGCCGAGCGCGCGTTCGGCCAGGGCGGCAGCGTCCACGTCGTTCTCCATCACCAGCGATGACCCGAACGCCTCGCGCAGCCCGGCCAGCGCTGCCGGGCGGTCCCAGCCGCGCAGGCCGCCGGTGAGCTTCATAGCGTTCCGGCGCTGGTCGTAGACACCGGGGCTGCCGATCACCGTCTGGGTGACAGCCGACCGGGTCACGCCCGCTTTCGCGCACAGCAGGTCGGCCAGCTCGACCAGCTCGGCCACCCGGGCCCGGACGCTGGTGGCGCGGGCCCGCAGCGAGGCCCTGGTCCTGATCTCGCCGGTGAGGTCGGCGATCGCGCCGCGGACATACTCGTGCCCGATATCCAGGCCCAGCACCAGCCCGGCATCGGGCCGGATCTCGTACAGCCGGGCCGAACGACCGGGCATGCCGGTCCGCTGCCCGGCCATGCGGACCAGACCGGCCCGCTCGACGTTGCCGAGGGCCAGGGACACGGTGGGCTTGGACAGGCCGGAAACCCGGGCCAGCTCGGCCCGCGAGCACGGGCCCCGCTGGCGGATGTACTCGAGCAGCAACTGCTCGTTCATGGCCCTGATCAGCGAGGGACGCGCCGCGAACAGGCCCGCCCCGGGGCCGTCCGGCGGGGGAAGAGCCGACACCGGACGCCCGGGTGTGTCCACGCGAGCATCGTCCGACAGGGCTGTCACTGCGGCCTCCTTTAGGCCCGGCGTCAGTTCGTCCGGAGTCTTGTCCCGGACAGATAGTTAGGATACTGTCCTAACAAACTTCGCGGAAGGGGCAACTCCGTATTGGCCAATCTTGGCATCGGCTTCGGACGCTCCCCCGCCGCGACCCGCTCAACGGACGTGCTTCGCGGACGTGCTCCACGGACGAAACGGCAGTAAGGACGAACGGCATGAGACGCCTCACCAGATACGGGGTCATCATCGCGGCCGGCCTGCTCGCGGTCGGCTGTAGCGCCGGCGCCAGCTCCAGTTCCGGCTCCGGCAGCGCCCAGACATCGACGAACAGCACGCTGACCATCTCGAACGAGAACGGCGCGCTTTGGACCTGCGGCTTCAGCCCGCTCAATACGTCCGACACCCTGCTGTCGGTCGGCTTCGTCTACGAGCCGCTGGTCTTTGTGAACCCGCTGCAGAACGGCAAGACCACACCCATGCTCGCCACCTCCTGGACCTGGGGACCGGGTAACAAGTCGCTGACCTTCACGATCCGCCAGGGAGTCAAGTGGAGCGACGGCACGCCAATGACCGCAGCGGACGTCGCTTTCACCTTCAACCTGATCAAGAAGTACCCGGCCCTCGACCTGACCGGTGTCTGGTCGGTGCTGGCCAGCGTCACCGCGACGGGCAACACGGTCACGATGACGTTCAGCACAGCCGGCGCCGTGCCGTACTTCTACTACATCGCGGACCAGACGCCGATCGTGCCCCAGCACATCTGGTCCACGCTCGGCAACCCGGTGACGAACCCCATCGCGAAACCGGTCGGCACCGGTCCGTACCTGATGAGCAAGTGCAGCCCGCAGAACATCACCTATACCGCCAACCCGCACTACTGGCAGCCGGGCGAGCCGAAGGTGGCCAAGATCCAGTACCCGGCCTACACGAGCAACAACACGGCCAACGACGACCTGGCCAACGGCAGCGCGCAGTGGGGCGCTCAGTACATCCCGAGCATCCAGACCTTCTACACCGCGAGGAACCCGAACTTCCATTACTGGTTCCCGCCCACGGTGAACGTCTCGCTGCTCCCGAATCTGACCAACCCGCTGCTCAGCAACGTCAAGGTCCGCGAGGCCATGTCGTACGCGATCGACAGGAACCAGGTCTCCACGATCGGCGAGTCCGGCTACGAGCCGCCGGCGAACCAGGCCGGCATCGTCACGCCGACGTTCTCCAGCAGCCTGGATAACGCGGCCCTGACGAGCTGGGGCAACAGCTACGACCCGGCCAAGGCGAAGGCGCTGCTGGCTTCGGCCGGCTTCCACCCGGGTGCCGGCGGCATCATGACCAACGCGGCCGGGCAGAAGCTGTCCTTCACCGTCATCAACATCGGCGACTACTCCGACTGGGTCGCGTCGATGCAGGTGATCCAGCAGGATCTCAAGGCGGTCGGCATCCAGATCACCCCCGACGACCTGTCCAACACCGACTTCGACGCCGACCTGTTCTTCGGCAAGTACCAGCTGGCCTACTACGACCAGCAGACCTTCGGCCCGAGCGCGTACTACGAGCTGAACAACTGGCTGAACTCCGCGGACACGGCGCCGGTCGGCAAGACCGCGGCCAGCAACTACGAGCGCTACAGCAACCCGGCTACCGACAAGCTGCTCAACGAGTACGCCACCACCACCAGCACGTCCATGCAGCAGAGCATCATGAACCAGATCCAGCAGGTCATGGTGACCCAGGTGCCGTTCATCCCGGTCACCGAGGCGGTGGACTGGTACCAGTACGACACCGGGCCCTTCACCGGCTGGCCGACGCCGGGCGACCCGTACGCCCAGCCGTCCGCCTACGCCTTCCCCGACAACGAGCAGGTGCTCCTGCATCTGGCTCCGAAGTGAGCTAACCGCCGAACGACCCTTCCCGTTTCACTGGAGCAGACAAGCTTGAGATACGCGCTGCGCCGCCTCGGTTTCTTTGTCGTCACGCTATGGGTGGCGCTCACCCTGAACTTCCTGCTGCCGCGGCTGATGCCGGGTAATCCCGCGCTGGCCATGCTGACGAAGTTCCGCGACCTGAGCGCCACCCCGCAAACCCTGCACGCGCTGGAGATCTTGTTCGGCGTCAACTCGCAGCAGAGCCTGCTCTCGCAGTACGGCAGCTACCTGGGGCACATACTGACCGGCAACCTGGGCATCTCGCTCTCCGAATACCCGACCCCGGTCACCACGGTCATCGGCAGCGCGATCTGGTGGACGCTCGGCCTGGTCGGCGTCGCCACCATCTTGGCCTTTATCCTCGGCACTGGCCTGGGCATCGTGTCGGCGTGGCGCCGGGGCAGCAAGCTGGACAGCATCGTGCCGCCGACGTTCGTGATTACCTCGGCGATCCCGTACTTCTGGGTGGCCATGGTGCTGGTCCTGATCTTCGGCCTCACCCTGCACTGGTTTCCCAGCCAGGGCGGCTACTACGTCACCACCGACACACCAGGTCTCAACTTCACCTTCTTCCAGGACGTGATCAACCATGCGTTCCTGCCGGCCGTCTCGCTGCTGATCACCACCATCGGCACCTGGATCCTGACCATGCGGAACACCATGATCACCACGCTGGCCGAGGATTACGTGCGGATGGCCCGAGCCAAAGGGCTGCCGGGCCGGCGGATCATGTTCGACTACGCGGCGCGCAACGCGATCCTGCCGAACCTGACCGGCTTCGCGATGTCGCTTGGTTTCGTGGTCAGCGGCGCGATCCTGATCGAGTACGTATTCAACTATCCCGGCGTCGGGTACATGCTGCTGCAGGCGGTGTCCGGCGAGGACTACCCGCTGATGCAGGGGCTGTTCCTGCTGATCACCGTCGCGGTGCTGTTCGCGATCCTGGTCGCGGACCTCCTTACCGCGTTGCTCGACCCGCGGACAAGGACGGCGCGTTAGCCATGGCCATGCCAGTTTCCGGGGTTCCCACCGAGACCGTGGGGGGCCCGAGACAATGGGGAGGCAGCGCCCAGCTGCCCGCCGGCCGGGCGTTCGCCCGCGTGGGCCGCGCCGTCCGGTCCAACCGCAAGGCCACCATCGGCACCATCCTGCTGGTGATCTTCATCCTGATCGCCCTGTTCCCGTGGGTCATCGCCCGGGACAGCCCGACCCAGGACGCCTACACCCCTCAGCTGGGGATCTCGACCGCCCACCTGCTGGGGACCAATCACTACGGGCAGGACCTGTTCTCGCAGCTGGTCTGGGGCACGAGGAACGTGCTGATCATCGCGTTCGCGGTCGGGCTGGCTGCGACCGGGATAGCGGTCCTGATCGGCATCGCGGCCGCCTATCTCGGCGGCATCTGGGACAACTCGCTCAACGTGCTGACCGACGTGCTCCTGGTCATCCCGCTGTTCCCGCTGCTGATCATCATCGCCGCCTACGCCCGCGGCGGGACCACGCTGGTGCTGATCACGGCGATCACGCTCACCAGCTGGTCCTATACCGCGCGCCAGCTCAGGTCGCAGGCGCTCACGCTGCGTGACAGAGACTTCCTCGAGGCGGCCCGGGTCCGCGGCGAGCGGAAGCTGTACATCATCGTGGTGGAAGTCATCCCCACCATGACCTCGCTGATCGTGGCGAGCTTCCTGACCAACGCCCTGTACGCGGTGCTGTTCGCGTCCAGCCTGCAGTTCATCGGGCTGGGCGACCCGAACACGGTGAGCTGGGGCACCACGCTGTACTGGGCGCAGAACAACGCGGCGCTGCAGACCGGCGAGCCGCTGTGGGCGATCGCGCCGGGCGCCTGCATCGCGGTCCTCGGCGCGGGCTTCGCCCTGCTGAACTATGCCTTCGACGAGATCGGAAACCCGGCCCTGCGACCGGTGAGGAAGGTGCGCCAGATGAAGGGTACAGAGCAGCGTGTCTGACGTTCCGGTGCTCGAGGTCAGCGGCCTGTGCGTCGACTACGTCCTGGATCGCGGTGATGTCCGGGCGGTGGACGACGTCTCGTTCACGCTCAACCGTGGCGAGTTCCTCGGCGTAGTCGGCGAATCGGGCTGCGGGAAGTCGACGCTGCTGTTCGCCATCGCCCAGCTGCTCTCTCCGCCGGCTCGCGTCGCCGAGGGAAGCGTCACGTTCCAGGGCACCGACCTGGTCGGCATGACCGACGAGCAGCTCTCCGCGATCCGCTGGCGGGATATGTCGCTGGTCATGCAGAGCGCGATGAACGCACTGAACCCGGTCAAGTCGATCGGGGCGCAGTTCAAGGACGCCATGCGGGCGCACGGCAAGCCGACCAGGGAGGAGATCGCGGCCCGGTCGGCCGAAGTGCTGCGCATGGTCGGCATCGACCCGGTGCACCTGAGCAGTTACCCGCACCAGCTGTCCGGCGGGATGCGGCAGCGCGCGATGATCGCGATGGCGATGCTGTTCACGCCGGACCTGGTGATCATGGACGAGCCCACGTCCGCGCTGGACGTGGTGGCTCAGCGTTCATTGATGGTGCAGATCAAGGAGCTGCAGGTTACGTACGGCTTCGCGGTCATCTTCGTCACCCATGACATGTCGCTGATCAGCCACTTCTCCGACCGGCTGATGGTGATGTACGCCGGCCAGGTGGACGAGTTCGGTGCCACCCGGACCGTCTTCGACCGGCCGCTGCACCCCTACACGCAGGGCCTGCTCGAGGCCTTCCCGTCCATCCGCGGCCCCAAGGTCCCGCTCAAAGGCATCCCGGGTAACCCGCCCGACCTAGGCCGCCTGCCGACCGGCTGCCGGTTCCACCCGCGCTGCCCGTACGCGGTCGACCGGTGCGCCGAGGTGGCCCCCGAGCTGTACCAGCTGGACCAGGCGCTCGTGCGCTGCCTGCGCCGCCAGGACGGCAGCCTGCCGGTCGAGGCGGATCGGTCGACGCCGGCCACGAGGGGAGCCTGACCCGATGACCTCGACGGAGCTGCTGCGGGCCGATCACCTGACCCGGCACTTCAAGATCGGCGGGGCGCTGTCCCGCCGCACCCTGCACGCCGTGGACGATGTGAACTTCACCATCGGTGAGCGGGAGATCGTGGCCCTGGCCGGCGAGAGCGGCAGCGGCAAGTCCACCATCGCCCGCGTGCTGGCCCGGATCTCCAAGCCCACCAGCGGCGAGGTCTACTTCGAGGGCAAGCCGGTCTCGCAGCTCCGCTCGCGCCGCGACCGGCTGCGTTACAGCGGCCTGGTGCCGATGGTGTTCCAGGACCCGTTCGGCTCGATGAACCCGGTGCTCCGGGTCCAGCACGGCGTGCTGCGCAGCCTCAAGCTGCACCGACCGGAGCTATCGGCGCAGGGGCGTTCGGCCGAGGCGGCCCGGGTGTTCGAGACGGTCGGGCTGGGCGCGGACATGCTGGAGCGGTTCCCCTACGAGCTGAGCGGCGGGCAGCGGCAGCGGGTCGGGTTCGCGCAGGCGCTGGCCATGCGGCCGAAGCTGATCCTGGCCGACGAGCCGGTCTCGATGCTGGACGTGTCGATCAGGATCGGGCTGCTGAACCTGATGGCCGAGCTCCGAGACACGATGGGCGTGTCCGTCCTGTACATCACCCACGACATCGCCAGCGCCCGGTACGTGGCGGACCGGCTGATCGTCATGTACGCCGGGCAGATCGCCGAGTCGGGCCCGATCGAAGAGGTGCTGGCCAACCCTCGGCACCCGTACACCCAGCTTCTGCTGTCCGCGGTACCGGACCCGCGAGCGCCGCTGTCGGTGGCGGCCGAGACCGACCGCGGCGAGCCGCCCAAGGTCATCGATCCGGCCCCCGGCTGCCGGTTCCGCTACCGGTGCCCGCTCGCCATTGACACCTGCGCCCAGGTCACGCCGGTGCTGGCCGAGTTGCGACCAGGGCACGACGCCGCCTGCCACGTAGCGCAGCAGGCAGGCGCCGATCAGGTGAAGGCGTTCTCGTGAAGCTCGCGGTGATCGGCGGCGGGTCCACCTACACGCCCGAGCTGGCCGACGGCATCGGCCGGCTACTGCCTTCGGTCAGCGAGCTGGTGCTCGTCGATCCGGACCCCGGGCGGCTGTCCGCCGTGGGGCCCGTCTCGGCCCGGATCATGGCCGCGCACGGGCATCGCGCCCGGGTCCGCTGGACGGCCAGCCTGGAGGACGGCGCCGACGGCGCCGATGCCATCGTGTTCCAGCTGCGGATCGGCGGTCAGGCGGCCCGCCGGCGCGACGAGACCTGGCCGCTGGACTGCGGCTGCGTGGGCCAGGAGACCACCGGGGCGGGCGGCCTGGCCAAAGCGCTCCGCACCGTACCCATTGTTCTGGATTTGGCCGAACGGGCCAGCCGCCGGGCTTCGCCCTCAGCATTCATCATCGACTTCACCAACCCCGTGGGAATCGTCACCCGGGCGCTGCTGTCCGCGGGCTACCGCGCCATCGGCCTGTGCAACGTGGCGATCGGGTTCCAGCGTCACTTCGCTTCCCTGCTGGAGGTGCCCCCGGACCGGGTGCAGCTCGGCCACGTTGGCCTGAACCACCTGACCTGGGAGCGCTCGGTGCTGGTGGACGACAAGGACATGCTGCCCGGCCTGCTCGCCACCCACGCGGACGAGATCGCGCCGCACACCGGACTGCCCGCCGGCCTCGTCCGGCACCTGGGCATGGTGCCCTCGTACTACCTGCGCTACTACTACGACCACGACGCGGTGGTCGCCGCGCAGCGCGGGTCGGTCACCCGCGCCGAGGAAGTGGCCCGGCTGGAGACCGAACTGCTGAGCTTGTACGCGGACCCACGGCTCGACCGCAAGCCAGCCCAGCTGGCCCAGCGCGGCGGCGCGTGGTACTCCGAGGCGGCGGTGGACCTGCTCGTCTCGCTGCGCGGCGACCGGCGCGACGTCCAGGTGGTCAACACGGTCAACGGGAGCACGCTGCCGTTCCTGCCCGCCGACGCGGTGATCGAGGTGCCGGCCGTGATCGGCCCCGACGGCGCCGCGCCGGTCCCGGTCGATCCACCGGTCGAGCCGCTGCTGCGCGGCCTGATCGCGCACGTGTACGCGTATGAGGAACTCGCGCTCGACGCGGCGATCCGCGGCGGGCGTGACCGGGTGTACGACGCCCTGCTCGCGCACCCCCTGGTCGGCCAGGCCGATACGGCGCAGTGCCTGACCGACCGCCTCATCGCCGAGAACGCACCCTTCCTGTCCTGGGCGTAAGGAGACCGAGGATGAGCCTGCGCAGCAGCGTGGTAGCCAGCGCCTGTGCGATTGTTACTGTGGTCGCGGGAGCGGCGGTGGCCGCACCCGCCTCAGCGAGCGCGACGCTGGCCGCCCCGCAGGTCCGGGTCAACCAGGTCGGGTACCCGACCAACGGGCCGAAGGTGGCGTTCGTGATGCTGGCCCGGCCGGTGACCGCGGTGAGCTTCGAGGTCACGACACCGTACGGGGTGGCCTACCGGGGCACGTCCGCCGCCGACGTGGGATCGTGGAACGCCGCCTACCGCGCCGTGTACCAGCTCAGCTTCTCGGGCCTGGATACCCCGGGCCAGTACCAGGTCCGGGTCCTGTCCCCCGCGGCCGCGGTCTCCCCGGCGTTCACCATCGGCACCGGCGCCCAGCTGTACGGCCAGCTGGTGGATAACGCGGTGCGGTACTTCACCTCCGAACGGGACGGCCCGGACGTCGTTGGGTCGGTCCTGGGCCGCCAGCCCGCCAACCTGACCGACGAGAGCGCCTACGTCTACGCGGACCCGGCCTACGACAGCAATGACAACCTGCTCGGTACGCTGAAGAAGATCGGCGGGCCGGTCGACGTCGCGGGCGGCTGGTTCGACGCCGGCGGCGGTTACGAGAAGTTCGCCTACACGGCCAGCTACGCCGACGCGCTGATGCTGATCGCGGCCCGCGCCCTATCTAATAAGCGGGGCCCCGGCTCCTACCCGGCCCTGCAGCCGGAGGCCGCCTTCGGGCTGCAGTGGATCACCAAGCTGTGGAATCCCGTGCTCAAGGTGCTGTATGCCCAGGTTGGGATCGGCAACGGCAGCGCGAGCAACACGATCCAGGGCGACTACAACTTCTGGTTCCTGCCCCAGGCCGAGGACCAGCTGAACGTCAGCCCGGGCGGCAACCCCGGCCCGACCGCCTATTTCGTCAAATACCGGCCGGTGTTCGAGGCGGCCCCGCCTGGAAAGCCGGTCAGCCCCGACCTGGCCGGGCGGTTCGCGGCCGATTTCGCCCTCGGCGCGCAACTCGACGCCAGCAGCGACCCGGCACAGGCCCAGCACCTGCTCAGCCTGGCCCGGGGCGTGTATGCGATGGCTAAGACCACCGACGTCGGGCAGATCGTCACGGCCTTCCCCCACGACTACTACCCGGGCACCGAGTGGAAGAGCGACATGGCATGGGGCGCCGCCGAGATCGCCCTGGCCGACGAGGCCACCAGGGCCCCGGCCCCGCGGCTAAGCGCGGACCTGGCCACCGCGGCCCGGTGGGCCCGGGCCTACATCGCCCAGGGGCACCCGGCCGACGGCGATACGTTCAACCTCTACGACAACGGGGCGGTCGCCGAGGCCGAGCTGCTGCAGGCCATGCAGCAAGCCGGAACCGACCCCATCGCGCCCGGCGCGCTGCTGAGCGATATGGCCGCCCAGCTGCGAACCGGCGAGGACTGGGCCAAGGGTGACCCGTTCGCGCTCGGTACCCAGCTGGGTCCGCAGGACGCCTCGCCGCACGCGTTCGGCCTGTTCATCACCGACGCCCTGTATCAGAAGTACGGTGGTTCGGCCGCGTTTGAGTCCTTTGCCCAGCAGCAGCTGAACTTCGCGCTGGGCGCCAACGCCTGGGGCAGCTCGTTCGTGGTCGGGGCGGGCACGGTGTTCCCGCACTGCATGCAGAGCGAGGTCGCCAACCTGGCCGGCTCGCTGACCGGGAGCGGCGACCTCCAGCTGGGCGCGACCACCGACGGCCCGAGCAGCATCGCCAACTTCACCGGCCTGGGCACGGTTTCGGGGATGCGGGCGTGCAGCGCGGGCCAGTTCGCGCCGTTCAACAATGCGACCGCCGGCTACGAGGACAACGTGGTCTCCTGGCCCTCGGTGGAACCCGCCGACGACTACACCGCCGCGTCCCTGTTCGCGTTCGCCCTGGCCGGGAATCAGGGTTCCGGTCTTGGCTGACGATCGGCTGCTGGCACCGTCGCAGGCCGCGGAGCTCACGCCTGCCGTGCTGGCCATTGACGGGGGCAACAGCAAGACCGACGTGGCCCTGGTGGCCGACGACGGCACGCTGCTCGCGTCCGCCCGCGGGCCCGGTATCAACGCCCATGACGTCGGCGTCGACCCGACCGTGCTGATCCTCGATGCGGTGGTCAAGCAGGCCGCGGCCCAGCTGAGCGGACGCTACCGGACCGACGGGACGGGATGGGTCGCGATGCACACGGTGGCCTGCCTGGCCAATGCCGACCTGCCCGAAGAAGAGGCCGAACACGCCGCGGCGGTGCAGGCCCAGGGCTGGAGCCCGACCGCGACCGTGGTCAACGACACCTTTGCCATCCTGCGGTCAGGTCTGGCCGATCGAGCCGAAGGGCCGCAGGCGCACTGGGGCGTGGCCGTGGTGTGCGGCGCGGGCATCAACGCCGTCGGCGTGGCACCCGACGGCCGGGTGACCAGGTACCTGGCCCTGGGCATGATCTCAGGCGACTGGGGTGGCGGCTATGGCCTCGGCCTGGAGGTCCTCTGGCACGCGATCCGCGCCGAGGACGGCCGGGGTCCCGGCACGACGCTCGCCGGGCGCCTGACCAGCCACTTCGGGGTGGAACGGGTCGAGGAGATCACGCTCGGCATCCACCAGGGAAAGATCGACGACTACGCGCTGGTCGGCCTCGCGCCGCTGCTGCTGCAGGCCGCGGACGAGGGCGACCCGGTCGCGCGGGCCGTGGTGAACCGCCTGGCCGATGAAATCTCCGTGATGGCCATCACCGCGATGCGGCGCCTCGACCTCACCGGCCAGGCCACCCCGGTTGTTCTCGGCGGCGGCGTCATCACGGCGCGGAACCCGCTGCTGATGGACAGCATCACCAAACAGCTCGCCGAGGCCGCTCCCCGCGCGCAGGTCCGCGTGATCGACGTGCCGCCGGTGGTGGGCGCCGCCCTGCTCGGCCTGGACCACGTGCACGCGCCGCCCGCGGCCGAAGCCCGGCTGCGCGCCGCGTACGACGGCTCGCCGTCCTGATCCGCGATCAGGCCACGGACCGGGCTGATCAGCCCGGCCAGTAGGAGCAGCGGACGCCGGTGTGCACGGTCTGCCGCAGGTGCTCGCCGAGGATCGGGTCTGTCTCGGTGATCCGGGCCAGGGCCCGGCGGATGGCCTTGCCGACCGCGACGCGAGCGCGCTCGCCCTGATCGGGGAAAGACCGGACCCGGCCTCCGAACCCCGCCGCGCTCGCCAGCTGGGCGACCAGCCAGTCTCGCTCGGCGCGGGCTTCGGGGTCCACGGGCTCCCGCTGATCAAGCTCGGCGTCCAGACGCTTCAGACGGTTCCGGTACTCCGTTATGGCCGCCTGATCCAGCACGGGATGGGCCGAGCCGCCCTCGCCGGCGGCACCGAGCGCGGACAGTCCGGCGGCCAGCTCGGCGGCCAGGATCTCCCGGCGCGGGTTGGCGAGCAGCACCGCCAGATGGGTCATCCCGATGCTGTCCTCCATCAGAACGCTCCGTTCTCGCCAGGCCAGACGCCACTTCCGGCCGACCCGGTGGCATTCCGCGACCAGGCCAGCTGGCTCGCGAGC
>Ga0302229_10003010_pt1 | contig 11896 bp, 14 predicted proteins | sample II_Palsa_N1_3_FD_193518 | JGI IMG/M metagenome (GOLD analysis project Ga0302229, IMG submission 193518) | Peat permafrost microbial communities from Stordalen Mire near Abisko, Sweden - II_Palsa_N1_3 | ecosystem: Environmental > Terrestrial > Soil > Palsa > Peat permafrost | place: Sweden...
GGCCGCTGGCCCCGGGCCGGGTCCGCCGCGGGTTTCGCAACATCCGCCGCGAGCTGGGGACACCCGCCCGTGTCGCGAAACCCTCCCGCCCCGGGCCCGGCAGACCCAAAGGCAGCAGCAAAGGCCCAGCACCCCGCTACCTTCTCCCCGGCGAAGCCGGCAAGCCGCGCACAGCGAAAGCAGCCCTGACCAGGGAAAAGGTTAAAACTTAAGCTGAACTGGTGCCAGTAGAGGCTTCGACATCCCTACCGTCCCAGCTCAGGACGACGCCGGTGACTTAAGGCGTTTAAGGAGGCGGATGTCTGCCCATGGGAGGCGGCTCGGTGCGGTTTGCGTCGTTCTGGTCACGATCCGCCCGTTGCGGGGCACGCACAGCGAGGCTCCCGGTAGGACGGCGGTCGACCAAGTCGCGTTTTGTCCTCTAGGGAGCCTCGTTGCTCGCTCAGTCTGTCATGCCTGCCCGCGTGTCGGCGTCTTCCGGCCGCGCTGCGGTTCGGTCGGCCTTGAGGTCTTGACCGTGGAGATCACCCCGGAGCTCGTTAAGGAGGTGATTGACCTGTCTGGCTGCCGGGAGAAGCGGCAGCGGCTGCTCCCGGCACGCGCGGTGGTGTATTTCGTGCTGGGATTGTGCCTGTTCAGCGGTGCGGACAGCCATGCTCCGCCGGGCTACCGGTCGGTGATGTGGTGGCTGACCAACGGCGTCCGGCACCTGCACGGCCTGCCGCCGCCGTGGCCGTCGCCGACCGCCACGGCAACCTGGCCGCGGCGGTCCCCAGCGGAGGCTGGCTCAAGAGCTCACCGGTGATCCCCGGGCTCGGCTTCCCGCTCGGTACCCGAGCGCAGTCGATGTGGCTGGTTGAGGACCATCGAACGCGCTAGCGCCCGGCAAACGGCCGCGGACCACCCTGAGCCCCACTGTCGTGCTACGGGACGGCGCGCCGTATCTCGCGTTCGGGACGCCTGGCGGTGACCGTCAGGACGTATGGACGCTGGAAAGCTTCCTGGCGATCACCGAGTTCGGCGCGGACCTGCAGGCGGCAACCGAGGTGCCCACCTTCCACTCCGACCACTTCTCATCCTCGTTCACGCCGCGGTCCCGCCGGCCCGGCGTGCTCGTTGTCGAAGAGTCGGTCGGGACGTCAGCCATTGCCGAGCTACGCGGACGCGGGCATGACGTGAGCGTCGTGCCCGCCTTCTCCATGGGCAACAAGACGTGTATGACCGGCTGGCACGAGGGATTCCTCCGGGCCGGCGCCGGGCCCCGTGGCCGCCAGGCCCATGCGGCGGCGTGGTGACCACGCCGGCCCGGCGGTCCGCGATCCGGAACCGTTCCGTTCTGCGACCAGACGGCGAACACGTCGCCGCTGAAATTTCGAAGAGGGGTGCCCCGTGGCCGTGACCGAGAAAACTCCGGAATCCGTCGAACTGTGGGACGGCGACCACATCCGGAGCTGGCAGGACTACCACCTGTCCGGCGCCGCCGATCTGATCAGTGCCGTGAACCTGGCCCACGCCCTGCTCGCCCTGGCCGACTCCGGCCTGCTGGCCAAGCTGAGCGCCGAGCAGCCCCAGCCAGCGGCGGAACTGCTGGCCAGCTTCCACGAGGAGACCGGGGCCGGGTTCCTGCGCTACCTGACCGTGTGCGGCATCCTCGAGGAACACGACGGGACCTACCGTCTCAGCCGCCGCGGCGTCATGCTCACCGGCGACATAGCGCTGGCCCGGCTGGGTTTCTACCTGCAAGCCTACGGCCCGGTCACCGCACGAGCGGCGCAGCTGCTCGACGGCTCGGCCACCTACGGAATCGATGTGGTTCGCGATCACAAGGCGCTCGGGCGCCGGTCCGGCATGATCTCCACCGCTTCCTACATCCGGCTTGTCCGCGAGGCGATGCGCAGGCAGCAGGCGACCCGTCTGATCGATCTCGGCTGCGGCGGCGGATCGCTGCTGGTCCAGCTGTGCCTGGAAGACCCCAGCCTGAGCGGCTACGGCATCGACATCTCCCCCGAAGCGATTAGCGATGCTCAGCGGCTGGCCGCGCGGGAAGGCGTCGCCGACCGGGCCCGGTTCGTCGTCGCCGACGCCTTCGATCCGGCGACCTGGCCGGAGGACTGCGCCGAAGCCGAGGTTATCTGCGGCGTCGGCGTCCTGCACGAGAAGTTCCGCGATGGTGACGAGTCGGTCGTCGCGCTGCTGGACCAGTTCGCCGCGATGCTGGCTGGTGGCCGGACGCTGCTGATCGGCGAGCCCGAGCTTCGTTACGACAACCGCGAGAACGACTCGGACTTCTTCCTCGTCCACGTCCTGACCCGGCAGGGCATCCCCCGCGGCCGGGCCGGCTGGCTCGAGGTCTTCGAGCAGTCCGCGCTGCGCTGCACGCGGGTCTACGGCAACGCGGTCGCCGGGCCCCGCACCTGTTTCTACGAGCTCGTTCCGCAGGCTGACTGAACACCGTGGCCGGGGCCGGAGCGCGGATCAGAAACCTGCCGTACGTGCCGAAGTGGCTGGTGCTCGGGGCAACGCTCGGGGTCATCGCCGGGCTCGGCACGGTCATGTTCTACGAGGCCCTGTAGTTGGCCACGCGGTTCTTCCTCGAGTTCCTCGGTGGCTATCACCAGCCGAACCTGGCTGGGGACGGCGGCGGGACGGGTGACGCTGGTTACGCCCGGCCGTGGGCGATCCCGCTGGTCGTGGTGCTTGGCTCGCTGCTGGCCGGGTTCATCGTGTTCACCTGGGCGCCCGAGGCCGAAGGGCACGGCACCGACGCCGCCATCGACGCCATCGACAAGAACCCGCACGGCATCCGGATCCGGGTCGTCGTCGTCAAGATCATCGCCTCGGCGCTGACGATCGGATCCGGCGGGTCCGGTGGCCGTGAAGGGCCGACGGCACAGATCAGCGCCGGATTCGGCTCGCTGCTGGCCCGGGTCCTGGGCCTGTCGCCCGAGGACGGCCGGATCGCGGTCGCGGTAGGCGTCGGTTCTGGCATCGGGGCCATGTTCGGCGCCCCGCTCGGTGGCGCGGTGCTCGCGGCCGACGTCGTATACCGGGACGACTTCGAGGCCGAGGCCCTGTTGCCGGGGCTGTTCTCCTCGATCGTGGCCTGGGCGCTCTTCGGCGCCTTCTTCGGCTACCGGCCATTGTTCTCGATGCCGGCGTATCACTTCACCGAACCATTGCAGCTGGCGTGGTTCGCGGTGCTGGGAATCGTCTGCGGTTTCCTCGGGCTGCTGTACTCGAAATCGTTCTATGGGCTCACCGCGCTGAGCAAGCGGCTGCCGTTCACCAGGAAGCTGCGTCCAGCGGTCGGCGCGGCCTGTGTCGGCCTCATCGCGCTAGCCCTGCCGCAGGTGCTCGCCACAGGGGTCGGCTGGATCCAGGAAGGCCTGAGCGGGCGGCTTGACAGCCTGCCGCTGATCATCGTCATCGCGCTGCCCTTCGCGAAGATCCTGGCCACGTCACTGTCGATCGGGACCGGAGGGTCGGGCGGGGTCTTCGGTCCCGGGCTGGTGATCGGCGCGTTTACCGGCCTGGCCGTGTGGCGGCTGCTGCTACCGGTCGGCGCGGGCGTCGGCCCGGACCCGGCGCCGTTCGTGGTCGTCGGGATGATGGCGCTGTTCGGCGCGATCGCCCGCGCGCCCGTGGCCACGATGCTGCTGGTCGCGCAGATGACCGGGAACATCAGCCTGCTGGGACCGGCCATGGTCGCCGTGGCCGTCGCCACCTTCATCGTGCACCGGTTCGACGACAGCATCTTCCGCTCCCAGCTGCGTAACCGGGCCGAATACGCGGCCGGCCTAGCGGACGTCGGCCGGGATGCGCAGCCGCATGACCCATCGCCACTTGGCAATGCGGCGGTCACGGACGAATCCGAACTCTTCGAACAGGTTCTCCGGCCCGGTGTGCAGGTAGGCGCCACGTTGCGGAGCGCGGTCGGCCACCTGCTCGGGGTAGGCCTCGACCAGGCCCCCGCCCGCCTCCCTGATGGCGTCCAGGGCGGCCGCGAGGCCGGCCCGGGCCACACCCTTACGGCGGGATCCGGACCCGGTGAACACGCACCCGATCCGCCAGTCGGGTAGCTGTTTCAGCTCCTTCTGGTAGGCCTTGGCATTGTTGATGGTCGCCACCTCGGCCGGTGATCCGTACTGACACCAGCCCACGCACCGGCCGTCGCGATAAACGAGCACCTGGTGAACGGTGCCGTCGTTCACATGAGCGCGCTTCGCCTCGCGATTGCCGTCCCAGGTGCTTCCCTTGGGGATGCCTTCGGTATGGAAGCCGATGCACCAGCAGCCACCCCAGACACCGTTGCTCGCCTCGACCAGGGCAGCGAAGTCGGCCCAGGTGTCGGGCGTGAGCGGCCGGGTCGTGTACTCGGTGATGTCCGACGTCACGGTCGTGGTGTCCTTTCGGCTCAGACCTCCGCGGGGGAGTTGGCGGCGGTCGACAGCAATGGAGGGTTCGGCTCGCCCGCGAGTTCGCAGGCGCACCGCGCCCCCGCGAGTATGATGCCGATGAGGCTGTTCTCGCACTTGATCACCTGGGCGGCCTGCAACTCGGCTGGGCGTTCACCGTCACCGGGAGCGTGCAGGCCGTTCGCGTCGATGTCCTGGGCGATGGCGATGAGCGCCGCAGCAGCTGTCCCACCACCTCATGCCGGGCATCTAGACGGCCAGACCGGCCAGTAGTTCACCGCCGAGTATCAGGCCGGGCACCTGCACCATCACAGCCGGGAAGACATCGCAGGCTTCCTGGCTGGGCTTGAGCTTATCAAGCCCAGCATCACCGAGGCCCGCGCCTGGCGTGCCCCCGTCCTGCTGACTGGCCAGCCACCCCAAGGCCTGTACCGCTTCAAAATTGTCGTACGTCGCCTTACCTGCAGGTTCAGCGGCTCAGCTTTATGCTGCCCGGTGGTACTCGTTGATGACGCCGCCGAGGATCTTGCGGCGTTGTACTGGCGCGTCCAGTCGCACGATGGCCATTTCGTCATGGTCGGGTGGCCGTTGCTGGCGGGACTGGTGCGGACGATGCCCGTTGTAGTGGCCGAAGTAGGCATGCAGCGCCGCTCGCAGATGCGCCTGGCCGTAGATCAGCGTCCGGTCCGTGCACTCAGTCCGTACGGTCCGCACCCAGGGTTCGGAATAACAATTCGCCCGTGGCGCCCGCGGCGGAGATTTCACGATCCGTATGCCGGTACTGGCGAAGACGCTGTCGAATGCGGCGGTGAACTTGGTGTCGCGGTCGCGGATGAGGAACCGGAACGACTCGATCCGGTCGCCGGCATCGATGACCAGATTGCGTGCCTGCTGTGTGGTCCACGTCCCGCCGGGGGGCCGGGTTACCCCGAGGATATGCACCCGACGGGTCTCTACCTCCATGACGAACAGGACATAAAGCCGCTGGAGGAACATAGTGTCTACGGTGAAGAAGTCACAGGCCAGCAGGCCCTCCGCCTGGGCGCGCAGGAACCTCCGCCAGGACGTATCCAGACCGCGCGGCGCGGGCTGGTACCTGCGGGCGCGCAGGATCCGGCGGGCAGCCGCCGCACTGATCCGGTGGCCGAGCCGGGTCAGCTCGCCGTGCACGCGGCGGTATCCCCACCGCGGGTTCTCTGACGCCAGTCGCAGCACCAGGTCGCGGATCTCCCGGCTCGTCCTCGGGCGGCCCGGCCGGTTCAGGTATAACCATTTCCGGGTCACCAGACGGCGGTGCCAGGCCAGCAGCGTTCCCGGCGTCACCAGGAGGGAAGCGCGCAACGCTGACGGCAGCAGCCGGGCCAGCGCCGCCAGGACCGCGCGGTCGGCCCAGTCCGGCCTGGGCCGGGCCACCTGACGGCGCAGCACCATCACCTCGTGGCGCAGGGCCAGGATCTCCGCGTCCTTCGACGCCTGCTCCGGCCCAGCAAGACCAGCCCTGTCGGCTATACCAAACCGCAGCTCAGCGTCCCTGCCGAGTTTTGAAACGGTACACGGTGGCAGGCTAGCGAGAATCCTGATGCTCGCTGCCGTGAACACGGCGTCGAAGGAGGACGTGAACTGCCCGGCACGATTCCTGATCAGGAACTTGACCGAAGCCGCGCGGTGGCCGAGATCCATCAGGAAGCTGCGCGCTGCCTGCGTTGTCCACGCGCCGTCAGGGGTGCGCGGTGACCCCGGCCAGGTGAGCGCGGCGGGTGCCGTGCTCGACGACGATCAGGGCGTAGATGCGGCGCAGCAGCACGGTGTCCACGTGCACGAAGTCGACGGCGAGGATGCCGCGGGCTTGCGCAGTCAGGAACTGCTTCCAGGTCGGGCCGGTGCGGCGTGGTGCGGGATCGATGCCGGCGTCGTGCAGGATCTGCCAGACCGTGGACGCCGCGATCCGGTGGCCGAGCTGATCAGCTCCCCTGGCACCCGCCGGTGCCCCCAAGTCGGGTTCTGCGTCGCCATGCGGATCACCAGCGTGCGGATCGAGGTCGCTGTGGACGGCCGTCCGGGACGCCGCCGGCTGGGTAGTCCCAGTGGCGTGCGACCAGCCGCCGGTGCCACGCGAGCAGCGTCGCCGGGGTCACCGCGAACACCTCGCTCCGCCGGTGCCGGGGAATCAGCCGGGACAGTGCCGCGAGCCATAGCCGGTCACCTGGCCGGTAGCGGACCTTGCTGATCTGGCGGCGCAGCACGGCGTTCTCGTGCCGCAGCACCAGGAGCTCGGCGTCGCTGGACACCTCGCTCCGGGCCAGCACGACCAGGCAGCTGAGCAGGCGGCGCACCACCAGGTAAGCGACCGAGAAGAGCATCCAGCGATGATCTCAGCCCGCCGGCCAGCCAGATCGAATAATCGAGCCCCACAAGGTCGGTCCTCCGGATTTGAGCAGGTCAGGCATGTTGCGCGGACGGTGTCCGTGGCTGTCCGCGCGGATCGGCGGATGGGAGCCTGCGGGCACGGACATATAGCGGACAGCTTCGCCGCGGCAGACACCGTCAGGTAGTGTTTATCCAGGTCAGACACCAAGCCGGGCGGACGGTTGGCGTAACCGCTCCCACCGGCCCCGGCCGTGGCTTTTCGCCCCCGTCCGTGCCCCAAGCCCGGTGCGGACGGACGCATAGCGGACGGCGGCGGCCCAGGACGGAACCTCGAACGATGTATGTGCTGGTCAGCGGCCTGGGCCTCGGGTAGGAGGGACGGGGCTGTAAAACCGTCGGCTCAGCCTGCGTCGGTTCGAACCCAACACCTGCCACCATCTGCGAAAACGGCCCGCTAGCTGTGGATTCTCGGCTATGCGGGCCGTTTTCTTCTTGTCCCGCCGTGTGTCATCCTGTATCGCTGTAGACCGTTGTGGGGCCGGCGGCAGATGATCAGCGGGTGGGGCGCGTCAGGGCAGCAGCACGAACTTCCCGTGGGGGCGGGCGCCGAGGCTCGCAGAGACCGCGGTCCGCCACTCGCTGAGTGGAAGCGTCCGGGCGACGGGGATGCGGAACGAGCCCTCTGCCGCGAGTGCCGCGTACTCGGCGAGGAAATCGGAGCTAGGCAGGGCGCCGGTGAGTTCGTCGATGTTGACCCGCGCGCCGAGGCGTCTCGCCTCGTCGTGGTTGCTGATCGTGACCACGCGGCTCGGGTCCCCGGCCAGCGCGATGAGGTCGGGGAGTGTTCCCTCACTCGGCGGAGGGGTATCGAGGACGAAGTCGATCGGACCGCCGGCCAGTTCGCGCACCCGGTCGGGCATCCCGTCGCCGTACGAGGTGACGAGGGCGCCGAAGCTGCGGAGGTCATCGGCGAAGGTCGAGCCAGCCGTCGCGATCACGCGTGCTCCCTGGCGCAGCGCAATCTGGACGGCCGCGAATCCGACCGTGCCGCCGGCGCCGTGGACGAGCAGGGTACTGCCACTCGGAATGCCCATCAGGTCGAGTGTCCACTTCGCCGTGGTGACGGCCATGGTCAGGACCGCGGCGTCGATCGGAGCGAGCCCGGCGGGGATGCGGTGCCAACTGACGAGAATGGCGGCGTCGGCGGCTCCGGCGCTCGGCTGACCCGTGAAGTCCGGCGCTCCGAAAACGGCGTCGCCGATCGCGACGTCGTCGACGCCGTCGCCCAGTGCGTCGACGGTTCCGGCGGCGTCCAGGCCGACGCCGCGGGGAAGCGTTCCGGGCAGGAACCCTCGGCACAGCTCCCAATCTGCAGGGTTCAGGCCCACGGCGGTGAGCCGGACCCGGATGCGACCCGGGGCGGGGTCAGGGATGTCGACGCGTTCCTCGCGGAGCACGTCGAGTGGTTCGCCGAACTCGTGGAAGCGGACGGCTCGGGAGGAAAGGGTGCTCATCGGATCTCCTCGATCAGTAGGTTTAGTGACAGTAACTGACGCTACCACGTTGAGTCAGTCACTGACGCAACGTAGAATGAAGTCATGCCGAGAAGTGGGGCCGGAGCCCGCAGCCGCCTGCGCGACGCTGCGCTCGACCTCTACGAGGTCCGCGGGTATGACGCGACGACCACCGCCCAGATCGCGGAGCGCGCAGGCGTCACCGAGCGCACGTACTTCCGACATTTCGCTGACAAGCGAGAGGTGCTCTTCGACGGCGAGCTCGAGCTCCGCACGATCATGATCGATGCGATCGCCGGGGCGCCCGCCGGGGTTGCGCCGCTCGCCCTCGTTCTCCGTTCCTACGAGGCCGCGGTGCCCCTGCTGGTCGCGAACCGCCCGCTGGCCGAGCGGCGTGCCAAGGTCATCGCCGTCACCCCCGCCCTGCGCGAGCGCGCGCACGCCAAGACCGACGCCCTTCTCGATGCCGTCGTCCAGGCCCTCACCGCGCGAGGCGTCATCGACGAGACCGCCCGACTGGCCGCGCAGATTGGAAGCGCGGTTTTCGACCGCGCGAGCCGTGCCTGGGGCGAAGACCCGGGCCGCGACCTCGCCGCGCTCATCGCACAGGCGGCAGCCGAGGCGCGGGCGCTCGGCTGAGCCGCTTGATGACGTGGCGCGGGAACTGGCGACGGTGACGCACGGCCGGGCCAATCCCTTCGCCGTCACGGCACACTGCCGCGACACTCGACCTGGCCTGTCGTACTCCCGAAACTCGGCCCTTTTATCTGACCTGGGACGATGGATGGTTAGAGGTACTACAGGCTACCCTTGGCCGGGCAGCCCCGAGACCTGCACGTGCTGGGCGAACCTGGCGAAGTCCCCGGTGTTCAAGGTGACTACCAGGTCGACTCCATGGACGAGCATCGTGGCGACCACATTCGCGTCATGCACCTGCTTGCCGCTGCTCTTGCTCTCTTCGAGCAGTTCCGCGAGCCGGTCCGCTACCTTCGCGTCCTCCGCCAGCAAGAGCATGCGTGAACGGAAAGCACGCGCGTTGTCTAGTGCGTAAGGCACCGTCAGGCCCAGGCCGTTCAGGGCTGCGGGGCGGGTCGCGACGCTCAGGTACTCACGGATGATCTGGCCGCTCGTGTAGAGGGTGGTGCCCTGCGCGGGCCAGCCATTGATGACGTCGAGTGCCTGCTCGTGCCCGGCGCGGCTCTCGTTCGTGGCGGTCAGCAGGATGTTCGTATCGAGCATCGCCCGAACTGGTGCTGCCACTGGTTACCGACCGTCCTCCTCGTAGATCGCCTCGCGAGACCAAGTCGATGTTGTCCCGGAGTGAACCGTATGCAGGCTGATCGGGGGCGGCGGCGGCAGGTCGGTCACAGGCTCGGCCGCGGCAGCCTCCAGGATCAGCAGCAGTTCCTGCTGCAGCGAGTGCCCGTGCCTGCTGGCCCGCTCCCGCAAGGCTGATGCCACTGAGCCGGGCACATTGCGAACGTTGAACGCCACCATGGTTCGATGATAGCGCTACTAGTAGCACTCGGCCAGGCCAGACGTGCACTGGGTGCACCGGTGCGTGGCGCGGGACACGGCGTACATCCCTATCACGTCGCCGTGCACGCCGTCGATGTCCCCTCGCTGCAACTGCCTGACGGTGCGACCCCGGCCTTCCTCGGGTTCAACCTGTTCAGCCATACCCTCGCCAGGGCCGTCCTCGTCCCGGTCTACGAGGCCTGACCGGGCTGTCGCTCACCTGCCACCCGAACAGGAGCAGACCTGATACTTCCGCGGACACTCCCCCGGGCTGCCGTGGGGATGGCGTTGTCGATCAGGACGACGGCGATGGCGGCGGCGGCGGGGAAGGTGTCGGTGTTGAGGACCCGGGTGCGGGCCGAGGCGCCGTCGAGGAGCAGGGCCAGTTGTTCGCCGAGCTGTTCGGGCTTGGCGGCGCCGGCTTCGCGTGCGGTTTCGGCGAACCGCGCGGCGATGGCCTTCTTGTAGTCGCGTGCGTATTGGGGTGCGGGGTGTTGCGGGTCGTGGATTTCGACGGCCGCCGCGATGAAGGGGCACAGCCCGGTCGCGGGCACCTCGAAGGCAGCGAGGAGTCGTTCGCGGGGCGTGAGGTCGGTGCGGTCGAACACTCCGGGCATGACGTCGGGATCGAACCGGCGCAGGTATTCGGCGACGAGTTCGTCCTTGCCGGTGAAGTGCTGGTAGGCCGTGCGCTTGGACACCTGGGCCACCGCGCAGAGTTGGTCCATGCCGGTGCGGTTGATGCCTTGATCGCGGAACAGTTGCTGGGACGCGCTGAGGATGCGCTCGCGCGCGCCCCTGCCGCGGCGCCGGCCTTGGGGGCCCTTCTCCAACTCCGTCATGCCTCCAGGATAGCCCAGTTGGGTAACGCCCGGTGTACATAGCTTGCGTTCCGGCTGGTCATCCGGTACGTTAAGTACACAGACCGGTGTGCATAAATTTTTCCAATACCCATCAATTCAATGGAGTGATCGTGGGAAAGCTCGATGGCAAGGTAGCGGTGATCACGGGCGGATCAACCGGCATGGCGCTGGCCGGCGCCAAGCTGTTCGTTGACGAGGGAGCGCACGTCTTCATCTCGGGCCGACGGCAGGAAGCGCTGGACGAGGCCGTCAGGCTGATCGGCCGGAACGTGACCGGCGTGCAGGGCGATGCGGCCGACCTGGATGATCTGGACCGCTTGTTCGACACGGTCAGGCGGGAAAAGGGCGCGATCGACGTGCTGTGGGCAAGTGCCGGGACGGGCGAGCAGCGCATGCTCGGCGAGATCACGGAGGAGCACTTCGATGCCGCCTTCGTGCTGAACGCGCGCGGCACGCTGTTCACGGTGCAGAAGGCGCTGCCGCTGTTCAACGACGGCGGCTCGATCTTCATGACCGGGTCGAACGCTTCGCAAAGGGGTTATCCCGGGTGGAGTGTGTATGCGGCGAGCAAGGCCGTGCAGCAGGCCTACGCCCGCGTGTGGCTGGCCGAGTTGAAGGACAGGCGGATCCGGGTGAACGTGCTGACCCCCGGCCAGGTCGCTACGGCGAAGCAGGAGGAGCTGTTCGACGAGGCGACGAAGCAGGCCTTCGAATCCCTGATCCCGCGGGGAAAGATGGGCCGCCCTGAGGAGATCGCGACGGTCGCGCTGTTCCTCGCCTCGGACGACTCGAGCTACGTCAATGGCATGGAGCTGGTTGCCGACGGCGGCACCACGGTGATCTGAGCGGGAGGCACCGGCATGGGAGGGTATGCCGGCAAGAACGCGGTATCTGCTGGTGAAGTGGTTGATGATCTGGCATGCCGACTCGACCCCTGCAGGTCGGCGCACCGACCAGGTCTCACACAGAACGAGGAGTAGCCATGACCACGTTCGCCCAGCACCGCGCCGCCTTCGAGTCCTTCCTCGACTGCGTGCAGGGCGGCGCAGGCAAAGACGCCATCGCCGGTTGCCTCGCCGAGAACGTGGTGCTGATCGGCCCGCTCAGCAATGAGCCGCTCGCCGGCCGTGAGGCCGTCGCGGAAGCCATACAGACCGTCCACACGCTGGCGGCCGACCTCACCTATGAGGAGGTCCTCAGCGGCGAGACCCACCACGCC
>Ga0302229_10003021_pt1 | contig 11860 bp, 10 predicted proteins | sample II_Palsa_N1_3_FD_193518 | JGI IMG/M metagenome (GOLD analysis project Ga0302229, IMG submission 193518) | Peat permafrost microbial communities from Stordalen Mire near Abisko, Sweden - II_Palsa_N1_3 | ecosystem: Environmental > Terrestrial > Soil > Palsa > Peat permafrost | place: Sweden...
TATTCAGGTGCATGCCGCCGGTCGAGCCGTAGAACGTGGCGTCGCCGTAGCTGAAGATGCCGCCGTCGGACGCCACCAGCCAATAGCCGTTGCCGTCAGTCGTGGCCGTCATGCCGACGATCGGCTGGGCGAGCCGCAGATTCGACAGTGCGGGCGACCCCAGGGCCGGAGCGGCGCCGTGTGGCGTCACCGCGCCCGCCGGCGTGACGGTCCAATAGCCACCGGTCGGATCGGCGGCCATCATGATGCCGCCGCTGTAGGCGTTCGAGGGGTGCGCGCTGGACGCGCCGGCAGAGCCCGTGCCCGGCGAGAACCCGGTGGCCGCACCGAGCACTCCGAAGGCAAGGGTGGCGACCACCGCCAAGGGCGCGATCGCTCGTGCCAAAACCAGTGGTAGCGCCCGACTCCGCTGCAATCGCCGCATCGTCTTTCCCCCTTGGACCCGCGGACCACGGATCGCCGAGGCGACGAGCGGCGCGCTCATTGCTGATTCGGCGGCCCGGCAAACTCAAACGAGTCCCGTAGCTTTGCGCCCCACCCTCACGGGCGGTTTGCCTTTTCGTTGTCAACAAACGATGAGCAATAGATCGACGTAGAAACAACGGAACTTGAGCGCCAGCCTTGCGATCCAAAGTTGTGCGTCTGTTGTGCGAGGGGGCCCTTGCAGGCACGCCAACCCGCGTCAGCGGGTGGGGGCAGTCCCCGCCTCGACGGACCCGAGCGGCACATGCCAGGTCAGCCGGGTCCCGCCCTCGCGGGACCTCCCGAGATCGATGCTCCCGCCCAGTCGCTCGGCCCGCTGGCGGAGGTTCTTCAGGCCGAGCCCGGTCGCCTTGGCCTCCCCGATGCCGATCCCGTCGTCGGCGACGACCAGGCGTAGCTCCTCACCGGCGGCGATCGTGATCACCACCTGCGAGGCCCGGGCGTGTTTGCCAACGTTGGTCAACGCCTCCCGGAGGACGGCGAGTACCTCCTCGGCGAGCGCATCGCTGACGACAGCGTCGACCGGGCCGCTGAACGAGACCCGCGGCAGGAGGCCCACCACGGGGCGGAGCTCGTGCACCAGGTCCAGGACCTTGGGGTGCAGCCCCTCCTTGTTGATCGTGAGCTCTATGTCGAAGATCGCCTTGCGCAGCTGCCGGATCGTCTCGTCCAGCTTGTCGATCGCTTCCCCGATCCGCATCACGGCCTCGGGCCGCTCGACCAGGCGGGCCGTCCCCTGGAGCGACAGCCCGATGGCGAACAGGCGTTGAATCACCGAGTCGTGCAGGTCACGGGCAATGCGATCCCTGTCCTCGGTGAGGGCCCGGTCCCGGACGATGCCGTGGAGTCGGGCATTCTCGATGGCGATGCCCGCCGCCATGGCCAGGGCCAGGACCAGCTCCTCATCGTCGTCGGAGAAGTCCGGAGCCGTCTTCTTGTTGGTGAGGTACAGAATCCCGTAGACCTCACCATGCACCCGGATCGGGACGCCGAGGAACGACGTCATGGCGGGATGGTCCGCGGGGAACCCGAAGCTCTGCGGGCTGGAGGCGATATCGGAGAGCCGGAGCGGCCTGTCCTCGGCGATCAGGGTGCCCAGCACGCCCCGGCCGGTGGGGCGGGCGCCGATGGCCCGCTCTTCCTCGTGGCTCAGGCCGACCGTCAGGAACTGGTCCAACGCCCGGCCGTCCTCGGTCAGGACCCCGAGCGCCCCGTACTGCGCGTCGACGATGTCGCGGGCCTCCTCGCTGATCCGCCGAAGCACCACCGGGAGGTTCAGCTCGGCATCGAGGATGAGGATCGCCTGCACCAATCGGCGCAGCCTGGCGGGATCGTCGATCCTGTCGAAGGGCTGCACGGGCAGTCAGGATAGAGGGGTAGCAATCGCCCGTGCGGCGGAGGAGGGGTGCAAGTCGGTTGCGCAACACCTCCGAAGCATCAAAGCCGACGGTGGCGTGGCAATATTGGGGCAAATGACGATTCGGGTGTTCCTCCTCGACGATCATGAATTGGTCCGTACGGGGCTGCGCACGTTGCTCGAGTCCGAAGACGACATGGACGTCGTCGGCGAGGCGGGAACCGCCGGCGAGGGACTGCATCAGATCCGCGAGCTCCTGCCCGACGTGGCCATCCTCGACGTCCGGCTCCCGGACGGCGACGGCATCGAGGTGTGCCGGGAGGTCCAGTCCCTGACCCCTCAGGTCAGGTGCCTGATGCTGACGTCGTACTCCGATGACGACGCCCTCTTCTCGTCGATCATGGCGGGCGCCTCGGGGTACGTCCTCAAGGAGGTCGGCGGGGGTGACCTGCTCGGGGACATCCGCCGAGTCAGTCAGGGCATGTCCCTGCTCGATCCGGTGCTGACCCAGGAGCTGTTCGACCGCCTGCGCAAGGACCAGGAGGCCGAATCACGCCTCACCGTCCTGACGCCCCAGGAGCGCAAGGTCCTGGAGCTCATCGCCCAGGGCCAGTCGAACCGCCAGATCGCCGAGCAGCTCTTCCTGGCCGAGGCCACGGTCAAGAACTACGTCTCGAGCCTGCTGTCGAAGCTCGGCATGCGCCGGCGCACAGAGGCGGCCGTCTACGCCGCCGTCCTGGCTGAGCGCAAGGCCTTCAATCCCAGGTCCTGAGCACCCGACCCCGGCTGGCGTCCTAGGCCACCTCGACCCGGCGATTGTCGTCGAGCGTCCGGAAGTCCACGCCGGCGCCCCGCAGACGGGCCTCCAGCCGCTCCCGCTCGGCCAGGGGGTTCGCAAACCGGTCCGGCTCGGATTCGATGCCCAGCGCTGTGCACAGGCGGAGCAGCATGCGGTCGTGATCGAGCTCGAGGGCCAGGTCTTCGGCCATGATGTGCTCGCCTTCGGCTCCGTGCCCGGCCATGCGCCGGCGGAACTGCAGCAGAATCACCACCAGCTCGTCCTGGGAGACGGGCAACGGCAAGGGGTCCACGTCAGCACATAGCCCCGCAAGCAATTCGCTGTACATAGACATCACCCATAATTTTGCCGGAATTGGGTTCCGCCAATAGGGCCGATACTCCTGTTTCCTATAGGGCCGTAACTCCCTATCGGACCGACGGGCGACCCGATAACGCCCCCTCCCGTCAGCGCCGGCTGACGCGGGTGGAGCGGTCCGCCCTGGCCAGGACGTCTTCGGCGGACTCGGTGTCGTCGGCGACGGCGACCCCCAGCGAGGCATGGAGGCGGACGTCCCGGCCCCCGACGGCGACCGGCTCGTCAAGCGTGTGCTGCAGTCTGCGGATGACTGGCCCCACCACCTGTTCGTCTGTCACGGTCAGGACGACAACCAGATCGCTCCCACCGACCCGGCCGATGGTGTCCTCCGCCCGGATCACGGCCGTCAGCCGGCGCGCCATCTCGGACAGCACGGTGTTGCCCACGGTGTAGCCGAGATCGAGGTTGATCTCGCCCAGGTTCTCCAATCCGATGTGGCAGACGACGACCTCGCCTCCGTGGCGCCGCCGGCGGACCAGGGCCTGGGTCAGGCGGTCAAGCACGAGGAGCTGGTTGGCCAGGCCGGTGTGCGGGTCAGCCATCGAGAGCTGCCAGAGCTGGTCGTACTTTCCCCGGCGGGGCCCGCCCGAGGTCGGGGCCCCGGCCCCGGCCGAGCTGAACTCGCGGAGCATCGACTCCACGCTCTTGACCGCGCCCCCGCCCGGACCGGTGAAGTCCTCGCGTGCCGAGGTCCCAGGCGAAGTCCCGGAGGCGTCCGGGCTCTCGCCGGAGCCCGCCTCGCCAAGTTTCCTCTTGGCCTTCTTCACGCTGTTCCCCTCCGATACGGACCTTTTCACTCTTATCGGAACGTCGCGGGCGGAAACAGAGCCGTAAGTCATCAGCATGGGTGCGAACGTGGCGCAGCCGATCCGTCGACCCAGGCGGCTGCGGGGACTTCATACCCTGCCTGACCAGGGAAAAGAAACAGGAATCGGATCCGTCCGGGCTTCCGCCGCGCTACCCTGGCCCTGCGAGCGACGGCGGCCCAGCCTGGCAACCGCCGTGTCGCTGTACGCCCCGGGCCGACCGGTCCGGCGTCATCGAAGTGCAACGAGGATGAACCATTGAGCCAACCTCCCCAGCCGTGAAGACGAGGGCACCCCGGGCCGGATCCGCCGCGGCCACAGCCCGGTGACCGCGTCCGCGACCATCGTGGTCGACACCGACGGGCTCGAGGCCCTGGTGGCCGAAGTGGCGGCACAGGACTCCTACGGCTTCGACACCGAGTTCCACACCGAGCGCACCTACGTGCCCGACCTGGCCCTGATTCAGATCGCCTGGGCCGACAAGACGGCGCTGGTGGATCCGCTCGCCGTCGACCCCGCGCCCCTGGCGAAGGTCTTCGGCGGACCCGGCATCGCCGTGGCCCACGCGGCGTCCCAGGACCTCGACGTACTGATGGCCGCCTGCGGGGCCGTCCCGGCGACGGTCTTCGACACCCAGATCGTCGCCGGGTTCCTGGGCCTGTCCACCCCCTCGCTCTCCCGCCTGGTGGACCACATGCTTGGCGTCTCGTTGCCCAAGGCGGACCGGCTCTCGGACTGGCTGGTGCGGCCCATGTCCGACCGCCAGGTCACGTACGCCCTCAACGACGTAGCCCACCTGCTGCAGCTGCGGGACGTGCTGACCGAGCGGCTGCGGGCGCTGGGCCGCCTCGAATGGGCCCTGAGCGAATGCGACCAGGTGCTGGGCGACCGCGCGCCGGCGCGGGTCCCCGAGGAAGCGTGGTGGAAGCTCGGGGACATCCGCGGCATGTCGCGGCGGTCGCGTGGCGTCGCCCAGGAGGTGGCGGCCTGGCGCGAGCGCACTGCCGCGGTGACCAACCGGCCCCGCCGCATGGTGCTCTCGGACCTCGGGCTCCTTGCTGTGTCCCAGCAGCCGCCGCGCAACGCCGACCAGCTCCGCGCCACCCGCGGCGTCGACGGACGCCACCTGGCGCAGGGGCGGGCCGCCGAGATCATGCGGGCCGTCGAGCGCGGCCTCGAACTCCCCCCCGACCAGATCCGCATGCCGTCCGAAGGACGTGACGCCCCGGCTCCGCCGGCCGCCGTGGCGGTGTGCTCGGGCGTCGTGCGCCAGATCGCCGACGACCTCGATTTCGACCAGGGCCTGCTCGCCACGCGAGCCGACATCGCCCAGCTTCTCTGCGGCGATCCGAGCCGGCTCGACGCGGGGTGGCGCCGGACCATCGCCGGGGACCCGCTGCGCCGGCTGATCGCGGGCGACGTGGCCGCCGCCTTCGATCGGCGCGGCCACCTCGTCATGGAAGAACGGTCCCGGCGGCCGCTCCCGCCTCCTAATTGACGAGCTTCCCCCGGCCTTCCCAGTAAGGCTGACGCAGCTTGTACTTCTGCAGCTTCCCCGTCGCCGTGCGGTCGAGCGCGTCGCGCAGCTCCACGCTCGTGGGCGCCTTGAAGTGGGCCAGCCGCGCGCGGCAGTGAGCAATGAGTTCCGCACCGGTGACCGTCGACCCCTCCCGCACGACGACCAGCGCCTTGATGGTCTCGCCCCACTTGTCGTCGGGCACACCGATCACGGCCACCTCGGCCACCGCCTCGTGCTGGTACAGGCAATCCTCGATCTCTATGGAGGAGACGTTCTCTCCGCCGGTGATGATCACGTCCTTCTTGCGGTCCGAGATCACCACGTACGGACCATCGAAGTGTCCCCCGTCGCCCGTGTGGAACCAGCCGCCCCGCAGTGCGGCCTCGGTCTCCACCGGCTGCTCCCAGTACCCGGCGAAGACGTGGTTGGACCGGGCCAGGACCTCCCCGTCCTCGTCGACGGCCATCTGGACGCCCACTGCCGGGACGCCGGCACGGCTGAGGAGGTGAGCGCGTGTGGCAGCGTCGAGGTCGTCCCAATCGGCGGGGGCCCGGTTGATGGTCAGCAGCGGCGCGGTCTCGGTGAGGCCGTAGATCTGTATGAACTCCCACCCGAGCTCGGACTCCACCCGCTCGATCGTCTTCGACGGCGGTGGTGCGCCGGCCACGACGATGCGCACCGCGCCACGCCCCGGCACGGGTCGCCCCTCGGCGACCCTGGTCTCCGTCGCGCTCAGGATGGCCGCCACCACCGCGGGTGCGCCGCACAGCAACGTGACCCCGTGGCGCTCGATGCGGGTCAAGATGTCCTCGCCGTCGACTTTGCGGAGCACGATGTGCGTGCCGCCCATGCCGGTCACCGCGTAGGGCATCCCCCATCCGTTGCAGTGGAACATCGGCAATGTGTGCAACAGCACGTCGCGATCGTTGACGCCGGTGTGCCACCCGAAGGTGGCCGCGTTCAGCCAGCAATTGCGCTGGGTCAGTTGCACACCTTTGGGCCGTGCCGTGGTGCCCGACGTGTAGTTCACGGAGCAGGCCGCCTCCTCGTCAGGCTCCCAGGCCAGCGGCGCCGCGCCGTCCCCGGCGGGCGCGAAGAGAGCGGCATCGTCAACTCCGTCAAGACAGAAGCGGTGCGCGACCTTGATGGAGTCGACCTCGTCCGCCAGATCCGGGTCGTACAGGAGGACGGACGCTCCGGAGTGCTGGACCACGTAGGCGATCTCGTCGGCGGTGAGACGGAAGTTGATCGGCACCAAGGTGCGGCCGAAACCGCTGACGCCGAAGTAAGACGTCAGGAACCGCCCACTGTTCGGGCTGACGATGGCGACACGCTCTCCGTGCTCCACCTCGAGGTCGTCCAGCGCCAGCGCCATGCCGCGCGCCCTGGCTTCGAGCTCGCGGTAGCTGAGCGTCCCGTAGGAGCCCGGCACGGACGGCTCGTCGACGACCGCGATCCGATCCCCGTAGACCAACGCGGCCCGGTTGAGGAAGTCCGCCACCGTGAGCGGGACCCGCATACCACCCCCTGATCTCTTTTGCTCGACTGCACCCGGCGCAAACGACCCTACCGGACCACCCGCGCCAGCTTCCTAGAAATGCCCGAGAACGGGGTGGGGCACGTAGGGCTTCTCGAGTGCGGCCATCTCGTCCTCGGACAAGGAGAGTGCCTCGGCGGCCAGCGCATCCTTGAGGTGCTTCTTCTTCGTGGCACCCACGATCGGCGCCGACACACCGGGCTTGGCCAGCAACCAGGCCAGGGCGACCTGCGCCGGCGGGACATCGCGCGCCGCGGCGACCCCCACGGCGGCATCGACGACATCGAAATCAGTGGGCTGGTCGTACAGGTAGTCGGTGAAGGGGTCGGTGCTCGAGCGGGTGGTGTGGCGCTCGCCCTCGCGGGTGCGGTTGCCGGCCAGGACTCCGCGCGCCAGGGGGCTCCAGGGGATGCAGCCCACACCCTGGTCGAGACAGAGCGGAATCATCTCGCGCTCCTCCTCCCGGTAGATGAGGTTGTAGTGGTTCTGCATGGAGACGAACTTGGTCCAGCCGTGCAACTCCGCCGTGTACTGCGCCTTGGCGAACTGCCACGAGAACATGCTGCTGGCTCCGATGTAGCGCGCCTTTCCGGCGCGTACGACATCGTGCAGGGCCTCCATCGTCTCCTCAATAGGGGTGCGGGGGTCCCAACGGTGGATCTGGTACAAGTCGACGTAGTCCATCTTGAGGTGCGTGAGGGACGCGTCGATGCCGGCCAGGATGTGCTTGCGACCGAGCCCGCCGCCGTTCTCGCCCGGGCCCACGGGCATGAACACCTTGGTGGCGACCACGGCTTCCTCCCGCGTCAGGTACTTCGGCACCAGCCGGCCGGTCGCGATCTCACTGGCACCACCGGAGTAGGCATCCGCCGTGTCGAAGAAGGTCACGCCCCCTTCGACGGCAGTCCGCACGATGGGCTCCGCGGAGTCTTCGTCAATGACCCAGGGCCGGTCACTGTCGTTCCCGAAGCCCATCATGCCGAGGCAGATCCTCGAGATCCTCAGACCGGACGTTCCAAGATTCGTGTAGTTCATGGCTGACCTCGCTCGTGCCGGGACGCGACGGCGCCCTCCTGCGCATGCTTACCAGCCAGGGCGCTCGGTTCGTACGCCCGTTCCGGCTCCGAAGTCCACCCGTGGGCGCCGCCGCTCACTCAGTGGCAGCACCCGTTGGAGGACGAGTGGTTCCAGCCGTCCTGTCCGTCGCCACCGGAGTCCCTCCATCCGCTGCCGTCGCTGCCGGTGTTGCCCGTGTCTCCGGTGCCGCCGGTGTCTTCGCCGTTGCCCTGGTCGCCACCGTGCCCGTTACCAGTCCAGTTCCCCGTGCCGCTGCCGGTGCACGAGCCGTCTCCGTTTCCGTTTCCGGATCCGGTACCGGTTCCGCTGCCGCCCGTGCCGCCGGTCGAACTACTGCCGGTGCCACTGCTGCCATTGGTGCCGGTGCCACCACCCCCGACGGGCGCAGCACCCCCAGAAGCCGACGAGACCGGAATGGACGTGGTGGTCGTCGTGGACGTCGTCGAGGACGGGGGCGTCGTCGTTGTCGTTGTGGTCGCACTGGGAGTGGAGGGCGGCGTCAGCGCCGTGGTGGATGGAGCGCCCGTGGTCGGAACCGGTGAGCCCGTGCCGACCACGGTCAGGGTCGCGGTCGGCGTCGCGCCACCCCGAGAGGGCGAATTCGCGGCGACGAGGGCGTTGGCCGAGGATGTCGGCACGGCCCCGCTCGAGACCTGTGACGCGCCGGTGGATTGGTTGCCGGTTCCAGGAGTCCCATTGCCCCCAGACGCGCCCGTACCGCTATTCGTTTGACTGGGAATCGTGCTCGTCGGAGTAGTCCCGGATCCCGGAACGACCGGACCGCTCGAGTGGGCCGAGAGCACCGACTGCGCCACGGGGCCCGCCCCGAAACTCACTCCGGCCACGATCGACAACGCAGCGGCCACAGCTGCTCCTGACGCGATGAAACGATTGCGGCCGAAGTACAGCTTGGACGCAGCGATTGACGCCGGCAGGACGGCACTCGGCGGCGGCGACTCAGGAAGAGGCTGCCCGAATGACCGGGACGTGAACACTTCCTCCAAGGTCGCGTGATCGCTCGCATCAGCCCACTCGGGCTTCGACCCCCCCATGCTCCTCCACGTTCGTCTGTCGGGCAGATGAAACACTCGGAGTCCCGCCTCCGAGGTCCAGACGCCCCCTCTCTTTTAACCATATAGGGAGAGGTCCCACATGGATACTAGGAACCTGGAATCTGTTGGGAATTAGTTCTGAACCAACGTTTTCGCCTTGAAAATTGCACCTTTGCCGCGCACGTTGCGCCTGAAGCACGCGATGCTACGTGGGGTTGTCGGACTGTTGTGGCACGCGCCAATTCCGCGCGCATTTCGTCCTAAAACGGGGTCGCGGAATCCGTTTGCACCGCACGCTGCTGCTGCAATCTGCTCGCAACCGGGCGGCAATGCACGGTTGTCAGAGAGTCGACGCGCTGACCGCCTGATCGACTGTCGAAATGACATTGCTGTCCGCCCCCGTGGTCGAAGCGGCATCCGGTACGGGGCCTCCGACTTGGCTCGCGGCCGTCGTCACCGACGATCCAAGAGCACTCACCGCGCTCCCGACCGTGGATGCGAGGGGGGCGGTGGGAGCGACGGGGTTGCTGCCTCCCGTCGGCGCTCCGGTGTAGGTCGCCGCGCCGGTCAACGACACGTGACCTCTGAGCGCATTGCTCGTGCTGTGGGTTCCCGCCACTTCGACACCCGGCGAAAGAGACCCGGACCCGGTCGCGCCGGTGCCATTTCCTCCGGGAGCGGTTGGGCCGGCCGTCGCCGGGCCGGACGTGTGGTAGCCGGTGCCCCGCCGGGCCGCACCATGCGTTCCCTGGGCGGCGATCGACGGCCGGTGCGATGATCCCGACCCGGCAGTGACGCAGGCCGCGATGAGTGCCGCGAGTGCGCTGACGCAGGCGAGGGTCCAGTAGCGCGTGCTGCGTCGATTCCACGAAGCCGGCGGAGTTTCGGCATCCGCATCGCCCAGCGCTGCGCCGCCATCTGAAGGATCGGCCTGCAAACGAGGCTCCGACTCCCCGGTGTCGTCAGTCCAGGCCCCCCGGAGGGCTTCCCCGGTAGGCGTGAGCGTCGGATCCGTGAAGTCGCTGGGGTCGTGCAGGCGAACCACCGTCCGTGGCCGGCCGAACTCCTGGGCGAACAGCACATCCTCAGGACCCATGGGAGGAGCGACCACGTCGCGCCCGGCATTGTCGGTTCGTCGCCCGAATTCCTCCGCGCGAAAGACCTCTTCCAGCCCTCTCACATCACCAGCATCCTTGTGGCCGAACATGACCCCTCTTTCCATCTGACCTTCCCCCGCGCCGGGCTCGTGAGCGCGACGCACGTTCAGAAACGCTCCTAGTCGGCGAGAACCTTGCGACCCGAGCGGCGACGGGCCGACCGGCTGATGGCCAGGCCCATGGCGAGCGCGCCCAGTCCGATCAACACCTCCAACAGCAACGGGGCACCGGTTGAAGCCAGGGACGAGGCACTCGGAGCCTCCGGCGCCACCGTCGGCGAGCTCAGCGGCGAGGAGTTGGAGACCAGCGCGGCCGGAGTCGGCGTCGCCGCGGAGGAGGACCACGCCGGCGATCCGCCGCCCGAGGTGGGGCCTACCGTCGACGCAGCCGTGATCGGCTGTGGGCACGGGGAGTCCGCGCTGCCGCTGAGAGCTCCCTGAATGCCACAGATGGTCACGGGAGCAGTCGCCCCGGTACCCGGGCTCTCAGCGCTGCCGATCGGGGCGGACGTCGAGCCCGTCCCCTCACACGTACCGCTCGAGTCTCCGTCGAGGGCAGCCGTCACTGCGCAGAGCGTCACAGGCGCAAAGACCGGAGCCGAACCGGTTGTGGTGGCACCGACGTGTGAAGGTTCGCACGAATTGCTCGCCGTACCGTCCACCCCGACGACGATGCTGCAGGCGTTCACCGGGACGACGCCGTCCACAGGAGCGCTCTGGCTGGCTTCATTTGTCGGCAGGTCGTTGACGAGCGGGTATCCCGCGTCGGGCATGCACATCCCGTTGGCCGAGCCGTCGACCTCGACGACCGCACCGCAAGCCGTGACTGGCACAAAGACGTCGGCCGCCTGCCCCCGTTGGGACGCGGGATCGGACTGCTGCGGGCAGCTCGACGAGCTGTCGCCGTCGATTTCCGCAATCACGTCGCAGACGGTGACGGGGACTTCGGCATCGACGACGCCGTTCTGGCTGGTCGAGCCACTCGTCCCGGTGGTGTCGCAGTCACTCGACGTGTTCCCCACAAGACCGACATTGACCGAGCACACGCTCACCGGCGCGTCCGCGTTGACGTCCCCGTTTTGCGACGCCGACGCCGACGACTGGTCGCTGGTGAGACCGAGCGCAGCGGCTGCCTCGTTCAACAGGCCGATCGCGTTGTCCTGTGCCGTGATCGGGACGTTGGCGTCCGCCAGGCCCCCAGGCTCGTGCGTCCCGACCGACGTCGTGGAACAGCTGCTGCTGGCGTCCGCCAGGAGCCCTACGGAAAGCGAGCACGCGTTGACCGGGGTATCGGCATTGGCCACGGGGGACGACTGCCCCGTGGTGTTCGTCCCCGTAGTCGAGTCCTGGCTCGGCAGTGCCGTGTCGCCGAGCTCGTTCGTCACGACGGTGATGGGGGCGGCGGCTGAGGCCGGAGCCGGCGGCAACGCGTCCGTCACTGCGCCGGCGGCGGCGTTCTGCACCGCTTGCAGCGTGGTCTGCAGATCGGTTGACGATGAGGCCGCACCTGCTGGCGTCACGCCGAGAGTTGCGCCGGCGGCCAGCACGAGCCCGCACGTCAACACTCCAATGGAAGTAAGTCTGTTCCGCCTCATGGTCTTGCTCCTTCTCTGCGGAGGATGGACATCCCCTGCAATCGCGGCCTGCCTCATACCCGGCGAAACGAGGATCTCGAGAGGTCCGTGCGAAGGTGCGGAGGAATTGTGATTGCACACGG
>Ga0302229_10003026_pt1 | contig 11850 bp, 12 predicted proteins | sample II_Palsa_N1_3_FD_193518 | JGI IMG/M metagenome (GOLD analysis project Ga0302229, IMG submission 193518) | Peat permafrost microbial communities from Stordalen Mire near Abisko, Sweden - II_Palsa_N1_3 | ecosystem: Environmental > Terrestrial > Soil > Palsa > Peat permafrost | place: Sweden...
GTGCGGGCCGCGCTGAAGGCGGTCACGGCAGAGTTCGGGCCGGTCGAGATCGCGATCAACAACGCCGGGTGGGACGACTTCATGAACTTCGTCGACACCACCGAGGAGTTCTGGGACCGCGTCCTCGACATCAACTTCAAGGGCGCGCTCCGCGTCGTTCACGCGGTCGTTCCGGGCATGATGGAACGCGGCTGGGGACGCGTCATCAACATCGGATCCGACGCCGGCCGCGTCGGCTCGTCGCTGGAGGCCGTGTACTCCGGGGCCAAGGGCGGCATCATCGCGTTCACCAAGACCCTGGCCCGCGAGGTGGCGGCCAAGGGCGTGACGGCGAACACGGTGTGCCCCGGGCCGACCGACACCCCGATGCTGCGCGCGTTCGCCGACAAGTCCGGCGACGGCGCGAAGGTGCTGGCCGGGATGACCCGGGCGGTACCGATGCGCCGGCTGGCGGAGCCCGCCGACATCGCTGCCGCAGTGGCGTTCTTCGCCTCCGACGCTGCCGGCTACATCACCGGCCAGACGCTGTCGGTCAGCGGCGGCCTGACGATGGCATGAGGCTCTCGGGAAGGAACCTTCGATGCGCTACACGATCCCGGCGCTGGAGACGCTCCGGCTCGACCGCCCGCGCGACGGCGTCGCAGTCCTGAGCCTCGCCCGTCCTGACCGGTTCAACGCGATGACGGACCGCATGTTCGGCGAACTCGAGACGGTGGCCCTGGCCCTTGACCAGGAGAACGCGTTGCGCGTGCTGATCCTGACCGGCGACGGACGGGCGTTCTGCGCGGGTTACGACCTGGCCGACGCGGAGAAGCTGACCTCACTCGGTGCGATGGGCATGCTCGATCTCCAGGAGCGGGCGGCGAGGGCGCTGGCCGCGATCCGGTCGATCCGCGTCCCGGTGATCGCGGCGGTGAACGGGCCTGCCGCCGGCGGCGGCCTGTCGCTCGCCCTGGCCGCCGACATCCGCCTGGCCTCGCCCGCGGCGAAATTTAACGCGGCGTTCGTGAAGATCGGCCTCTCGGCAGGCGACCTCGGAGCGTCGTGGCTGCTCACGAGGCTCATCGGGCCAGCCGCAGCGGCCGAGCTCGCTTACACCGGCGCGATGATGGGCGCGGCCGAGGCCGAGCGCACGGGCCTGGTCAACCGGGTCGTCCCGGCTGAGGAGCTGATGCCCGCGTCCCTAGAGATGGCGGGACTGATCTGCGCGAACTCGCCGGGTGGGGTGCAGCTTTCCAAGCGGGCGCTGCAGGCCAACATGGAGGTCACCTCCTACGCCGCGGCGCTGGAGCTGGAGAACCGCGGCCAGGCTCTGCTGACCCGCGGCGAGGACATGCCCGAGGCTCTCGACGCGTTCCGCACCGGACGCGCGCCGCAGTTCACGGGGCGCTGACCGATGGCCTTCGACGCTCCTGCCCTGCAGACCCTCGGGCTCGATCTGCGCCGCGACGGCGTCGCGGTGCTGACCATGAACCGGCCCGACCGGGCGAACTCCCAGACCGTGACGATGTTCGAGGAGTACGCCACCGCGGCCGTCGCGCTGCGGGACTCTGGTGCCCGCGCGCTGGTCGTGCGCGGGGCGGGGGAAAAGGCCTTCTGCGCGGGCTTTGACCTCGCCGAGATCGACGTGATCACGAAGATGGGGGTACGGGAGTTCCTCGCGTTCCAGGAGCTGGCGGCGAACGGGATCGGCGCTCTGCGCGCGCTGCCGTTTCCTGTGATCGCCGCGGTCCACGGCGCTGCCGCGGGCGGCGGCCTGTCGCTCGCGCTGGCGGCCGACATCCGGCTCGCCGCGCCGACGGCCAAATTCGCGTGCTCCTTCGTCAAGGTCGGCCTGTCCGCGGGGGAGCTGGGCACGTCCTGGACACTGCCACGCCTCATCGGCCCGGGCCGCGCCGCCGAGATCGCCTTCACCGGCCGGGTCGTCGGTGCCGAGGAGGCGGAGCGGATCGGGCTCGTCAACCGCGTGGTCGCCGACCCGGTCGAGGAGGCGTTCGCGGTCGCCGCGGCGATCTCGGCGAACTCACCCGGCGGGATCCGGATGTCAAAAAGGGCGCTGCAGCGCAACCAGGAGGTCTCCTCCTACGCGGCGGCGCTGGAGCTGGAGAACCGCGGGCAGGCCCTGCTGACCCGGGGGGAGGACATGCCGGAGGCTCTCGCGGCCTTCCGGGAGCACCGGGCCCCCCGCTTCGGGGGCAGGTAAGAGCCGCCTGGCGCCCGCGGCTCGCGGTGGCGTGGTCATGGTGCCTTTTGCGGGTTGAGGGCGAACGTCTCGATGATCGCGCGGGTGTTCTCGGCCACCCGCTCCGCGGGGAGGGTGAAGCTGGGGGAGTACAGGGCGGCGTGGTCGTAGCGCTTCTCCAGCGCGGGCAGGGCGTCCCGCACCTCGGCGGCGGTTCCCGCGACGGCCATCTGCCCGAGCATCGCGTCGGAGACCGCCTCGGTCATCGCGCGGTGGTCCCCCGCGCGGAAGGCGTCCCTGATGGCGGCGGCCTCCCGGCCGAACCCGGCGGCCTCCATGGTGGGCCCGTAGGACTTGGGCGCGGCGTAGAAGGCGATCTGCGCGGCGGCCTCCCGCCGGGCGGTGGCGGTGTCGTCCGCGATCGAGCAGATGATGATGCCCATCAGCCGCACGTCACCCGGGGACCGCCCGGCCTTCGCGGCACCGCGGGCGATGGCGGGCAGCGCGACGTCATCCAGGTACCGGCCGGTGATCGTGGGGTGGCAGACCAGCCCGTCCGCGACCCGCCCGGCGGCTTCGATCATCCGCGGATTCACCCCGGCCGTATAGACCGGGATATCGGCCCGCAGGGGCGGCGCGACCTCGGCCGTGGGGGCGATGCTGACGGAGTAGAAGCGGCCCTGGTGCCTGACCGGCCCCTCGTGCAGCCGCCATAGCCGGCGCAGCAACGGGACCAGTTCCTCGATCCGGCTGGCCGGGCCGTCCGGATCCGGCACCCCGTGCCAGTCCGTCATCATCCGGCGGGTACCCGTACCAAGGCCGAGGATGAACCGCCCGTCGCTCATCTCGTCGAGGAAACGGGCGTCGTTGGCGAGCACCAGGGGCGAGCGGCCGACGGCATAGGCGATCGCCGTCCCGACACCTATGCGGGTGGTGACCGCGGCCATGGCCGCCGCCGACACTATGGCCGAGCGGTGCAGGAACTCTCCCGACCACGCTGCGTCGAAGCCGGCGACCTCGGTGCGGCGAGTAATCTCCTGGGTCTCCTTCAGGCCGCCGGCCAGCACCGTGATGCCCCGGGTAGTCATGGCAGCGACCCTCCGTCCTCGGGTTGGGGCGTCTCGCCGCTTGAGTAACCTCCGCGATGAATTTGGCCATACCATTGTACCTATCTCTGGACGTCGGGCGGATCGGGGGCACACTATGACGGCGGTCTTTCCCGACGTCCTGGTCGCGCCGGGCGCGCCCGGCCTGCCCGAGCGGTTCTTCGACCGCTTCGTGTTCAACCTGCACGCGCCCGACGGGTCAGCCCCGTCGGTCATCTTCGGGCTGGGCGTCTACCCGGCCGGGGACGTCATCGACGGCTTCGCGATCGTGGTGCGCGCCGCCGAACAGCGGAACCTGCGCCTGTCCGACGAGCTGGGCGCGACCCGCCTCACGTCGACGGGCGGCGTGCTCGGGCCGCTGTCGTGGGATGTCGCCGAGCCGATGCGGACCTGGCGCGCCGCGCTCGGCCCCAACCCGGCGGGCCTTGAGTTCGACCTCACCTGGCGGGCCAGGACCCCGGCGTGGACCGGCGACGTGGCCGTGGCGAACGCCGACGGCACCGCCTCGTCCTTCGCGCACCTGTTCCAGTCCGGCCGGTACCAGGGAGCCGTGCGGATCGACGGCCGGGAGGTACGCGTCGACGGCTGGTACGGCCAGCGCGACCGTTCCCGGGGCGTACGCAGCATGACCGGCGGGCAGGGACTCCACCTGTGGGTCCAGGCCCAGTTCCCCGACCGCTCGGTCGGCTTCCTGACGGCCGAGAGCCGCGGCCACGAGCGGCTCCTCCTGGCGGGCGCGGTCATGCACGAGAGCGGCCGGCTCGACCCCGTCACGGACGTGCGGCACGACCTGAGCTTCGACGACGACCTCGACCTGCGCGGCGGCCGCGTCGAGGTCACCACGGAAGATGGCGCCGTCTACCGCATCGGTGCCGACCCGGCCGCCCGCGGCGGGTACATGTCCGGCGGCGGGTACGGCGGCCAGCATGGCCGCCGGATGGGACGCGGCCACGTCGAGCACGACACGTACCCGCTGGACGGCTCGGTATCACCCCGGGTCCTGGACTCCGCGCTGACCGACCGGCTCAGCGCCTTCACCTGGGACGGCATGCCGGGCAGCGGGATCTTCGAGTACGCGCTCACCAGAAGCCCGGCGTACAGCTACCAGCCCAGCCTGCCCTAGGCCTTGCGGTACTTGGAGAAGTCCGGCTTGCGCTTCTCGTTGAACGCGCGGATGCCTTCTTCGGCCTCTGGCGTCTCACCGAAGAGCTTGAGGGTGGTGTAGGCCATCGAGCCGATGCTCAGGAAGTGCTCGGTGTCGGTGTTGAGCGACTGCTTGAGCACCTTCAGCGCGGTCGGGGAGAACTCGAGCATCTGGTCCGCCCAGGCGCGCACCTCGGCGCGCAGCCCGGCGGCCGGGACGACCTTGTTCACCAGGCCCCAGTCCAGGGCCTCGGCGGCGGTCAGGCGGCGGAGCGTGAACCACAGCTCGCGGGTCCGCTTCTCGCCGATCACCCGCGCCAGGTAGCCCGAGCCCAGGCCGGCGTCGAAGGAGCCGACGCGCGGGCCGTTCTGCCCGAACTGGGCGGTATCCGCGGCGATCGTCAGGTCGCAGATGACCTGCAGGACGTGACCGCCCCCGATGGCCAGGCCGTTGACGGCGGCGATCACCGGCTTGGGGGTGTCGCGGATGACGCGGTGCAGCGCGTCCACCTCGAACAGGCCGCTCTGGGACGGGCCGTAGTCGCCGGTCTCCATCCGCTGCTTCTGGTCGCCGCCCGCGCAGAACGCCTTGTCGCCGGCCCCGGTGAGGGCGACGACGCCGACGTCGTCGCTGGCCCAGGCGCGCTTGAAGGCCATCACCAGCTCATCGACCGTACGGGCCCGGAAGGCGTTATAGCGCTCGGGGCGGTTGATGGTAATCCACGCCAGGCCCTGGTCGGCCTCGTACGTCACGTCGGTGAACTCTTCCATCGGCCCTCGGTTTCCGCGGTACCGGACGGGTCAAGCCGCCCGCATGCTCTCTATATGGACTGACCATTAACATACTTTACGCCCGCCAGGATCTCAACCGCCGACGGGGCGAGGCCGGAGCCGGGCGGTCAGGGTTCCCTCAGCCGGGCCTGGCGGGCGAGCGGCGAGGATCGCCGGTGCGGATGAGGTCGTCGTTGTGCAGCAGCATGACCTTGACGAAAGCGGACCGTTCGTGATCCGCGATGGCCCCCGGCTCAGCCCTACCGGCCGCGGGCTTCCGGGCCGATGAGCCGGGTGGCGATGACCTGCTTCTGGATCTGGGCGGTGCCGTCGCCGATCTGGTACCCGAAAACGTCGCGGAAGCGCTGCTGGAACGGAAGCTCGTCGGACCATCCGTAGTGGCCGTGGGTCAGCAGGCAGGCCTCGATGGCGTTCTTGGCCACTACGGGCGCCCACCATTTGCACATGGCCGCCTCCGCGGTATGCGGGCGCCCCTCCTGGCGCAGCCACAGGGTCTGATAGCACAGCAGCCGGGCCGCCTGAACCAGGGTGGCGTGTTCGGCCAGCGGGGACGAGACGCCTTCGAAGGCCGCGATGGGTCGGCCGAACGCCTGGCGTTCCTTCACGTATCGGTACGTTTCGTCGAGGCTGGCCACGGCGGCGCCTAGGCACTGCAGGCCGATGGCCGCCCGGCTGTAGTCGAAGTGCCCCATCGCGGCGGCGAAGCCGCGGCCTAGCTCGCCGACCAGGTTCTCGGCCGGCACGAACACGTGGTCCAGGTATACAGACCCCCGGCCGATTGGCAGCTGCCCCATGTCGTGGAAGCGGCCGGCCGACACTCCAGGCCGGTCCATCTCCACCAGGAACGCGCTTACCCCGGCGGACCGCTCGCTGCCGGGCTGGCGGGCGTAGACCAGGGTAGCGCTGGCGGCGTGGACGTGGCTGACCGAGTTCTTCTCGCCGGACAGGTGCCAGCCGCCGCCCTGCGCGGGCGTGGCCGTGGTCCGCAGGGCGGCGGCGTCCGAGCCGGCCTCCGGCTCGGTCAGGCCGAAGGCGACGATCTCGGTGCCGTCGATCATCGGCGGCAGCCAGCGCCGCTGCACCGCCGGGCTGCCCCCCTTGGCCAGTTGCGCCCCGGTCAGGCCGACGGTGACCGGGGCGGCCGCGAGGTTCACGTCGGCCGCCCCGATCTCCTCGCACGCGATCCCGAGGGCGACGGGGTCCTCGGCTCCGGTGCCGCCGAACTCGGCGGGCAGGCCGATGCCGAGCACCCCGAGGGCGGCCATCTCGGCGTGCAGGTCCATCGGGTAGCTGTCCTTCCCGGACCGCTCCCGGTAGCCGGGCGCCAGCCTGCGGCGGGCGAAGCCGGCCACGGCCTGCCGGAACTGCTCCTGGTCGTCGGTGAAACTGAAGCAAAGACCGGCCATCACAGGCTCCTTTTCAAGATCTCGCGGACTTCCGCCACGGCGTCGATCGCGGCCTCGCTGCGGCCGGCGAACGGGATGGAGTTGAGGGTGGTGCAGCCGGCCAGGACGTACGGGGCGGCGAACTCGGCGATGTCCGCCGCGGTGCCGCGGGGAACGTATTTCTCAAAACGGCTGAACGGCACGCGGTACAGCCCCTCCATAACTCCCGCGACCCGGTGACGGGCGCCGGCCTCGCTGGACCCGAACCCGCACCAGAACGTCATGCCGTGACGCCAGTCGACATCGGTGCGCCCGGCCTCGGCGGCGTGGCCGGCCACCGCTGCGATGGCGTCGGCGCAGCGGGCGGCGGAGGTCCAGATACCGAGCCAGCCATCGCCCAGCCGGCCGGCCCGGCGCAGTGCGGCATCGGACCGGCCCCCGACCACCAGCGGGATCCTGGGCTCGGGCACCGGCCGGATGGTCACCTGGTCCAGGGTGAAGAACTCGCCGTCGTGGCTGACCTCCTCCCCGGCCAGCAGGCGGCGGAGCAGGCCGAGCGACTCGTTCATCCGCCGCCCCCGGGTCCGCGGATCCACGCCGCAGGCCATCACCTCGCGCCGGTCGTCGCCGCCGATGCCGAGCCCGAGGGACAGCCGGCCGGGGGCGAACTGGGCCACCGTGACCAGCTGCCGGGCCACCAGCAGCGGGTGACGCAGGGACAGCAGGTACACGGCCAGGTAGACATCCAGGTCCTCGCGGGCGGTGACCACGGAGGCGGCGTCGGCCAGTCCGTCGTTGCCGATCCCGCCGTGGAACATCACGTGGTCACCGACCATCACGTGGTCCAGGCCGGACGCCGCCATCCGGTCGAGCAGGCGGCGGCGGTGCGCCATCAGGCCGGGCCCGGCCTTCGGCTCCTGGCCGGCCCACAGCGGCGGCATCAGGTTCACGCCGAAGCGGACGCCGTCGCCGCTCACGTTTCGCTGCTCACGTCAGCGGCCGGCCTGCGGGCCCGAGCCTGCGGCGGGGCGTCTGGCCAGGAACTCGTCCTTACGGGCGACGATTTCCGGGTCGCCCATGATGGAGTAGCTGTACAGGCACTCCAGCCGCAGCTGGTCTTCCAGCGGCCGGCCGGCGACCGCCAGGATCGTCTCCTTGGCCGACTCGACCGCGACCCGGGGGTTGCGCAGGATCTTGGCCGCGATGTCCTCGGCCGTGGCCATCAGCTCGGCCCGGGGCACGACCCGGTTGACCAGATGGCACGCCAGGGCACGTTCGGCGCTGATCGGCTCGCCCATCAGTTCCAGCTCCATCGCGATGCCGACGCCGCAGGTGTTGACCAGCCGGACGATCCCGCCGTCCCCGAAGTGCATACCGCGGCGCATGTGGAAGAAGCCGAACTGGATGTCGTCGGCCGCCACCCGGATGTCGCAGGCCAGGGCCAGCTCGATGCCGCCGCCGATGACCCACCCGTTGAGCGCGGCGATGACCGGCTTGGATATCTGCAGGCCGCGGGTGATCCCGCCGCCGAAACCGCGCCCCAGCACGCTGCGGCCCAGGCCGGGCCCGCCTTCCAGCCAGCCGTCGACGTGGGTCGCCAGGTCCGCGCCGGCGCAGAACGATTTCTCCCCGGCGCCGGTCACGATGGCCAGCCGCACGCCGGGGTCGTCGCGGAAGTCGGTCCAGGCGTCGAAGAGCAGGTCGTCGGTCTCGGTGTCGATCGCGTTGCGCTTGTCCGGGCGGTTCAGGGTGATGTAGGCGATCTGGTTCCGCTTCTCGTACTCCACTTTTGCCATCAGGCCTCCGTCGGGATCCGGGTCGTCGGTTGGGCGTCGGCCCGCACGGCGCGGCGGGCCGCGGCCAGCAGGCCGTCTACCAGCCGCGGGTCCGCGTAGTAGGGGTCACCGCCGCCGTCGTCGGTCTTGCGGCGGTTGTACTCGAATAGCACGGCGAGCTTGAACAGCTGCAGGCCCTCATGCCAGGACAGCCGGGACAGGTCACGGCCGGTGGCGGCCGCGTAGCGGGCGGCGAGCACGTCGCGGGGCGGGAAGCCCGGGCCGAGGGTGGCCGTCGACAGCTGCGTCAGGGCGTGCAGCGGCTCGCCGGGCACCGCGTAGGTGACCAGCAGGTAGGCCAGGTCCGCCAGCGGATCGCCGACGCCGGCCAGCTCCCAGTCCAGGACGCCGGTGATCCGGGCGGGCGCGTCCCGCGCGAGCATGAGATTGCCCAGCCGGAAGTCGCCGTGGATCAGGCTGGCTCCGGCGGAGGCGGGCTTGGCTGCTCCCAGCTCGTCACGCAGCTGCGCGAAAGGGGCGGGCAGGGCGCCGCCGGGCCCGGCGATCAGGAGCGGGAGCCGGTCGAGCTGCCGGTCCAGGAACCCTTCGGGCCGGCCCATGTCAGCCAGCCCGCGGTCGCGCCAGCCGACGTCGTGCAGGGTCGCGAGGACATCCACCATGGCGCCGGCCAGGGCCTCGCGCTGGGCCGCAGTATCGATGGCCGGGGGCAGGACCTCGGTCGCCACCACCCCGTCGAGGTGCTCCATGACGTAACAGGGCACGTCCATCACCGCGCCGGCCGCGGCCACGGCCAGGACGGCGGGGACGGGGACGCCGGTCCCGGCCAGAGCTCGCAGGATGCGAGCCTCGCGCAGCACGTCGTGACCGCCCCGGGGGACGGGCGGCAGGGGAGGGCGGCGAAGCACCACGGTCCGCCGGGCGTCGTCTACCGCGTAGGTCAGGTTGGAGTGGCCGTCGCCGATCGGGGTCAGCCGCACCGGAGGCTGGCATAGCCGCTCCGCCTGCAGCCAGGCCTGCAGGTCGGCGAGGTCGAACGGGAACCCGGCGGCGTTCATGGCACCTGGGCGCCGTGGTAGCGGATCTCGGCGGGTGGCAGAACGCCCGGATTCGCCGTCATCCGTACAAGCCGTCGATGACCGCCTGGTACTGCCGGGCAACCTCGCCGCGTCTGACCTTGGCGGTCGGGGTCAGCTGCTCGCCGCCGAGCGGCCAGTCGTGGTCCAGGACCTGGTAGCGCCGGATCTGCTCGGGACGCGACAGCCGCTGGTTCCCGGCCCCCACCGCGGCGGCCACGGCGCCCAGGACGTCCGGATGCCCGGTCAGCTTTTCGAGCGCGGTCTCGGCCAGCTCGTGGTCCCGGGCGAAGCCGGCTACCCCGTCCCGGTCCAGGATGATCAGGGCCACGTTGTAGGGACGGCGGTCACCGACCACCAGGACCTGGGAGATCAGCGGCTGGCCGCCCTTGATGGCCTGCTCGATGTTGGCCGGCGACATGTTCTTGCCGAAGCTGTTGATGATCAGCGCCTTCTTCCGGTCGACGATGCGCAGGTAGCCGTCGTCGTCGAGCGCCCCGATGTCGCCGGTATGGAACCAGCCGTCAGGCTCCAGCGCCCCGGCGGTGCGTTCCGGGTCCCGGTAGTAGCCGGGGGTGATGGTCGGCCCGGCGATCAGGATCTCCCGTCCTCGCCCAGCCGCAGCCGGGCTCCGGCCAGCGGAGTCCCGACCGTACCCAGCCGGATCCGGTCCGGCGGGCTGCAGGTGACGACGATCGTCTCCGACGACCCGTAGAACTCGTTGATGGGCAGGCCGAACGCGGTCAGTTCGGCCAGCATCTCGGGCGAGCTCGGCGCGCCCGCCACCGCTAGGAAGTGGGCCTGTTCCAAGCCGGTCAGGGCGGCCAGCGGCCGTGGCAGGTCACGGTCGGACCGGTCATCGGCGCCGGGGACGGGGTCGGAGTTGGCGGCCACCCGGTCGCCCGGCCGCACGCCGAGGCGGACCAGGCCGCCTGCCACCGCCGTGGCGCGGGCCGACCACTCGCTCATGGTGAGCCGCCGCGGCGATCCGAACGCCCGCAGCGCCACCCGGCCGGGGCTGGCCGCCGCCTGAGCCAGGAACGCGGCGGACAGCGAGGGCTGAGCCAGGGCCTGGTCGATGGCGCTGGACTGATGAGCGACGTTCATGCCGGAACCAGCCTCCCCGGCCACGATGCCGAACGGAGAAGTATGTTACAACTTCGCATTGACCGATGCATCAATGTAACATCGAACCCAGAGCCTGACTAGGGGCTCCGGGGAGCCATCGGAAGGGTCATATGCTTCCGGCTGTCAAGGACCGGCATCTTCCGGCCATCCGGCCGCTCACCGCCCGGTCGGTCGTGCTCAGCACGCTGCTCGGCTATCACCCGCCCGCGCTTCCCGTGCGTGCCCTGGTGCGGGTCGGCGGCCTGTTCGGCCTGGCGGAGCAGACCATCAGGGTCGCGCTGACGCGGATGGTCGCCACCGGGGACGTCACCGCCGACGACGGTGTCTACCAGCTCAGCAGCCGGCTGGTCCAGCGCCAGGCCCGGCAGGAAGAAGGCTGCTCGCCGCGGCTGAAGGCGTGGGATGGCCGCTGGGAGATGGCCGTCGTCACGGCGGTCTCACGGTCGCTGCCGGACCGGGTGGCGCTGCGCAAGGCCATGGCGGCGCTGCGGCTGGCCGAGTTCCGCGAGGGTGTCTGGATCCGGCCGGACAACCTGGTCGCCGGACCCGGCGGCTTGTCCGGGCCGGGCGCGGACCTGGTGGCGGAGCAGTGCGCGTTCTTCGACAGCCGGCCGGCGATGGAACCGGCCATGCTCGCTCGTTCGCTGTGGGACCTTGACGAGTGGACCGCAGAGGCCGCGCGGCTGCGACGCGAGTTCGAGGTCGCCGCGAGCCTCAAGGACGGGTTCATCGTCATCGCCGAGGCGCTCAGGCACCTGCTGATCGACCCGTGCCTGCCCGCGGAACTGCTTCCCGTAAACTGGCCGGGAACCGAGCTACGCGCCCGTTACGCCGAATTCCGCACGACCTACGCCGAACGGCTCCGCGACTACAGCCAGGGCTAACCTGTCCCGCCGGTCCTTGTAGCTGACGGTCATCCCGCCGGGCATGGACGTTAGCTTCTAACGAACGCGTCGCCGATGAATCGCCGGCCACGCAGAACACGGCTGATGGGCAGGACACCGACAGGAGGAATGGTCCGCTACCAGAGGTAGAGGCGTCCGAGTCGATATTGACCGGCGCGCTCCAGCTACTGCCGTTGAACGTGAATGCGTTCCCCTCGTGATCGATGGCAACACGGAAGCTGACCGATGCGCACGACACTGCTAGCAGATAGCCGCCTGGGTCGATGGCGGATGGCTTGCTCCAGGAGGTCCCATTGAAGGTAACCGTATTCGAGCCATGGTCGACGGCCGCGCAGAAGGC
>Ga0302229_10003049_pt1 | contig 11792 bp, 10 predicted proteins | sample II_Palsa_N1_3_FD_193518 | JGI IMG/M metagenome (GOLD analysis project Ga0302229, IMG submission 193518) | Peat permafrost microbial communities from Stordalen Mire near Abisko, Sweden - II_Palsa_N1_3 | ecosystem: Environmental > Terrestrial > Soil > Palsa > Peat permafrost | place: Sweden...
CTGCAGACCGACCACATCGACCTGTACCAGATCCACCGGCCGGACCCCGACACCGACATCGAGGAGACGCTGTCCGCGCTGTCGGACCTGGTCCACGCCGGCAAAGTCCGGGTGATCGGCTCCTCCACGATGCCCGCCTCCGACATCGTCGAAGCCCAGTGGGTGGCCGAGCGCCGCGGCCTGGAACGGTTCCGCACCGAGCAGCCGCCCTACTCCATTCTTAACCGCGGCATCGAGGCCGAGGTGCTGCCCGTGGCCCAGCGCTACGGGATGGGCACGCTGGTATGGAGCCCGCTCGCGAAGGGCATGCTCACCGGGCGCATCCGCAAGGGCGAGCAGACCGACCTCCGTCGCGCCGCCATCTTTTCCAGCTTCAGTGACGAGCCCCGGCTCGACGCCGTGGAGGAGATCATCCCGCTGGCCGACGAGGCGGGCCTGCCGATGACGCACCTGGCGATGGCGTTCGCGATCGCTCATCCGGGCGTGACCAGCGCGATTATCGGGCCGCGGACGATGGAGCAGCTCGATGACCTGCTGGCCGGCGTCGACGTCAGGCTCACCGACGAGATCCTCGACCGGATCGACGAGATCGTCCCGCCCGGCACCGATGTCGGCGCGCCCGACCAGGCCGCCTACCTGCCCCCGGCCCTCCTGCACCCGGACCTCCGCCGCCGCCCCGTCAACGAACGCGCCGCCGCCTGAACAGCACAGCTAGCAGCGCCCGCCAGCTACCTTCCCGACAGCGCGTCTGCGCTGCGCCTGCGGGGGCTGGCCGATAAGCCCAGCGAGACGGTCCATAGTTCCTGCGCGGCGGTGGAGTCGATCGCCTTACACGTCGTGCTGCATCCAGACGTTCGGCTGCGCCCGGAGCGCCGGTCCGTCAAGAGCACCTGCAAGTCGGCATGCTGCGGGAACAACGCGCCGAAGTAGCGGCCGGTGTGGTTGCCGTGCTCGTTGTACACCGGCCACAGGCCCTTGAAGAGCCCGTCGTCACGCGCCTGCGCCCACAAGTCCGGCCGCTCCGCCGCGGTAAAGGCTTCCAGCCAATCGGGCGCTCCCGATGGTGCCTGCACCCTGCGAACCCTAGCAACGTCCTCAGCTCGACGCGGCCTGCTGGAGCAGCCGCCACAGCTCCGAGACGTCAGCCCGTTCTGTCCGCTCGGCTCCGATCGAGACCCGGACCGCCCAGGTGCCGCCCAGCAGGGACGGCGTCACCAGGGCCGCGCCCGAGGTGTTGACCGCGTCCACCCAGGAGAGCGTGTGCGCGTTCAGCGCGTCGACGTCCAGCACCGCGCCGGCCGCCGAGACCAGGCCGGCCGGTTCGTGCCTGAGCACGACGGTCTGCAGGTTGACCCGGGCCAGCACCCGCCAGCCGGGGGTCGCGGCCACCTGCTCGGCGAGCCAGCGGGCGTTGTCCAGGTCCCGCCGGAGCCGGGCCCGGATGGCCTCGGCCCCGTCCAGCCGCAGGTGGAACCACAGCTTGAGCGCCCGGAACCGCCGGCCGAGCGGGATGCCCCAGTCCTTGTACTGTGTCACCTCGCCGTCCACGGCCGAACGGAGATAGGACGGGCTGGTCGACATGACCCGGATCAAGTGCTGCGGGTCGGCGACATAAAGCAAAGAGCAATCCAGAACGGTACCCAGCCACTTGTGCGGATTCCAGGCTAGTGAGTCCGCGCCTTCCACCCCGGCGACGAGCCAGCGCATCTCCGGCAACAGCAGCGCCGAGCCTGCCATCGCCGCGTCGACGTGCACCCACATCCCGTACTGCCGCGCCAGCGGGATGATCTGGGCCAGCGGGTCCACGGCCGTGGTGCCGGTGGTGCCGACGCTGGCCACCACGGCGGCCGGGCGCCGGCCGGCCGCCACGTCCGCCTCCAGGGCCGCCGCCAGCGCCTCGGCGCGCATGGCGTAGCTGACCGGGTCGACGTCGACGAACCTCAGGTTGTCCCGCCCGAAGCCGGCCAGGGCCACGGCCTTCGGGATCGAGGAGTGCGCGTGTTCGGTGGTGTAGACGGTCAGCGGCGCGGGTTCCGCCTGCATCCCGCCGCGTTTCTCGGAGTAGTCCGTCGCGCGCTCGCGCGCCGCGAGCAGGGCGACCAGGCACCCGCTGGACGCCGTGTCCTGGATGACGCCCCGCCACGACGGAGGCAGCGCCGTCAGCTCGCGCAGCCACTCGACCACGACCTCCTCGACCTCGGTCAGCGCCGGGGCGGACTGCCAGGTGATCCCGAGCGCTCCGAGCCCAGACGTGGCCAGGTCGCCCAGCACGGAGCTGAGGGTCGCGTTGGAGGGGAACCAGCCGAAGAAGCGCGGGTGCTGCACCTGGGTCACGCCCGGGACCACGACGGCTTCGAGGTCGGCGAGCACCCGGCTGAACGGCTCCGCCTGCTCCGGTGCCCGGCCCGGCAGCTTCCCCGCCACTTCGCCCGGCTTCACCTGTGCCTGGACCGGCAGCTGCGGGATCCGGGCCCGGTAGTCCGCGATCCAGTCGATCAGCTCATGACCAGCCGCCCGGAACTCCTCAGCGTCCATCTCGCCTCTTCTCCCTAGCGTGCCGGCTGACCTTATCGCGTACTTGTTTCCCAATCATCGAGCTGGCCCGGCAGTTCCTCCGCCGACGTGAACCTGACTGCCTGCAGCCCCAGCGCCGCGGCCGCCAGCACGTTCTCGGCCCGGTCGTCGATAAAGAGTACGGACTGCGGCGCTGCCCCTAGGTCATCGAGCACTGCTTCGTATACCGCGGCGTCGGGCTTGGCCAGTCCTAGCCGGCAGCTATAGAAACGACGATCGAAGCTGGCCGACCATCCACTGTGGTCGATCGCGGTGGCGAGCGCTTCCGGGGCATTCGAGAGCAAGGCGAGCCGCACGCCTGGGTGAGTCCCGAACTTGATCAGCGCGGGAAGCGTCGCCGGGTTGAGCGTCATCCACCCGGCGATGTCCACCTGGACCATCGCCTCCACTAGTCGCGGCTCAGCCTGGAGCTCGCGGCCAACGACAGCTGACCAGTAAGCCCGGTCGGACTGGCCGAGGTCATAGGGCGGGCGGAATTTCCAGTACCGGTCGCGAAACTCGTCCGCCTGCTGCCCGGCGAGATCCGCCAGTTCACCGATGGTCGCAGTAGGCAGAGGATTCGAGATCACCTCGCCAAAGTCAGCCAGGACCCAGCGCGTCATGGCGTGCCGTCAGATCCGGCCGGAGCGGCTGGTCCTTGCGGAGCGTCACGCAATGCCCGGGACAGCAGGGCGCCGACGGCCACGAACGCGGTCAAGAAGGGCAGCAGACCGAGCGCCACCGGCAGCGAGGCGACTGACGCAAGGTGACCGATCAATGGCGGGCCGCAGACGAAACCCGTCCAGCCGCAGGCCGACACGGTCGCGACGGCCGTGCCGGGGTGCAGTCCAGCAATCCGGCCCGCGGCGCTGAACACGGCGGGTACCACGGAGGCCAGGCCAATTCCGAGGAAGACGAAGCCCGCGATCGCGGCCGCCGGACGGCCGATCGCGAGTCCGGCCGCAAATCCGGCTGTCGCCACGGCCGCCAGCACCGGCAGCAGGCGGGCCGGCCTGAAGCGCCTGAGCAGGCGGTTGCCCGACAGCCGCACGGTGACCATCGCGAGCGCGAAGGCCGCATAGCCCAGGCCCGGCACAACGCCAGTGGCGTGCAGCGGTCCCGATAGATAGACCGACGCCCAATCGGCGCTGGCCCCCTCGCAGAGCATCCCGGCGAACGCGATCGCCCCGAGCAGAATCATTCCGCCGGACCAGCGGGAGGCAGACCGCGCGTCGGTCTTCGGCCGTTCGTCCGGGCCCGGATGCCCGATCGCATCCGGGAGCATTCGTGCTGTGAGCAGGCCGGCCCCGAGCAGGGCGATCGTGCCGAGGACGAGGAGCTGCGGGGTCAGGCCCAGCCCGGCGCCCACGGCCAGCGCGCCGATCCCGGCTCCGGCAAATGAGCCGATGCTCCAGCTTCCGTGCAGGCCCGACATCAGTATGCTCCGGTCGGCTCGCTCCACCGCGATCGCCTGGGTGTTCATGGCCACGTCAAGCGTCCCCTGGAACGCGCCCCAGATGAAAAGGGCGCCGAACAGGGCGGCCAGGCTGCCCGTGAGACCGACCAGCGGCCCGGTCAGGCAGTAGCCGACGAGGGCGACTTGGACCACCCGGCGGCTGCCGAGCCTCGGAATCAGGTACGACGCCAGCAGCATCGCCGTGACCGATCCAACCGGCGCCCCGAGCAGCGCGATGCCCAGTGTCCCGTCGGTCAGCCCGAGGTGCCGCATGACGTGCGGGATATGCGCCGTCCACGAGGCGAACAGCAGTCCGTGCGCCACGAACACGGCCGTTACCGCGATGCGCGGCAACCGGCTTCGGGCCGGCCGGGCGCGGGGCGCCATCACCAGCGTGCGGCTAGACACGCCGGACCTCCACCCCGGCGGCCTCGAGCTGCGCGAGCGGCTCGCTCGGGGCGGACGAGTCGGTCACCAGGATGTCGAACGCGGCCAGCTCGCCGGTCACCGCCAGGGCCGATCGTCCGAACTTCGCAGCGTCTGCGACGAGGATCCTTCGCCCGCCCGCCGCGAACAGCGCCTGCTTCACCGCGGCATCACCAAGATCGTGAGCCATGACGTGTCCATCGGCGGAGATCCCGCAGCAGCCCAGGACCACCGTGTCGAACCGCAGTGCCGCGATGCTAGCCAGGGCGAGCGGGCCGACCATCGCCAGCTCGCCCGGGCGGGTTTCGCCGCCCGGCATCATCAGGCGCACAGAGGCCGAGCCGGCCAGCGCCATCGCGGCATGAAGTGACAGCGGCATGGCCGTCAGCCGCCGGCCGGCCAGCACGCGGGCGACTTCCACGACGGTGGTGCCGCTATCCAGCCCGACCGCCTCACCCTCGGCGATCAGGCCCGCGACATCGCCGGCGATGCGCTTCTTCGCGTCAAGGGCGTCGAGCTCCCTCATGGCGAACGGCAGTTCCTCGCCGCGCATCATCAGGTTGACCGCACCGCCGCGTACCCGTCGTGCGACTCCGCGCTCGACCAGGACATCGAGGTCTCGCCGGACCGTCATCTCGGCGGTACCGAACTCAGCGGCCGCCGTCGCCACGTCGACCCGGCCATGCACCCGCAGTGCCTCGACGAGCTGGTTGATCCGTGCTGCTGCGTCCATGATTCCAACGTACATCATCAATGTTCGTACGCACAAAGATTTTGTGCGCACGACTCCGCCGATCAGGCCAGACCACCTGGCGTTCCGAAGACCTCCCGGCCGAACGCAGCTGCACGGTACGGCGGAACGGACAAGGCCGACGGGCAGCGGGACCTAGCGTTGGCCCCCTCGGCCGATGGTGCCCCTTATTTCCGCAAAGCGATGCAGGCGGCAATCGCGTTTGCGAAGAATTGCATGTACATTCCGATAAGAGCGTTTATTTCCCGACTAACGTCGGTCAGGTTGACCGGCCGCATCGGTTCTTCGTTCTCCTGCAAGCGCAGCGATCTGTTGCTATTCTGGCTCCTGTCACCCGACTCTGTTATCAGTCCACGAAGCGCCCGAGAGGATAACCGTCCTGTGTCTGTGGCTGCGAAGCTGTGAGGGCGCGGTCGTTATCTACGCCGACCTCAGTCGGCGAAAGGCACTGACGACCAGATAGTGACGCGTACTGCCACCCAAGCGATCAGGACCAGAGTGAAGAGATGAAGATCGCATGCATCGGCGGAGGGCCAGCGGGCCTTTATTTCGCCCTTTCGATGAAACTGCGTGACCCGCGGCATGACATCACTGTCTACGACAGGAATGAAGCGGGATCAAGTTTCGGCTGGGGAATAACGTTCGAGCCCGGTCTGCTGCAGGAGCTGTACAGGAATGACCCCGAGTCGGCGCGAGAGATCGAGCAGGCCGCCTTCGTCTGGCGCGAGCAGATCATTGATATACACGGTGAGCGAATACTGTATGACGCCGGGCGGGATATGTACAATTTTAACCGGCCGGATATGGTGCAACTCCTTTCCGCTAGGGCGCAGCAGCTCGGTGTCCACATCGAGTACGGCCACGAGGTGCTGAGCGTAGCTCAGTTGCCGGAGGTCGATCTGATCCTCGCGGCTGACGGCGCGAATAGTCGGATACGACAGGCGAATCCAAATTTCGGTACTGGCATCCGGATGAGCCAAGATAAATATATTTGGCTGGGTACGGATAGGATATTCGATGCCTTCGCCTTCCACTTTGTCCAGACCAGTGGCGGCTGGCTGTGGGCGGCTACCTACGGAGTAGGCTCGAAGTTGAGCACGTTCGTCGTGCAGACTTCGCCGGAAACCTGGACGGCTCTGGGCTTTGACACCATGCAGGCAGCTGAGAGCCTGGCCATCCTCGAGGAGCTCTTCAAAGATCAACTCAAGGGCCATCGCCTGATGGGGCAGGTCGGGGACGCTGCCAACGCCCGATGGCTGAACTTTCGGAACGTCAGCAACCAAAGCTGGCATGACGGCAAGGTCGTCCTAGCCGGAGACAGCGCCCACACTACCCACTTCTCGATCGGGCAGGGTACCGGACTGGCCATCGAGGATGCCATCGCTCTCGCCGAGAATGTGCACCGCTGCGATGATCTTGAGCTAGCGCTTGAGTCATATGAGCAGCAGCGCCGGGCTGAAATGCGGCTCGCGCAAAGCAAGGCTCGTCTCAGCGGCCAGTGGTTTGAGAACCTTTCTCGCTACGTTGCTCTCGAACCCCGTCAGTTCGCCGTGTTGTTGCATGCGCGCTGCTCTCCGCTGCTCCCGCTGCTGCCACCTCGGCTGTTCTATCAACTCCAGCGTGCTTCCCAGGAGGTCGTCATCCTCCGGAAACTGCGCAAGCGTCAAAAGGCAGTGGTGAAAAGAGCGTTACCGCCGGCCAGCTGGGTCAATTCACAATTGGCGGCCACGGCGCTCAGCGATCACGCAGGTCTCGGATACCGAGGACCGGCAGGCATTCGGCGACGCCGATGAGTTCGATGTCGTCGCGCCGCCCGGTGGACCATGTGTCCCGGGTCAGCCTCCACCGGTTGATCTCGGCCGCATCGCCGCGGCGAGTGGACCAGTCGACACCGTTGGGCTGGTAACCCAGGGCCCGCGAAACCCGGTTGGAAGCGTGGTTGTCAAAGAATGCCCCGCTGTCGGCCTGCCGCGCTCCAAGTCCTGCAAAGGCCAGCTGCAACGCTGCTTGACGCATTTCCTTGCCCAGGCCACGGCCACGTACATCGGGGCCGAGCCAGGAGAATGTTTCAACCGTCCTGAACGCGGAGAAATTGGTGCCGATCAGGTCTTGCATGCCCACCGGCTCGTCGTCGACGACCACCACGAAATACAATCGCCAGAAGCTGTCACTGACCTTTGCGCGGCCTGCCCACACCCCTCGGAGCCATGCCCACTCCCGCTCCGGGCTGTCCCTGTACAAGGACATAGGGTCATCGAAGGGCCACGGCGCCACCGTGACCACTCCCTTGCGGACCACCGGCACGAGCCGCTCCAGAAGTTCATCTGTCGCTCCCAGCAACGACAGCCGGGGCGTGTGCACCTGCACGTTCAGCGGTGGATATGAGGATATGGACACGGAGGTCGCCGCCATGGGCGCAACCCTAGAACGCGTCGACCGAACCTGCATCCGAATATTTCCGCACGAGTCCGAGATCACCTGCGCCAAGCTCGCCGTCGGTACCCAAAATTTCATGAGCCGGAACGGGCCGTGGTTCCCCCCCCCCGCCAGCCCTTCCCGCCCCCGGCCATGCGAATACCGTAAATTCGTGCGCTCATCGGCCATATCAGCCAAACATCTGCCTGCCATATAGTGACATAACCGGCAAACCACCCGGAGAAGCCTCGCCTCCACCGGAACGACGTCGAGAACCGGCTGATCTAGGCCTCGGCGAACCGCGCGATCTCGACCCTGGAGCGCAGGCCGGTCTTCTGCAGGATGTGCGAGACGTGGGTCTGCACCGTTCGCGGTGACACGAACAGCCGGGTGCCGATCTCCCGGTTGGTCAGCCCGTCGCGCACCAGTGCGGCGATCCTGACCTCGCTCGCGGTCAGGCCGGCCCAGCCGTGGTCCACGTCACGATGGGCCTCCCGGGAACTCCGGCGGATGCCCAGCGCCCGCATGCGTCCCAGGGCGCGATCGCGGTCGGGGACGGCGCCCATCCGCAGGTATCCGGCCAGAGCCGTCTCCAGGGCAGCGGCCGCGCGGTCCCGGTCCCCGTGTGCGGCGGCCGCGCAGGCGGCTTCCTCGCGGGCGAATGCCTCTGCGGTCAGGCGGCCGGTCCCGGCGAGTTCCGCTGCCGCTTCGTCGATCGCGTCCGGGTCAGTGGTGATCATGCCGTCTACCAGGCGAGACACATCGGGTGGGCACAGCGCTGACACGTCGTCGCCGATCTGGCCGGCCAGGCGGCGATCCATCCCGGCCAGGGCGATCCGGGTCACGTCGGGGGCGAGGTCGGCGGCCCAGGGGCCGGGATTGCTCCGGGCTGCGGACCACAGCGTCCTGGCGAGCGTGCCCGCCGCCTGGATCGCCCCCTCGGCTTCCAGTACGGCCAGCTCGGCCCAGCCGGGCCGGTCGTGCCCGAACTGGAGCGGGAGGCCGCGGTGCCGGAAGGATTCCAGCCGGGCCCGGGCCGGGCCGGTGCGGCCGCGGTGGGCGTCGATGTAGGACCGGATCCCGACCGGTATCGAGACCCAGCCCGTGCTGGTCTCTTCGGCCACCTCCAGCGCGGAGTCCAGTTCCGCCACCGCGCCGTCCCAGTCACCGGCGGCGAACGCGACCGCGCCGGCCACGAAACCGAGGAACGGGTCGACCCACGCGGCGCGAGCGTCCGCGCTCAGCCGCCGCGCCCGGTCGACGGCGGCCTGCGCGGACCGGGGCCCGGAGCCGGCCAGCTCGAACATGGCCGGAAGGGCAAGCGCGGACGAGCGGGACCGGAAGCTGTCTAGGTCGGCGATCAGATCCTCCCGGGTGCGCATCAAGCCCAGCGCCGTGTCCGGGCGGCCGGACAGGAACGCGACGCTGGCGATAGTCGCCAGCACCGAGGCCTGGGCGTCCTTATCGCCCGCCGCGGCGAAGCGAGCCATCATCGCGTCCAGCTCGGCGGCAGGCTGAGCCTGCCCGGCCAAGACCAGCAGCCATGACCGGACCGCCTCCAGCTGCCGAAACGTAGCGCCAGGCAGCCCGGCGATACCTGTGGTCTGCCCAATGGCCGCGAGAGCAGCCGCCGTCTCCCCGCGGTTCGTCAGGGAACGGATCAGGGTCAGCTGCAGCTGCGCCGCTATAGCGGGATCGGTTACCGTCGTGATCCGCTCCCGGATCAGCGTTTCCGCGGCTTCACCGCGACCCCGCAGGAACAGGGCCTCGACCCGGTGCCGCAGCAACGGCTCGGACATGTCCGGCCCGCTGATCGCGGCCACGTCGCTGAGCAGATCGGCGGTGACCTCCGGTGCGTACAGGCGGGTCGCCGCGACGGCCTCATGCAGCGCGGTCACGAGCGCCGTGTCGATACCGGAGGTCTCGGATGTCTCGGAGGTACTGGAGGTCTCGGAAGCCCGCAGCAGATGGTCCGCGACGAGGGACGGGCTGTAGCCGGCCGCCGCGAGCACCTGCGCGGCTCGCCGGTGCACCGCGCGCCGCCGGGGGGCAGGCAGCCCGGCGTACACCGCCTCGCGGAACAGATCGTGGGCGAAACCGATAGTGCCGGCGGCCTCGCGCCGGATCAGGCCGGACGATATAGCCCGCTCGATCAGCTCGTCCAGGCCGTCAGCCGGGCTGAACAGCATGGCGGCCAGGTCGCCCACGCCAATGTCGGTTCCCCACACCGCCGCGGCCGCGAGCACGTCGAGCGTCGGCTCGTCCAGCTGCCGGAGCTGCGCCCGGATCATCTCGTCCAGGCCGGTGGCCTGCGGGCCGAGTTCAAGCCGGGCCTCGATGGTGTCCGGTCCGGCTTCCGCCAGGGCGCCTGCGCTCTGGTAGGCGCGCAGCAGCTCGGCTACGAAGAGCGGATTTCCGGCCGCCTGCCCCAAGATGCGGCGTAGCTGCGGGCCAGGCCATCGGCCGGTCCGGTCGAACACCAGGCGTTCGACCATCATCCGGCTCATCGGGGGCAGCCACAGCCGTAGCTGCGCCTGCCGGATGAGCATGGTCAGCTGCTCGCGAGACGCAGCGGGCCGGGTACTGATCAGCAGCGCCAGAGGCAGGCTCTGGCTCGCCCACGCCAGCCGGCGCAGCAGGGTAAGCGAGGCGGCGTCGAGGTAGTGCGCATCGTCGACGCACAGCACCACCGGACCGTCGGCACACAGCTCATCGACGTAATCGAACGCCGCCTCACCCGGATCCCCGCCGGCGGCCGGGCCGGGCAGCAGCTGCCCGGCGACCGCGAACGGATCATTTCGCCGGCCCTGCTCGCCCGCCACGCGCAGCACCTTCGCATCGCCGGGCGTGACGGAAGCCAGGATCTCCCGGACCAGGAAGGTCTTGCCGATGCCCGCCGCACCCTCAATGACCACGCTGACCCCGGCCGCTCTCCGCCCCTGGACCACCGCAAGGACCCGGTCGTGTGCGGTCCGCGCCACCGCGGCACGATCGGACGGAACTGACCGGTTGCTCGCCGCGTCGAACATTCGTCCAGCATAAAACGCATGGTCACGTCCGCCCGGCGCAGATCCCGACCCGCCTGAGGGATGACAAGATCATCCTGGGATGCTGACACTCGTGGGACGTAGCCGAGCCGATGCCGGTGACCTGTGAGGCAGGTGAGTCAGCAGGTGCTGTGCAGGTGCGGCCATAACTATGACACGCACCAGCACTACCGCCAGGGAAATGAGTGCGCACTCTGCGAGTGTCCCCAGTGGTCCCCGTCCCGCTGGCTTCGGCGCCTGCTCAAGCGCCGGCCTGCGAACGACCTGCCTTATCCGTCGCACCTGGACTCGGCGATGCGGTCGAGCCAGTCGCCGAGCAGGGCGCGCTCGGCCGCGGTCAGCGCCGTGAGGTCGGGCAGCGCGGCGCGCAGGGTCACCGCCGCGGCGGCCGGACCCGTAATGGCAGCGGTACTGCGGTCGGTGAGGATGGTCGCGCAGACCGATTCCCACGCCGCGTCCGCGAGCGTGTCGTCGCGCTCGTCGTCGGCCTGGCCGATGAGGGTGAACACGACGCCCGTGCTGGTCGCCTGAATCAGCTCGACCGCCCGTCGCTCGGTCACCCGCAGGCGTCCCGCCGCGGCGACCCGGTGCACCCGTGCCTGCAGCACCCCGATACCGGTGGCGGCGGCGGCCCGGCCCTGCGGCGTGCGCAGCGCGGTGTGCATGAGGTGGAACAGTTCGGGGTTCGCGAGGCCGAAACCGACATGGAGCTCCCAGCCGGCCCGCAGGTCCTGGACCGGATCGGCATCCGCGTCCAGGTGCTTGCGCGCCATGTAGCTCGCATACCCGTGCTCGACCACCGCGTCGAGCAGCCCGCTCTTGTCGCCGAAGAGCCGGTAGATCGTGGGCGCCTGCACGCCGGCGGCGAGCGCGACCGAGCGGGTGGTCACTGCGTCCGGACCCGCGGTGGCGAGCAGCTCCGCGGCGACCTCCACCAGCTGCGCGCGGGTCCGGTCGCGCGACGACACTGGATTCGGCCCATTCATGTTACCGATGATAACAGAAGTTTGCTAACACTTCGTTTCCCCTGATATCGTCTTTGGCATATCACTGATAACGCAGAGGACGGCATCACATGATCGTCATCACCGGCGCCGCAGGGGCCCTCAACGGCGCCACCGTCGAGCACCTGCTCAAGCGCATC
>Ga0302229_10003050_pt1 | contig 11792 bp, 5 predicted proteins | sample II_Palsa_N1_3_FD_193518 | JGI IMG/M metagenome (GOLD analysis project Ga0302229, IMG submission 193518) | Peat permafrost microbial communities from Stordalen Mire near Abisko, Sweden - II_Palsa_N1_3 | ecosystem: Environmental > Terrestrial > Soil > Palsa > Peat permafrost | place: Sweden...
CTCGTCGGCCGGGTCAGGCAGCACACCAGCCTGCCCGTCGCTGTCGGGCTCGGCGTCCGCGACGGCCGGCAGGCGGCCCAGGTGGCCGGCTTCGCCGATGGCGTCATCGTCGGCTCGGCCTTCGTGCAGCGGCTGCTCGCCGCTGGCAGCCCGGAGGAAGGCATCGCCAGCGTGCGCGAGCTGGCCAGCGAGCTCGCCAGCGGCGTCCGCGACGGCCGCAAGCGCCAGCCCGTCGCCTAGTTGTGAAATTATGGGGTACATGCCCCGTATTGTTCCGCCGGTCGTGCCGGCCGGCCGCATGCGCGAGACCGAGCAGCCCGTGCTGACCGCCGGCGGCGGCCTCACCATCCGGCCGTGGCGGCCCGGCGACGCGCCCGCCTTGCAGCAGGCCTACGCGGTCCCGGACATCCGGCGCTGGCACCGGCGCAGCGCGGACACCCTGGCGGAGGCAGCGGCGCTGGTCACGGCCTGGCGGCGGGGCTGGCCGGACGAGACAGCCGGTCAGTGGGCGGTCACCGGCCCTGACGGCGAGCTGGCAGGCCGGCTGTCCCTGCGCGTCGAGCTTGAGCTCGGCGCCGGCGAGATCGGCTACTGGGTACTCCCGGCCGCCCGCGGGGCCGGGGTCGCGGCCCGCTCTGTGACCTGCCTCACGGCCTGGGCCTTCGGCGAACTCGGCCTGCACCGCATCGAACTCGGCCACGCGACCGCCAACGAGGCATCCTGCAAGGTCGCAGCCACCTGCGGCTACCGGCTTGAGGGGCAGCTGCGCAGTGCGCTGCTGCACGAGGACGGCTGGCACGACATGCACCTGCACGCCAGAATCGCGGATGATCGGGCTCCAGGCGGGTAATGATCCTCGCTGGCGGGGCCTGATCCTGGCTGGTTCCCTTCGATATACTGCGGAGTAGTGCGCGCCTCAGGCGCACCGCTGGGTCAGCGTTGTCCCGCGAGACAGGGCCAGAGTCGTCCCGATTTCACTACCGCACACCAGTTTTCGGCATTGGCGGCGGACGAGACGACAGGAGCGCTGAATGGCATCTGCCTCCCTTCAGCCGGGGACGGGCCTGTATGACAGCAGCAACGAGCACGACGCCTGTGGCGTCGGCTTCGTGGCCGACCTCACTGGCGAGCGCCGCCACGACACCGTCTCCAGCGCCCTCACCGTGCTCCGCAATCTCGACCACCGCGGCGCCAAGGGAGCCGATCCCGACTCCGGCGACGGCGCCGGGATCCTCACCCAGATGCCCGATGCGCTGCTGCGGGCCCGCTGCGACTTTGACCTACCGCCCGCCGGGCTGTACGCGGCCGGGCTTGGCTTCCTGGCCCCGGACGAGGCAGCGGCAGCAGGGCAGCGGGCCGCGGTACAGCGGATTGCCGCGGAGGAGGGCCTGGCGGTAGCGGGCTGGCGCGACGTTCCGCACGATCCCGATTTCTGCGGGAACGAGGCCCGCTCCGTTCTCCCGAGACTTGTCCAGCTGATCGTGACGGGGCTGGCCGGAGAGTCCGGCATTGATCTGGACCGCAAGGCATACTGCCTGCGCAAGCGCCTTGAGCACGAGGGCGGGCTGTACCTGGCCAGCCTCGCCAGCTCGACGATCGTCTACAAGGGCATGCTGACGGCGATGCAGCTAGAGGCGTTCTTCCCTGACCTGTCCGACCCGCTGTACGCCTCGGCGATCGCGCTGGTGCACGCGCGCTTCTCCACCAACACCTTCCCGTCCTGGCCGCTGGCGCACCCGTACCGGCTGATCGCCCATAACGGCGAGATCAACACCATCCGCGGCAACCGGAACTGGATGCGGGCCCGTGAGGCTCACCTGGCCGCTGAAGTGCTCGGAACCGACAGCGCCGGGCGCGGGGTCGAGCGGCTGCTGCCGATCCTGACCACCTCGTCCGGCACCGGCGCGGTCAGCGACTCGGCCAGTTTTGACGAGTGCCTTGAGCTGCTGCACCTGGGCGGCCGGTCGCTGCCGCACGCGGTGCTGATGATGATCCCGGAGCCGTGGGAGAACAACTTCGCCATGGACCCGGCCCGGCGCGAGTTCTACCGGTTCCATGCCTCGCTGATGGAGCCATGGGACGGCCCGGCGCTGATCGCATTCACCGACGGCACCGTGATCGGCGCGGTGCTGGACCGCAACGGCCTGCGTCCGGGCCGCTACTGGGTGACCGACGACGGGCTGGTGGTCCTGGCCAGCGAGGTCGGCGTGCTCGACATCGACCCGGCCCGGGTAGTTCGCAAGGGCAGGCTGCAGCCAGGCCGCATCTTCCTGGCCGACACCGGGGCCGGCCGGATCATCGAGGACGAGGAGGTCAAGTCCGCGCTGGCAGCCGAGCACCCGTACGCCGACTGGCTGCACGCGGGCATGATCCACCTGCGCAACCTGCCGGAACGCAGCCGGGAGCTGCCCGACAGCCGCGTGCTGCTGGTGCAGCAGCAGCTGTTCGGCTACACCGAGGAGGAGCTGCGGGTGCTGCTTGCGCCGATGGCGCGGACCGGTGCCGAGCCGCTCGGCTCGATGGGCGACGACACCCCGCTGGCCGTGCTGTCAGACCGGCCGCGGCTGATGTACGACTACTTCAGCCAGCTGTTCGCGCAGGTCACCAACCCGCCGCTGGACGCCATCCGGGAGGAGCTGGTGACCGCGCTCGGCACCGCCACCGGCCCGGAGCACAATCTGCTTGATCCGGGTCCGGCCTCGTGCCGCCAGGTGGTGCTCCCGTTCCCGGTCATCAGCGACAGCGATCTCGCCAAGATCGTGCACATCAACGACGACGGGGACCTGACCGGCTTCGCCGCTCACGTTGTCGACGGCCGGTACGAGGCGGCCGGCGGCGGCGCTGCCCTGGAGGCGCGGCTGGACGAGATCAGGGCCGAGGTGTCGGCGGCGATCGCGGGCGGCGCCCGGATTATCGTGCTGTCCGACCGCGGTGCCGAAGCCGGCGGCGGCCCGACCCAGGCCACTGCGCTTCCGGCAGCCGGGATCGACCCGGCCAGCCCGGCCGCGGCTGCTGATGAGTCAGGGCTGGCGCCGATCCCGTCGCTGCTGCTGACCGGCGCGGTGCACCATCACCTGATCGCCGAGCAGACCCGGACGATGGCCGGGCTGATCGTGGAGTCCGGCGACGCCCGCGAGTGTCATCACATCGCGCTGCTGCTCGGCTACGGTGCCGCGGCCGTCTGCCCGTACCTGGCGATCGAGACAGTGGAGGAGATGGTCCGCCGCGGTGCGCTGCGCGAGGTGACCGAGCGGCAGGCCGCCGCGAACCTGGTCAAGGCGCTCGGCAAGGGCGTGCTCAAGATCATGTCAAAGATGGGCGTCTCGACGGTGGCGTCCTACACCGGCGCCCAGCTGTTCGAGGCGGTCGGTCTCGGTCCGGAGGTGATCGCCTCCTGCTTCGCGGGCACCTCCTCGCCGCTGGACGGCATCGGGTTCGGCGAGATCGCCGAGGAGGTCAGCCGCCGGCACGCAACCGCCTACCCGGCTCGCGGCGGGCGGCCGCATCGCCGGCTGGAGACCGGCGGCGAGTACCAGTGGCGGCGGGACGGTGAGCCGCACCTGTTCAGCCCGGAGGCCGTGTTCAAGCTGCAGCACGCAACCCGCAGCGGCCAGGACAGCGTGTTCCGCCAGTACACCCGGCTGATCGACGACCAGGCGGCGAAGCTGATGACGCTGCGCGGGCTGCTGCGCATCCGCGGCGTCGACCAGGGAGCGGAGGCCGCGCCGCCGCGCGCGCCGGTTCCGGTCGATGAGGTCGAGCCCGTTTCCAGCATCGTGAAGCGGTTCGCCACCGGCGCGATGTCGTACGGGTCGATCTCAGCGGAGGCGCACGAGACGATCGCGATCGCGATGAACCGGCTCGGCGGCCGGTCCAACACCGGCGAGGGCGGCGAGGACGCGCGCCGGTTCGTGCCCGACGAGAACGGCGACCTGCGCCGCTCCTCGGTGAAGCAGGTCGCGAGCGGGCGCTTCGGCGTCACCAGCGAGTACCTGGTCAACGCCGACGACCTGCAGATCAAGATGGCGCAGGGGGCCAAGCCGGGCGAGGGGGGCCAGCTGCCCGGGCACAAGGTGTACCCGTGGATCGCGGCCACCCGGCACTCCACGCCGGGAGTCGGGCTGATCTCACCGCCGCCGCACCATGACATCTACTCGATCGAGGACCTGGCCCAGCTGATCCACGACCTGAAGAACGCCAACCCGGTCGCGCGGGTGCACGTGAAGCTCGTCGCCGAGATGGGTGTGGGCACGGTCGCCGCCGGGGTGTCCAAGGCGCACGCCGACGTCGTGCTGATCTCCGGGCACGACGGCGGCACCGGGGCGGCTCCGCTCACCAGCATCAAGCACGCCGGCGGGCCGTGGGAGCTCGGCCTGGCCGAGACGCAGCAGACGCTGCTGCGCAATGGCCTGCGAGACCGGATCGTCGTGCAGGTGGACGGTCAGCTCAAGACCGGCCGGGACGTGATCATCGCGGCGCTGCTCGGAGCCGAGGAGTTCGGCTTCGCCACCGCACCGCTGGTGGTGGCCGGCTGCGTGCTCATGCGGGTCTGCCATCTGGACACCTGCCCGGTTGGCGTGGCCACCCAGAACCCGGAGCTGCGCCGCCGGTTCAGCGGCAAGCCGGAGTTCATCGTCAACTTCTTCGAGTTCCTGGCGCAGGAGGTACGGGAGTACCTGGCCGCGCTCGGCTTCCGGTCACTGGCCGAGGCCGTGGGGCACGCTGAGCTGCTGGACACCGCTGCCGCCGTCGGCCACTGGAAGGCAGCCGGGCTCGACCTGACGCCGGTGCTGCACGTGCCTGACCTGCCCGCCGGTGCCGTCCGGCACTGCGTGGCGAGCCAGGACCACGGGCTGGAGAAGGCGCTGGACAACACGCTGATCCTGCTGGCCGAGGGCGCGCTGGCCGAGGGCGCCCCGGTCCGGCTCGAGCTACCGGTTCGCAACGTCAACCGGACCGTCGGGACCATGCTGGGCAGTGCGCTGACCAGGCGCTGGGGCGGTGACGGCCTGCCCGACGACACCATCGTCGTCGACCTGACCGGATCGGCCGGGCAGTCGCTTGGCGCGTTCCTGCCGAGGGGCATCACGCTGCGGCTGCACGGGGACGCGAACGACTATGTCGGCAAGGGCCTGTCCGGCGGCCGGATCATCGCCGCGCCCGCACCGGGCGCGGTGCTCGCCGCCGAGCAGAACGTGATCGCCGGGAACGTGATCGGCTACGGCGCGACCAGCGGCGAGATGCTGCTGAGGGGCGTGGTAGGCGAGCGGTTCTGCGTGCGCAACTCCGGGGCCACCGCGGTGACGGAGGGCACGGGCGACCACGGCTGCGAGTACATGACCGGCGGCCGGGTGGTCGTGCTCGGCCCCGCTGGCCGCAACTTCGCGGCCGGGATGTCCGGCGGCATCGCCTACCTGCTGGACGCCGACCCGGCGAGAGTCAACACCGAGATGGCCGACCTGGAGCCGCTGACGGAGGAGGACGGAGACTACCTCCGCCAGCTGGTCGGACGGCACCAGGCGGAGACCGGGTCGTCCGTGGCCGCGGCGCTGCTCGCTGACTGGGACGCCGCGCTGCCGAGGTTCTCGCGGGTGATGCCGCGCGACTACAAGCGGGTACTGGCGGCGGCCCGGCAGGCCGAGCGCGATGGCGTTGACGTGAGCGAGGCCGTGATGGCCGCGGCGAGTGGCTGAGGAGCTGCAGATGGCTGACCCCAGGGGCTTTCTGACCACGCAGCGGCAGCTGCCCGCCCGAAGGCCGGTCGACATCCGCATCAGCGACTGGCGCGAGGTCTACACCGAGTTCGGCGCCGATCAGGTGGAGCGGCAGGCCGGCCGGTGCATGGACTGCGGCATCCCGTTCTGCCATTCCGGCTGTCCGCTCGGGAACCTGATCCCGGAGTGGAACGACCTGGTCAACTCCGGTGACTGGCGGGCGGCGGCCGAGCGCCTGCACGCCACCAACAACTTCCCCGAGTTCACCGGCCGGCTCTGCCCGGCGCCCTGCGAGTCTGCCTGCGTGCTCGGCATCAGCGCAGAACCGGTGACCATCAAGCAAGTCGAGGTCGAGATCATCGACCGGGCCTGGGCCGAGGGCTGGGTGCCGCCCCGGCGGCCGTCTCCGGCTGCGCTGGCGGCCGGCCGTAAGGTCGCCGTGATCGGCTCCGGCCCGGCCGGCCTGGCGGCGGCGCAGCAGCTGACCAGGGCCGGGCACGCGGTCACGGTGTTCGAGCGCGCGGATGCGCCCGGCGGCCTGCTGCGCTACGGCATCCCCGAGTTCAAGATGGAGAAGCGGCACCTGGACCGGCGGCTGATCCAGATGCTCGCCGAGGGCACGGAGTTCCGCTGCGGCGTCGAGGCTGGCATCGACATCGCCGCGGCCGATCTGCGGCGTGACTATGCCGCCATCGTGCTGGCCGGCGGCGCGACGGTGGCCCGCGGGCTGCCAGTGCCAGGCGCCGACCTGGCCGGCATCCACCAGGCGATGGAGTACCTGCCGCTGGCAAACCGGGCAGTGGCCGCGGCGGCTGGCGCCGGCGGCGGGCGTGCCGGTGACGGTCAGGAGCGCGCGCGGCGCGGCACCGGCCAGGGCAGGCGCCCTCACTCCGGCGCGACCGATGCCGGAGCTGCGGGCGCCGGCCTGGTGCCGGACACGGCAATCTCCGCCCGCGGCCGCCACGTGGTGATCATCGGCGGCGGCGACACCGGCGCGGACTGCCTCGGGACGGCGCTGCGCCAGGGTGCGGCCTCGGTCACGCAGCTGGAGATCCTGCCCAGGCCGCCGGGGGAGCGGCCAGCCGCCCAGCCGTGGCCGGTGCATCCGGCGATCTTTCGGGTTTCCAGTGCGCACGAGGAGGGCGGCGAGCGCGTCTACGCCGTCTCCACCCAGCGCTTCCTCGGTGACGAGGAAGGCCGGGTCCGCGCGCTGGAGCTGACCGATGCCGAGTTTGCCGACGGCGGCTTCCGGCCCGTGCCCGGCAGCGAGCGCGAGGTCGCCTGCGACCTGGTGCTGCTCGCCATGGGCTTCACCGGCGCGGAAGCCGGGCCGCTGCTCACCGGACTCGGCGTGCAGACGGACGCGCGCGGCAACGTGGCCAGGAACGGCGAGTTCGAGACCTCGGCCCCCGGCGTCTTCGCGGCGGGCGATATGGGCCGGGGTCAGTCGCTCATCGTCTGGGCCATCGCCGAGGGCAGATCGGCAGCGGCAGCGGTGGACGCCTACCTGAGCGGTGCGACCTCGCTCCCGGCGGCGATCGCGCCGACGGCGGTGCCGATGCGGTAGCCCGGATGGCTGCTGAGACCCAGGGCAAAGTGGCCCAACCAGGGTGGCAGGACGGGTAGCGTCCAACCATGCCGGCGGCTTACCTTCCGAGCCCGGCCAGTGCGATCTGGCATCTGGGCACGCTCCCAGTGCGGACGTACGCGGTCTGCATGGTCATCGGAGTCGTCGTCGGCCTGTGGCTGACGAACCGCCGGTACTGCAAGGCCGGCGGCCGCCCGGGCGTCATCCTGGATATGGCGACGGTCGCGGTACCGGTCGGCCTGGTTGGCGCCCGCCTGTACAGCGTGCTGACTAACGTCAACCGCTACTTCGGAGCCGGGCGGGACTGGACCGATCTGCTGCGCGTCTGGGATGGCGGGATGGGCGTGGCCGGCGCGGTCGCGGCCGGGGCACTGGCCGCCTGGGCGTACTGCCGCCGGACCGGCACTGATCTCGGACCGGTGGCGCTGGCCGCCGCCCCCGCGCTCGCGGTCGCGCAGGCGATCTCGGTCTGGGGCAACTGGTTCAGCCAGGAACTGTACGGGCACCCGTCCGGGCTGCCCTGGGCCGTGGCGATCGCACCGCAGCACCGGGTGAACGGCTACCAGGCCGTCGCCACCTTCCAGCCGCTGTTCCTCTACGAGTCGGTTCTCGACCTGCTGATCGCGGCTGTGGTCAGTTACGCGATCTGGCGGTTCCTGCTGTCCGGCGCATCGGCGTTCGCGCTGTACGCCGCGCTGTGGGCGACAGCAGGCGCGGTGATCGAGGCGCTGCGCGTGGACTACTCGCCGCGCATGTTCGGCCCCAGGTCCAACATGCTCGGCATGGTGGTCGTGCTCGCCGGCGCGATCACCTACCTCGCGGTGTCGCGTCGCCGGCACCGGCGGCGGCTCATGGTGCAGCCCGCCAGCCGGCAGCGCATGCTGCGGCCCCGGTCGAGCCGGGCCACATCCGGCAGCATCGGGCTCACCGGGTCGGCCGAGGCTCTCGGGCCAGACGAGACGAACCCGCCCGGAGCCGTCTCCGGTCCGCAGCTGCAGCATTAGCCGCCCGGTCGCACAGGTTCCGGCGCGGCCACAGGTCGCCAACGGTCCGGTAACCATTCTTGCCGCCGCAGGCCGGGTCGGACATATGCTGCCAATTGGGGAGCGTCAGCTGGCACGTGCGCAGGCGGGCGACGTCGAGAGGGGCGCGAGCGGGGATGTTGCGGCCGTCCTTCCTGCTGCGGCGAACGGGATCCGCGTGGCTCCTGGTCAGCTGCCTGATGGTGTCAGTCTTCGTCACCGCGACGCTCGTGTCGGCGCTGCTGACGTTCTACTCCGATGCGCTGCCCGCCACAGTCAGCCAGGAACTCGCGAGCTCAGGCACCCAGTCGGTGCTGATCACGGCCCAGGCGAGCGGCTCTCTGGCGAGCCTGAGCAGGCTGGTCGACGCGCGGATGCACACCGCGTTCGGTGCGGTGCCGTATCAGCAGTACCAGGCCGTCTGGTCCAACGACGTCGCGCTCCCCGGCGCGCATCAGAGCGGGAATGTGCCGGTGCTGCAGGCAGCATCGCTGACCGGCATCACCAGCCACGCGACCCTGACGGCCGGGACCTGGCCGACGGCGCCGAAGGCCGGCCAGCCCGTTCCGGTCGCGCTGCCGGCCGCAGTGGCGGCGCGGCTGAACCTCGGGGTCGGCTCCGTGCGGCGGCTGCGTTACGTCGGCTCTCATGCTGGCGTGCAGTTCCGGGTGGCGGGACTCATCCGCCTTCGCGATCCGGGCTCGCTGTACTGGCGGCTCAGCCCGCTCGGCCAGTCCGGCGTTGTCGTCAGCGGCGGGTTCGCCAGCTACGGGCCGGCCATCGTCAGCCCGGCTGCCCTGGTCAGCGGCAGCGGCCCCGCCGCGCTGCAGCCGAACGACACGTCATTTGTCTTCCTGCCGCGACTGGCGCGCATCAGCCCGGCGGGCCTACAGGAACTGGCGGCGCGGCTCGACGCTGCGAGCGCTGCCGTGCAGAGCGGCGGCGGGGCCGAGGTGTCGACCGCGCTCCCGCAGACCCTCCTGAACGTCGCCCGCAGCCTGGCCGCGGCGAGGTCACTGGTCGTGATCAGCGGCCTGCAGCTGCTGCTGCTGGCGGGCGCGGCGCTGGCCCTCGCGGGGCGCCTGCTCGCCAGCCAGCGCGACGAGGAAACGGCGCTGCTGTCGGCGCGGGGCGCCGCACGCTGGCAGCTTGTCCGCCCCAGTCTCGCCGAGGGAATGCTGGCCTGTGCCGTCGCCGCGGTGGTCGGCGCCGTCACGGGCGTGCGGCTCAGCGCGCTCCTGCTCACGAGCGTGCTGGCACGACGCACGCCCGCGCCGGCGCCCGGCGCGCAGGCGTGGCTCGGGGCTGGCTTCGTGCTGCTGCTGTGCCTGGGCATCGTGCTGTGGCCCTCCCTGCGGCCGGCTGGCATCACGGCCGTCCGGGTCCGGCGAGGCCGGCAGGCGACCGTAGCGTCCGCAGCGTCGGCAGGCGCGGACGTCGCCCTGATCGCGCTGGCCCTGGTCTCGGTGCACGAGCTGCTTCGCTACTCGGCCGCGGCCGGCGGCGCCGGCATCGACCCGGTGATCGTGGTCGCGCCGGCGCTGGCGCTGGCCGGCCTCGCCCTCATCCCGCTGCGGCTGCTGCCACTGGCCGCCAGGGGCCTGGAGCGGGTGACCGCACGCGGCCGCCGCCTCGGAGCGGCACTGGCGAACTGGGAGATCAGCCGGCGTCCGGTGCGGCAGAGCGGCCCGGCGCTGCTGGTCATACTCGCGGTGGCCACCAGCACTCTGGCGCTGGCCCAGTATCAGAGCTGGCAGCAGTCCGTGCACGACCAGGCGGCCTTCGCTACCGGCGCCCGTATCCGCGTCGGGCTGGCGACCCCGGAGCCGCTGTCCGGCGTGACCAGCATTACCCGGCTGCGGGGCGTCACCGCGGCGATGCCGGTGAGCCAGCAGTCACTGGGCACCGGGCAGCTCCTCGCCGTCAGCGCTCCGGAGGCAGGCGCGACCGTCACCATGCGGCCGGACCTGTCCGCCCAGGTGCCAGTAGAAAAACTGTGGAGCGATCTGGACCGGCGGCAGGGAGCGACACCAGGCCTGGCCGTGCCAGGGCGACCGGAGCGGATCGCGATCACCGCGAGCATGGCGGGGGGACTGGCCGGCCAGCTGGGCCCGGTCTTCGCGACCGTGACCGTACAGGATGCCTACGGCCTCGCCTACCAGCTGCCGGCCGGCTCAATGCCGGCCGACGGGCGGCCCCATCAGCTCGTTGCGCTGCTCGGCGCCTCGGCCGGCATCGCCTACCCGGTGCGCCTGCTCGGCGTGGCGCTGTCCTACTCCATGCCGTTCGCGCCGACCTCGGCACGTGCGCGCGCCGCGGATGCCGCTGCGGTCGTGACGTTCGCGTCGGTCGCGGCCAGTCCCGCCGCGACCGGGCCGCTCGGCGCGCCGTTCGCGGCCGGCCGGGAGCTGGCCGGCTGGCGGCCGCGGACCTCGGCGCCGGGACTCGACCGCATCACTGGCAGTGTTCTGCAGGGCCAGGCTGACGGGTCGCGCAGGCCATCGGTCGTCAGCTGGGGCGCGGCCGGGCAGGACGCGGACCTGAAGCTATCGCCGGGCCAGGGCCCGGTGCTGCCGGCCGGGACGCTGGCGAAGGGCGGAGTGACAAGCCTGCCCGCTCAGCTGCAGATCGCCATCCCGGCACCGGGGCTGGGCGTCCCGCTCGCCGCCACGAGCGCGTTCCTGCGCGCGAACGATCTGTCGACGGGCTCGCAGGTGCCGATCAGCGTGGGGGGCACCAGCGTGGTCGCCTATGTGCGGGTCGCGGTATCGGCCTTCCCGAGCGTGCCGTCGGGCGGTGCTGTCGTCGCCAACCAGGCGACGCTGCAGGATGCCCTGATCAGCGCCGGCGGCACTCCGCTGCCGGCCATGTCCTGGTGGCTGAGCACGGCCAGCGGCAGGCCGCCGGCAGGCCTGCCGCCCGGCGCCAGTGCTGCCGACGCCGCGGCCTTCGCGCGGACGCTCGAGCACGACCCGGTGTCGGCAGCCCCGGTTAAGGCGGCGCTGGCGGTGGCCGCGGCCGCGGCCATCCTCGCGGCGCTCGGATTCTGCGTCAGCGTGGCCGCCAGCGCCAGGGCCAGGCGGGGCCAGCGGGCGCTGCTGGCGGCGCTCGGCGTGCCGTCCGGCCATCAGGCCCGGCTGTTCTGCCTGGAAGAGATCATGATCAGCGGTCCGGCCGCGCTGGTCGGGCTGAGCCTCGGCGTCGGTCTCGCCCACATCCTGATTCCGGCGATCACGCTGACCGCCACCGCCGGGCTGCCGGTGCCGCCGGTGCTCGTCCGCGTGCCGGTGGCCTGGGTCGCCGTCGTCGTGCTCGCGGTCGCGGCCATTCCGGTGCTCGCGGCCGTGATCACCGCGCTGCGGCAGCCGGATCCGGCGGCCGAGCTGCGAGCGTCGGAGGCGGCAGGATGACGGGGCTGTGGCGCCGCGCGGCCCGCGCCTGGCGACTGCTGACCGGCTCGGCGGCCGT
>Ga0302229_10003051_pt1 | contig 11791 bp, 9 predicted proteins | sample II_Palsa_N1_3_FD_193518 | JGI IMG/M metagenome (GOLD analysis project Ga0302229, IMG submission 193518) | Peat permafrost microbial communities from Stordalen Mire near Abisko, Sweden - II_Palsa_N1_3 | ecosystem: Environmental > Terrestrial > Soil > Palsa > Peat permafrost | place: Sweden...
GTAAGGCGCTGACCGCGTTCTCGGCCATCGGGCAGTATAGCGACACGGTGACCCCGCTGCAGGAGGCCATGTTCGCGGCGACCGTCGCCGACGGCGGCAAGCTGATGACGCCATACCTGGTCAAGCAGGTCACCGCCAGCGACCTGAGCACGGTTGAGACGACCTCGCCGGCCCAGCTGAGCCAGCCGGTCTCGCCCACCGTCGCGTCTGACCTGGGCCAGATGATGCTCGCCGTGGTCCAGGACTCCGACGGCACGGCGAACGCGTACAACACCGCGGCGGTGGGCTTCACCATGGCCGGCAAGACCGGTACCGCGCAGAACGGAGTGAACAACACCGGCCTCAACGACGCCGTTTTCACTTGTTACGCGCCCTACGACAACCCGCAGATCGCCGTCGGCGTCATAATTCAAGGCGGGGGCTACGGAGCAACCGCGGCCGCACCCATCGCTGTCCAGGTCATCAAGGCCTACCTGGCATCCCTCGGGAAATAGTGTGACCGATTACCTGCTCGCGGGCCGCTACCGGCTGACCGACCGGATCGCGGCCGGCGGCATGGGAGAGGTCTGGCGCGGTGAGGATGTGCTGCTCAACCGCGCCGTCGCGGTGAAGCTGCTGCCCACCGGCCGGGCCGGCGACGGGTCCTTCCTGGCCCGGTTTCGCGCCGAGGCCCGGTACGCGGCCAGCCTGTCCCATCCGGGCATCGCCCGGGTCTATGACTACGGCGAGTCGGCCGAGTTCGGTGGCGCGTACCTGATCATGGAGCTGGTCAAGGGCGAGCCGCTGTCCGCGATCTTGGCCCGGGCGGGCCGGCTCTCGCCCGATGCCACCCTGGACATCATCGGCCAGGCGGCCCGGGCGCTCGACGCGGCGCACCAGGCCGGCATCGTGCACCGCGACATCAAGCCGGGCAATCTGCTGGTGGCCGGCGGCGGCACGACGAAGATCACGGACTTCGGGATCGCCACCGCGGTGCGCGCCGCGCAGGCCTCGCACCTGACCGAGACCGGCATGGTGATGGGCACGGCTATGTACGTCTCGCCCGAGCAGGCCACCGGCGCGCCGGTGGACGCCTCTTCCGACATCTACTCGCTGGGGGTGGTGGCGTACGAATGCCTGGCCGGGCACGTGCCGTTCATGGCCGCCGAACCGCTGGCCATCGCGTATGCGCACAAGCACGCGCCGGTGCCCGCGCTGCCGCCGGACGTGCCGGAGCCGGTCGCCGACCTGGTCTACGACATGCTGGCCAAGACCCCGGCCGGGCGTCCGGTCAGCGCCCAGGTGGTGGCGGACCGGGCCGACATGCTGCGGGAGGCCCTGGCCTTGGGCGCGTCCGGCCGGACCGGCGAGTTCCCGCGGGGGACCAGAGCTGACCTGCCGGCCGCCCTCACCGGGGCCCTGCCCGCGGACGACTTTGGCCCGGGCCGCCCCGGCCCGCGCCCGCCCGGCAACGGCCGCCGCTGGGTGACGGCGGGCCTGGCCGCGATGCTGTGCGCCCTGGCCGCTGCCACCGGCCTGTATCTCAGCGGGCACATTCACGGCCAGACCAGCGGGGATGTGGGCAATAGCGCGATACAGCAGCTGACCTCGTCGGCCGTTCGGTCGTCCTTGTCCATCAGTCAGTCCGTCACGACCAGTCCGAGTCCGAGTACGGTGGAACCGGCGTCCACGGTGCCCCCGACCTCGGTGAGTCCGAAGCCCAGTAAATCAACCAAACCGACATCATCTCCCAAGATCTCACCATCGTCGTCGAGTCCCGTCTCGTCGTCGGCGAGCAGTTCCACATCGGCAAGTGCTTCTTCATCGTCTTCGGCGTCGGCGTCGGCGAGTGCCTCGTCGTCGCCGTCGTCGACGTCCTAGAAACTGGCAATAACGCAGGGTGGTTTGGCAGAGTGCGAGACATGACACAGCCCCGTCTCCTCGGCGGCCGCTATGAGCTCGACGGCGTGGTCGGCCGCGGCGGCATGGCGGAGGTGTACCGTGCGCGCGACATCCGGCTGGACCGGATCGTCGCGATCAAGACGCTGCGCGCCGACCTGGCCCGGGACCAGATATTCCAGGCCCGGTTCCGCCGCGAGGCGCAGTCGGCGGCCTCGCTGAACCACCCGTCCATCGTGGCGGTCTACGACACCGGCGAGGACATGGCGAGCGGGTTCCCCGTGCCGTACATCGTGATGGAGTTCGTCGACGGCCGCACCGTGCGTGACCTGCTGCAAGACGGTCACCGGCTGCTGCCGGAGCGGTCGCTGGAGATCATCGACGGCGTGTTGCGCGCCCTGGACTACAGCCACCAGGCCGGCATCGTGCACCGGGACATCAAGCCGGGCAACGTGATGGTGACCCGCAACGGCGACGTCAAGGTCATGGACTTCGGCATCGCCCGCGCGATGAGCGACGCGCAGGCCACCATGACCCAGACCGCCCAGGTGATCGGCACCGCCCAGTACCTGTCGCCCGAGCAGGCCCGGGGCGAGCGGGTCGATTCCCGCAGCGACCTGTACTCCACCGGCTGCCTGCTGTACGAACTGCTCACCGGCCGGCCGCCGTTCACCGGCGACTCGCCGGTCGCGATCGCCTACCAGCACGTCCGGGAGAACCCGATCCCGCCGTCCCGGGTGGACCCGGACGTCCCGTCCTGGGCCGACGCGATCGTGCTGAAGGCCATGGCCAAGTCTCCCGCCGACCGGTACCAGACGGCCGCCGACATGCGCGCTGACCTGCAGCGCGCCGCGTCCGGCCTGCCAGTGACGGCCGCGCCGCCGACCCGGGTGGAAATGTACCCGAACACCCAGCGGATGGGCTCGGACCCGATGATGACGGGCCGGACGTCCGCGATCCCCCCGGTGTCCGACTACGAGTACGCCGGCCAGGGCTATGACCGTGGCCGCGGCGGCGGCGGGCACCGGTGGATACCGTGGGTGCTGGGGCTGGTGCTCGTGCTCGGCGTGGTCATCGGCGTGGCCTACTACCTGCTGGCCGGGGGCAAGACGTACTCGGTGCCGCTGGTGAACAACCAGCCCGTGGCCGCCGCAGAGCAGGACATCGCCCAGCAGCATCTGCGTTCGACCGTGGTCGACCAGCCCAGTAGCAGCGTCGGCAAGGGCCTGGTGATCAGCTCCAATCCGCCGGAGGGCAACAACGTGGCCGCCAACACCCTGGTCACGCTCTACGTCTCTACCGGAGCGGCGCCGGTATCGGTTCCGTACGTGGTCGGCCAGCAGGAGAACCAGGCCCAGTCCACCCTCCAGGCCAAGGGCTTCCAGGTCACGGTCAAGACCGACCCCACCTCCACGTCACCATCGGGGACGGTGGTCAGCCAGAGTCCGAGCGGGGGTACGGCCGCGCCGGGTTCCACGGTGGCGCTGACCGTCTCCGGCGGAGCCATCTCGGTGCCGTCGGTCATCGGCGATTCCCAGCAGACCGCCAACCAGATCCTGACCACGGCCGGGTTCGCGGTCACCGTCCAGTCAGGGTCGGGTCCGTCCCAGTACGCGAACGGGACCGTGTTCTCTCAGCAGCCCAACGCCAGCAGCATGGAGGCCAAGGGCTCCACGGTGACCATCTTCGTCCAGAACGGGGCCTCACCGTCCCCGTCCCCGCCCACCACGTCGCCCTCAACCACCCCGAGCCCCACCGGCAGCCCCGGGTTCGGCACAGGGTTCTGACCCCGCGGGCACCGGCACGCGAGGATGCCCGTCGGTAACCATCCCGGTCCGGAGCACGGCAATCGAGGCGACCACCGCCAGGAGCGGCTACGCTTAGGTTCCGCATCGCTGTTGCTTGCCCGGGGGACGGCCCCCCGGACCCCCGCGGGGTTTGCCATGCAGGAGGCCGTCGTGCCCAAGTCGCGTGTCCGCAAGAGGACGGTCTACACGCCGCCGCCGCCGAAGTCGGCGCGACGGAAGGTCAGCGCGCCGTGGGTCGGGCCGGCCATCGCGGGCAGCCTGATCTTCGGCCTGGCCTGGATCGTGGCGTATTACATCACCAACGGGAAGTTCCCCGGCATGTCAGCGCTGGGCGCGTGGAACCTGGTGGTGGGCTTCGCCTTCATCATCGCCGGCGTTACCTTGTCCACCCGCTGGCGCTGACGCCGCGCGCTGACCTCGCGCGCTGAGGTCAGGCCCTCAGCCGCCCGCCCCGGTCAGCTGCCCGTTCCTGATCGCGATCGCGATCACCAGCAGCACCACGACCGCGACGGTCGCGAGCACCTGCAACGCGGGGCGGTACTTGCGCGGCGCGTACGCGTAGGCCGCGGTGAGGAGCACGCCGGTCAGCAGCCCGCCGATGTGGTCCTGCCAGGCGATGACGTTGTGCCAGAAGAAGCTGAGGGCCAGGTTGATGGCGATCAGCACGAGGATCCCGCGGGTGTCCAGGCGGAGCCGCCTGGACACGACGAACCATGCGCCGAACAAGCCGAAGATGGCGCCCGACGCGCCCACCGCGGGAGCGTTCTGCGCCGCGAGGAAGTAGTACATCACCCCGCCGCCGACCGCGCTGAGCAGGTACACGCCCAGGAAGCGCAGCCGGCCGAGCAGGCCCTCCAGGGCCGGGCCGACGAAGATCAGGGCCCACATGTTGAACGCGATGTCCAGGAAGCCCAGGCCGCCCTGGCCGGTGGCCGGGGCCAGGAACGCCGACGTGATCAGCCGGTACCACTGGCCTGCGGCGACGCCTTGCAGCGGGCCGCCGTATCCGTACGTGGCGTACCCGACCATCTCCAGGTCGTTGACGATGCCCGGGCGGACCCAGGTGACGAGGAAGATCGCGACGTTGATCGCGACCAGCGTCCAGGTGACGACGGCGCCGGCGGCCGGGCGGCCGCCGAACGCGGTCCGGGCCGGCCGGCTAGCCCGGCTGCCCTCACCGACGCAATCCACGCACTGCTGACCCACCGCGGCCGATCGCATGCAGTCCGGGCACGCGTGGCGCCCGCACCGGACGCACGAGACGTAGGTCTCCCGGCCAGGGTGCCGGTAACAGGTGGGGACCTGCGGTGTGCTCGGTCCTGGATGGTCCGGCCCACCGGGCTGGTCCCACTGACCCGCTGCGCCCGATCCGGGGTCCCTGGGCGTGCTCACGGTTGAGGGTCCGATCAGCTCTCGACGCGGTCCACGGTGACCGACTCGACGATGACGTCCTCCGCCGGCCGGTCCTGGCTGCCGGTCTTCAGCCGGCTGATCGCGTCCACCACGTCGGCACCCTCGATGACCTCGCCGAAGATGGTGTGCTTGCCGTTGAGCCAGGGCGTGGCGCCGACCGTGATGAAGAACTGCGAGCCGTTGGTGCCGGGCCCGGCGTTGGCCATGGCCAGCAGGTAGGGCCGGTCAAAGCGCAGGTCGGGATGGATCTCGTCGGCGAATTTGTAACCGGGTCCGCCGCGGCCGCTGCCGAGCGGGTCGCCGCCCTGGATCATGAAGTCGGGAATGACCCGGTGGAAGATGGTCCCGTCATACAGCTTGCTGGTGGTCGCGCGGCCCGTGCGCGGGTCGGTCCACTCCTTGCCGCCCTCGGCCAGTTCCACGAAGTTGCGCACGGTCTTCGGTGCGTGATCAGGGAAAAGGCGGATGACCACCCGGCCCTGGTTCGTCTGCAATGTCGCGGTCAGCGTCTCTGCCATGCGTGTGACTCCATCCGATGGCCTTACAATCCGTTATATTTCGTGGGCGTAAAACATCCTTCAATCATCACCGTACCGGTAGCGCGCGATGGTTGAAGACAGCCGGGACGGGAAGTCTGTGATAACGGCATTACGCTCGGGAGGTTTACTGTGTCCCTCATCAAGACCAACCGCACCAAGGCCGGGGCGGCGGCGATCGGCGCGCGCGCGAAGGACGCCGCTGCTCAGGCCGTCCCGATAGGAAAGCGCGCGGGAGCGACAGCGGTCCAGGGCGCCCTCCAGGGCGCTACCGGCGCCAAGGAATGGGCCGCGCCGCACGTCCAGGACGCCGTCCGGGGCGCCCGGGAATGGGTCGCGCCCCGGCTCGAGGACGCCGCGGAAGCGGTGACCGCCTCGGTCGCGCCAAAGGTCTCTTCGGCGCTGCGCTCCACCGCCAGCCAGGTCAGGCCGGCCAAGACCAGCGGGCGGCGGCGGTTCGACCGCCGCTGGCTGTTTGGCCTGGGCGCCCTGCTGGCCGCGGCCGGCGCCGGGGCGGCCGTCGCCATGCGGCGCCGGTACGCGAGTGCCACGGCCGACGCCAAGGACGCCACCGAACCGGAAGCCGCGGAGCAGGCGGCGGCCGACGACTCCGCGGCCGAGGCCTCCTCGGCCAACGGGCGGGTCACCACGCCCGAAAGGTAGCGGCACAACGGGAAGGCGCGGCGTCCAGCCCGGACGCCGCGCCTGCCTGCGCCTGATCCGGTACCGTCTAGACACGGACCTACGGGTTCCGTAGTCAGGGATCATGATCGGCAGGCGGGCCAAGTGGTGGGCGAGCACGACGGCGACGAAAGGATCAGTCGTTCCGGCTCGCCCGAACTGACCCGCCTCCTCGGCTGGCTGGCCGCGGCGGCCATCGCCATCTCGACGCTTATCATCATCGCGATCTCGGCCGCCGGGCCGAACGTCTCCGTGCCGGCCCTGCGCCACCCGGCCGGCAGCCCGCCCTGGTGGCACGCGCTGCACCTGACCGCCACGTTCGTGACCGTGTCGCTGTGGGCCGCGATCGTGCTGGGCTGCGCCGGGGTGATCGCCGGGCTGCTCGCCGTGGCCCGCGGCGCGCGGCCGCCGGTACGCGCGGTCATCGCGGCCGCGTTCCTGGCTGTCGCGGTGGTGACCGTGCTGCCCGCGGCCGGTTCGACCGACGCCATCTCGTACGCCGCCAATGGACGGATGGCGGTCATCGGGCGCAGCCCCTACGTCATGACCCCGCTGGAGTTGCAGCGCAGCGGTGACCCGATCGGCCGGCAGATCCCGTTCAGTGAGATACCGTCCACCTGGACGACCACGGTGTCGGTGTACGGCCCGGTGGCCACCGGGGCCGAGTGGGCCGCGGCCGAGCTGGGCGGATCTTCGCTGGCCCGGATCACGTTCTGGCTGAAGCTGGAGGAGGCGCTGGCCTTCGGCGCGGTGATCTTGGTCCTGGACCGCCTGCTCCGAGCCGATCCCGCGCAGCGCCTGCGCGCGCACCTGCTCTGGTCGGTGAACCCGCTGCTGCTGTGGGAGATCGTGGCCAGCGGTCATATCGACGGGCTGGCCGCGCTGTTCGGCCTGCTGGGCGTGGTCGCGCTGCGCATCCGCCCCAGCCAGAGCAGCCGCCCAGGCAGCGAAACGGCCAGCGAGCCAGGCAGCGAACCGCGCGCCGAGCGGGGCGGTGGGCAGATCGGGCTGCGTGACGCGGTCCTGGCCGGGCTGGCGATCGGCGTGGCCACCGGCATCAAGGCCGAGTACGCCCTGTTCGGCCTGGCCGTGGCCTGGGCTTGCCGCCGGTCGGTCAAGCCGCTGGCCGCCGCCGCGGCCGGCTTCCTGCTGGTCGTCGTCCCGGCCTACCTGGCGGCGGGCACCCCCGCGATCAAGATCCTCCTCACCCGCAGCCCCGGGATCACCTGGGACACCATGTACCAGCTTTTCTGGCGGCCGGTGCTCGGCTACACCCAGTTCAGCGTGACCAGCGTCCCGCCGCACCTGGAACTGATCGCGTACCTGCTGTTCGCCGCCGTAGCGGTGCTGGCCGTGCTGCGCTTCCCCGACCCGGTGCCGCGCCTGCCCGCCGTGACCCCGGCCCTAGCCCTGAGCCTGGCCTGGCTCTTCCTCACCGCCTTCCAGCGGCCCTGGTACGACGTGATGGCCATCAGCTTGCTCGCGCTGTACTCGGCCTCGCGGCTGGACTGGGTGGTGCTGATCCGCCTGCTGGCCGGCGCGACCGTTTACGTCCAGGCCGTGCAGAGCCCGTTCCAGCCTCATTGGCTGGCTAACCTCGGCCAGTTCGACGGCGCGTGGCTGACGCCCGGCGTTCGCCTGCTGGCCGCCGTGGCGTTGGTCTGGCTCTGCTTGTCCGGGCGCTGGGGCTGGCGATCGGTGTCCACGGCGTCCCCTGGCAGGCTTCCCGAGCTGCTGCCAGCGACCTGACGGACGTTCTCCACAAGCACGCGCTGTGGATAACTCAGAACGTAACGTCCCAGTATGGACGGGGCCCTGGCAACTGAATGCACATGTCTGTGGATTCAATTGTGGACAACGCGCGGCTACAAAGGCTGATCCGGAGGGTCACCGAGCGCGTCCCCGGCCAGGTAAAGCCGAGGCCAACGGCAGTCGACAAACTGGTCGAGGTATCCGGTGAGCCGTTCCTCGAAGTCGTCGTCCTCCGCGGCGGCCCCGACGGCCCGTTCCGCGGCGGACGGGACCTCCACCCCGAACGCCACCGCCCGCACTTCCCAGGCATCGCGTTGCGCTCCGTCGTACCAGCGCTGGACGGTGCCGACCTGCCGGGCGCAGGTATCTCCGGCGATGGCTTGCCCGTACGTCCGCTCCCATTCCGAGCTGCGCGGGTGCGGGCCCGCCCCGGGATTCTGCCGGTCCGCGGTCTTGAGCACGTCCAGCACCAGCGTCCACTGGTAGGCGGGCGCGAGCCAGCGAGGCTCCTCCCGCTGGCAGAGCCAGCTGCCCAGCGATACCCGGGCCCGGATCGCGGTGCTGACGTGCGCGGCCAGCCCGACCGGGCTGACCCGCCCGGCGATGACCGGCACCCGGACGCTCACCGCCGCGTCCACGCCGTGCGAGATGGCGCAGTCGCGCAGCCGGGACGGCATCATCTGCAGCAGGGACAGCAGCGCGGTCCGGGGCACCGGCATGGGCCAGCCGGTCAGGTGCCCGAGGACCGACAGCTCGGCCCACAGCCGGATGGCGGGGTACTCGTCCAGGGCCCGCTGGGCGACTCGCATATCCCGCAGCGTGCACGGGCGTGCGGTGCAGTCCCCGCCGCACGTCGTGCTACGCGACTGGACCACCCCGGCGGGGGTCGCGGTGGCGACCTCGGCCGCCGCCTCCCGGCCGGTGCCGTCGGGCATCTGGGCCAGCAGCGGGTAGTCCATGCCGTCGGCGAAGACCGCAGCCTCGCCCGGCCGCAGGGTGACCAGGAAGCGGTTCTGCGCCCGGGTCATGTTCATCGTGGCGCCCACCGCGTCCCGGTCGTCGGCCGCCGGGAGGCGGTGGGTGATCTTCACCGCCGTGTTCTTGATCACGTCCGGGACCAGGTGCTCGGGGATCTGCTCGACGATGATGAGCCCCTCGCCGTAAGCGCGGATCTCGGCCAGCAGGCCGGCGAACATCTCGACCGCGCGGGCGGCCGCACCGCCTGGGGCTTCCGGGCGGCGCAGCAGCCGGCCGGCTTCCTCGATGACGGTCAGGTGGCGCAGCCGGACCTGGCCGGCCGGCTGGGCCTTGTGCTCCATCCGCAGGTGCTCGGCCAGCCGGACCAGCACCGTCCCCATGAGGAATGCCTTGTCGCTGTCGTCGCCCACGTCCTGCATCTCGAGCACGGCGTTGGTCCGCAGCAGCCGGCCGAAGTCGAGCTGATGGCCGCCCTCCAGGAACCGGCCGGTGGTGCCCCGGCGCAGGCTAGCCAGCCGTACCTTGATGAAGCCGAGCACGTTGTCGGTGATCTGCTGGCTGTAGCCGACCTCGCGGACCATCCTGATCGCGGCTCGCTGCAGTTCGGTCAGGCCCGGATAGCCGGGGTTCGGGTCCGCCGTGATCGTCTCGCCCAGCGTCATGTCCCATCCGGCGTCCTCGTAGACCCGGGTCAAGGCCGCGCTGAGGACCTGGGAGAACGGCTCCTCGGACCGGAACGACGCGAGGAACAGCGCCTTGACCAGGTCCGCGTGGGTCTGCAGCGGGAACCGGCGGCCCGCGGCGTCCGGGGCCGGCTCGAGCGGGTTGAGCCCGGCCGCGATCGCATCGGATTCCCCGGGCCGGATCCGTACCACCTCGGCGGCCCCGGCGCCGAGGCGCGCCGCCATCAGCCGGTACTCGGCCTTGGCCGGCTCCACCACCAGCCACGGAATCCCGGCGCGGGTGGCGGCCTCGAGCAAAGCGCGCACCGTCTGCGACTTGCCCGTCCCGGTGGCGCCGCAGACGAACACGTGCCGGTTCAGCGAGTCGAGCGGCAGCACCAGCGGCCCGGCAGGCCGGCGGCTGCGGTCCAGCACCTCACCCACCTCGATCGCCTCGCGCTGGGCGGCGGCCGGCTCCTGGGTCACGTCGAAGTCGGGCCGCAACGCCAGCCGCACCCCGGGGATCTCACGCTCGGGCGGCCGGGCCAGCGCCGCGACCAGCTCGGTGCTGGCGTAGCAGGGATAGCCCAGCACGGCGTCCCCGCCGGCCGGGGCCGGGCTGGTGTCCTGCATAAGCTCGGGCAGGCCGCGGGCGTCGCCGTCGGCCGGGGCCACGGCGTAGGGCAGTTCGGCCAGATCGGCGGAGGCGCAGACCAGCCCGGCCACCCGGGCCGCGGCGTCCGCGTCGGCGCCCCCCGCGGCCAGCCGGAGCCGCCACAGCCCGGTCGACAGGCCCTGGCGCAGTTCGGCGTGCCGCAGGCGGAGCCGGTGAGCCTGCACCGCTCGGTCCGGGAACCCCTCGCCCTGACCGGCGACCTGCTCCTCCCGCCGGGCTACCTGCTCGGCGATCGCCCCGATCTCGGCACCTCCGGCCGGCTCGGCCACCAGCAGCCAGCCGAACGCCCCCGGCCACACCGCCAGCAGGCACTCTTCCAGCGACGGCGGAGGTCGCTGCCCGGTGCGGCGCCCGGCCTCGGGCCGGAGCCCGTCGCTGATCCCGCCGATGGCCCGCCAGCTCGGCAGCTCGGACATGAGGGTGGCCAGGGCGCCGCGGTCCAGTGGCTCGGCCCGGGCGCCGCCGGGCAGGGTGAGCAGGACGTCGCGGTCGTCCTGGCTGCCGACCAGGCCGGGGCCGGCCGCGAGGAACTGCACCGGACCGCCGACCCGGTGCCGCACCCAGCCCAGGGCCAGCGCACCCGGGCCGTTGCCCTGGGCGGCTACGCCGGCGTGGTAGGCCGCGATCAGCGCGGCCAGCCGCTGCGTGCGGCCGGGGTCGCTGGGCTGGCCGGCGGCTACTCCGGTCTTGCCCCGGCCGAACCGGCGCGGTATGTCGGTAATCCGGTACGCGTCAAGCGCGGTCAGCTCGGGCCAGCCTAAGGTCACGAGGCGCCTTTCCACATGTTTTGCTACGTCTCGACACAGATACCTTAAGCAGGGCGGGTCACGTAGTAAAAGGCCGACGCCCGTCGCCGTGGCCGCTTCCCGAGGGCGCTGCGCCGCGCCCGTGACCGGGCAGGAATCCGTATCCGGGCCGGTAAGCGGAGCCTTCGTGCTGGCCGGCCACCGGGTTACCGCGATCAGCCCAGGGGTCGAAGCCTGGCGGCCAGGTCCGCCAGTCGGCAAAGGCCGACCGGCGGCGGCGCTGCGACCGCGCGATGAGCTGCAGGACGGTGAAGGCGCCCACCGCCAGCACCGCGATGGCGATCAGCGCGATCCGCTCGGCCGCCGAACCGCCGCCGTGTCCCGGCAGGCTCACCGAGTTCGCGGCAGGCTGGGCCCGCGCCGCCGGGGCGGACAGGCACAGCACGGCCAGCACGGAGAGCCCGGCCGCGGCCACGGCCGAGAGCAGCCGCAGGCGGGCCGCCATCGCGGGCCGCGCCGAACACGGGCAGGGTAGCCGCCTGCCGCCCGGACCGCTGGCTGCCATCGCGCCACCCTGCCTTCCCCAGACGTCAAGGACAGGACCGGTGCCGCGGCCGCACGAGCAATTGAAGGCGGGCGGCGGCCGCGAGCACAGGCCACT
>Ga0302229_10003055_pt1 | contig 11772 bp, 10 predicted proteins | sample II_Palsa_N1_3_FD_193518 | JGI IMG/M metagenome (GOLD analysis project Ga0302229, IMG submission 193518) | Peat permafrost microbial communities from Stordalen Mire near Abisko, Sweden - II_Palsa_N1_3 | ecosystem: Environmental > Terrestrial > Soil > Palsa > Peat permafrost | place: Sweden...
CTGATCTTCGCCCCGGCCATCAACACGGCCACCGCCGGGGTCCAGCGGGAGGACTCGGGCGTGGCCTCGGCGCTGGTCAACACGATGCAGCAGGTCGGCGGTTCGATCGGGACGTCCGCGCTCAGCACGATCGCGCTGACGGCGACGACCAGCTACCTCGTGGCTCACCACACCGGCCCGCTGGCGCAGGCAACCGCGGCCGTGCACGGCTACACGCTGGCCTTTACGGTGTCGGCGGGGCTGTTCGTGCTGGGCCTGATCCTGGCGATCGTCCTGCTGCCGTCCCGCCACCGGCTCGAGGAACTCAGGGGCGAGGCCGCGGCCATCACACCCGCCCCGGCCGCCGCGCAACCCGCCCCCGCGCCGGAATCCGCCCCGGTGCCCGTCATGGAACCCGCACTCGCGCGCGCCGCCGGACCCGCCCCCGCGATGCACCTGGAGACGCACGCGATTCCCGTGGCTCTGCTCTGCTGCTCGCCGGTGATTAACGCTAATCCCAGATCGTCGGCCGTGCCGACCCTCTAGCCGTCGCGGCGGATCAAAGGGCACGCAGGGACATCCGCAGGTTTTCAGCTGGAAGGTCCTAGTCCGTCGAGTTCGAGCCGGTCTTCGCGGGCCCGTTCCACGAGGTCGAGCTTGGTGCGGGTCGGCCGTCCGGCGTCGGTGTACTTGCGCTTGATGCGCTCCAGGTATTCGCGCGCCGTGCCGTAGGCCACCCCGGCGCGGCGGGCGGTGGCCTGCAGCGTCGCGCCCGACGCGTACATGCGCAGGACCAGGCTCTCCTGAGCCGACAGCCGGGGACGCTCAGGCCGGCGGTCCGTGCTGAGCACGAAGGCCAGTTCGGGGCTGACCGCGGTTCCGCCCGCGGCGACGTCGCGGATCGCGCTCACCAGCGCGGGCAGGTCGTTGTCCTTGGTGACGTACCCCGCGGCGCCCGCTTCAATGGTGGCCAGCACGTGCTCGGCGTCGGGGATGGTGGACACGACCAGGACCGCCGCGCCGATGTCGAGGAGCCGCGCGACGTTGGTTGCGGGAGTGCTGCCATCCCGCAGGTTCAAGTCGAGCAGCACGACGTCCGCCGGGGCTGGGCCACCGTCGAGGTACTCGTCCACGGTCGCGGCCGTCGCCGTGAGTTCGATGCCGTCCACCGGGCCGAGCCAGGCGCGCAGGCCAGCCAGCAGCATGCGGTCGTCGTCGATCGCCGCGAGCGTGATCATCTCGGCCATGCCAGTTCCACCGTCGTGCCCTGGCCGGGACTGCTGTCCACGTAAGCCGCACCGCCGATCTCGCTCATCCGCCCACTGATCGACTCGCGCATGCCCAGGCCCGGGCCGACGCGGGCGGGATCGAAGCCGCAGCCGCGGTCGGTGATGGTGAGGGTGGCCAGCGGGCCGCCGGGAGAATGCGGATCGGGGCCGACCGCGGTCACCCAGGCCTGGCCGCTGCCGCTGTGCTTGATCACGTTGTTCAGGGCCTCACGGCAGGCGTCGGTCAGGCCGCGGACGACAGGCTCGGGCAGATCGGGCGGTACGTCAGCGCAGTACACGTGAACCCGCAGCCCGAGCGCTGCCTGTGACCGGCCGACCGCGGCGAGTTCACCCTGGAGCTGGTTGCCGGCCGAGGCGCCGCCGGAGGAGATGAGGCCCCGGAGGTAGTCGGCGTCGGCCGCGCAGCGCTGCCGCACCAACGGATCGGACGGATCCAGGCCCCCCCGGGCCAGCGCGCTGAGCGTGGAGAGCACCGTGTCGTGCAGCATCCGGTACTGGCGGGTGCGTTCGGCGTCGCGGGATTCCTCCGAGGCCCGGTGGGCCCTGGCCGCGGCGAGCTCGACGGCGGCCGCGGCGGAGGCGGCGGCCTGGCGCATCAGGTGGTGACTGACCAGGCCGGCGATCACGGCGAAGCCGAGCAGGGACGTGATGTTGCCGACGGTCGCGGCCCACGCCGTGTCCGACAGCGTCAGGCCCCGGATGACACCGCTCAGGTAGGCGAGCGCGAGCAGCAGGCCCGACGCGGCCGACGCGATCAGCGGCCAGGCCGCGGCGGCCGCCACCACGGTGCCCATGGCCGGCGCGACAGCCGAGTTGGCCCAGCTCGTAGCGTCTTGCGGATAACAGGCCAGCCCGGCCAGCACCAGGCAGCTGGCCGCCACCCCGACATCAATCAGCATCGCCCAGGACGGGATGGCGCTGCGGGCGAGCACGATCGTCGCCCACACCAGCGACCATCCGGTCTGCACGCCGTAGACGATCCCGGCCAGCCAGAGGTGCTGGATGCCGGTCTGCGAGCCGAGCGCCACGGCCACCGGCCACGGGACCACCTGGGCGATGCGGAGCAAGGCGATCGTGCGCGCGATGAGGGCCTGGGTCTTCCGGGGCGCTTCGGCCGGGTCGGCGTCGCGTCCCCCGTGCGCCGGCCACGAGGCCGGGCCGGCCTGCGACCGCAACGACCACGAGGTGGCCTGGGGGTGCGACCGCAACGCCGAGATCAACCCCGCGCGGGGCGGCCTGGGCTGGGGGCGGGCCACCCTGGGTTGTGGGCGGGGTGCCCGGTACGTCACGGTTCGCTCCGCGGCGGCCGGGGGCAGGTGGGGGCTCACCCGGCAAGTCTGCACCATAACGGCCGATCATGCTGTCGGCAGTTCTGCTGACAGCACTATTTCCGTCATGACAGGCAGCCGCTGGCCCTGTCACTATTCGTTGCGCCCACCACGGTCAGCTAGCCGGCCGACCGACCGCCTGACCCGCCGGAGGATATCGATGAAAGCCGCCCGTTTCACCATCCCGATCCTGGGCCTGGCTGCCGCCGCGCTCAGTGCGTGCTCGGCCGGCGGCCCGCCGACGGCCCCGCCGAGTTCCACTAGCACGAGCGGCGACGTCACAGCCAGTCCGGCGGGCAGTGCACAGGTCAGCGTGCCGGCCGGTGTGCCGGCCGGGCTCGGGGCCCTACCCGGCCTCAGTTCCACGGGCGGTGCGAGCGGAACTGACGCCCTGGCCCTGCTGCCGGCGAACTTCCCGCTGCCGTCCGGGGCGACCGGACTCTACGGAGGCCGGACCGGCGGCGCGACCGCCGTGGTTTTCACCGTGCCCGACGTCTCGGCCGCGATCGCGTTCTACCGCGGCGCCCTGCCGAAGGCAGGCTTCCCACTGGCGGCGGACTCGCTCGGGTTCCCGCTCGGCTTCACCGGCAGCGGCATCACCGAGGGCGTCATCGGCGTGAGCGGCAACGCCGTGGGCGTCAGCATCTACGGCACCTTCACCGCCGTCGGCGAGGCCAGCGCTAGTAGTGGCAGCACCGCGACGCCCGCCGGCAGCCCGACCACAGGCGGCAGCTCGGCCACGGGCGGTACGATCACCATCGCCCAGGACAGCACCCCGCTGACGGAGGCCTGCAACAATGCCACCGTCAACCTGCAAGGAGACAGCGACGACGTCACCCTGACCGGATCTTGTCAGGCAATCAACGTCTCCGGCGACAGCGATCATGTCGTCGTCGGCTCCGCCGGCAGCGTGGACCTGTCGGGCGACGCGGACGAGGTCACCGTGAACTCCGGCAGCCCAGCCGTCACCAAGACAGGCAACGACGACATGGTTCTGGCCGGCTGACGGATGAGTGGGCCCGCAACGCTGCTGCACGCTCAGGGGGCAGGGCCGACATAGTGGTGCGGCCACCACCCGACAAGGAAGACAAGGCCGGCCGCGGAAAGAACGACCACCGGCCAGTAGATGACCTTCGGCAATTTCGCCGCCGCGCCGATAAAGAGGGTGAACGCGGACCAGACGAAGCGGGGCTTGGTGCTCTGCCCGTAGGCGATCACGCACGACAGCACCACGAGGATGCCGAACAGCGTGACCGGCAGCGGCAGCCGGGCCGCCAGCGTCATGGCGATGCCGGCCACGGCGGCGATGAACATGATGATGAGCACCAGGTTGAAGACCCTGTACTTGGACGTGTCCGGGTCAGCCCAGAACACGCTGCGGAGCGTGTGAACCCCCCAGTCGATGTGCTGGTCCCAGCCGCCTTTCTCGACCTGGAACCAGAACGCATAGTCGTGGTAGCGCTGCCCGAGATACCCGAAGAACGCGAGCAGGCCGAGCGGGGTGAGGGCCGGGGCGAGCAGCGCGCGCCATTCACGGCGGGTCCAGATCGCCTGGGCGGCGACAACTCCTGAGACCACGGCGAGCAGGATCAGGGTCGGCCGCTCTGCGGTACCGGCCGCGCCGATGATCCCGGCCAGCAGCCACCGCCGCTCGATGAGCGCGAGCAGGGCGGCCGCGCCGAGAGCGACGGCGAGCGGCTCCGAGTAGAGCATGCCGAAGGTCATCGCGCCCGGGAAGAAGCAGTAGAGGACGACGGCACGGTCGGCGACCCGCCGGTCGCGTACCCGGGCGGCCAGGGTCCAGACGCCGACCGCGGACGCGGCCCCGGCGAGAACGCTGACGATCAGCCCGGCGATCAGGTAGTCGCCCCCGGTCAGATAGCTCGTGAGGCGGATCAGCACCGGGAAGAGCGGGAAGAACGCGGGTCGGCCGGCCGCCGGGCTGAGGGTCCACGGGATCTGCAACCGCGCCGGGTAGCCGTGCTCGGCGATGCCCAGGTAATACCTGGCGTCCTTGAACACGAAGTGCCAGGTCCACGGATGGCTTTGGTGGTAGATGACGGCTGAGCCATACCAGGCGGCCAGAATCAGCAGCCAGGTGATGGCGAAGATGATCAGCGGGAAGGCCCAGGGGACCGGCAGCCGGTCGCTCAGCGCTTGTCCCGACCGCGTGTCGCTGGGACGCGGCCAGCCCCGTCTCGGTGACTCGGTCGTCGGTACCACGCGGCTTGTCACCCCCGCTCCGGCGCGAGCAGGACGCAGCATGGAACTCTCGCGGATATGCAGGCACGAAATCGGGTGCCATAGATAAAGGCCACTGAGTGGGGCCCAGCCATCGCGCCCGTGGGGGAGCATAGCAGCCTGGATCGCCTGCCGGGCGACAGAAACTCCTGAGCAGCTCCGCGATCTCCTCCAACGGCAGCCCGAGCCGCTTGGCCGCGGTGACGGTAAACCTTCAAGCCGACCCGAAGGTCAAGTCGTGGGCCGCCGAGCCTGGTTCACCTCGCGGGCGACCGCCCAGGCGTCCGCCACCGGGCCCACGTGCCCGAGCTTGTCGGGGTTTTGCACCGCGCGGATCATCTGGATCTGCCCGTCGAGCACGTCAAGCGCTACGGTGCTGAGGATCTTGCCGTCCCGGTCGAGGAAGATCGCTCCCGGCTGGCCGTTCACCTCGCGTGGCTCCAACGTCACCTCGATCCGAACGAGCCAGGGGAAGATCGAGGCAAGCACCCGGGCCACCTTCTCAGCGCCGAAGATGCTCCTGGCCAACGCCGGGGCCTTGCCGCCGCCGTCCCCGACCAGCTGAGCGTCGGCGGCGAGCAGCTCTCGCAGGCCGTCGACGTCGCCTTCCCGGAGCGCGTCGAAGAACCGTGCCGCCAGCTTTTCCCGCTCCCGGCGGTCCGCCTCGAACCGGGGGCGTCCTGAGTCCATGTGGCGCCGCGCCCGCACCGCGAGCTGGCGGCACGCCGCTTCCGACCGCCCCACCGCCGACGCGATCTCACCGAAGCCGAACCCGAACACTTCCCGCAGTACGAACACCGCCCGCTCAAGCGGGCTGAGCCGCTCGAGCAGCACCAGGGCCGCCATCGACACCGAGTCGGCCAACTGGGCCGACCGCTCCGGGTCCTGGTAGGGGTCGGTGAGCAGCGGCTCGGGGAACCACTGCCCGACGTACTCCTCCCGCCGGACGCGGGCTGACCGCAGGATATCGATTGAGATCCGGGTGACCGCGGCGGCGAGGAAGGCCTTGGCCGACGCGGGTTGCGTCGGGGATGACTCGTAGCGCAGCCAGGTTTCCTGGACCGCGTCCTCGGCCTCGCTCACGCTGCCGAGGATCCGGTACGCGATCGAGAACAGCAGCGGCCGCAGCAGCTCGAACTCCTCGGCCCTGCTCACGCCAGCTCTTCCTTGAAGCCCTGGCGCCACGAGGGGTAGTGCGGTTTCCAGCCGAGTTCCCGCTTGGCCTTGGCGTTAGAGAAGCCGCGCCCCTCGGTCATCATGAGCACCGCCAGTTCCCCTGCTAGCAGCCGGGCCACCCACTTGGGGACCCGCACCGGCCGCTTCGCCCCCGCGCACGCGGCCAGATAAGGCAGCCACTCGCTGGCCGGGGCCGGTTCGTCGTCGGCGATGTTGAACACGCCGGTCGCCTGCTGCTCCAGGGCCAGCACGGTAGCGCTCGCCGCGTCGTCGAGATGCACCCACGATAGATAGCCGGTGCCGCCCCCGACCAGCGGGAACTGCCGCTTGCGCACAAGCCCCACCCAGTCGTCGATGGCGCCCGGCCCGTAGAAGCTGCCGTAGCGCAGGACCGCGCCCCCGGCCTTGACGACCACGTCCTCGAGGTGGCCGAGCGCCTCCACCCCCTGGCGCGCGCTCGCCGGGCCCGGGTCCATCGGGTCCTCCTCGCTCTTCACCCATCCACCCTCCCGGATGCCGTTAAAGGCGCCAAAGCCCTGCGCGACGAGATGGGATGCCCCGATCGCCTCGGCGGCGGCCAGCAGGTGATCCGTCCCCTCCGAGCGCAGCCGGATGGTTGTGGCGAAGAAACGGTCGGGGTGCTTCAAATCGGGCTTGCCGGCGTGCGCCGCGGAAAGCGCGGTCATCTGATGCACGATCGCGTCCGGCCTGGCCGCAGCCACCGCCTCACCGACCGACACCGCATCCAGCCCGTCCATCACGACGCCGTCCGCGCCCAGCTGCTCCAGCAAGCCCAGCTTGGCCCGGCCCGTCGCCGTAGCCGTCACCTGGTGGCCCCGGGCCACGAGCTGCGGCACCAGCCGTCGCCCCAAGGCCCCGCTCCCGCCTGCCACGAATACCCGCACAACCATCACCCTCCTGACTCCAGAATTGACTCCCAACCCCGAGACGAGACAGCCCCGGCCGTCTGTGACATGCGAAGTGGCAATCTTCACGACATTCGCCGTTTCGTTCTGCACGATGGCTACCGCCTCCCGCTGGGTGAGCCGGCCGCCGACGGAGAACACCTGATCGAACCGGCCCGCAGCCAGCTGCTGGCGGACCTGGGCCACCAGATCGGCCTCCACCCGCCGCAGATGCGGCCACGCCCGCTGGCCGACCCGCCGCGCAGGCCCTCGGCCGCTCCTTCCAGCCGCGCCGCCCGCTCCGGGTCGCCCTCGGCGAACGCCAGCCAGGCAGACCCGGACAGGCACAAGGTCACGACCGCTGTGCTGCGGTCCGCCAGGCTGCAACCAGCTATCCCCGCCAGCAAGTCCGGGCGGTCACGAGATGGTGAGGACCGGGTAGGGCGACTCGTGCAGCAGCCGGACCGGAACCGAGCCGATGACGCGGTGCGGGACGTGGTGGGAGCGGCCGGTCACGATGATGGGGGTGCTCGCGGACCCGGCGGCGGCGTAAATGTCGGCGGCGTGCAGAACCGCGTCTGCGGCCGATTCCTGGCGGCGCTCGAACGTGTACGGCACGGCTGCCGCGGCGGCGATCTGCTTGGCGGCCTCGGCTGCGGCGGCGGCCTTAGCATCGCGGTCCTGGTCCATCTCGGTGCGGCCGAATCCGGACAGGTCGCTGTCGATGAGCGCGTGGTCGGCGTAGATGACGTGCAGGGTGCCGGGGCGCGTCCGCACCAGGTCCGCGGCCCAGATCAGCGCCCGCCGGGCCGGCTCGGAGTCATCGAAGCCGACGACCAGGGTGACGGGCTGGTCCGCACCGGGACCCGGGCTGGCGGCGACGGGAGCGTGGCCTGGCCCGGCAGATACCGGTTCGGCCAGGACAGGCGGCACGGCGGGCTCGGTCAGGACGGGCGGCACGGCGGGCTCGGTCAGGACGGGCGGCACGACGGGCTCGGTCAGCGCGGGGGCCGGGCGCCGGAGCGCGGTGACCCCGATCAGGCCGGCCAGGCCGGCCAGTGCCCAGGCGGCCAGGGTCCACAGGGACGGGGTGGTGGCGTGACCGCCGAAGTAGACGACGTTGCGGATGGTGCTGGCCGCGACCCCGAGCGGCAGGGCAGGGCTGAAGACGCGCAGGAAGCCGGGGGTGAAGCTGGCCAGGTTGGCCGGCCCGCCGCTGACCGGGATGCCGGCCACGATGAACACCAAGACGGCCAGCGCGACCAGCGGCGGCCGGATCCGCGCCAGCACGGCCGTGGGAGCCGCCACGGCCAGCGAGAACAGCGCGATAATGCCGGCCATCGCCGGGTAGTGGCCCAGCCCGGCGATGCCATCCAAGATCGCCGCGGCGACCAGCCCGCTGGCGACGGCCGCGACCGCCGGCGCGGCGACGGCCCAGGCGCGCGGGGCGCGGCGGAGCGCCAGTGCTGAGGCCGAGCCCGCGGCCAGGCTGGGGATCAGCACGGCCAGGACGACGAACCAGGACGACAGCGCCTGGGAGTCATTGGCCCGCGCCAGGACCACGTCCGACACGGCGAGCTGATGCCCGGACCGTGCCGCCACGGCCGTGAACGCCCCGATCAGGGCCTGCTCCGGGCCGGTGCCCCCGGCCTGCGTGACCAGCAGCCGCAGGCCCTCGGCGGAAACGACCAGCGCGCCATCGACCTCCCGCTGCGCGATCCCAGTCGTCGCGCTGGCGCCGCTGGGGTAGCTACGGAACCGGAAAGCCCCCGGGACGGCGCCGTCCAGGGCGTGCTCGACCTGGCGGGTTACCGCAGCCGAACCGACGATGCCGACCGGAAGGTCATGCGGCGTCGGCTTATGGAAAGCGCTGAGGGTCAGCGCGACGAAGATCGCGACGAAGACCGCGCTGGCCACGACAAAGCCCGCGAGCGCCCGGTACCGGGCCGGATACCTGCGGCCGTCACCTGCATGCCTCGCCGCCACGTGCGTCCTCCTTTGACATGCCAGCGGGTGTCGGCACAAGGCCGCATCGCACCCGGCCAGGCGACGCTGACCGCTCGCCGCCCGCCTAGGTCCCGGCGTCACCTGTTGGGTGGTCTCCGGCGGTCGATGTTGTCGATTGCCCTGCGGCCGCAGGGGTGTATCGCTCGCCGTCCGGGATTTGCTCCGCTAGCGGGGCCCGCCAGGCAGCCGCCGGGAAGGGGTCGGCGAAGTACTGGATTTCGTGCGTAACCTGATTCCCGGCGAACTCCATCAGGCTCACCGAGTAGCTGGGCGCGCCGTCATAGGTGATCACGACCTCGCTCACCCAAAGGTCGCCGCCGCCCCGGATCCGCAGGATGATGAAGTGGCGTTCGGCCGGGTGCCCGCCACGTTGCGCCTTGATCTTCGACCGGCCCCGGAAGCGCTCTCCGGACTGCGGGTAGTCCAGGATCCCGTCGACAGCGTAGATCGCGTGCTCAGTGTCGCTGTCTCCGCTCTCGGAGGCCGTCCAGTGCTGCTCTATCAGGGCGCGGGTCCTGGCGTCACGATCCGTTGTTGTGTTCATCTAGGCCTCATCAGTAGCCGCAATCGTAGTGCGTCGGCCCTCATCCTCGCCGCTGAGGACGGCCGGTCGCCCCCGTGGATACCCGGGCCGTTGCCCTGGTCCCGTCAGCCCGGCGGCGAGCCAAGGCCAGGGTACCGGCCAGGGCCCTCGAGGGCGCGAGCGGCTACGGCTTTCTGGCGATGCCGCAGTAGCAGCTCAGGCCGGAGTCGGCTATGGAGGCCGGGCCGAATTCCCACCACTGGTCGAGCGGCATCAGGCCCGGGCCGGTCATCTCCATGCCATCGAAGAACCGGGCCACCGTGGCCCGGTCCCGAGGCGTGATCGTCAGCGATGAGGTGGCGTTGTAGCTTTCGGCCATCGCCGCGGCGGTACTGGCCTGGATGTCGCTGGCGGCATGCGCGATGACTAGGTAGCTGCCGGGGGCCAGGTCGGCCATCATCCGGGCCATCATCCGGTGCGGGTCCTCCGCGTCGAGAATGAAATGCAGCACCGCGATCAGCAGGACGGCGACCGGGCGGCTGAAGTCCAGGGTCCGCTGTGCGCCGGCCGAGATCGTCGGCCAGTCCCGCAGGTCGGCCTGGATATAGTCGGTCTTTCCCGCCGCGCTGCTGGTGAGCAGGGCCTGGGCATGGCTGATCACCACCGGATCGTGATCCACGTAGACGATCCGTGACTCGGGCGCGGCTCGCTGCGCCACGTCGTGGGTGTTCTCGGCGGTGGGCAGCCCGGTTCCGATGTCCAGGAACTGGCGGACGCCCGCGGCCGTCAGCTCGTCCACCGAGGTGATCAGGAAGCGCCGCAGCATCCGGGCGACGACCGGCAGCGCGGGCATCGCCTCCAGCACGTGATCCCCGGCCTCACGGTCAGCGCGGAAGTTGTCCTTGCCGCCGATCCAGTAGTTCCACATGCGGGCCGCGTTCGCCACGCCGGTATCAAAGCCGGGAAGCTTGCCGTTGCCCTTCGTGGCCCCCAGTGAGTCCTGCGTCACGGCACCTTCCTTCAGCGCTACACCGCAGGCGCTGGATATTTCCGGATGTTTCCGGCAATAGCTTAGCTTGCTCCCTAGTGGTCACAGCGGTTCGCGTCACTGAGCCTCGGCGCCGTTCGGTCGGCCGCCTGTTTCGGTGGAATCGATCGACCGGGGCTGGGTGTTCTGGCCCTGTGAGGCTGCGGGCGCAACCGAGTCCGTGGTCCCGACGATGAGGAGCATTCATGAGCACGGCGTACGACTTTGCGGGGACCGCTGCGGACGGCACGCAGGTTCCGCTGCAGAACTATGAGGGCAAGGTGCTGCTTATCGTGAACGTGGCGAGCAAATGCGGGCTGACGCCGCAGTACGAAGGCCTGGAGTCGCTGTACCGCGATGATAAGGAGCGCGGTCTGGAGATCCTCGGATTTCCCTGCAACCAGTTCAAGGGACAAGAACCAGGGAGCGACGAGGAGATCCAGGACTTCTGCAAGTCCAGCTACGACGTGACCTTCCCGGTATTCGCCAAGATCGAGGTCAACGGCCCGGACGCCGACCCGCTTTACCAGTACCTGCGGGCCCAGGCCCCCGGTGACTTCGGCCCGCAGTACGGCGGCTTCTACGAAGCTATCTCGAAGATCCGGCCGGGCTCAGATGGCACCGACGAGGTCAAGTGGAACTTCACCAAGTTCCTGATCGGCCGGGACGGCAAGGTCATCAAGCGCTACGAGCCGCCCGTGCTGCCTGCCGATATCAAGGCAGATCTGGAGAACTACCTCTAGTGCCGGGCTGGGCCGCTGCCTTCGGGGTAAGGAGTCATTGATGCGTGTCCCGTTGTCGGTTCTCGACCTGGCGCCGATCGCGCGGGGTCAGAGCGCTACTGAGAGTTTCGCGAACAGCGTGGCGCTGGCCCGGCGGGCGGAGGAGCTGGGATACCTGCGGGTCTGGTACGCCGAGCACCACAACATGGCCAGCATCGCCTCCTCCGCCACCAGTGTGCTGATCGCGCACGTCGGCGCGCAGACCCGGTCGATAAGGCTCGGCGCGGGCGGGGTGATGCTGCCTAACCACGCGCCACTGCTGATCGCGGAGCAGTTCGGCACCCTGGCCGCCATGTACCCAGGACGGATCGACCTCGGCCTAGGGCGGGCGCCGGGCTCGGATCAGAACACGATGTACGCGCTGCGCCGCGACCCGCGCTCCGCCGACACCTTCCCGCAGGACGTGGTGGAGCTGCAGGGCTATCTCACCGGCCATACCCGGGTGCCGGGGGTGGACGCGGTCCCCGGCAAGGGCTCGAACGTCCCGCTGTACATCCTGGGCTCGTCGTTGTTCG
>Ga0302229_10003060_pt1 | contig 11752 bp, 11 predicted proteins | sample II_Palsa_N1_3_FD_193518 | JGI IMG/M metagenome (GOLD analysis project Ga0302229, IMG submission 193518) | Peat permafrost microbial communities from Stordalen Mire near Abisko, Sweden - II_Palsa_N1_3 | ecosystem: Environmental > Terrestrial > Soil > Palsa > Peat permafrost | place: Sweden...
CGCCACCCACAGCGCGGGCGTGCTGGTCCCGATGCCGAGCAGCAGCAAGGCGCCGACCACGAAGCCGACCACGGTGCCGCCCAGCGCGCGTAGCGCGGTCGACTCGGTGGACACCGCGCTGGTCCGCAGCACCGACAGGGTGCCGAGCACCACCCAGAACCCGTGCTGGACCCCGGTCACGTCCGCCACCAGCACCGCCGCGGCCAGGGCCAGCGAGGCGCGCAGGCTGTTCAGGAACCAGATCGAGCGCAGGCTGGCGTGCCGGGTCAGGATGCCGAGCGCACCGGACACGGCGGCGGCCCGCCGTTCGGCCTCGGTTCCCTCCGGCTGGGCCCCGAACCAGCCCCGGCGCCGGGCCGCGATCGTCTCCGGATCGGCGCGCCGGGTCGTGATCAGGGCGTCTCCCGTCAGCCCGCGCACGGCGAGCGAGATCACCTGCGCGTGGAAGGAAAGCCGGGCGGCGGCCTGCGTCGCGTCGTAGTCGGCGTCCGGGGCCGCCGACTGGTGGTAGGCGGCACTGGCCGCGCGCCGCCGCTCCAGCTCGCCGACGTCGGGCGGCGGGGCGGTCCCGTCGCGGTCGGCCAGCAGGTCGCCGGTCTGCCTGAGCACCACGGCCGTCTCGGCGAGCAGGTCACGGTCGGGCTGAGCGGCCCGGTCCAGGTTCGACTTCCCCGCGGTGGCGTCGGCGATCAGCGCGCTGCACCATTCGAGCCACTGCACCAGGCTGGCCATGGCCTGATCCGCGGTGGCCAGCCCGGTCGGCCGGTACGGCGTGCTGGCGAACGCGTTCATCAACTCGTGCTTGGCCGCCTCGCAGGCCTGGTGGTCGGCCGGCGTCGCCGTGCCCTGCGTGGCCGCGTCCAGCGCATGAGCCAGGGCTCGGGCCGAGCCGGCCGCCGCCGCGCGCAGCCGGTCTCCCGGCGATGGCGGCGAGAACACCAGCACCGCCACCGTGGACACGGCCGAGGCCAGCCACCAGCCCGCCAGCCGGTCCGGGATCATGCCCACGGTCCCGGCCGTGGCCACCGGCAGGACAAAGGGGAACAGCGCGGCGATGATGCCCGAGGCCGCGTTGGGCCCGGCCACGCCCAAGAAGAATATGCCGAACGTCACTGGGATCGTGACCAGCACCGCCAGCCAGGTGATCCCGTGGACGGCGGTGCCGATGATGAGTCCGATGCTCCCGATCAGGGCGAGCATGAAGTGCGCGAACAGCTTGTCCCGCCTGCTACCGCCGAACGAGCCGACGACCAGGTTGGCGAACCCTCCGAACGCGGCGAACAGGGCCATCTGCAGGTTGCCGAAGCCCTCATAGGTCAGCGCAAACAGGCCGGGGATCACGATCACCGCGCGCACGGTCCGCATCGCCGCGGGCACCGACCAGGCCGGCCACCACGCGGGCCGGGTCCGCTGAGCCCCGCCCGACGGGCTGGCCTGCGGCGATCCAGGCCGGAAGACGGCCAGCGGGAAGCGGCGCATCGCGCTCGTATCGGACATTGATCCAGTCTAAAATGCGAGCCCGCGATCAGCGGGATTCAGGTTGACTCCCCAGGTCCATGCGCTACATTGCTACATTCGCGACCGCATGAGGAGGACGTTCCATGCAGGAGGCACCGCCGCCAGCACCAGCCGTGCTGGATGACGACGATACCCGGCTGGAAAGCCTCGGGTACCGCCCGCAGCTGAACCGCGTGCTCGGGCTGTTCGCGAACTTCTCGGTGGCGTTCACCTACCTGTCGCCGATGGTCGGCATCTTCACCCTGTTCACCCTCGGCCTGAGCACCGGCGGCCCGGCCTACATCTGGCTCACCTTCATCCCGGTCGCCGGGATGCTGCTGGTCGCCCTGGTCTTCGGCGAGCTGGCCAGCCACTACCCGGTGGCCGGCGCGCTCTACCAGTACAGCAAGTACACGGTCGGCCGCAGGTTCGGCTGGTTCGTCGGCTGGTTCTACGGGATCGCGCTGCTGGTCACGGTGGCCGCGGTGGATACCGGCGTGGTCATCTACGCCGTCGCGCTCGGCCACGACCTGTTCGGATGGAGCTTCAACGCCAACAGCCACGGGACCATCCTGGTCGTGAGCCTGGGCCTGCTGGCCATCCAGACCACGCTGAACACCACCGGCGCCAAGATCATGGGCCGGGTCGCCCAGCTCGGCGTCTACGTGGAGATCCTCGGCACGTTCGGCATCGCGATCGTGCTCGCCATCCGCGGTTTCCACCACGGGTTCGGCTTCCTGACCACCACGGCGAACGTCCAGCACGCCAAGTCCAACCCGCTCGGCCTGAACTTCGGCGGCAGCTGGATCGCCGCTGCCCTGGTCGCGGTGCTCGCGCCGGTCTACATCTTCTACGGCTTCGAGTCGGCCGGGGACATCTCCGAGGAGACCAAGAACGCCGGCCGGCAGGTTCCGCGGGCCATGCGGCTCGCCCTGATCTGGGGCGGGATCGCGTCCCTGGTGCTGACCGGCGCGCTCCTGCTGGCCATGCCGGCCGGCGCCAACACCGTGGTCAAGACCATCCAGAGCGGCGGCATCCCGTACATCCTGAGCTCCCTGCCCAGCGGCCTGCAGGAGACGATGCTGGGCCTGATCATCCTCGCGTTCTTCTCCTGCGGCAGCGCGGTGCAGGCCGCGGGCAGCAGGCTCGCCTTCTCCTACGCCCGGGACGGCGCGCTGCCCGCTTCCAAGTGGATCTCCGCGGTGAGCGAGCGGTTCAAGACCCCGGCCAACGCGCTGTTCGCCGGCGCGCTGATCACCGTGGTGTTCGTGGGCCTGGAGTTCGCCTCGCCCACCCACGACGTCAAGATCTTGTTCTTCACCTACCCGGCCAACACGAACGTGCTGGTGTCGCTGGTGTCCTTCGGGATCAGCGGCATCTACCTGTCGTTCCTGCTGACGGTGATCGGGTCGATGATCGCCCGGCGCCGCGGCTGGGTGCCGGCCGGCCAGTTCAAGCTCGGCCGCTGGGCCTGGCCGGTGTCGGTGGCCGCGGTCGTGTACCTGGGCCTGATGCTGGTCAACGTGGTCGCCCCGACCGGGCTGGGCAGCGCACGGGCCTACTTCAACTACGATTGGGTCACCCTGCTGGTGATGGTGATCGTCGCCCTGCTCGGCGTCATCGTGTTCTTCGCCGCGCACCGGGGCCGGGAGATCGGCGAGCACCTGATCGACCACGAGGCGCCGGTGGCCGCGGCCGAAGCGGTCGCGGCGCAGCCAGATCGATAAAAGCAGGCGGATCGATAAAAACCGGCGCGGCGCGACCGGTCTGCGCCGCGTGGTAATGTGAAACGCTGCCCGGTTACTAGCCGTGGCACATAGAGGCGTGCTGCACCCTCAGGTGGCCGCCTCGGGGGATCAACCCTTTGACCCTTTCAGCACTAATTCTAAGGAGCCACGTGCCGCTCGATACCGCCGTCAAGAAAGAGATCCTGACGGAGTACGCGACCAGTGAGGGTGACACCGGTTCGCCGGAAGTCCAGATCGCGCTGCTGACCAGGAGGATCAACCACCTGACCGAGCACCTGAAGATGCACAAGCACGACCACCACAGCCGCCGCGGGCTGCTGCTGCTGGTCGGCCGGCGTCGCAGGCTGCTGAAGTACCTGGCTAAGAAGGACATCGCCCGTTACCGTGCGATCAGGGAGCGTCTCGGCATCCGCCGCTGACCCCCGGCCCCCTCGCAGCCAGCAAAACTGAATAACCACACTGACATCCCGTAGTCCCCGGCCCCGAACGCCAGGGCCGGTCCTCGGTAGTGGTCCCCGGGTCGCCTGCCCTCGCGGCAAGCACAGCACCCGAGGACTTCGATCGAAGACCGGCCGGCCGTCTCAACCGACGAGCCAGGCCACATGCGGCACGGCCCCGGGTGGGTGCGGGATCTACCGCAAGGAGGTCTCACCCGTGGAGGGTGCCCGAAGCGCTGAAGCCGTTATCGATAACGGCGAGTTTGGCGTTCATACAATCAGGTTCGAGACGGGCCGGCTGGCTCGTCAGGCCGCCGGGTCCGCATTGGTGACTCTGGACGGCGAGACCGTGGTGCTTTCCGCCACCACGGCGTCCAAGCAGCCCAAGGAGAACCTAGACTTCTTCCCGCTCACGGTCGACGTGGAAGAGCGTATGTACGCTGTGGGCCGGATTCCCGGCTCGTTCTTCCGGCGGGAGGGCCGTCCGTCTGAGGACGCCATCTTGACCTGCCGGCTCATCGACCGGCCGCTGCGCCCGTCGTTCGTCAAGGGGCTGCGCAACGAGATCCAGATCGTGGCGACCATCCTCGCCCTGGACCCGCAGCACCTGTACGACGTGGTGGCGATCAACGCCGCGTCCATGTCCACCCAGCTGGCGGGCCTGCCGTTCTCCGGCCCCATCGGCGGCGTGCGGGTGGCCCTGATCAAGGGCCAGTGGGTCGCCTTCCCCGCCCACGAGCAGCTGGCGCAGGCCACCTTCGACATGGTGGTCGCGGGCCGCGTGCTCGAGGACGGCGACGTGGCCATCATGATGGTCGAGGCCGAGTCCACCCCCGAGACGCTCAAGCTGCTGGCCGATTCCGGTAGCGGCGCCGTCGCGCCCACCGAGGACACGGTGGCCGAGGGCCTGGAGGCCGCCAAGCCCTTCATCAAGATCCTGTGCGAGGCGCAGCAGCGGCTCGCCACCGAGTCGGCCGAGGCCGAGGGCGCGGCGCACCACGAGTACCCGGTGTTCGTCGACTACACCGAGGACGTGTACGACGCGGTGGCCCGCGAGGTCTCCGACGAGCTGGCCAAGGCCCTGACCATCGCGGGCAAGCACGACCGTGAGGCCGAGACGGACCGGGTCAAGGCGCTGGCCGTCGAGCGGCTCGGCGAGGCGTGGGAGGGCCGCGAGAAGGAGATCAGCGCGGCGTTCCGCTCGCTGACCAAGAAGCTGGTCCGGGAGCGGGTCATCCGGGACGGCCTGCGCATCGACGGCCGCGGCCTGACCGACATCCGGCCGCTGTCCGCGACGACTCACGTACTGCCCCGAGTCCATGGCTCCGCGCTGTTCGAGCGGGGCGAGACCCAGATCCTGGGCGTGACCACGCTGAACATGCTCCGGATGGAGCAGATGATCGACACGCTCAACCCCGAGCGGACCAAGCGCTACATGCACAACTACAACTTCCCGCCCTACTCGACCGGTGAGACCGGCCGGGTCGGCTCGCCCAAGCGGCGCGAGATCGGCCACGGCGCGCTCGCCGAGCGCGCCCTGCTCCCGGTGCTGCCCGCCCGCGAGGAGTTCCCCTACGCGATCCGCCAGGTCTCCGAGGCGATCAGCTCGAACGGGTCCACGTCCATGGGCTCGGTCTGCGCCTCCACCATGTCGCTGCTGGACGCGGGCGTGCCGCTCAAGGACATGGTGTCCGGCATCGCCATGGGCCTGATCCACGAGGGCGGCCAGTACGTGACGCTGACCGACATCCTCGGCGCCGAGGACGCGTTCGGCGACATGGACTTCAAGGTGGCGGGCACCGAGCAGGTGATCACCGCGCTGCAGCTGGACACCAAGCTCGACGGCATCCCCGCCTCGGTGCTGGCCGCGGCGCTGAAGCAGGCCCGCGGGGCCCGGATGACCATTCTCGAGGTCATGCGCGGCGCCATCAGCCAGCCCGGCGAGATGTCCCCGTACGCGCCGCGGATCATCACGATCAAGGTGCCGGTGGACAAGATCGGCGAGGTCATCGGGCCCAAGGGCAAGATGATCAACTCGATCCAGGACGACACGGGCGCTGAGATCACCATCGAGGACGACGGCACCATCTACGTCGGGGCCACCGACGGGCCGTCGGCCGAAGCGGCCCGGGCCGCGATCAACGCCATCGCCAACCCGCACATGCCCGAAGTCGGCGAGCGGTTCCTGGGCACGGTGGTCAAGACCACCACGTTCGGCGCGTTCGTCAGCCTGCTGCCGGGCAAGGACGGGCTGCTGCACATCACCCAGATCCGCAAGCTGCACGGTGGCAGGCGGATAGAGAACATCGACGACGTGATCCACATTGGCGACAAGATCCAGGTCGAGATCCGCGAGATCGACGACCGCGGCAAGCTGTCGCTCGTGCCGGTCGAGGTGGTCGAGCGCGAGGCGGCCGGCGAGGACCTGTCCGGTGGCGAGCCGGCCCGCGGTGACCGGCCCCGGACCGGCCCCGGGACCGGGGAGCGCACCGGCGACCGGGGCGGTGATCGTGACGGGAGCGACGGTCATCGCCGGACCCGGCACCGTACGCGGGGGCACCAAGAGTAGATGGCTACCGAACCAAGCCAGGTCCGGCGCACCGTCCTGCCCGGCGGGCTGAGGGTCGTTACCGAGTTCCTGCCCGCCGTGCGGTCGGTGGCGCTGGGCATCTGGGTCGGCGTCGGCTCCCGGGACGAGGACCAAGCGCACGCGGGTGCGACGCACTACCTGGAGCACCTGCTGTTCAAGGGCACCGGGCGGCGCACCGCGCTGGAGATCTCGGCGGAGATGGACGCGGTCGGCGGTGAGATGAACGCGTTCACCGCGAAGGAGTACACCTGCTACTACGCCCGGGTGCTCGACGCGGACCTGCCGCTGGCCGTGGACGTTCTGTCCGACATGGTGACCAATTCGCTGATCACCCCGAAGGACGTGGACGCCGAGCGCAACGTGGTGCTCGAAGAGATCGCGATGAACGAGGATGACCCCTCCGACACCGTGCACGAGGCGTTCACCGCCAAGCTGTTCGGCGACACCCCGCTCGGCCGGCCGATCCTGGGCACCGTGGATTCGATCAACGCGATCACCCGGGAGCAGATCTTCGAGCACTACCGGGCCCGGTACACCCCGGAGCACCTGGTCGTGGCCGCGGCGGGGAACCTGGACCACGACACGGTGGTGCAACTCGTGTCCCAGGCGTTCGGATCGGCCCTGGAGCGCGCGGCCGAGCCCGCCCCGCCCCGGCTGAACGGGAGCCATTCCGGGTTCGGCGCGCAGGCCGGCGTGGGCACCACGCTGGTCTCGCGCGGCATCGAGCAGGCCAACCTGGTCCTGGGCTGCGAAGCCCTGGCCCGGACCGATGACCGCCGGTTCGCGCTCGGCGTGCTGAACGCGGCGTTCGGCGGCGGGATGTCCTCCCGGCTGTTCCAGGAGGTCAGGGAGAAGCGCGGCCTGGCCTACTCGGTGTACAGCTTCTCGGCCCAGCACGCCGACACCGGCATGTGGGGCATCTACGTCGGCTGCCTGCCGGCCAAGGCCGACGAGGTGCTGGCCATCTGCGCCGAGGAGGTCACCCGGGTGGTCGACGGTGGCCTGACCGACGCCGAGCTGGCCCGCGGCAAGGGCCAGGTGCGCGGCTCGATCGTGCTCGGGCTGGAGGACCCGTCCTCGCGGATGAGCCGCCTGGGCAAGTCCGAACTGGTGTACCCGCGGCTCGAGCCGGTCGACGAGGTGCTCGCCTCGATCGACGCCGTCACCCACGACGACATCCGCGCCGTGGCCGCCGAGATCCTCACCCGCCCCAAGGCGCTGGCCGTGGTCGGCCCGTTCGACGACGCCTCCGCCTTCCGGGCCTGACCCCTGCCGCCGCGATGATCAAGGTCGGGGTCGTCGGGGCGCGTGGGCGGATGGGGCGCGAGGTGATCCGCGCCGTCAGCGACGCCCCGGACCTGCACGTCACCGCCGAGGTCGACCTGGGCGACGACCTGGACGCGCTGACCGGGTGCGACGCGGTGATCGACTTCACCCATCCCGGCGCGGTCATGGACAACCTGCGCTGGTGCGTCGAGCACGACCTGAACGTCGTGGTCGGCACCTCCGGGTTCGGCGAGGACCGCCTGGACGAGGTGCAGCGCTGGCTGGATGATCACCAGGCCGTGCGCGTCCTGGTCGTGCCCAACTTCTCCGTGGGCGCCATCTTGATGATGCGCTTCGCCGAGCAGGCGGCGAGCTTCTTCCCCTCCGCCGAGGTGATCGAACTGCACCACGCGGCCAAGGCCGACGCCCCGTCCGGGACGGCGCTGCGCACCGCGTCGGTGATCGGCGCGGCCCGGGCGGAGGCCGGCCTCGGCCCGCCGCCGGACGCCACCGTATCGGAGCTGCCCGGCGCGCGCGGCGCCACCGTGGACGAGGTTCACGTGCACTCGGTGCGCGTCACGGGCCTGGTGGCGCATCAGGAGGTGCTGTTCGGCGGCCCGGGGGAGACGCTCACGATCAGGCATGACTCCCTGGACCGGGTCTCGTTCATGCCCGGCGTGCTGCTGGCCGTCCGCAACCTCGGCTCGCTCCCCGAGGGCCTGACCGTGGGCCTGGACGGACTACTCGGGCTGGACTGACCACGGCCGTTCGGGGTCAAGGGCGTCCCCGCCGCAGTGCACGCGAGCATGGGTTACGGTCGACAGCATGTGCCGTAGCATCAAGACCCTCCGTCCGCCCTTCGCCGAGCAGGTCACCGACGCCGACATTCGCGCCGCCGCCCTGCAGTACGTGCGGAAGATCAGCGGTTTCCGCACGCCCGCCGGGCACAACGCCGAGGCCTTCGGGACCGCGGTGGACGCCGTGGCCGCCGCCACCGCGAGCCTGCTGGACCACCTGGAAGTCCGGTCGGCCGCGCGGCAGTAAACCATCACCACCGGGTCCACGGCAGGTACTCGGTCGTCCCGCTGCCGCGGCTGCGCAGGCCGGCGACCACCCGGGCGCTGATCATCGGCGGCAGGTAACGGGCCAGGTCGTCCGGGTCGACGAACCGGTAGTCGTCCAGTTCGGACTCCTGCAGCCGGATCGGGGTGTCGTCGGCCAGCACGCCGCCGTCGAAGACAAAGTGCACGATCGGCTTGGGCCGGATCCCGTCCGGCGCCGCCCACCCGACGACCAGCAGCGGTCCCGGTTCGATGTCGAGCCCGAGTTCTTCGGCGACCTCGCGGCGGCAGCCCACGTGCGGGGGTTCGCCGTGGTCGAGGATTCCGCCCGCCAGCGACCAGTGATCCCGGTAGTTCGGCTTGACCAGCAGCACCCGGCCGACTGGGTCGGTGAACAGCGCCGCCGCGGCGGCGAACATGGTGGGCAGTTGCGCGAACCACGCGGCCTGCTCACCAGCTGAGAACCTTTTACTCGCTGCGTCGGGCACGAACCGACCCTATCGGGCCGCCGATAAGCGCCGTGATAGCACCGGTATTGACTCCCACTCCGCCCTGAAGGGCGGAGATTCCCGCCTGTCACGCTGCTTCCCGGCGTGGCTTCGGGTGGGTTCCCGCTTCGCCGCGCTGCGCCGGGACGCGGGGTCCTGGTCTTACCTGCGCTCCACGGGCTGTAGCCGCCAGTCCGGCGGCCTTGGCGACGTTGACCGCCGCGTTGATGTCCCGGTCCAGCCACATCCCGCACGCCTGACACTGCCAGGTACGGATGTGCAGCGGCTTGGGGCCGTCCTTCACCCCGCACGCCGAGCACACCTGGGACGTGGGAACGAACCGGCCGATCCGGTGGAACTCCCGGCCGTACAGCCGGGCCTTGTACTCCAGCATGCGCGTGAACGCCGACCAGCCAGCATCGTGGACGGACTTGGCGAGCCGGGTGCGGGCGAGCCCTTTCACGCACAAGTCCTCCACGGCGACCGCTTGGTTGTCGCGGATCAGCGCCGTGGACAACTGGTGGTGGAACTCGCGCCGCGCATCAGCCACCCGGCCGTGTGCCCTGGCGACCTTAACCCGGGCCTTGTCCCGGTTCCGGCTGCCGTCCTGCTTGCGGGACAGCGACCGCTGCGCCCGCCTGAGTTTCTTCTCCGCCCGCCGCAGGAACCGGGGGGATGCGATCTTGGTGCCGTCGGACAGCACCGCGAAATGGGTCAGCCCCAGGTCGATACCTGTCACCGGCCCGGCCCCGGGCAGTGCGCCGGGCGTGGCCTCCACGACGAAGCTCGCGAAGTACCGCCCGGCCGGGTCCATGATCACGGTTACGCTGGACGGTGCCGAGGGCAGGTCACGGGACCAGCGGACCTCCACATCGCCGATCTTCGGGAGTCGCAGCCGGCCGCCGGGCAGGACCCGGAACCGTGAGTTGGCCGTGAACCGGACCGCCTGCCGGCGGTCTTTCCGGGACTTGAAACGGGCAGCCCGACCTCTCGTGGTTGCGGTCCTTTCCGTCCGGCGGCCTTCCATTCCCTCAGTGCTTTCCGGTAGTCGAAGAACCGCCGGTACGCCGTGTTCAGGTCCGCGACGGACTGCTGGAGAATGACGGCGCTGACGTCCCCGAGCCACGCGCGGGCCGGGGTGCCCTTCGCTGTGGTGAGCGCGGCCGACAGTTCCGCGTCGGTGATGTACGGCAGCCCGACGGCGTGCGCGTCCTGCCGTGCGCGCAGGCCGTCGTTGAACACGACCCGGGCGCACCCGAACGCGCGGGCCAGCGCGGACCGCTGACCCGGTGCGGGGTAGAGACGGTAGTTGTACCGGAGCTGCACCATCTCAGTATAGTTGGTTTCATGGCCAATTACGGAGACATACGCACTGGCAGGCATTGTGTGTTCGTCCTGCACGCGCATTTGGTCTTCGTAACCAAGTACCGGCATCAGGTGTTCACCGCGCGGCACCTGGAACGTCTGGAGGAGATCATGCGGGACGTGTGCACGGACTTCGAGACCGGGCTGGCCGAGTTCAACGGCGAGAGCAATCACGTCCACCTGCTGGTTAACTTCCCGCCCAAGGTCGCCCTGTCCCGCCTGGTCAACAGCCTCAAGGGTGTATCGTCCCGCCGGATGCGGCAGGAGTTCCCGGACCTGGCCCGGCATTACTGGCGGGCGAACCGGCTGTGGTCCGGGTCGTACTTCGCCGGATCGGTCGGCGGCGCCCCGATCAGCGTCTTGCGCCAGTACATCGAGCAGCAGAACCGGCCCGCCTGACCCGGCTGAGGTCCGTCCGCCTTCACCACCAGCCTGAAGGCCGGCGCACTAACGGACATCTTGGTAGCCTGAGCGCATGCAGACACCGGGTGACGAGGAGAGCCGGGTCGAGGTGTACATCACCACCGACACGTCGGCCGCCCCGCATAAGGCCGACGAGGCCAAGCTGTACGTGATGTACGACGCGGCCAACCCCGACGGCGACAAGCTGTACTTCACCGAGGCCGAGTGGGAGGCGTTCGTGCTCGGGGTCAAGGACGGCGAATTCGACCTTGACGAGTCGGGCAACCTGCCCTGACCGCTACGCGGGATTATTCACCCCGCCGGGGTTGACCCCGCCCTGGGGCTGCATCTCTCCCGGCTTCGGCGCTCCCACGATCGCGTCCAGGTCGGCCGCCAGATGGGGCGCGGCGGCGGCCGCGCGACCGTAGACCATCGTGGCCAGGGTCTTGCCCCCCGCGGTGACGCTCACCCGCGCGCATCCCGTCGCGGCGTAGGCGAACGTGGCCAGGACCCGCGAACCGTCGTAGAACGTCCCGGAATACTCGGTCCCGAAGTCGGCCGGGCAGTGCATCATCATAGTCGGCGCGGGATGGGTCACGGCGGCGCACATCTGACCAAACAGGGCCCGTAGCTGGGCCTTCTGCCGGTAGGTCGTACTAACCAGCGGCTTGTTCCCGACCGGCACCATGAGATGCATGGTCCGGCGGATCGAGACCGAGGTCGCTTGGTTCACGCTGGCGCAGCCGACCTGTGCTGAGGCCGTCGCCGAGGCCGTCGTAGTCGGCAAGGCCGTCGCGCCGGCCGCGGCCGCCGCGGCTGTCGTGGTGGCCGCAGCCGCCCCCGGGGCCGATGCCACCACCGAGCCGCACCCGGACACCGCCGCGAACAGCAGCCCGGT
>Ga0302229_10003063_pt1 | contig 11740 bp, 11 predicted proteins | sample II_Palsa_N1_3_FD_193518 | JGI IMG/M metagenome (GOLD analysis project Ga0302229, IMG submission 193518) | Peat permafrost microbial communities from Stordalen Mire near Abisko, Sweden - II_Palsa_N1_3 | ecosystem: Environmental > Terrestrial > Soil > Palsa > Peat permafrost | place: Sweden...
TCGCTGGTCGCCGACCCGGCGGCGACCGAGGTCGCAACCTGGGTGCGGTCGGTCCGCTCCGCCGTCGCACTCCCGTGATCGCCCGGACGACCGTGACCGCCCGGACCCCCGTGACCGCCTGGACGCTCGCGTGATCGCGCGGACGACCGCGGTCATCGAGCCCGGCGGCGTGCTGGGCGAGCTGGCCTGCGCGCCGCCGCTGACGCTGCGGCAGGTGCACGGCGATGCCTGCGACTGGTGCGAGCTGCGCCTGGTCGGCACGGCGGCCGGCCCCCTGGCCGGGGATGACCTGTCGCTCGAATTGCGCCTGCGCACGGGCGCTCGGGCCGTCCTGCGGGCGACCGGGGCCAGCCTGGCCCAGGGCCGGGGCAGCTGCGCGGCCGCGTCGCTGTCGGTCTACGCCGAGCTGGCCGAGGGGGCCGCCCTGGTGGCAGACCCGGGGGCGCTGATCGTCTGCGCGGGCAGCCAGGTGGACGTGCGGCTGGAGCTCGTGCTGAGCGCGGACGCGGCGGTGGAGTGGCATGAGCTGATCGTGCTCGGCCGGACCGGGGAGGGGCCGGGGCGGGCCACCGTGCGCTGGGATGTGACCCGGGCCGGGCGGCCGGTACTGCGGCAGTTCGTCGAGCTGGATCCCGGGCTGACCAGCGGGCACCGGGTGCTGGCCTGCGCGCTGATCGCCGGTCCGGCGGTCGCGGCCCGGACCGTCGTCGCCGGTCCGGCGGCCGCCGCTCAGCGGGTCGATGAGCACACGCTGCTGGTCACCGTGCTCGCCGACGACGCGGCCGACGCAGCACGTGAGCTGGCCGGACTGCGCGATGCCGCGCTGTTCGCTTGACCGGACTACTCTGCTCTCCGGGGTACCGCACGGGAATACAACACCCTGCTGATAGCCTTGCAGTCAGTGTGGCGATCTTCGCCGCCGCTCCGCGGGCGAGCAGCCCGCCGGTCGCTGTGTGAGCAGTTCGGCTCAGTAAGCCGTTCGCCGTTGTCGTTAACGTCTGTCGAGCATGCGACCCCCGAACCACCGATGGAGTTTTCTGCATGCCCCACAGTTCCAGGCGTCCGCGCGCGTCGTCCGACCGTTACGGTCGAGGCGCCGAGCGCACCGCCACTCGCCGCGGCCCGGCCGCGGCACGGCACCCCCAGCCACCCCGCGCGCGGCGCGTTGAACCGCATTCCGAGCTTGATCTCGCCCTGGACGCCGCCGCCGCGGCACCGCAGCCGACGGCGGCCACGTTCGCCGAGCTGGGCCTGGACGACCGCCTGGTCCGCGCGCTGGCGGCGCGTGACATCCACGAGCCGTTCGCGATCCAGGCCCGGGCGCTTCCCGATGCGCTGGCCGGCCGCGACGTGCTCGGCCGCGCCCAGACCGGGTCGGGCAAGACGCTGGCCTTCGGCCTTCCGCTGCTGACCAGGCTCGCGGGCGGCACGGGCCCGCGTCGCGAGCGGGCCCCCCGCGGCCTGATCCTGGTCCCGACCCGCGAGCTCGCCCAGCAGGTCGCCGACGCGCTCGAGCCGCTGGGCCGCAGCGTCGGCGTCAGCATCACCACGGTCTACGGCGGGGTGTCGATCAGCAGGCAGGTGGCCCTCGTGCGCTCCGCCGATGTGGTCGTGGCCACGCCAGGCCGGCTCATCGACCTGCTCGAGCGGCGGGCCTGCACGCTGTCCGGCGTCCAGGTCACCGTGCTCGACGAGGCGGACCACATGGCCGACCTGGGCTTCATGCCCGCGGTCACCCGCATCCTCGACGAGACGCCCCGGGACGGCCAGCGGATGTTCTTCTCCGCGACCCTGGACCGCGGCGTCGGCCAGCTGGTGACGACCTATATCCACGATCCCGCGCTGCACGCGGTCACCTCCTCGACCGATTCCGGACCCGCCGAGCACCGGGTGCTGGTCCTGTCCGCCCAGGACAAGGTGCCGGTCGCGGCGGAGATCGCCAGTCGACCGGGACGGACGCTCTTCTTCGTCCGCACCAAGCACGGCGCGGACCGGCTGGCCAAGCAGCTGTCCAGGACCGGGGTCGAGGCCGCGGCCATCCACGGCGACCGGAACCAGAACCAGCGGCAACGGGCCCTGGACGCGTTCGCCGCCGGGCATCCCCGGGTCCTGGTCGCCACCGACGTCGCGGCCCGCGGCATCCACGTGGACGACGTGGACCTGGTTGTGCAGTTCGACCCGCCGAACGACCACAAGGACTACCTGCACCGTTCGGGCCGCACGGCCCGGGCCGGAGCCACCGGCATGGTCATCGCGCTGGTGGAGCGCGGCCAGGTCCGTGAGCTCCAGCGGCTGCACGACGCGGCGGGCGTCACCGCGGCCAGCGATGAGGTCGCGACCGGGCATCACCTGGTCCGGCAGATCGCCACGTCGGGCACGCCCGTGCCGCCGGCCCCGCAGCATGCCCGGGTGGCCTCGCGCGACAAGTCCGGCCCTGATCACTACTCCGGGAGCAGCCGCCGCCCGTCGGCCGTTACCCGTGAGGGCTTCTCGGGCGGCGCCGCGCAGCCTGGCCGCCGGCCCCAGCGGGCTCATCGGCCGCGAAACGCCAACCGGGCCGCCTGAGCGGAACCGCACGTCTTGATCCGCACGGCGGGCGGGAAGATACTGGAAGCAGAATTAGTTGCTTGCTACTAAGCAAGTAATTCTGGACCCGCCCGGAGGAGTGCCGTGCCGTCTGCTTCCGCCTCGCCATCCGTGATGCCCGCCAGTCAGCCGGGTCCCGTCAGTCAGCCGGGGCCTGGGCCGCGGTACAAGTGGATCGCGTTGTCCAACACGACGCTCGGCATGCTGATGGCCACCATCAACTCCTCGATCATGCTGATCGCGCTGCCGGACATCTTCCGCGGCATCGGGGTCAACCCGCTGCAGCCCGGCAACACCTCGCTGCTGCTATGGCTGCTCATGGGCTACCTGGTGGTCACCGCGGTGCTGGTGGTCAGCTTCGGCCGGCTGGGCGACATGTTCGGCCGGGTCCGGATGTTCAACCTCGGGTTCGCGATCTTCGCCCTGTTCTCTGTGCTGCTCTCGGTGACCTGGCTGCACGGCGTCGAAGCCGCCTGGTGGCTGATCGGGATGCGGATCCTGCAGGCCGTCGGCGGGGCGATGCTGATGGCCAACTCCAGCGCGATCTTGACCGACGCGTTCCCGGCCGGCGAGCGCGGCCTGGCGCTGGGGCTGAACCAGGTGGCCGGGATCGCGGGCTCGTTCATCGGCCTGGTGCTGGGCGGCGTACTCGGCCCGATCAGCTGGCGTTACGTCTTCCTGGTCTCGGTCCCGTTCGGGGTGCTGGGGACCGCGTGGTCGTACCTGAAGCTGCGTGAGCTCGGGGTCCGGCGGCCGGCCGCGCTGGACTGGTGGGGCAACGTGACGTTCGCCGCGGGCTTGATCGCGGTGCTGGTCGGCATCACCTACGGCATCCAGCCCTACGGCGGGCACACCATGGGCTGGACCAGCCCGCTGGTGCTCAGCCTGGTCGGTGGCGGCCTGGCCGTGCTCGCGGCGTTCTGCGTGATCGAGACCCGGGTGGCCGAGCCGATGTTCCGGCTGGCGCTGTTCCGGATCCGGCCGTTCACCGCCGGGAACCTGGCCAGCCTGCTGGCGGGCCTGGGCCGGGGCGGCCTGATGTTCGTCCTGATCATCTGGCTGCAGGGCATCTACCTGCCGATCCACGGCTACAGTTTCGAGCGGACCCCGCTGTGGGCCGGGATCGCGATGCTGCCGCTGACCGTCGGCTTCCTGATCGCCGGGCCGGCCTCGGGCTGGCTGTCCGACCGGTTCGGCGCCCGGCCCTTCGCCACCGGCGGCATGGTGGTGGCCGCGCTCTCGTTCGGGCTGCTCGAGCTGCTTCCGGTGGACTTCAGGTACTGGCAGTTCGCGCTCATCCTGCTGCTGAACGGGATCGGCATGGGCTTGTTCGCCTCGCCCAACCGGGCCGGGATCATGAACAGCCTGCCGCCCGAGCGCCGCGGCGTCGGCGCGGGCATGAGCGCCACCTTCCAGAACTCGGCCATGGTCCTGTCCATCGGCATCTTCTTCACGCTGATCATCCTGGGCCTGGCCTCGTCGCTACCCGCGACGCTCAACCACGGCCTGGTGGCCCAGGGCGTCTCGGCGGCCGATGCGGCCAAGCTGGCCGCGCTGCCGCCGGTCTCGATCTTGTTCGCCGCGCTGCTGGGCTACAACCCGATCAGCACCTTGCTGGGTCCCGCGCTCAGCAAGCTGCCTGCCAGCCACGCCGCGTACCTCACCGGCCACACGTTCTTCCCGTCGCTGATCTCGGCGCCGTTCCAGCACGGCCTGAACATCGCGTTCGACTTCGCCATCGTGGCGTGCCTGGTCGCGGCCGTGGCCTCACTGCTGCGGGGCCGCCGTTACGTGCACGACGAGCAGGCCATCGTCGCCTCGGCTGAGGTGGAATCAGGCGACGACCTGGAAGCTCCCGAGGCTGGCGTCGGCCGCGTAGGCGATCCGGCCCCCGTCGGCGGCCACCTCACGCAGCGCGAGTAGCGCCTGCTCGGTAATGAGCTCCCCCGGGGCCAGCACCGGGACCCCAGGCGGGTAGGGCGCGACCAGTTCGGCGCTGATCCGGCCGACGGCCGCGCTCGCCGGGACGGTCTCGTTCGGCGCGAAGAACGCCTCCCGGGGGGACAGCACCGTCTGCGGCTGTACCGTCCAGACGGCCGCCGCGGCCGGGCTGCGGGGCGTGCCGCGGCGCCGCTCGATCGAGGCGATCAGGACCTCGGTGAACGCGGCCAGCTGGTTTTCGTCGTCGGCGATCGACGGGATGGGGACGACGATATCCCGGTCGCCCATCTCCACCGGCATGCCCGCGGCGATCAGGTCCGCTTCTACCAGGCTCCCGTTTGCCCCGGTGCCGGCCAGCAGTACCACGAGCTTGGCCGGGTCAACCCCCGGGCCGTCCAGCACGTCCACGCCCGGCACCTCGCGCAGCCGCCGGCGGGCCGCCGCCACACCGTGCAGCAGCCGGCCGCACAGCCGCTGCCCCTCCCGGGCCAGCAGGGCCCGGGAGGCGTCGATGCTGGCCAAGATCGAGCCGGCCGGGCTGGTCGTGTGGGTGGCCTCGAAGGCCCGGTTCAGCCGGGCCACATCCAGGCGGTCGGTCCTGGCCAGCAGCAACGCGCCCTGGGTGTAGGCGGGCAGCGTCTTATGCGCGCTGGTCACCAGCCCGTCGGCACCGGCCGCGATCGCGTGCTGCGGCAGGCCGGGGTGAAAGCCCAGGTAGGCGGCCCAGGCCGCGTCGACGATGAGCGGCACCCCGGCCTCGTGCGCGACCCGGGCGTGCCCGGCCAGGTCGCCGGTGGTCCCGACGTAGGACGGGTCGCCCAAGATCACGCCGCAGGCCGCCGGGTGCGCGGCCAGCGCGTCCCGGACGGCCTGCACCGCCACCGCGGCGGGCAGCCCGGAGCCCGGATCGATCTCCGGCCGGACCCAGACCGGCCGCAGCCCGGCCAGCACCAGCCCGAGCAGCAGCGACCGGTGCATGGTGCGGGTGATGATCACTTCCTGCCCGGGCTGGCCGAGGGCCAGGCAGAACGCCTGGTTCCCGTGGGTAGACCCGGCCACCGAGAAACGGCACCAGTCGGCGCCCCAGAGCGCGGCCGCGCGCGCCTGCGCGTCGGCCAGCAACTGGTCGGCCTGCTTGATCGCGGCCAGCCCGCCGTACAGCGGCGCGTCGCCCGCCACCACCGCGCCGGTCAGGTCCTGGCGCTGCTTGTGCCCCGGCGTGCTCATCGGCGTCAGCGTCCCGGCCGCGGCCTGCTCCGTCCAGTTCAGCCAGGCGGCCAGCAGCGGGGCGTCGGCGGCCAGGCCGAGCGGATCGCGCGGATCGGTCATCACCACGCCTGCCGCGGGCTGAAGAAGATCACCACGACGCCCACCGCCACGATGACGGCGCCCAGCCAGTCGTAATTGTCCGGCCGGCGCCCGTCGACCCCCCAGCCCCAGAGCAGGCTCATGATCACGAACACGCCGCCGTAGGCGGCGTAGACCCGGCCGAAGTCGGCGGAGGACTGAAAGGTCGGGATGACCCCGTACCCGACCAGGATGAGCGCGCCCGCCAGGCCGACCGGCCAGGAGGCGCCCTCGCGCAGCCACCGCCAGATCAGGTAGCCGCCGCCGATCTCCGCGAGGCCGGCGGCGGCGAACAACCCGATGCTGCGTATGACGTTCATGGCCCGACCTTAGCGCCCGGACCGGTCGGCAGGCCCCGGCCCGGAACCGCCATGCGCCTGGTCAGCCGGCTATGCCTTACGTGCGCCGCCGCCGCCGGATGATCACCGATCCGGCAACGAGGACGCCGGCCACCACCGCCACCGGCCAGCGGCGCTGCAGCACCTGGCTCTGCCTGACCCGGCCGAACACGCCGGAGGCCCGGGCTTTGATGTCGGCCTGGCCGGCCAGTTCGTCGATCGTCTCCCCGAGATGCTCACGGGTTCGCTCGATCCCCTGCTTAAGTTCATGCGCGGTCATGCGTTGTCCCTCCGTTGTGGTCCTGCCCGTCGCCTCTGGCGGTGATCGCGCAGGCTAGCAGGAGGCCCGCGGCGCGGCGGGCCACCACGCCGCTGGCGGCCGGACGGCCCGCGGTTTCAACGCGGAACCCGCAGGGAAAACAATCTCGTGCCGACCGTGATTGGCCTGGTCTGGTGCGGATTGTTATCCGCTCGAGACCTGTACCAATGCGGGCGAAGGCGGCATAATTGGCATTACGTAGTCCCTACGTGGAGGTCTCACCTCTTGGCGAGCATGGCCCACCGCGTGGCAAAGGGCCTCGTCGGGGGATGCGCGCTTCTCCTCGGGGTCACCGTTACTGGGTGCGGCGCGCCGCAGTACACGTATGTGGCCAACTCCAGCCAGAGCACCTACTTCAAGGTCCCGTACGGCTGGCACCAGATCAACGCCGGCGCGCTCAGCAAAGCGATGGAAGCGGTGCTGGGCAGCGCGGGCTCCGGCTGGCAGGTCGCGTACCAGGCCGGCTCGAAGCCCGACGCCGACGACTTCCTGTCCTTCGGCGCCGACCAGCCGTTCGTGTTCGCCGAGATCGGCGCGCTGACCTCGACCGCGAGCCAGGGGCTGTCCTACGACGCGCTGCGTGACTTCTTCCTGCCGGTCAGCTCCACCGCGCGCGGGGACGAGCCCGCCGGGTTCCCGCTCACCGATTTCAAGCAGATCCGCGACCAGGTACTCACGCCGGGCTTGGGGGTGCACGGGGTCCGGGAGACGTTCGACTACACCTACGAGGGCTCGACCGACACCTTCGACGAGATCGCGCTCACGAACGCCGAGGACACCACCGTCTACTTCATGGTGCTTCACTGCACGACCAGCTGCTACAGCACTGACCAGACCGAGATCAACGATGTGATGTCGTCGTTTACCATCAGGAGCTCGTCATGAGGAACGCCCGCGCCGCCACCGGACTGCCTCCCGGCGGGCGCCCGAGGGACGAGGACCGGCAGACCCGCAAGCCCCTGGCCTTCTGGGACCGGATCAAGTTCCTGATTCTGCTCGGCGTGGTGTGGATCATCCTGGTCTGGTCCGTGATGGCGAACGACCCCCTGGTGGGGTTCTCGGACGCGGTACGGATCGAGGTGCGCTCCGGCTGGTGGGTGTTCGTCCTGCTCGGGCTGGAGCTGCTCCGCCAGATCCACTTCCTGATCAGCGAGCACGCGCGGGGCTACAACCGGTTCTGGACCTGGATGGTTTTCGGGGGGATGGAGCGGCTTACCCACCGCCGGATCTCGGACTGGACCAGGTTCCGCATATCGCGGCTGCTGAAGTGGGTGTTCTGGATCGCCGTGGTCGCGGTGGTCACCGGGAAGATCATTCACACCACGCCCCTGCTCGCGCTGCTCAAGGGACCCGAGCTGATCTGGCACGTGCTGCCCTACGTGCTGCAGGTCATGTTCACGCTCTTGTTCGTGGTGCTCCAGTTCGTCGCGCTGTTCTGGTTCATGTCCCGGGGCGGAGTGGACGTGTACTACCCCGATGACATCAAGACCAGGTTCTCTGATGTCTGGGGCCAGGACCACGTGCTCGAGCGGGTCAAGGAGAACATCATCTTCCTGGAGAACCCGGAGATCGTGGAGGAAAAGGGCGGCTACGTGCCCGGCGGCCTGCTGCTGTGGGGTCCCCCCGGGACCGGCAAGACGCTGATGGCCGAGGCGGTCGCGGGCGAGACCGGCAAGCCTTACGTGTTCGTGGATCCGGGCGCGTTCATCAACATGTTCATGGGCGTCGGCATCCTCAAGGTCAAGTCGCTGTTCCGCAAGCTGCGCCGGCTCGCGCTGCGCTACGGCGGGGTGATCGTCTTCTTCGACGAGGCCGACTCGCTGGGCAACCGCGGCATGATGACCCAGGGCGCGCCCGGGGGCGGCGGGGTCGGCCGGGCGGCACCCGCGCCGTTCGCGCACGCGGGCTGCCACGGGTTCTCCTACCTGACGCCGGGCACCCAGTGGACGCTGACCAAGCACGCGATGGAAGCGGCGATCACCGACGAGCCGGACACCCGGCGCAGCAAGCAGATGCTCGGCGGCATGATGGGCGGGGGCGGCGGCGGCATGGGGACGCTGCAGGCGCTGCTCACCGAGCTGTCCGGGCTGAAGAAGCCGCGCGGCCTGGTCAACCGGTACGTGCGGCGGATCTTCGGGATGCGGCCCAAGCCCCCGCCCAAGTACCGGATGCTGGTCATGATGGCCACCAACATGCCGTCGGCCCTGGACGAGGCGCTGCTGCGGCCGGGCCGCATCGACCGTATCTACAAGGTCGGCTATCCGTCCAAGGCGGGCCGCATCCGCACCTACGAGGGGTACTTCGCCAAGGTCAAGCACGAGCTCACCGCCGACAACCTCGACAAGCTGGCCACGATCACCCCGTACGCCACTGGCGCCACCATCAAGGACCTGGTCAACGAATCACTGATTACCGCGATCAGGAACGGCCGGGATGTCATCACCTGGCCGGACGTGATCAAGGCCAAGCAGCTCAAGGAACTCGGGCCGCCCGAGGACGTGGAGTACATCGAGCGCGAGCGGCACGCGGTCGCGGTGCACGAGGCCTGCCACGCGCTGGTCGCCTTCCGCATGCGCCAGCACATGGAGATCGACATCGCCACCATCGAGAAGGGCGGCGACTACCTCGGGATGGTGGCGAGCATCCCGCCCGAGGACCAGTTCACCCGGTGGCGCAGCGAGTACGAGACCGACATCCTGGTCTCCCTGGCCTCGCTGGCCGGCGAGCGGATGTTCTTCGACGAGGACAGCTCGTCGGGGGTGTCCGGTGACCTGGAGTCCGCGACCACGGTCGCATCGTTCATGGAGGGCTTCTGGGGCATGGGCACCACGGTGTCCTCGTACTCGACGGCCAAGCGGCTCGAGGTCGGGTCGCCCGGCGGCGGCCGCGGCGGCACGCTGAAGAAGGGCCAGGATCCCGAGGCCGAGGTCCGGCACGCGCTCGCGGACCGGATCGAGGACAAGCTGGCCGTGCTGCTCGGCCGGACCGAGGAGATCATCCGGGACAACCGCAACCACGTGCTGGCCCTAGCGCACGCGCTGGAGAAGCACAAGACGCTCAGCGGCGAGGACGTCGTGGCCGTGCTCGAGCACACGCGCGGCCCGGTGGTGGACGGCACGGCGTACGCGGACGAGTCGTTCCTGACCGAGCTGGCCGAGTACCACCAGGCCGCGTCGCGCGCGCACCGCGAGCACAGCCACGAGGAGCTGAACCTGCCGGTGGCCGCCAACGTCCTGCCGTGGACCGTGTCAGTGATCGCCGATCCCGAAACGCAGGGGCTGAACGGGCACAACCCGGCCGACCCGAGTGAGTCCTGACCGGCGGACCTGGCTGGCGGTGCGGCAGGCGGTCAACCTGGCCAACGGCTCCACCCTGGCCGGGCTCGGCGTCGCCGCCCTGGGCTGCGCCGCGGTCAGCCGCAGCGCGGACGGCCTGTTCACCGGCACCGGGTACCGGCTGCCGGTGCCGCCCGCGCCGGCCTTCTGCCTGGGCAACGTGATCATGACCCGGGGGGACGGCATCGACCCCGGCTCGGCGCTGTTCGGGCACGAGGCCCGGCACGCCACCCAGTTCGCCTGCTGCGGCGGGCTGGTCATGATCCCGCTCTACCTGGCCGCGGCCGGCGTGTCCTGGGCGCTGACCGGCGACTTCGGCGCGCGCAACGTGTTCGAGCGGCGGGCGGGCCTAGCTGACGGCGGGTACCAGGACAAGCCGCTGCGGCGACAGCTGGCCTGGATCAGCGGCCCTGGCCGGCGAGCACCCGGTCCAGCGCGGACTTGTCCCGGTCGAGCTTCAGCCGCACATGACGAATCGACCGCCAGCCCTTCCCGGTAAGCAGGAACTCGCCCTGGGCGGGCAGCGCGGCGATCCCGTTCATGATGGCCTGCGCATCCCCGATATGCCGCTCGTGGGCCTTGCCGGCGTTGACCACGTCGGTGACCTGCCCGCTGTCCGGGTCGATGCCGGCCAGGTAGTGCGTGCCGGCCACGTTGGCCCAGATCGTGCCCGCCGACCAGGCCAGGTCGTTCAGGCCCTGGACCCGCTCGCCCGCGCAGCGGACGTGCAGGACGGCCTGCGGGCTGAGCGTCCGCGGGTCACGGCGGACCAGCTCGCTGCTCCCGTCGCTGGTCACCAGGTAGTCTTCGGCCGCGCACAGGCCCCAGCCCTCCCGGTTGTAGGGCACCCGCCCGGTCAGCTCCAGGGTGGCCGCGTCCCACCGCAGCGCGGTCCGCTCCTGCCAGGTGAGCTGCCAGATAATGTCGCCGACGCGGCAGATGCCCTCGGCGAAGAACTCCGCGGGCACCTCGGCGCGCTGCTCGACCTGGCCGGCGCCCAGCGGGTAGCGGCACAGGGCCGAGACCCCGTACCGCCCGGTGGACTCGGACACGATCCCGTCGTCCGCGATCAGCCCCTGGGTGAACCCGCGCCCGGGATGCACGACCCGCCGGATTACCTCGGCCCGCCAGGTTCTCAGCTGCCACCGCCCTCTACGGTCTGCTATCCGCCGTTCGCGCGGACAGCCCCGACAGAGAAGTTGTAGCAGCCGTAGCCCACGTTGCGCAGGTGCACGAGCGCAACCTCGGGCCGGGCCAGGAGCTCCGCGATGACGCCCTGCGCCTGGTGCCCGTCGGTGACCAGCACGCCGTCGGCGATCCGGCCCTGCCGGTCGTAGGCCCTGACCACCTGCGGGCGGCCGATGAGCCAGGGCGGGTAGTGGTGCGGCGTCGGGTAGCCGTCACAATGCTCGGCGTGGATGAAGACCGGGCCGCGTTCGGCGTAGGCACCCGCGGTACCCGGCGGCGTGTAGGCGATCAGCAGCAGCCGCTCGCCCGCCCGCGCCTCCCGCAGGCAGCACCGCAGCGGCGCCCCGCCCTCGGCATGGACCTGGATCTCCAGCACGTTGCCGGCCTCGTCCCGCCCCGCCATCCTGATCGCGTCCAGCTCGCCCGCCGGGATCGCCGCGTAGCTGAGCACTTCTGTCGCTTGGGTCTCTCGGGCCTCTGTCGTGTTCGTCATACTCCCAGCGTGCCCCCCGCCCACCCCAAATCCTGGCGGAAATCGGACATTACGCTCGGACAGCGGATCCATGCGGGTCGATTGGACATCGGGCGCCCGGAATTGTGGCACACAGGCCCCGCACTTGGGGATCGAGGTGCCCAACGATCCCGGCGGCGGGCCGTGGCGGACGGATCCCCGCAGGTGGAGCACG
>Ga0302229_10003071_pt1 | contig 11730 bp, 9 predicted proteins | sample II_Palsa_N1_3_FD_193518 | JGI IMG/M metagenome (GOLD analysis project Ga0302229, IMG submission 193518) | Peat permafrost microbial communities from Stordalen Mire near Abisko, Sweden - II_Palsa_N1_3 | ecosystem: Environmental > Terrestrial > Soil > Palsa > Peat permafrost | place: Sweden...
GCGGCCGGCCAGGGACCTTGCCACGGGCCGGTTAGAGGCCGGCGGCTGCCCGGAGGGCGTCGGTCCGGTCGGTGCACTCCCAGGAGAAGTCCGGTTCCTCCCGGCCGAAATGGCCGTAGGCGGCCGTCTGCGAGTAGATCGGCCGGAGCAGGTCGAGGTCCCTGATGATTGCCGCCGGGCGCAGGTCGAAGACCTGGAGGACCGCCTCCTGGATGCGTTCGGCAGCTACCTGCTCGGTCCCGAAGCACTCGACGAAGAGACCAACCGGCTTTGCCTTGCCGATCGCGTAGGCGACCTGGGTCTCGCACCGCTCGGCCAGGCCGGCCGCGACGACGTTCTTGGCCACCCACCGCATGGCGTAGGCCGCGCTGCGGTCCACCTTGGAGGGATCCTTGCCGGAGAACGCCCCTCCGCCGTGCCTGGCCATCCCGCCGTAGGTATCAATAATGATCTTGCGGCCGGTCAGCCCGGCGTCCCCCATCGGGCCGCCGACCTCGAACCGCCCCGTTGGGTTGACAAGCAGCCGGTAGCGGTCGATGTCAAGATCCAGCTCGGCAAGCACCGGCTCGACCACCTGGTCGCGAACGTCCGGCCAGAGCAGCGCGTTGAGGTCGATGGACGGCGCGTGCTGAGTGGAGATCACGACGGTATCTAGCCGCACCGGCTCGATCCCGGAGTACTCGATGGTTACCTGCGTCTTGCCATCCGGCCGGAGATACGGCACGGCACCGCTGCGGCGGACCTTCGCCAGCTGCCGGGATAGCCGGTGCGCCAGCATGATGGGGAGCGGCATGAGCTCCGGGGTCTCCCGGCAGGCGTAGCCGAACATCATTCCCTGATCGCCCGCGCCCTGCCGGTCAAGCTCGTCCGAGCCCTCGCCTTCCCGGTGCTCGAACGCCTCCTGGATTCCCTGCGCGATGTCCGGGGACTGGGAGCCGATGGATACCGAGACGCCGCAGGAGGCTCCGTCGAATCCCTTCGCCGAGGAGTCGTAGCCGATGTCGAGAATTTTCTCCCTGATGATCTCCGGGATATCGACGTAGGTCTCGGTTGTCACCTCCCCGGCCACGTGAACCTGGCCGGTGGTGATCATCGTCTCCACGGCGACGCGGCTCCGCGGGTCGCCCTTCAGCATGCCGTCGAGTATGGCGTCGCTGATCTGGTCGGCCATCTTGTCCGGATGACCTTCCGTAACAGACTCGGAAGTGAACAGACGACCAGCCACCTGACTCCTACCCTCCCAGGGCGCAAACTGTCGCCGCAGTCTAGCCGCCTCTCCGACCCGCCCGCGCTCAGCCGGGTAGCCGGTCCGCCACCAGATCCCAGATCGCGTCGGCGAGCGCCTCCTTCGGGCCGCGGTCGACATGGGTCTGGGTCCCGTCAGCCGCGAGTACCAGGGCCTCGTTGTCGCTGACGCCGAATCCGATCCCCGGTCCCACCTTGTTGACGACCAGCAGATCGCACCCCTTCGCGGCGAGTTTCGCCCGCCCGTTGCCGAGCAGATCCTCGGTCTCAGCGGCGAACCCCACGACCACCTGACCGGGCCGCGGGCGGTGCGCGGACAGCTCACGGAGGATGTCCGGATTCTCCACGAGGCGGATCGGGTCGGGGGCAGCTCCGGTTTTCTTGATCTTCGCCGCGCTCCTGGCCTCGGGCCGGTAGTCGGCGACCGCCGCGGCCATGATGACGGCGTCAGCGTCGCGCGCGGCCTCGGCCACCGCGTCGCGCAGCTGCGCCGCCGATGTCACATGCAGGACGCGAGCCCCGGCCGGGTCGGCGAGGGTCACGTTCGCGGCTACCAGGGTGACCTTCGCGCCGCGGGCCGCCGCCGTGACGGCGAGTGCGTAGCCTTGCAGGCCCGATGACCAGTTGCCGATGAACCGGACCGGATCGAGTTCCTCCCGGGTGCCCCCGGCGGACACTACGACCTCGCGCCCGGCGAGATCAGGCACGAGCCCGGCTGCACCGCGAGCCAGCACCCTGATGGCCGTGCGCAGCAGCTCAGCGGGTTCCGGCAGCCGCCCGGGCCCTGAGTCGTGCCCGGTGAGCCTGCCCGCCGCCGGCTCCAGGACTAGCGCGCCGCGCGCGCGGAGGGTGCTGACATTGGCCTGGGTGGCCGGATGCTCCCACATCTCGGTGTGCATGGCCGGCGCGAAGATGACCGGACAGCGCGCGGTCAGCAGCACGGCCGTCAGCAGGTCGCCGGACATCCCGGTGGTGGCGCGGGCGAGCAGGTCCGCGGTGGCTGGCGCTACAAGTACCAGGTCAGCCGTCTGGCCCAGCCGGACATGCGGGACGTCGTGGACCTGTTCCCAGGCGGTTGCGGTAACGGGCTGGCCAGAGAGCGCAGCCCAGGTCGCCTCGCCGACGAAGCGTAGCGCATCAGGGGTAGGAACCACCCGGACGTCATGGCCCGATTCGGTGAGCAGCCGGAGCAGCTCGCAGGACTTGTAGGCGGCTATGCCCGCGCCGACCCCCAGTACGATGCGCATCGGCGAGCAGCCGGCCAGCCGCCAGGCCCCGTCAGGACTCGGCCTGCTCCGCGGTCAGCAGCCGCTCGCTGATCTCGCGCAGCGCAATGGACAGCGGCTTCTCCTGCACCCGGGTCTCGACGAGCGGGCCAACGTACTCCAGCAGGCCCTCGCCGAGCTGGGCATAGTAGGCGTTGATCTGACGTGCCCGCTTCGACGCCATGATGACCAGGCCGTACTTGCTGTCCACGACATCAAGCAGATCGTCGATCGGCGGGTTGATAATGCCTTCCGGGGCGGGAGTGCCTGCCACGTTGTGCCTTCCATGTCGGAGCGCGGCCAGGACCGCTGCACACTGCCTGTCGACACACTTCCTGTCGACACTGGGCGCGCCAAGAATACCAGCCGCTGACAGGCGTCCTGAACCGATGCGCCGACGAGCCTAACCGTGCGGTCGCCGTCCGCCGCTGACCGACGGCGACCGCGATCGGGCCAGCACTGACGGACCATGGTCCGCCGTCGGACCACAGGCGACGGACAACGGCGAGCCGAGCGAACCACGGACGACGGCGAGCCGAGCGGGCAGGGGGCTGGACCGGGCCGCGCCGGTCGGCTGCAGCCGACCGGCGATTAGCCGCAGATCTTCATCCCCGGCCCTGCCCCTGGGATCCCGCTCCGGTCAGATATCACCGCCGAACTCGGTCTCCAGGGCGGCCCGCTGGTTGGCGCCCAGGCCGCGGACGCGACGCGATTCGGCGATTCCTAGCCGTTCCATGATCTGCCTGGCGCGTACCTTGCCGACGCCCGGCATGGACTCAAGCAGCGCCGAAACCTTCATCTTTCCGACGACGTCATCGGTCTGGCCCTCCTTGAGGACCTGGGGCAGGGTAGTCGAACCGTGCTTGAGCCGGTTCTTGACCTCGGCACGCTCCTTGCGTGCCTTAGCAGCCTTCTCTAGGGCCGCGTTCCGCTGCTCGGGGGTGAGTGGAGGAAGAGCCACGCGTGGTCACCTCGGGTTTCGTATCGAAAAAGACGCTCCGCGAGGGGAAACTAGCGAGTTCAGCTCGTCACGGCAATGCAAAACCCGGTTTGTCATGCCACAATTTATCCGAAACTACTGTGTGTATATTGATCATTACAGAATGTAGTCAGATGCTGTACCACATGTCACCGGAGTAAGCGCGCCGGATGACGAGATCCGGTCACGTGCGCGACCGGAACTCAGCGCGCGACCAGCCGCCGCAGTGACGCCCCGATGGCTGCCGCCGCCGCGCCCGGGTCCGGGGCACTCGTGATGGGACGGCCGATGACCAGCAAGTCGGCGCCCGCGCTGAGAGCCTCCTCCGGCGTGGCGACCCGATCCCGATCCTGATCCTGGGCATCCGCACCGGCCATCCGGATCCCCGGAGTGATGAGGGTGATCTCCGGCCCGACCTCCGCCCGGACGCTGGCCACCTCGCGGGGCGAGCAGACCAGGCCCCTGGCCCCGGCCGCCACCGCCAGTACGGCCAGGCGGCGCACGGCGTCGCACACCGGGCCCGCCAGCCCGATCCTGGCCAGGTCGGCGTCGCCGAGGGAGGTTAGGACGGTCACGGCGGCGATCCTGGTGTCGGGCGCGGCCTCTACAGCGGCGCGGATGGCAGCGGGCCCGGCCACGGCGTGCACGGTCAGCAGCCCCGGCCGCAGCCGGGCCACCGCACGGGCCGCGCCCGCCACCGTGGCCGGGATGTCATGCAGCTTCAGGTCAAGGAAGACCTGAACGCCGCTGGCGCCGCGGATCGCGGCAACTGCCTCCGGGCCGTAGCGCAGGTATAGCTCGAGACCGATCTTGACCGTGCTGACGTAGGGCGTGACCAGGCCCGCCCAGCGCGCCGCAGTCTCCAGGTCCGGCGCATCGAGGGCGACGGCGATGGGTGCCCGGTTAGTCACGGCAGCCTCCTCGTGGCGCGTTGCAGTGATGTCCTGGCGCATTCCCCTGACGTCAAGTCACGTTCCCTGGACGTCCTGGCGTGGTCAAGGACGTCATCGCAGGTCCCCGGACGTCCCGGCGTGGTCAAGGACGTCATGGCGCGTTCCTGGCAAGCCTGCGCCCGGTCGGCATCCGCGGGCCCGGCTCGTGCGCGAGCCCGACGACTTCTGACAGCCGGTCGATCCCGCGCCGCGTCAGTTCCTCGTCAAGCTCGCGCAGGATGCGGACGCACGCCGACGGGTCATGGAAGATCGTCGTGCCGACGGCGACCAGGCCGGCGCCTGCCAGGATCAGCTCAAGCGCGTCCGCGCCCGTCCGGACCCCGCCCATCCCGATGATCGGCACGTCGGGCAGCGCCTCGCGTACCTGCCAGACGCACCGGACGGCGACCGGCCGGATAGCGGGCCCGGAGAGCCCGCCCGTGACGCCGGCCAGCACCGGGCGCATCGTGACGGTGTCGATGGCCATGCCCAGCATGGTGTTGATCATCGAGAGCCCGTCCGCACCCGCAGCCACGCAGGCACCGGCGATCTCCACGATGTCGGTCACATCCGGCGAGAGCTTGGCGAACACGGGAATGTCGTAGCGCGCCCTGCCGCGGACTGCCTCGATCACCGCGGCCGAGGCTCCGGCGTCGCGGGCGAACACCTGTCCCCGGTGCTCGACGTTCGGGCAGGAGATGTTGACCTCGATCGCCGTGACCCCGGTCGCGTCGGAGAGCCGGGCGGCCAGCTCGCCGAACTCGCTCACCGTGCCGCCGGCGATGGATACGACGGCGCGGGCGCCGCGTGACAGCAGCCACGGCAGGTCCCGCTGCAGGAAAGCGTCAATGCCTGGCCCCTGCAAGCCGATCGAGTTCAGCATGCCGCTTGGCGTCTCCGCCATCCGCGGCGTCGGCCGTCCCGCTCGCGGCCCGAGCATGACCGACTTGGTGACCACGGCGCCGATCCTGGACACGTCTTGGAACTGCGCGAGCTCACGGCCCGCGCCCGCGCAGCCGGATGCGGTGAGGATCGGGTTGGGCAGCTCGACGTGGCCGAGCCTGGCGCGCAGGTCAGTAGCCATGACCTGGCCTCCCCGCGCGCCCGGTCGCCCGGCCGGGGGGCCCGGGCGCGCCGGGCACGGGGCCGCCCAGCATGGCGCGGGGCGCCGACCCCGGCGATCCCGCCAGACCGTCGGCGACCACGCCGCCAGTGCCCGGCGGGCCAGTGCCCGACGAGCCAGTGCCCGACGGACCGTTCGCGGCCGCTTTGGCCAGGCCGTCATTGCCCGGGCCACTGGTGGCCGCTGAGCCAGTGCCCGCTGGGCCGCCAGGGCCTGACGGACCGTCGGCGGCCGCTTTGGCCAGGCCGCCATTGCCCGCCGGGCCACCGGTGGCCGCCTGGCCAACGCCGGTCAGGCGGCCTGACCTCGGTTCCCAGCCGGGCGCGCCGAACGCGTCGAACGGGATGCTGCCGATGTCGTCCCAGCGGATCTGGTCACCGCGGAACACCGGGCCGTCCACGCAGGACCGCACCATCCGGGTGATGCCGTCGTTGCCGACGACGGGCAGCACGCAGGTCATGCAGACCCCGATCCCGCACGCCATCGCCTCCTCGACGGCGACCTGCACCGGCAGGTCGTAGCGGCGGGCGAGCACGGTGACCTGCCGCAGCATCGGCATCGGCCCGCAGGCGTAGATCACGTCGGTCCGCGCATCGTGGATCACCTGGCCAAGCATGTCGGTGACGACGCCGCGGGAGCCCAGGGAACCGTCCTCGGTGGTGATCACGGCGATCCGTCCGGTCCGGCGCGCGGTGAGCGCACCGAAGACGCGGTCCCCGCTGGCGGCGCCGAGCAGGAAGTCGACCGCGCAGCCGCGATCGCGGAGCTTCCCGGCCAGCGCGAACAGCGGCGCGCTGCCGTAGCCGCCGCCGACCAGCAGGCAGCTGACGGGGTCGCGCGGAACCGGAAACGGGCGGCCGAGCGGCCCGGTGACGTCGAGCATGTCCCTGGCCCGCCGCCGGGCGAGCCATCGCGTGCCCGGCCCGTCGGCGGAGAAGACGAATTCCACCGTGCCGCCGTGGTCGGGCCTGACGTCGTGAATGGAGAACGCGCGGCGGAGCAGCATCGCGCCGTCCGGGCCGCCGACCGCGACCGTGACGAACTGGCCGGGACGGAAGCGCGCGGCCACGCCCGGCGCCACGAGCGTCATGGCGTGGTAGGCGTCGATCCGCCGGACGGTGAGCACTGTCCCCCGCACTTGTACCGGGCCGATCTCGGCTTCGCTGTCGCCTGGGCTCACCTGTCCTCACCCCGTCGCGGCGCGGATGGCGGGGCCGCCTGGGCGGCGGGAACCATCGAGTCAGCCGGGTCAGCCGGGTCAGCCGGGTCATTTGAGCCTGCTGGGGTCACGATCTCAGCCGGATCAGCCGAGACCTCCGGGCCAGCCGAGACCTCCGGGCCAGCCGAGACCTCCGGGCCAGCCGAGACCTCCGGGCCAGCCGAGACCTCCGGGCCAGCCGAGACCTCCGGGCCGGCCGGGGTCAATGGGGCGGGCTCGGCGGACTGGCCGGCCTGCGCGCCGGGACCGCGCAGCCGCGCCGCGTGTTCCTGCAGGGACCGCACGCCCACCTCGCCCCGGGTAATCGCCTCTATGCCCTGCACGGCCGCCGCCAGCCCCTGCACGGTCGTCACGCAGGGAATTCCCTGGCGGACTGCGGCGGTCCGGATCTCGTAGCCGTCCAGCCGCGGCCCGGACTGTCCTGGGCTGCCGAACGGCGTGTTGACGATGAGGTCCACCTGGCCGGCCATGATCCGCTCCACGATCGTCGGCTCGCCGTCCGGGCCGCGGCCGTCGCCGTGCTTACGCACGATCGTGGCACGTACCCCGTTCCGGCGCAGAACCTCCCCGGTTCCCCTGGTGGCCCAGATCTCGAAGCCCAGGTCAGCGAGCCGCTTGACCGGGAACACCATGGATCGCTTGTCCTTGCTCGCCACCGAGACGAAGGCCCGGCCCTTGACCGGGAGCGACCCGTACGCCGCCGCCTGGGACTTCGCGTACGCGGTGCCGAACACCTCGTCGATGCCCATGACCTCGCCGGTCGACCGCATCTCGGGGCCGAGCACGGTGTCCACTCCCCTGCCCTCCGCGTCCCGGAACCTGGCGAACGGGAGCACCGCCTCCTTGACCGCGATCGGCGCGTCAAGCGGCAGGGTGCCGCCGTCGCCGGACGCGGGCAGCATGCCCTCGGCCCGCAGCCCGGCCACCGTCGCGCCGAGCATGATCCTCGCTGCCGCCTTGGCCAGCGGCACCGCCGTCGCCTTGGACACGAACGGCACGGTGCGCGACGCGCGCGGGTTCGCCTCCAGCACGTACAGCACGCCGGCCGCCAGCGCGTACTGCACGTTCAGCAGCCCCAGCACCCCGACGCCGCGGGCGATCGCCACGGTGGACTCGCGGATCAGGTCGATGTAGTCATGGCCGAGCGTGATCGGCGGCAGCGCGCAGGCCGAGTCGCCAGAATGGATGCCGGCCTCCTCGATGTGCTCCATCACGCCGCCGAGGTACAGCTCCTCGCCGTCGTACAGGGCGTCGACGTCGATCTCGATGGCATCGTCGAGGAACCGGTCGATCAGCACCGGATGCTCGGGGCTGCCCTGGGTGGCCCGCCGCACGTAGGTTTCCAGGGTCTCGTCGTCGTAGACGATCTCCATGCCGCGGCCGCCGAGCACGTACGACGGCCGCACCAGGACCGGGTAGCCGATCTCGTCGGCGACGGCCTTCGCCTCCTGCGGCGAGCGGGCGGTGCCGTGCCGGGGCGCGGGCAGCCCGGCGGCCGCCAGCACCGCGCCGAACTCGCCCCGGTCCTCGGCCAGGTGGATGGCGTCCGGTGACGTGCCGGCAATCGGCACCCCGGCCGCGGCCAGTGCCCTGGCCAGGCCGAGCGGGGTCTGGCCGCCGAGCTGCACGATCACCCCGGCGACCGGCCCGCTGCCGGTCTCGGCGTGCACGACCTCCAGCACGTCCTCCAGGGTGAGCGGCTCGAAGTAGAGGCGGCCGGAAGTGTCGTAGTCGGTCGATACGGTTTCCGGGTTGCAGTTGACCATCACGGTCTCGTAGCCGGCCGCCGACAGCGCGAAGGAGGCGTGCACGCAGGCGTAGTCGAACTCGATGCCCTGGCCGATCCGGTTCGGCCCGCTGCCGAGGATGATCACTTTCGGCAGCTCGCCGGACGGGACCTCGGTCTCCAGGTCGTAGGTCGAGTACAGGTACGGCGTGGTCGCGGCGAACTCCGCCGCGCACGTGTCGACCATGTGATAAACGGGCCGGACCCCGAGGTCGTGGCGGAGCCGCCGGATGGCGGCCTCGGTAGTGCCGCGGATCTCGGCGATCTGCGCGTCGGCGAACCCGGCGGCCTTCGAGGCCCGCAGGTGGGCCGCGGTGAGCCCGGGCGACCGGCCCCGGGTCATCCGTTCGGCGCGCTCTTCGATGCCCTTGATCTGGTCGACGAACCAGGCATCGATGCCGGTCGCCGCGACGAGCTCGGCCACGCTGGCGCCCGCGCGGATCGCCTGGTGCAGCGTCGCCAGGCGGCCGTCGTGCGGGACGGCGCAGCGGGCCAGCAGGTCGGCCCGGTCCCCCGGCGGGTACCGCCAGCTGAACGACGCCCCCGGCTGCTCCAGCGAGCGCAGCGCCTTCTGCAGCGCCTCCGGGAAGCTGCGGCCGATGGCCATCGCCTCGCCGACGGACTTCATGTGCGTGGTCAGCACCGGGTCCGCGCCGGGGAACTTCTCGAACGCGAACCTCGGCACCTTGACCACCACGTAGTCGAGCGCGGGCTCGAAGCTGGCCGGCGTCTCGCCGGTGATGTCGTTGCGGATCTCGTCCAGCGTGTAGCCGATCGCGAGCTTCGCGGCGATCTTCGCGATCGGGAAGCCGGTCGCCTTCGAGGCCAGCGCGGAGGACCGGGACACCCGCGGGTTCATCTCGATGACGACCAGCCGGCCGGTCAGCGGGTGCACGGCGAACTGGATGTTGCAGCCGCCGGTGTCCACGCCGACCGCGCGCAGCACGTCGATCGCCGTGTCGCGCATCCGCTGGTACTCGCGGTCGGTCAGGGTCATGGCCGGCGCCACGGTCACCGAGTCGCCGGTGTGCACGCCCATCGGGTCGATGTTCTCGATCGAGCAGACCACCACGACGTTGTCGGCCCGGTCGCGCATCAGCTCGAGCTCGAACTCCTTCCAGCCGATGATCGACTCCTCCAGCAGGACCTCGGTGACCGGGCTCGCGTCCAGCCCGGCGCCCGCCATCCGCCGCAGGTCGCCGGCGTCGCGGGCGATGCCGGAGCCCGAGCCGCCGAGCGTGAACGACGGCCGCACGACGACCGGGAAGCCGAGCTCGGCGGCGGCCCGCTCGCACTCGCCGAGGTCGTGGCAGATGCGGCTCTCCGGCACCTCGGCGCCGAGGCCGATGACGAGTTCCTTGAACCGCCTCCGGTCCTCGCCCGCCCTGATCGTCTCGATGCCGGCGCCGATCAGCTCCACCCCGTAGCGGCGCAGGATCCCGGCGTCATGAAGCTCGACGGCCGCGTTCAGCGCGGTCTGGCCGCCGAGCGTGGGCAGGATGGCGTCCGGGCGCTCTTTCGCGATCACCTTCTCCAGCACGTCCAGCGTGATCGGCTCGACGTAGGTGGCGTCGGCGAACTCGGGATCCGTCATGATCGTCGCCGGGTTGGAGTTGACCAGGCTGACCCGCAGCCCCTCCTGCCGCAGCACCCGGCAGGCCTGGGTGCCCGAGTAGTCGAACTCGCACGCCTGGCCGATGATGATCGGGCCCGACCCGATGACCAGGACCGACGTGAGGTCAGCGCGCCGCGGCATGGTGACCGCCTCCTCCCGAGCCCGCCGCGCGTGCTGCTTCCGCGGGTCCGGTTCCCTGGCCCGTGCCCGCCGCGCGCCCGGCCTCATGATCCCGGGGATTTCTCAGTCGCGGTGACTGAGAAATCCCCGGGATCATGGCTCGCCGCCGGGCCGTCACCTGGCACGCTCCATCAGCTCGCAGAACTCGGCAAACAGGCCGGCCGCGTCATGCGGGCCTGGCGCCGCCTCCGGGTGGAACTGCACGCTGAAGGCCGGCGCGCTGAGCAGGCGCAGTCCCTCGACGACGCCGTCGTTGAGGTTCACGTGGCTTATCACGGCCGGGCCGTACGCAGTATCGAAGGGCGCTGGCTCAGCCAGGCCGGCGGCCGTCCATGGCCCGTGTTCCGGCCCCGGCCCGGGCGGCGGTCCCGGCAGCGGCCCGGCAGCCGATTCGGGGATCTGCCGCGCGCCCGGCATCGCGACGGCGAATCCGTGATTGTGGCTGGTGATCTGAACGCGCCCGGTCCGCAGGTCCTTGACCGGCTGGTTCACGCCGCGGTGGCCGAACCGCAGCTTGTAGGTGCCCAGTCCGAGCGCCCGGCCGAGGATCTGGCTGCCCAGGCAGATGCCGAAGACCGGAACACGCTCGGCCAGCACGCCGCACATGGCCTCGACCGCATACCCGGCCGCGGCCGGGTCGCCGGGCCCGTTCGAGAAGAAGACCCCGTCCGGGCTGGCCGCCAGGATCTCGGCCGCGGTGCTGGTGGCCGGGAGCACCTGCACCTGGCAGCCGCGCAACGCCATGGACCGCGGTGTCGCCGTCTTGATGCCGAGGTCAACGGCGGCGACCCGGTACCGGACGGCGACACCGGCGGGCGGATGCACGGCGTAGGGGGTGGTGGTGGACACCTCGCGGGCCAGGTCCGCGCCGGTCATGGACGGGCTGGCCAGCACCCGCTGCAGCAGCTCGCCCGGATCGCCGCCGGTGGCGATCGCCGCCCGCATGGCGCCTCGGTCCCGCAGGTGCCGGGTGAGCGCGCGGGTGCCGCTGATGGCGATGCCGGTAACGCCCTGCGCCCGGAGTTCGGAGTCCAGGCTCCGGCGCGACCTCCAGTTGGAGGCGATCCGGGCCGGCTCACGGACGACGTAGCCGCTCACCCAGATGCGCCGGGACTCCGGATCCTCGTCGTTGACACCCGTGTTGCCGATGTGCGGCGCGGTCATGGCCACGATCTGGCGGCAGTATGACGGGTCGGTCAGCGTCTCCTGGTACCCGGTCATCCCGGTATTGAAGACCGCCTCGCCGAACGACTCACCTTCGGCGCCGAACGACGTTCCGTGGAAGGTCGTTCCGTCCTCGAGGACGAGGATCGCCGGTGATGCGGCCCGGCCGGTGCGGCCGGCGGCGGCCGGCATCAGGCCAGTTTCCCGTCGAGCACCGTCGGG